>Ga0209254_10000336_pt1 | contig 36414 bp, 32 predicted proteins | sample FrelakmetDIP11DI_FD_187148 | JGI IMG/M metagenome (GOLD analysis project Ga0209254, IMG submission 187148) | Freshwater lake sediment microbial communities from the University of Notre Dame, USA, for methane emissions studies - DIP11 DI (SPAdes)... | ecosystem: Environmental > Aquatic >... | reverse complement strand
CGCCCTTGGCTTCCTTGCCGCCCTTGGCAGCCTCGGCGGCCGGGGGCGGTGCCTTCTGGGCGGTCGCCGGCACTTCGGCGGCGACCGGCGCCGCAGCCGCCACCTCTTCTTCGGCCGCTTCGCCGTGCGTGCTGACGGCGGCGACGACCGGGTTCTCCTTGCCCTTCAGCACCGGAGAGACGCCGGACGGAAGCTTCAGGTCCAGCACGCGCACGGTCTCGTGCGCCTTGAGCTCGGAGAGGTCGACCTCGACGAACTCCGGCAGGTCCTTCGGCAGGCACGCGACGTCGATCTCGGACATCACGTGGTTGATCAGGCCGCCCGCGACCTTGACCGCCGGCGAGTCCTCCTGGCCGACGAAGTGCAGCGGGACCCGCATGTGGATCTTCTGGTCCTCGGAGACGCGCTGGAAGTCGATGTGCAGCACCTGCGGCTTGTACGGGTGCATCTGGAACGCGCGCAGCAGCACGCGCTCGCTCGTGCCGTCGAGTTCCATGTCGAGGATCGACGCGTGGAACTTCTCCTTGCGCAGCGCATGGAACAGGTTGTTGTGGTCGACCTCGATCGCCTGCGCGTCGGTCTTGCCGCCGTACAGGACTCCGGGCACCTTGCCCAGGTGGCGCAGACGGCGGCTCGCACCCGTCCCTTGCGCGTTGCGTGTGGTTGCTACGACTTTCATTTGCTTCTCCAGTTGAGGCAGCGGACCGCGACCAGTCACCACTGCCGTTCGTACGACGCGGCCCATCCGCGTCGGCGGCAACGATTTTGCGTTGCCTTTGCCTTCAAAAAGTTCGACTGGCTCTGCCAGCGAACTTTTTCAAACCAGATCGGGCAAAAGTAGGTTTGCACTTTTGCCCGCCCGCTATTCGATGAAGAGCGAACTCACCGAGTCTTCCCGCGCGATGCGCGAGATCGTCTCGCCGAACAGCGCCGCGCACGACAGCTGCCGGATCTTCCTGCAGGCCTGCGCCTCGTCCGACAGCGGGATCGTGTCGGTGACGACGAGTTCGTCCAGCACCGAATTGTTGAGCCGCTCGATGGCCTTGCCCGACAGGACCGGGTGCGTCGCGTAGGCCATCACGCGCTGCGCCCCGCGCTCGCGCAGGGCCTGGGCGGCCTGGCACAGCGTGTTCGCGGTGTCGACCATGTCGTCCATGATCACGCAGTTGCGGCCCTCGATCTCGCCGATGATGTGCATCACTTCGGCGACGTTCGCGCGCGGACGTCGCTTGTCGATGATCGCCAGTTCGGCGTCCATGCGCTTCGCGATCGCGCGAGCGCGCACCACCCCTCCCACGTCCGGCGACACCACGACGAGGTTGTCGTAGTTGTGCTTCCAGATGTCGCCCAGCAGGATCGGTGCCGCGTAGATGTTGTCGACCGGGATGTCGAAAAAGCCCTGGATCTGGTCGGCGTGAAGATCCATGACCAGGAGGCGGTTCACGCCCGCCACCTGCAGCATGTTCGCGACGACCTTGGCGCTGATCGCCACGCGCGCGCTGCGCGGGCGGCGGTCCTGGCGCGCGTAGCCGAAGTACGGAATCGCGGCGGTGATGCGTCCGGCCGACGCGCGCTTCAGCGCGTCGACCATGATCATCAGTTCCATCAGGTTGTCGTTGGTCGGCTGGCAGGTCGACTGCAGCACGAAGACATCCTTGCCGCGCACGTTCTCGAACAGCTCGACCGTCACTTCGCCGTCGGAGAACTTCGACACCTGCGCCTTGCCAAGCCGTATGTTCAGGTGCTGGGCGACCGTCTGGGCGAGACGCGGATTCGCGTTGCCCGTGAACACCATCAGGTTGTCAGGGACCAGCAAGGCCATGGTTAACACCGCGTCCGCGGCTCCCCGTGCAGCGGCAATCGCCGCTCACCCCGTGCGTGACCGGCCGCCTCGGCGCACGCGCTGAAACAAACTCGCCGGAATGCCCACCGACCATGCGTCGTCGACATTCCGGCGGCCAAGATGCCCGTCTCGACGGGGCCCGTTGTGTGGCTGGGGAGGAAGGATTCGAACCCTCGAATGGCGGAATCAAAATCCGCTGCCTTAACCAGCTTGGCGACTCCCCAGCGCTAAACCTTCAAGAGATTCCGGCGCCGCAACTGCCTTGATCGCACCCGCCTGCGCCTCACCAGGCTGCGAGCGGGTGTTCGCTCAATCCTCGCACGGCCCAGCGTTGCCATTGGGGCATGCACTCTGCCACCGCGTTTCGCGCTTCGTCCGACGACGCCATCGGCGCGAAGACTGCCGACCCGGATCCCGTCATTCGCGCCGGTCCGTGGCGCTGCAAGTGCGCTAGGGCCTGTTCGATCTCGGGGAAACGACGCCGCGCGACCGGTTCCAGGTCGTTGGCACCAAAAAGTGTCTGCGGAAGGAGCCCGACTGCAACAGAAAAGTCCGCTATTTTCGTGGGTTTGGTATTTCGTGTCAAACCGGGGTCCGCGAAGATTTCCCGAGTGGAAACATGCACTTGAGGCCAGATCACCGCATACCACGCGGGCGGGGTGATGACAGCGTGCAATTTCTCGCCAACGCCTTCGGCGAAGGCATTGGTGCCGTGCAGGAAGAACGGCACGTCCGCACCCAGCGGTAGCGCGATCGAGGCAAGGTCAGGGCGGGCGAGGCCGAGTCCCCACAGGCGGTTGAGAGCGATCAGCGTGGTGGCGGCATCGGACGATCCTCCGCCCATGCCGCTGCCGGCCGGGATGTTCTTCGTCACCCGGATCGAAGCGCCGAGGCGGCAACCCGTCGCCTGCTGGAGCGCCAGCGCCGCGCGCACCGCCAGATCTTCGCCGGCGTCCCAGCGCAGGTCGCCTTCGCGCACGATCTGCCCGTCGCCGCGCCGTTCGAAGTCCAGCCAGTCGGCGAGATCGATCAGCTGGAACGCGGTCTGCAACGTGTGATAGCCGTCCGCGCGACGGCCCGTCACATGCAGGAAGAGGTTCAGCTTGGCGGGGGCGGGCAGGCCGAGCGCGGACTCCATGCGCTCATGTTAGCGGCCGGGCGCTCGCAGCTCGGAGCATCTGGCCTCGACCCCTCATGGTGGTTCGTTCGCCCCTAGGTGGCGGGGTCGTCGACGACGAGCCGCAGGACCACTCCCGGAGCAAGCGGTGAAGCGGCGCGTTCGAGGACGATGAGGCGCGGGCGACCCGACGTTGCGAAGGTCTCGGCAATCTGGACTGTCCAGCCATCCTGCTCGATGAGCAAAAGCCGGCTCCCGTCGCGTTCCACCCGGGCGGGGCGGGACGGCACGGGCCGGCCGTCGATCCAGTCGGGCAGCCCGCTGACCGGGAGCCGCCATCCGAGCAACTGCTCGGCCAGTGCATCGGCATCGGGCCCGCGCGCTTCCTGCATCCCCGGGCCGTTCGCGCTCGCTCCATCGGGGCCGACCTCGATTCGCGCGACCGTCGTGCCCAGCGGCGTCGCGAGATCGATGCGCTGGCGATCGCCGCGCACCTCCACGCTGAACCGTCCCGAGACGCTTTCGCGCTTGTCCCCCTGGGTGGCAATCGCAGAGAAGCGTCCCGTGTAGACACGATCGGGAGTCGCTTCCGGCGCCGTGGCGCAAGCCGCCAGTGAGCCTGCGAAAAGCACGACCAGCCAGCGTCCGGTCGCCCATCGCGCAACGCTCGCGCCATGTGACGGCCACGATGCCGCCATCGTTACAGGCCTATGCGAAGGCGGGCGATGGTCGAAAGAAGGAGTTCGTTGCCCGGCTCCTGCGAGCGCACTTCGCGCAGCAGCTTGCGCGCGCCGTTCTGGTCGCCGGACACCCACAGCACCTCCGCGAGATGGATTGCAACCTCGGCCTCCGGTTTCGCGTTGTAGGCGCGCTCGAGGTGCTCGCGCGCCCGCTTCAGGTCGCCCATGCGGAAGTACACCCATCCGAGCGAGTCGAGGATGTAAGGATCGGCGGGATTGAGCTCGTGCGCCTTCTCGATCAGCTGGAGCGCCTCCGGCAGGCGCGTGTTCCGATCGGCGAACGTGTAGCCGAGCGCGTTGTAGGCGTGTGCATAGTCCGGCTTGAGCTCGATCACGCGCCGCAGGTGCCGTTCCATTTCAGTGAGCCGATTGGTTCGCTCGGCCGCCATCGCCGTGTCGTAGAGCAGCGACAGGTTGTCCGCATTCTTCGCGAGCGCCTCGGCGAGCATCGCGTAGGAATCCTCGTGGCGCTTCGCGTCGCGCAGCAGTTGCGCCTCGGCGATCACGAGCTGCACGCGTTCGTCGTCCGTCTGCGGCTTGATGTCGCGCAGGACCTTCCGGCCGTCCTCGAGCCGGTTCATCTTCGTGAGCACGGACGCCTCGCGCACGCGCGCCTGCAGGTACTCCTCGCCGCCTTCGATCTTGCGAAGCCACTTCAAGGCCTCGGCGTACTGCCGGTCTTCTTCGGCGAGCTGCGCGAGGTTCAGGTACGCGCTGTCGGCATCGCGCTCCTCGTTGCCCGGTTCCGCGAGCAGCGCGAGATATCGCTGCAGGTAGCTGCGCGCGTCGGCCTTGAGGTTGCCCTGCATCGACAGCAGCGCCATCGAGTAGACGAGGGCCGGATTCTTCGGGTCCGCCTGCAGCAGTCGTTCAAACTGCCCGCGTGCGGCGGTGTACTGCTTGTCGGCGATGAGCAGGCGCGCATACGCCAGCCTCGGCTCGGTCGCCTTCGGGTTTCGCTCCAGGTAGCGCGCCAGTACGTCCATGGCGCCGCGGCGATCGCTCCCCTGCATGAACTGTGCGGCGGTCATCGCGGCGCGTTCCGAGTCCGGGGCCAGCTCGACGGCGGCCTTCGCTTCCTCGATCGCGCGGCTGTTCAGTCCGGCCGCCTGCGCGCCATTGGCGAGCACCAGCCGGACTTCGGCCGTCTTGCCGTAAGGCTGCGCGAGCCGCTCGAGCAACGCGAAGGCGCCCGCGCGATCCTGGCTGCGCGTCAGCGCGCGCTGGATGCGACCCAGTTCTTCCGCGGGTTGCTTCGCCGCCTTCAGTTGCTCGCTGAAGATCGCGTGGGCGTCGTCGAACTTGCCGCTGGCCGCGTACAGCATCGCCACCGTCTGGCTCGCTTCGCTGGAACGCGGCGCGAGTTCATGCCACAGCTTCGCCGCCTCGAGGCTCTCGCCGAGCGCACGGCCTTGCAGCGCGAGTTCGGTGGCGCGTTTCGCGAGCCGCGGATCGCGCGTGTCGCGGGCGAGCTTGAGGTACAGCGCGTAGGCCGTGCCCAGTTCTCCGCGCTGGGCCGCGACTTCGGCTGCCATCAGCTGGTACAGCAGCGCGCCGGACAGGTCGACGTCCGGAGCGTCGTCTGCCCCGGCGGGTTCAACCGGGGCGGCGGGTACCGGTGCCGTCTGTGCGACGACCGCGCCGCCGTCGCTCGCGCGGGAACCGGGGCTCGCGCAACCTAGAATCGCAACGCTCACGGCACCGGCGAGGACGCGCGCACTGCGGACGACGAACGGCGCGGGGTGAAGCTGGGATTCGGGCATCAGGACGGCCACGGCGGCAAAGCACGACCGCTGGCGAGGGACGATGAAGATACGTTGCACATTAACAGAACGATGCAAGGTGGATTGCGGGGTCGCGCGTGCCTGAACTGCCTGAAGTCGAGGTCACGCGGCGGGCCCTCGCGCCCCACGCGGAAGGCCGCGTCATCGAGCGTGTCGAGATCCGCGACCGGCGGCTGCGCTGGCCGGTTCCCGTCGATCTCGCGAGCCACCTCGTCGGAGCGCGGGTCGAGCGCATCGACCGGCGCGGAAAGTACCTCCTGTGGCGATTGCCGGCCGGGGTGCTGATCTCCCATCTCGGCATGTCCGGCGTCTGGCGGGTCCTTCCCCGCCGCCGCGGCGTTCCCGCCGCGGGAGTGCACGACCATGCCGACCTGCTGTTCGCGGAGGACTGCATTCGCCTCACCGACCCGCGGCGCTTCGGCGCGCTGCTGTGGCACCCGTTGAACGACGGACCTGTGGACTCGCACCCGCTGCTTGCCGGACTGGGGATCGAGCCGTTCGATCCGCGGTTCGGCGGCGCCTGGCTATACCGCGGCACGCGCGGCCGGTCCGCGGCCATCAAGCAGGTCCTGCTGGCCGGTGACGTCGTCGTGGGCGTGGGGAACATCTACGCTTCGGAGAGCCTGTTTCGTGCCGGCATCAACCCGAAGATCGCAGCTCGGCGCCTCGGGCCGGCGCGCTGCGATCGGCTCGCTGTCGCGATTCGTGAAGTGCTTGCCGAAGCGATCGCGGTGGGCGGCAGCACGCTTCGTGACTTCGTTGGCGTCGACGGAGCCGAGGGCTACTTCATGCTCGACGCATTCGTCTACGAGCGTGCCGGCCAGCCGTGCCGGGTCTGCGGCGGCGAGATTGCGCGCATCGTGCAGGGCCAGCGCGCCACGTACTACTGCCGCCGCTGCCAGCGCCGCTGAGTCCCGGCCGGTCGAGCGAAGTCGCACGTCAATCGGCCCCTGCTTGAGCATTCGAGTGACTGTGCCGCGCAGAGGTCGCGTGCTATAGATTGCGCTCGGGCCGCGCGCTCACCGCGACCCGCTGCAACCATGGCTCCCCTGGCGTCCCGATTCGAGGAATACGGCAACTGGCGCGACTCGCTGGCGACGGCGATCGTCGACCTGCGCCAGTGGATGAGCGAGACGCAGATGCTCGAGGGCGACGTTGGGCGACGCCTCGACCTCGCGCTCGATCGCCTGGCCGAGGACAAGCTCGTCATCGCATTCGTCGCCGAGTTCTCCCGCGGAAAGTCCGAGCTGATCAACGCGATCTTCTTCGCGGAGTACGGCAAGCGCGTGCTTCCGTCGGCCGCGGGGCGCACGACGATGTGCCCGACCGAACTGCTGTACGACGCGACGTTGCCGCCCTGCATACGCGCGCTGCCGATCGAGACCCGCGCCCGGGCCGGTTCCACGTCCGACTTCAAGCGGCTCGCCCACGAGTGGAGAGTGTTTCCGGTCGACACGGGTTCGCCGGACGGAATGCTCGAGGCCTTCAAGATGGTTGCCGAAACGGTCAGCGTGACCGTCGACGAGGCGCGCGGCTACGGGCTGTTCGATCCCGATGATCCCGACCAGGCCGTCGCCATCGACGCGGGTGGCATGGTCGAGATCTCGAAGTGGCGTCACGCGATCATCAATTTCCCGCATCCGCTCCTGAAGCGGGGGCTCGTGATCCTCGACACGCCGGGCCTGAACGCAATCGGGGCGGAACCGGAGCTGACGCTGTCGCTCGTTCCGAACGCGCACGCGGTGCTGTTCGTGCTCGCGGCAGACACCGGCGTCACTCGCAGCGACCTCGACGTCTGGCGGCACGTCGTCGGCGACGCGGGTCATCGCAACCACATCGCTGTTCTGAACAAGATCGACGGACTGTGGGACCCGTTGAAGACGACGGACGAGATCGAGCGCGAGATCGAGCGCCAGGTCCAGGCCGCGGCGTCCACGCTGGACCTGGAACCGACTCGCGTCTTCCCGGTGTCGGCGCAGAAGGGCCTCGTCGCCAAGGTGCAGGCCGATGACGCCCTGCTGCAGGCAAGCCGGCTGCCGCAGCTCGAGGAGGCGCTGGTAGAACTCCTGGTGCCGGCCAAGCAGAAGATCGTCCGCGACCAGACCGTGACGGCCGCTGATCGCGTGGTCTCGGACGCGCGGCAGGCGCTGTCGGCGCGCGAACGCGGCGTGATCGAGCAGCTGTACGAGCTTCGTTCACTTCAGGGCAAGAACCAGAGCTCGATCGAGCGGATGACGCGCCGCGCGTACGCGGAGCAGCGCGAGTTCGAGGAAGTGGTGCGAAGGATCGTCGCCGCGCGCGCCGTCCTGTCGCGGCTGTCCGACGACATGTTCAAGCCGCTGCGCGTCAGCGCGCTGCGGGACCATGTGCTCGCGACGCGCAGCCGGATGAAGGCGAGCCAGCTGTCGCTGCAGCTCGCCTCCGCCGTCAAGGCGTACTTCGCGGGCCTGCGCGACATGCTGCGCGAAGCAAATGCCAAGATCCTCGAAATCGAACAGATGGTCATCGGCGTGCAGCGGCGTTTCGCCGAGGAACTGGGCTGGAGCCTGTCGCCGCCGATGTCGTTCTCGCTCGACACCTACATCGCCGAAGTGGAGCGCGCCGAGGCGGCGTACCGCTCGCAGTTCGGCGCGCTCGCGGTCCTCACGACGGACAAGTGGGCGCTGATGCAGCGTTTCTTCGACACGGTTGTGTCGAAGTCGCGCGAGGTGTTCTCGGCCGCCGAGCGCGACGCCGAGGCGTGGGTCAAGTCGCTGCTGCCGCCTGTCGAGATGCAGGTGCGCGAGCAGCGCTCCCAGCTCAGGAAGCGCGCCGAATCGGTGACGAAGATCCGCGACGCGCAGGGCTCGCTCGACGACCGCATCTCCGAACTGGAGGAGGCGCTCGAGGACGCCCACGGCAAGCTCGCCGAGGTCAAGCGTCTTGCCGACCGCATCCGCGAAATCGGCGCGCGGGCACGCGTCGACGACGCGGCCGACCGAGAGCCGCTTGCGGCGTAGGTGAGCCGGCACTCGATGTCCTTCGCCGGCCGGGTCATCGGGTGGCAGCAAAGCCACGGCCGGCGCGACCTGCCGTGGCAAGGCACGCGCGACGCCTACCGCATCTGGGTGTCCGAAATCATGCTGCAGCAGACCCAGGTGGCGGCGGTGATCCCTTACTACGCGCGCTTCCTGCAGCGGTTTCCCGATGTCCTGGCGCTCGCCTCATCGCCTTCAGCCGACGTGATGGCCGCCTGGGCTGGCCTCGGCTACTACTCGCGCGCGCGCAATCTCCATCGATGCGCGCAGACGGTCGTCGAGCGTCACGAAGGCCGCTTTCCCGCCACGGTGGACGCACTGGCGGAATTGCCGGGAATCGGGCGGTCGACGGCGGCGGCGATTGCGGCGTTCGCCTTCGGCGAGCGCGCCGCCATCCTCGACGGCAACGTGAAGCGCGTCTTCGCCCGGCACTTCGGCGTGGAAGGCTATCCGGGCGCCACGGCCGTGGAGCGGCGGCTGTGGTCTTTCGCGGAGCGGGAGCTGCCGGCGAGCGGCATCGAAAGCTACACCCAGGGACTGATGGACCTCGGCGCGACGCTGTGTGCGCGGGCACGGCCGCGCTGCGGCGACTGTCCCGTTGCAGTCACCTGCGTCGCGAAGGCGCAGGAGCGGACCGCGGAGCTGCCGGCACCACGGCCTGCGAAGTCCCGGCCGGTGCGCCACGCGATCGTCGTGATCGTGCGCGACGATCGCGGAGCGCTGCTGCTGGAGACCCGCCCCCCAACCGGCATCTGGGGCGGGCTCGTGAGCCTTCCCGAGTTCGAAGCCGAGGCGGACGACGAGCAATTGAAGTTCGCGATCGCCGAGCGATACGCGCTGCAGGTCGATCTGAACGAAGCCCTGCCCGCGCTGCGGCACGAGTTCTCGCACTACAGCCTCGTGATGCATCCAAGGGTGGCGGCCGTTCGGCACGCGTTGGGGGCTGCGTCCGCGGCGTCGCAGTGGCTCGAACCCGACGCACTTCAGGGCGCCGCGCTGCCCGCGCCGGTGAAGCGGCTGCTCAGGAAGCGGTACGGCGAGTCCTGACTCAGGCCAGCACGGAGTGCTGTTTCAGGTAGGCATGGACGATCTGCAGGCGCGTCGGCGCGTCGGTCAGTTCCATCAGCCGTTGCTTCGCCTTGAGGGGAACCGGCAGCACTTCGCACAGCCGATTCGAGACCCACGCCGATGAATCCATGTGGAACGGCTCCGCGAACGGGAGCTGGGCCAGCGCATCGTCCTGGTCCGGGGCATCCTCCGCGATCTTTCTCTCCTCGAACTGCATCCGAAGATCGTCCAGGATGCGCGACAGGAGATCGACGCACGGCCGGTGCTCGGATGGAATGGGCGCGTCGTCGTCGGGATCGATCAGTTCGACATCGGCAATCACCAGGCCGTCGTCCTGGGTCTCCGTGCCCAGCAGGCGGAACCGGTCCTGTCCCACGGCGCGGATGTGCAGCAGGCCGAGCTGCTTCATGTCCCACGCATCGATCCGCGCCAGGCAGCCGACCTCGGCGAGCGCAGTGGTTCGGCTGACCTCGGAGGCACGCGAATCGGTGATCAGGCACACCCCGAACAGCGTTCCGTCGCGCATGCAGTCACGCATCATGTCGAGGTACCGCGTCTCGAACACGCGCAGCGGCAGCACGCCGTGCGGAAAGAGCACCGCGGACAGCGGGAACAGCGCGACCCGCATCAGCGCCGTTCGGACAGGTCGGTAGAGCGGTGGCGGACGAGCACGTGCTCCTCGCCGGCAAAGCGACGCGCCAGTTCCTCGACGATGTAGACGGACCGGTGGCGTCCGCCGGTGCAGCCGATCGCGACTGTCACGTAGTTGCGATTGTCGGCGACATAGCTCGGCAGCCATTTGCCGATGAAGCGTGCGATGTCGTCGATCATCTCCCCGACCGCCGGAGCCGCCGCGAGAAATGCCGCGACCGGGGGATCGCACCCGGTCAGCGGGCGCAGCGCCGGGTCGTAGTACGGGTTCGGCAGGTTGCGCACGTCGAACACGAGGTCCGCGGCGATCGGGATACCGTCCTTGAACGCGAACGACTCGAACGAAAGCGTGAGGTTGGCGCGTGGGCTGTCGACGAACTCGCGGACCCAGTGGCGCAGCATGTTCGGCCGCAGCCCGCTCGTGTCGATCACGTGCGCGATCTCGTTCAGCGGCGCCAGCAGTTCCCGCTCCATCGCGATCGCTTCGCCGACGGTCGTCTCGCTGCCCCGCGAGCTGCTCCGCCACGAAACGGGATGGCGTCGCCGGGTTTCCGAGAAGCGCTGCACCAACTCGGTGTCTGATGCCGTCAGGAACAGGACGCGCACGTCGTTGCCGAAGCCGCGCAGCGTGGAGGTCATGTTCGGGACATCGACCAGCGAGGTCTCGCTGCGGGCGTCGATGGCGACGGCCACGTCCTTGTGGTCGGTGTCCGCGAGGTAGGCACAGACTTCGAGCAGGAACGGCGGCGGCAGATTATCGACGCAGTAGTAGCCGACGTCTTCGAGCAGGCGGATCGCAACCGACTTGCCGGAACCTGACAGACCAGTGACGAGGACGATGCGCATGCGTACTCTGACCGGGTACGGCGAAGATTGTTGCACGGCTGCCGCCGTCTCTGCACGAGCCGAGTGAAAAGGGGCGCCGAAGCGCCCCCGGGAGAACCCGTTGCCGGCGGATTGTCAGCCGGACAGGCAGCTCGACATGAACTTCTTGCGCTCGTCGCCCGCGAGCTTCTTGTTCCCCGCTTCCTTGTTGCAGAAGCCCATTTTTTCCTGCTGTGTCATCTTCTTGCCACCATCGGCCGACAGGCAGGTGGACATGAACTTCTTGCGCTCGTCGCCCGCGAGCTTCTTGTCGCCCGCTTCCTTGTTGCAGGAAGCCATTTTCTGCTGCTGCGGCGTCATTTCCTTCTTTTCGTCGGCCGCCACGGCTGCCAGCGGCAGCGCGAGACAGGCAGCGATGAGAGCGTGCTTCAGCATCTTTCTTTCTCCCCATTTGTGGCCAACCGGTCGGTCGGCGTCGATCGCCCTGCGCGGGCAGACTGAATTACAGCATGGAGGGCACGGGTCAAAGCAAGCCCGTCGGCAGCAGGCCCTATTCGTCGCCCATCTGCTGCTGCTGTCGCTGGAGAAAGTCGCGCATCGTGTCGACCCCCCGCAACTGCAGGATCGTGTTGCGCACCGCGGCCTCGGTCAGCACGGCGAGGTTGCGTCCGGATGCCACCGGGATGATCACCTTGCGCACGGGCAGGCCGAGCACGTCGTCGGTCTGGCCTTCGAGCGGCAATCGCTCGAGGGTCTCGCTCGACCCGTAGCGCCGCAGTTCGACGATCAATCGCAGCTTCATCTTCCGCCGCACCGCCGTCTCGCCGAAGATCGACTTGATGTCCAGTAGACCGAGTCCGCGGACCTCGAGAAGATTCGAGAGCAGCGGCGGGCACCGACCTTCGATCGTGTCAGGGGCGACCCGCGAGAAGTCGACGACGTCGTCCGCCACGAGGCCGTGCCCACGGCTGATCAGTTCGAGCCCGAGCTCGCTCTTGCCGACTCCGGACTCGCCCGCGATCAGCACGCCCATGCCGAGCACGTCCATGTAGACGCCGTGCAGTGTGCAGTGCGTCGCGAGCAGCTTCGCAAGGTAGATGCGCAGGACCTCGATGATCTCCGCGGCCGGCAATGGCGAACTGAGGGTGGGGAGGGCAGCCGCCTCGGCGGCGGCCAGGAGTTCCTCCGGCGCGGTGAGCCCTTCAGCGATGACGAGTCCGATCGGGCCGCCAGCGATCAACTCGCGTGCGTAGTACAGGCGTCGCGCGGGCTCCAGCTTCAGGTAGTAGTGGACTTCCGGATGGCCGAGGACATGCAGTCGGTTGGGGTGGATCAGGTTGAGGTGGCCGACGAGGTCCGCACTCGAGAGACCCGCGTTCGCCGGCGTATCGAGGGGCCTGTCGATCGACGCGCGGCCCGCCAGCCAATCGAGCTTGAGCGAATCCCGGTTTTCCTCGTACAGCGACTTGAAGGTCGGCATTGCTTGAGCGCAGGCGCGGGCGAAGTCGAGAACCCCGCGAGGCTACGCCGAGTGCTCGCCTGCGGCCAGCCGCGAGCTCAGGCCGCGGGCCGAATCGGCTCCCACGCGGTCAGGGCGGCGTGGACAGCTTCGGGACTCGGTGCGTCGAGCAGTGACTGGCGGAATGCCTTGTCCGACAGCATCTGCGCGAGTTCGGACAGCAGATCGAGGTGCGCCTGCGACGCCTGCTCCGGTACCAGCAGGAAGATCATCACTGATACAGGCTGGCCATCCGGGGCGTCGAACGGGACGGGCTCGGCGACCCGCACGAAGGCGGCGACAGCTTCCTTGAGACCCTTGATCCGGCCATGGGGAATCGCCACCCCCTGGCCCAGGCCTGTGGAGCCGAGGCGCTCGCGGGCAAACAGGCTGTCGAAGACCTTCGCCCGGGCAACGCCCTGGTTGTTCTCGAACAGCAATCCGGCTTGTTCAAATGCCCGCTTCTTGCTGGATGCCGGCAGGTCCAGAAGGACGTTGGAGGCGGGCAAAAGGCGCGAAATCAGGTTCATGTACGGCGCGCTCTTCCATGGAGGCTCGCGACGAGCGTAGGCGCATGCTGCGTCCACGTTCGGGCGGGAAGAAGTGAGATCGGCTTCCTTTTTGCAGCCGCCCAAAGGCCGGCCGAAAATCGAAGGCGCGGATCATACACCCCGGCTTCCGCGGTGCAGCAAGGGGGTTTTCCGGGGTGGGAAGGGCGATGTTGCACCTCGGCGACAGCCTCTCCTTGCCCGTTCGCAAGAACCGGGTGGCGGAGCGGCCGGCTGAAACGCACACTGGGCACATGACGACCGGAGACCTGCATCCCCACTACGAACTCGTGGCCCGCGCCATCGCTGCGCTCAGCGGCGGCGCGGACACTTCGCTCGCGGAGCTCTCCAGCCGGCTCGGCGTGTCGGAATTCCACCTGCAGCGAACATTCGGCGAGTGGGCGGGCGTGTCGCCAAAGCGGTTCATGCAATTCATCTCCAAGGAACGCGCGCTGGCCGCGCTGCGCTCGGAGAACGACGTGCTGAGCGCGACTCTGTCCGCCGGACTGTCGTCGCCCGGCCGGCTGCACGACCTGATGGTGAGCTGCGAGGGGGTGACGCCCGGCGAGGCGCGCTCGCTCGGCGCCGGCCTCCGGATTCGCCACGGCGCTCATGCAACGGCGCTCGGCGTCGCGTTCGTCGGGCTGACCCAGCGCGGCATCTGCCACCTCCGCTTCGTCGACGAGACCGCGGATCCGTTGGCCGAGCTGCGCGATGAGTGGCCGGAGGCCACGCTGGCTGCGGATCCCGCCGCGGCGAGGGACGCGCTCGAGACGCTCGCCCGCCCGCGCGCGCCGATGCGTGTCTGGCTGAAGGGAACGAACTTCCAGATCAAGGTGTGGGAGGCCCTGCTGCGCGTGCCTGAAGGCGAGCTCGTGTCGTACGCTCGTCTGGCCACCGTGGCCGGCATGCCGAAGGCCGTGCGCGCGGTCGCCTCCGCGGTGGCCGCGAATCCGGTTGCCTGGCTGGTGCCGTGTCACCGCGTGATCCGGTCGAGCGGCGTGCTCGGGCAGTACCGCTGGGGGCCCGAGCGTAAGGCCGCTCTGATTGGATGGGAGGCCGCGCGCCGGGAAGCGGCGTGAACCTCACTGCGACTGCTGGGTTTCCGGCTGGCGCTTCAGCGTCCCGGACTGGTGGTTCTTGATGCGATCCTTGTGCCGGAGAACCTGCCGGTCGAGCTTGTCGACCAGGGTGTCGATGGCCGCGTACATGTCTTCCTCGACCGATTCGACGTGAATGTTGTTGCCGCGCAGGCGCAACGTGATCTCCGCCCGCTGGCGGACCTTCTCGACGGTCAGCTGCACGCTGGCATCGATCACCTGGTCGAAGTGGCGCTCGATGCGCGCGAGCTTGCCGGCCACGTAATCGCGCAATGCGGGCGTGACTTCGATGTGATTCCCGTGAATCTGCAGGTTCATGCAACCCCCTTCGTATCAGGTCGGAACGCCGCGTCGGCGGCGCCGGATTACAACGACTTGCGCTGAGCCACTGCCGGAATCTTCATCGCTTCGCGGTACTTCGCCACGGTTCGGCGCGCGACCACGATGCCTTGTTCCCCGAGCAGCTCGGCGAGCTTGCTGTCTGGCAGCGGATTACGTGTGTCCTCGGCTCCTATCAGTTGCTTGATCAATGCGCGGATTGCGGTCGACGACGCTTCGCCGCCCGCTTCGGTCGCCACGTGGCTGCCGAAGAAGAACTTGAGTTCGAGCACGCCGAACGGCGTCGCCATGTACTTGCTGGCCGTCACCCGGGAGATTGTCGATTCGTGCAGCTCGACGGTATCGGCGATTTCCCGCAGCACCAGGGGCCTCATCGCGATCTCGCCGTGGGTAAAGAAATTGTGCTGCCGGTCGACGATTGCCTGTGACACGCGGAGGATCGTGTCGAAGCGCTGCTGGATGTTGCGGATGAGCCAGCGCGCTTCCTGCACGCGCGTGGTCCACTGGGCGCGGTCCGGGCCCTCTGTTCCCCGCGGGGCGCGGTTGCGCTTCAGGATGTCCGCGTAGGCCTGGTTCACGCGCAGGCGCGGCATCACGTCGGGGTTGAGGACGGCAGTCCAACGGTTCTTCACCTTGCGCACGAGGACATCCGGAACGACGTAATCGGCGCGCGTGTCACCAAAGGCTACACCCGGATGCGGCTGCAGTGTGCGGATCAATTGGTGCGCTGCACGCAGTTCATCGTCGGTGCATCCGAGCGCCCGGCGCAACTTGAGGAAGTCCCGCGCCGCCAGCAAAGGCAAGTGCTCGCTCACGATCGCGCGGGCGTGTGCAATGACGGCGGTCAGCTCCGGGGAGGTCCGCGCCATCGCGCTCAGTTGCAGGCTCAGGCATTCGCCGACGTCGCGCGCGCCTACCCCGGCGGGATCGAAACTCTGAAGCAATCGCAGCGCCGTCTTCAGTTCGTCCCGCTCGACCTCGGCCTCCAGCGGGCAGATCGCGAGCAGGTCCTCGAGGCTCTGGTGCAGGTAGCCGTCGTCGTCGAGCGCGTCGATCAGCAACTCGACCAGAGCGCGGTCGCGCGGCGACGCCTTCGTGCACGACACCTGCGCGAGCAGGTGGTCCTTCAGCGTCGTGGCGGTGCCGGCCCACTCGCGCGGGCTGTCGTCGTCCTCGCTCCTGCCTTCGCCGCGAGCGCCCCAGTCGAGCGTGGAGTCGCTGCCCGCGTCGCCTGCAGCCTCTCCGGATTCGCCGGCGGCCGGTGCCTCGTTGCCTTCGCCGTCGCCGTCGCCGTCGGCACCCGGACCCGGCGCTGGAGCTTCGTTGCCCGCGATGGAGCCGTCCGGCTTCACCCGGACGGCAAGGGCCAGCGGGTCGTCATCCCGCTCGAGCAGGGGGTTGTCCGCGAGCGCCTGCTCGATTTCCTGGTTCAGCTCGACGGTCGACAACTGCAGCAGGCGGATCGACTGCTGCAGCTGGGGCGTGAGCGCCAGATGCTGCGACAGCCGGAGTGAAAGCGCCGGCTTCATGCCGAGCGGCGAGTGCCGCGAGGTAGACCGGACGGAGGGAACATCATTGACCTGCGCCTTGCGAGCAGTGACTACATGCGGAAGTGCTCGCCCAGGTAGACGCGGCGGACCGTCTCGTTGCCGACGATCTCCTCCGGCCGCCCGGCCGCGAGCACCACGCCTTCGTTGATGATGTACGCGTGGTCGCAGATGCCGAGCGTCTCGCGCACGTTGTGGTCCGTGATCAGCACTCCGATCCCGCGTTCCTTCAGGAAGCGCACGATGCGCTGGATCTCGAGGACCGCGATCGGGTCCACCCCTGCGAAGGGCTCGTCGAGCAGGATGAAACGCGGGCGCGCCGCGAGCGCGCGCGCGATCTCGACCCGCCTCCGTTCGCCGCCCGACAGCGACAGCGCCGGATTGGTCCGAAGGTGCGCGATCTGCAGGTCATTCAGGAGCTCGTCGAGCCGCTGCGCCACATGCGCGCGAGGCAGAGGCCGCATCTGTTCGTCGACCTGGAGTTCGAGCACGGCGCGGACGTTCTCCTCGACCGTGAGCTTGCGGAAGACGGACGCTTCCTGCGGCAGGTACGACAACCCCATGCGCGCGCGCCGATGGATCGGCAGGTGGGCGATCGACGCTCCGTTCAGGGAGATGCTGCCGGCGTCGAGCGGGACCAGGCCCACGACCATGTAGAAGCACGTCGTCTTCCCCGCTCCGTTGGGTCCGAGCAGTCCGACCACCTCGCCGCTTTCCACTGTCAGCGAGACGTCCTTGACGACCGTGCGGCTGCCGTAGCGCTTCTGGAGATTCTCGACCATCAGGGTGTTGTGCGACCCCCCGGCGCCGGTGGTTTTCCCCGAGGCCTGTGCGCGCGTGTCCATTTCAGTCACGGCGCGGATTGGCAAGGTCGCGCGACGGCGCCAGGGGAGCCGGCGAGCCGGGCGATGCCGCGGGCGGCGTGCGGGGACCGATCGTGCCGCGCACCCGGCCATCGCCGGAACCCGGGTCCTTCGGAGTGCCGCCGGTCACGAAGTACTTCGAGTTGCGCTGGTCGTACGTGATGGCGTCGCCGCGCAGCTCATCCCGCTGCACGTCGTTCTCCAGCAGGCGGATCCGCGCTCGCCGCAGCAGCTTGACGGTCTCGGCCTTCTCGTCGTACTCGATCCGTTCGGCGTGGCCATCGACGTATTCCTCGATGCCCGGCTTGCTGATGTCGCGGCGCTGGCGGAAAGTCGCCACCTTGCCGGGCGCGGCCTCGATCACGCCGAAGATGTAACCCTCGGGATCCTTGCGGATCTCCACGCGCTGCCCCGTCGCCCGTATCGTTCCCTTCACGAGCACGACGTCGCCGACGAGCACGCAGACCTGCTTGAGGTCGTCGCACTCGCCGCTGTTGGCCTCGTAGTTCAAGGGCTTGTCGCGGTCCGCGCGCTCGGCGAGCGCAGGCGCCGCGACCGTTGCAAAGGCGATCGCGAGTGCGAGGATCGGCCGCTTCATCGTCTGGCCCCCTGCGTCTGGGCCGCCTCGATCGTTCCGCGAACCTTCGAATGGAACCTCACGACCCGCTTGATGTTGTCGTAGTCCATGCCCACCGATCGAATCAGCGAGTTGCCACGGTCCACCTCGACCGGGAGATCCGTGCTGAATTGCTCGAGATCCGGAAGGGCAAGGAGTTTCTCGGTGGCAAGGCGCATTGGCGGCTCGCCGACGTCGCCCGGAGAACGCGTGAGGACGACGTCGCCGGTCAGCACGACGCGTTCCCCGCCGCCCTCGACCAGCGCCTGCCGCGCGCGCGCCTCGAGGCGGGGCTGGTCCGGTCGAAGGCTCACGAAGCGTGGCTGCTGCAGTTCCGCGCGATCGTCGGTTGCGAAGTGCGTCATCGTCTCGGCGGACAGCCTGTTCGTCGCCCGTCCCATCGCGTCGAACTGCGTCAGCGTCACGCCCTTGACGATGAAGTCAGGACCTTCGCGCGACACCGGGTTCGCGAGATTGCTGAAGCGGCCCACCTGCGAGAACCAGTAGGTGACGCCGGCCAGCCCGGAGAGCAGCAGGACGGCGATGATGGCCGTGATGCGATCACGCACGAAGGCTCGCCTTCATCCGTGCGTCATCCCGGCGAAGTCCACGCCCTTGGCGCGGAGAATGAACTCGGCGAACGCGCGCACCGCCCCGCGCCCGCCGGCCTGCCCGGCGATCCAGTGCGCGGCGGTCTTCACTTCTTCGCGCGCATCGGCAACCGTCGCCGCGAACCCGGCCTGCTCAAGCACCGGCAGGTCCGGGAGGTCGTCGCCGATGAAGCCCGCCTGCTCGGCGGCTAGCCCGGTGTCGCGCAGCAGTTCGTTCCAGGCGGCCGCCTTGTCGCCACGGCCCTGCAGCACGCGCCCGATGCCCAGTTCGCGCGCCCGCGTGCCGACGATGTCCGACGAGCGAGCCGAGAGGATGGCGACCTCGACCCCATGGCTGAGCAGCATCTTGATGCCGTGCCCGTCGCGCACATCGAAGACCTTCAGCGCTTCGCCCTGCGGTCCGTAGTAGAGCCGGCCATCCGTCAACACGCCGTCGACGTCGAGGGCGACGAGCCGGAGCCGGGCCGCGCGCTGCTCGGGCGTCATCAGATCACCTTGGCCGCCATGAGGTCGTGCATGTGCAGGGCGCCGACCAGCTTGCCGCTGGCGTCGACCACCAGCAGCTGGTTTTTCTTGCGCTGGTCCATCAGCTGCGCCGCCTCGGCGGCGAGCACGCCCGGCGCAATGGTGAGCGGATTGCGCGTCATCACGTCGGCGAGCTTCACATTGCGCACGTCGGTCGCGCGCTCCAGCAATCGGCGCAGGTCGCCGTCCGTGAAGATGCCCTGCAGCCGGCCCTCGGCGTCGAGCACCGCGGTCATTCCCAGCTGCTTGCTCGAGATCTCCCGCAGTGCCTCGATCAGGGACGTGTCGATCGTCACGCGGGGAATCCTGTCTCCCGTGCGCATGACGTCACTTACGTAGGTCAGAAGTCGACGCCCCAGCGCGCCCGCCGGATGCGAGCGGGCGAAGTCGTCGGGTCCGAACCCTCGGGCGTCGAGACAGGCGACTGCAAGGGCGTCGCCGAGCGCCAGCATCGCCGTGGTCGAAGATGTGGGCGCGAGGTTCAACGGGCACGCTTCCTTGTCGACCCGCACGTCGAGGTGCACGTCGGCGAGGCGCGCGAGCGACGACGACGCATTGCCGGTCATCGAGATCAGCGGCGTGCCTTCGCGCTTCGCGACGGGAAGCATCATGAGCAGTTCGTCGCCTTCGCCGGAGTACGACAGCGCGACGAGCACGTCGTCGCTCGTGATCATGCCCAGGTCGCCGTGCGCCGCCTCCGCCGCGTGCACGAAGATCGCGGGCGTTCCGGTCGAGGCAAGCGTCGCGGCGATCTTGCGCGCGATGTGTCCGCTCTTGCCGATGCCGCTCACGACGACGCGGCCCTTGCAGAGAAGCAGCAGTTCGACCGCGCGGGTGAATCGATCGTCGAGGCGGGCCGCCAGGGCCTGAACCGCGGCGGCCTCGGTCTGCAGGACGTCCCGCGCCATTTCGAGCGCGTGCGCGGAGGGGACCAGCGGGCTTGCGGACATGGATCTCGGGGATTTGCGTGAGAGCCAGCCGCGATGGATGGCGTACGGCGATAATACACGCGAAGGTTCTGCTGGCATGGGTTTTGCTCTGACGGTTCTGCCCCCTCGTTGATGGCCTCGTCCGGTCTCGAAATCACGCTGTTGCTGCTCGCCGCCGTTGTCGTCGGCGTCGTCGCATTCCGCCTCCTCCAGATGCCGCCGCTGCTCGCTTACCTGGCGGTCGGCATCGTCATCGGGCCGCACGCGCTCGGCCTCGTCCCGGACCTCGAGGACACGCGCTACCTCGCCGAGTTCGGTGTCGTCTTCCTGATGTTCTCGATCGGGCTCGAGTTCTCGCTGGCGCGCCTGAGAACGATGCGCAGGCTCGTGCTCGGCCTCGGTGGTGCGCAGGTGACGCTGACCGTCGTCTCGACCATGGCGGCCGGTTGGCTGGTCGGCCGCTACTTCGGGGTCGGCCTCGCGGGGGCCTTCGCGCTCGGCGGCGCGCTCGCGATGTCGTCGACCGCGATCGTGATGAAGATGATGGCCGAGCGCGCGCAGGTCGACACGGAGCACGGCAAGCGGATCGTCGGTGTCCTGCTGTTCCAGGACCTGGCGGTAGTGCCGCTGCTCGTGATCATTCCGGCGCTGGGCAGCGAAGGATCGAACCTGGCCTGGACGCTCGCCGTCGCGCTCGTCAAGGCGGCGGCGCTGCTGACCGTGCTGCTGGTCGGCGGACAGCGCGTGATGCGCTGGTGGTTCCACACCGTCGCCAAGCGCAAGTCGCACGAACTGTTCACGCTGAACCTGCTGCTGGTGACGCTCGGCCTGGCCTGGCTGACCGAGGAAGCCGGGCTGTCGCTCGCCCTCGGCGCCTTCGTTGCCGGGATGCTGATCTCCGAAACGGAGTTCCGCCACCGCGTCGAGGAGGACATCAAGCCGTTCCGGGATGTCCTGCTCGGTCTGTTCTTCGTCACGATCGGCATGCTCCTCAACGTACGGATCGTGCTCGACAACTTCGGCTGGGTCATGCTCGCGCTGGTCGGCCCGGTGGCGTTCAAGTTCGGGCTGATCGTCGCGCTCGTGCGGCTCTTCGGAGCCACGCCGGGCACCGCGATCAGGACGGGACTCGCGCTGGCGACCGCGGGCGAGTTCGGCTTCGTCCTGCTCGGGCAGGCCGGGACGCACGGACTGCTGAGCCCGCTGGTGCTGCAGGTCGTGCTCGCCTCGATGCTGCTCTCGATGCTGTCCGCTCCGCTGCTCGTGCAGCACAGCGACCGGATCGCGATGCGGCTGGCGTCGAGCGAGTGGCTGCACAAGTCGCTCGAGATCGCCCGCATCGCGCAGAGCGCCATCGCCGTCGAGAAGCACGTGTTGATCTGCGGCTTCGGACGCAGCGGGCAGCACCTCGCCAAGATGCTGGAGCAGGAAGGCATCACCTACGTGGCCCTCGACCTCGATCCCGACCTGGTCCGGCAGGCGGCGGCGGCCGGCGACTCGGTCGTCTACGGCGACGCCGGGCGACGCGAGACCCTCGTCGCGGCGGGCGTCAGCCGCGCGTCCGCCGTCGCCATCACGTACGCCGACACGCTTTCCGCGCTGAAGATCCTCCATGACGTGCGCGAAATGAAGCCGGACATCCCCGTCATCGTCCGCACGCAGGACGATCACGATCTCGCCAAGCTGACCGCCGCCGGCGCGACCGAGGTGGTGCCCGAGGTGCTCGAGGGAAGCCTGATGCTCGGCTCGCATGCGCTCGTCCTGCTCGGCGTTCCGCTGTCGCGCGTCGTCAGGCGGGTCCGTGAGCAGCGCGACCAGCGCTATCAGCTGCTGCGCGGCTACTTCCACAGCACGGGCGACGACGACGACGTCGAGGAAGAAGCGCACGAGCGGCTGCACTCGGTGACGCTGCACCCCGGCGCGGCGGGAGCGGGAAGGACGCTGGAGGAACTGGGCCTCCAGCCGCTGGGCGTCGAGGTCACCGCTGTGCGCCGGCGCGGCATTCGCGGGGCCGACCCCAGCCCGGGAATGCGGTTGCAGGCCGGTGACGTCGTTGTGCTGCGGGGGATTCCGGACGCGCTCGACCTCGCCGAGCGGCGGCTGCTGGAGGCGTGATCATGCGTAGACGCGAAATCCTGCTCGGTACCGCTTGGCTCCTGCTCGCAGCGCGGGCGGGCGCACAGCCAGCCGCGCTGTGGTCGGAACTGCAGGCCGGCGGCGTCGCCATCCTGCTGCGCCATGCGCAGACCGAGGCTGGCGTCGGCGATCCGCCGGGCTTCCGGATAGGGGACTGCTCCACGCAGCGCAACCTGTCCGACGACGGTCGGCGCCAGGCGCAGCGGATCGGCGCCGCGCTGGCGGCCCGGGCGGTGCGCATCGACCATGTGCTCTCCAGCCAGTGGTGCCGGTGCCTCGAAACGGCACGCCTTGCCTTTCCGAAGGGCACGGTCGAGCCGTATCCCGCGCTGAACTCCTTCTTCGAGGACCGCACCTCCGAGGCGCGGCTGACGCGCGAGGTGGCGGCGAGGATCGAAGCGATCCGCGCTCCGGCGAACGTCGTCTTCGTCACGCACCAGGTGAACATCCTCGCGGTGGCCGGCGTCTCGGTCGGTTCCGGGGAAGCGGTGCTGGCGCGATCCGCCGGCGGGTCGGTGCGAACGCTGGGGCGGCTGGTCCTCTGACTTTCTCTCCCGGCGACCGCCCGTCTGAGCAAGGTGCCGGCCGACGACGAGGCGCGGCGCCTCGGCCCGAGGCCGGAAAGAAAGTGATCAGGCGGCCGCGGCGGCGGGACCGCTGCGGCGCTTCCTGCCCTTCTGTCGCAGCAGCACGGGCGCGAGATAGCGCCCGGTGTGGCTCTCTGGATTGGCGGCGATGGCCTCCGGCGCGCCGGTCGCGATGATCCGGCCACCGCCGTCACCCCCTTCCGGCCCGAGGTCGATGACCCAGTCGGCGGTCTTCACGACGTCGAGGTTGTGCTCGATCACGACCAGGGTGTTGCCCGCGTCGCGCAACTGGTGCAGCACCTTCAGCAGCAGCGCGATGTCGTGGAAGTGCAGGCCGGTCGTCGGCTCGTCGAGGATGTAGAGCGTGCGCCCGGTGTCGCGTTTCGAGAGTTCCAGCGAGAGCTTCACGCGCTGCGCCTCTCCGCCCGAGAGCGTGGTGGCGCTCTGCCCCAGCCGCACGTAGCCGAGGCCGACGTCGAGAAGCGTCTGCAGCTTGCGCGCGATGGTCGGGACGGCGCTGAAGAAGCCCGCCGCCTCCTCGACCGTCATGTCGAGGACCTCGGCGATGCTTTTTCCCTTGTAGTGCACCTCGAGCGTCTCGCGGTTGTAGCGCTTGCCGTGGCAGACGTCGCACGGCACGTAGACGTCGGGCAGGAAGTGCATCTCGACCTTCAGGACGCCGTCGCCCTGGCAACTCTCGCAGCGCCCACCCTTGACGTTGAAGGAGAAGCGGCCCGCCTCGTAGCCGCGCTCGCGCGCCGTGGGCGTCTCGGCGAAGAGCTCGCGGATCGGCGTGAAGAGCCCGGTGTATGTCGCGGGATTGGAGCGCGGCGTCCGCCCGATCGGGCTCTGGTCCACGCTGATCACCTTGTCGAAGTGCTCCAGGCCGTCGACCGCCCCATGCGGCGCCGGTTCCGCCGAGGAGCCGTAGAGGTGGCGCGCCACGACTGCGTACAGCGTGTCGTTGATCAGGGTCGACTTTCCCGAGCCCGAAACGCCGGTGACGCAGGTGAGCAGCCCGATCGGCAGTTCGAGCGTGACGTCCTTCAGGTTGTTGCCGTGCGCGCCGGCGAGCTTGAGCCAGTGCGTGAACGGCGGGGTGCGGTCGTCCGGGATCTCGATCTGCCGCCGGCCGGACAGGTACGCCGCGGTCAGCGACCGCGCGTTGCCGAGCACCACGTCGAGGCTGCCGCTTGCGATCACTTCGCCCCCGTGCGCGCCGGCGCCCAGCCCCATGTCGACGACGTGGTCCGCGGCTCGGATCGCGTCCTCGTCGTGCTCGACGACGATCACCGTGTTGCCCAGGTCGCGCAGGTGCTTCAGCGTGCCGATCAGCCGGTCGTTGTCGCGCTGGTGCAGCCCGATCGAAGGCTCGTCGAGCACGTACATCACGCCGGTCAGGCCCGATCCGATCTGCGACGCGAGGCGGATGCGCTGCGACTCGCCGCCCGACAGCGTCTCGGCCGATCGGTCCAGCGACAGGTAGTCGAGCCCGACGTTCACCAGGAAGCGCAGTCGCGCGCCGATCTCCTTGACGATCTTGTCGGCGATCTCCTTCTTTGCTCCCGCGAACTGCAGGCGCTCGAAGTACGCGCAGGCGTCGCGCAGCGGGGCCGCCGCAACCTGGTAGATCCCGCGGCGGTCCTCGCCGTCGCCGATGAAGACGTGGCGCGCTTCGGTGCGCAGCCGCGTTCCTTCGCAAACGGGGCACGGCCGCTGGCTGCGCAGCTTGGCCAGTTCCTCGCGGACGACGACCGAGTCGGTCTCCCTGAACCGCCGGTCGAGGTTGGGCACGACGCCCTCGAACGGGTGCTTGCGCACCATCTTCCTGCCACGCTCGTTGGTGTACGTGAACGCGATCTCGTCGTCGCCTGAGCCGTGCAGGATCGCCCGCCGCGCGGCCTCCGGCAGTTCGTCGTACGGCAGGTCGATGTCGAAGCCGTAGTGCTGCGCGACCGTCACCAGCATCTGGTAGTAGTACTGGTTGCGCGCGTCCCAGCCCTTGATCGCGCCGCTCGCGAGCGAAAGCTCGGGATGCGCCACCACGCGCTTCTCGTCGAAGTACTCGACGCTGCCGAGGCCGTCGCACGCCGTGCACGCGCCCATCGGGTTGTTGAACGAGAACAGGCGCGGCTCGAGCTCGGACAGGGAGTAGCTGCACGCGGGGCACGAGAACCGGCTCGAGAACAGCGTCTCCTGCCCGTTGTCGAGGTCGAGCAGCAGCGCGCGGCCGTCAGCGAGGCGCAGCGCGGTCTCGAACGACTCGGCGAGCCGCTGCATCGCGTCGGCCCGCACCTTCAAGCGGTCGACGACCACGTCCACCGAGTGCTTCTCGGTCTTCTTCAGCGGCGGGAGGTCTTCGGCCTCGGCGACGGCGCCGTCGATCCGGAACCGGACGAAGCCCTGCGTCTGCATGTCGTCGAAGAACTCGACGAACTCGCCCTTCCGGTCGCGGACGACCGGTGCCAGCACCATCACCTTGGTGTCCTCGGCGAGGCCGAGCGTCGCGTCGACCATCTGCGACACGCTCTGCGACTGCAGCGGCAGGTCGTGCTCCGGGCAGAACGGCGTTCCGACGCGCGCGTACAGCAGGCGCAGGTAGTCGTGGATTTCCGTGACCGTGCCCACGGTCGAGCGCGGGTTGTGCGACGCCGCCTTCTGCTCGATCGAAATGGCCGGGCTGAGGCCCTCGATCAGGTCGACGTCGGGCTTCTCCATCAATTGGAGGAACTGCCGCGCGTACGCGGACAGAGACTCGACGTAGCGCCGCTGGCCTTCCGCGTACAGCGTGTCGAACGCGAGCGACGACTTGCCGGACCCGGACAGGCCCGTGATCACGATCAGCCGGTGCCGCGGCAGGTCGAGGTCGACGTTCTTGAGGTTGTGCGTGCGGGCGCCGCGGATCCTGATTTCGTCCATGCTGCTGTGCCGTTACCGTGCCCCGTGTCGTTCGCCGGCAGAGGGCCGCCGGGTCGAAAAGGGCAACTTGGTACTATAGCGACAAACGCAGGCGCGCCTTGCCCCCGGTCACCGCCGGGCACTCCCTCCCGGAGCGATCCGGAACCCCCGGCCCGATCCTCACGCATGACCTCCCGCTCTCCGTCGCGCATGTCCGGCCAGGAAGTGCGCACGAGCGCCTCGCTGGCGTCGATCTTCGCCCTGCGCATGCTGGGCCTGTTCCTGATCCTGCCGGTGTTTGCGGTTCACGCGCGCACGATCCCCGGCGGCGACAGCCCGGCCCTCGTCGGCCTGGCGCTCGGCATCTACGGCCTGACCCAGGGCCTGCTGCAGATCCCGTTCGGTGCCGCCAGCGACCGCTGGGGGCGCAAGCCCGTGATCGTCGCCGGCCTGGTGCTGTTCGCCCTCGGCAGCTTCATCGCCGCGGCGGCCGACGACATGTTCTGGACCATCATCGGCCGGGCCGTGCAGGGCGCAGGCGCGATCTCGGCCGCGGTGACCGCGTTCATCGCCGATGCGACGCGCGAGGAACACCGCACCAAGGCGATGGCGATGGTCGGGGCGTCCATCGGGCTGACTTTTGCGCTGTCGCTCGTCGGCGCCCCGCCGCTGTACGCAGCGGTCGGCATGGGCGGCCTGTTCGCGCTGACCGGGGTGCTCGCGCTGACCGCGATTGCCGTCGTCACGTGGGTGGTGCCGAGCGCGCCCCCCCGCATCGAGCACGACGATCCGGCGAGCGCGGCCAGCGTGGTCTTCAATCCTCAGTTGCTGCGCCTGAACTTCGGGATCTTCGCGTTGCACACCGTGCAGATGGCGATGTTCGTGGTGGTGCCTGTGCTGCTGGTCGAGCGCGCCGAGCTCCCGCTCCCCCACCACTGGTGGGTCTACCTGCCCGTCGTGCTGGTGTCGTTCGGCCTGATGATGCCGCCGATCATGGCGGCGGAGCGCAGGTCGCGCATGCGCATCCTGTTCCTGTCGGCCGTGGGCCTGCTGCTCGTGGTCCAGCTCGGCCTGCTGCTCCACGCGCCGAGCCTGATGTGGATCGCCGGCTGGTTGCTGCTCTTCTTCGTCGGCTTCAACATCCTCGAGGCGAGCCTGCCGTCGCTGGTGTCGCGGGTCGCCCCGTCATCCGCGAAAGGCCTGGCACTCGGCATCTACAATACGACGCAAGCCATCGGGCTCTTTGCCGGTGGCGCCCTCGGCGGCCTGGTCGCCGCGCGGTGGGGCGCGCAGGGAGTGTTCGCATGCGCGGCAATCATCATGGGCGTGTGGTGGGTGATCGCACTCGGCATGCGCGAAGTCCCGAAACGTTCGAGCGGCCAGCCGGTGCCGATCTGAAGAGGAGAACACATGGCATCCGTCAATAAAGTCATCCTGATCGGCAACCTGGGGCGCGACCCGGAGACACGCTACACCGCCGACGGCGCGGCGATCACCAACATCACGATCGCCACGTCGGACCGCTGGAAGGACAAGGCCAGCGGCGAGATGAAGGAATCGACCGAGTGGCACAAGGTCGCCTTCTTCGGCCGCCTCGCGGAGATCGCCGGCGAGTACCTGAAGAAGGGTCGCCCGGTCTATGTCGAAGGCCGGCTGCGCACGCGCAAGTGGCAGGACAAGGAAGGGCAGGATCGCTACACGACCGAGATCGTGGCCGAGAACATGCAGATGCTCGGTTCGCGCGAGGGCATGGGTGGCGGCGGGGCGGAATTCGATGGCGCCGGCGACGAGCCCCGCGCTGCGGCCCGTGCGCCGGCGAGCAAGCCGGCGTCCGCCGCCAAGCCGGCCTCGTCGATGGCAGACATGGACGACGACATTCCCTTCTGACGCGGGCCGTGCGTTCTTGATCCACCGTACGGTCGGGCGGTCGCCCCACGCTATGCTGCAAGCAGGTGGCTGGAATGTCCCGGCGCACTGACGACGAATCGACCATGACCACCTTCGCGCATGCTGCTTCCCGCGCCCCGACGGTCTACGTGATCGAGGATGATGCCGACCTGCGCGAGTCGCTGGCCGCACTGCTGGAGGCCAGCGGCTACCTTCCGCGTGGCTTCGCGAGCGCCGAGGACTTCCTCGCCAGCGGCGTGACCGAGCGGCCGGCCTGCGCGCTGATCGACCTCCGCCTTCCCGGCATGAGCGGGCTCGATCTCCAGCAGAAGCTCCACGACGAACATCCGCACTTGCCGGTGATCGTCGTGACCGGCCACGGCGATGTGGCCACGGCGCGCGCGGCGTTGCGTACCGGAGCGCTCGACTTCCTCGAGAAGCCGGTCCAGCCGAAGGAACTGATGGACGCCGTGGCGGCGGCGCTGGAAAGCGACGCCCAGGCGCTGGAGCGCGCCCGCGAACGCGAACAGATGCGCGAGCGCCTCGGTCGCCTGACGCCCCGCGAGCTCGAAGTGTTCCAGCGGGTCACCGACGGTCTTCATAACCGCGAGATCGCGGTCGAGCTCGGCATCAGCCCTCGCACGGTGGAAGTTCATCGCGCGCGGCTGATGGACAAGCTGAACGCGCGCCGCATCGCGGATCTCTTCCGCCTGCGGCTTACGCTCGACGGCAGCGACGCCACTGCTCCGGCACGCTCCTGATCGTTGGCCGCGGTACGCAGTACCTCGTAGATCCTTCCCCCTATTTCAGGGCTGCGCGCGAAGCACTAAGGTTGCTTCCGGTTGATCCTTTGTAGCTCTTGCGCTACGCAAGATGGCAGCAAGCGCGACGCAGGAGGTTCCCCTTCCTCGTCGCGATTCGGTCCGCGCAGGTGCCTCGCACGGCGCGGACATTTTTTTCCTCTCGAGCGTTGCGCTCGCGTCCCGACCGTGGATCTCACGTTCCTCCCCGACTGGCCGCCGGCGCTCGCGCGGCGTTGCCGCGTGGCTCAGCCCTGCCGCAGCAGGTCGAGTGCCACCTCGTTCAGGGGACCGGCGCTCGCGATCACCGACAACTCGGCGAGCGGGCTGCCGCCGCTCCACGCCGTGACCGCACCGCCGGCGCCTTCGACGACCGGCACGATGGCCGCGACGTCCCAGTACGCCAGCGTGGGGTCCAGCATCAGGTCGGCGCCCCCGGTTGCGAGGGCGAAGTAGCCGAAGCAGTCGCCCCAGGTCCGGTAGAGCTTCGCGGCGCGGATGATCCGTTCGACGGCGGCGCCGCCGCGCTGCTCGCCGGTGGACCAGTGCGTCGTCGCCAGCACGGTCGCGTCGGCGAGGCGCGCGCAGGGACGCACGCGCGCCGCGCGCGACGATCCATCGCTCGCGTACAGGGTTGATTCGCCCGCGTGCCCGATCAGGGCGACGCCAGCCGCGGGATGGGCGATCACGCCCAGCACCGGACGAAAGCCGGCGCCGTCGTCGCGCTCCAGGGCGATCAGCGTGCCGAAAAGGAAGCAGTTGGTGATGAAGGCGCGCGTGCCGTCGATCGGATCCAGCACCCAGCGATAGCGCTCGCCCGGCTTGTTGCCGTGCTCCTCGCCGATGATGGCGTGGCGCGGGTAGCGCCGTTCGATCAGGCGCCGCATCGCTTCCTCGGCGTTGCGGTCGGCCATCGTGACCGGGCTCGCGTCGCCCTTCGTGACGACCGCCGTGCCGGTCATGAAGTAGCCGCGGATCGTGGCGAACGCGATGCCGATCAGCTCGTGCATGAAAGGCACGAACTCGCGCTCCTCGGCACGGGTCAGCGGAGCGCTGTACGTGGTCACCGGTCAGGCGCGTTTCGACGGCACGAACAGCGACTCGCACCATGCCGGGTCGACCGCGCCGGGCGTGGCGCACTTGTCCTTCAGCCCGCCAGCGAGCCGCGCGAGCACATCGTCGTGCCGGCCGTCCTTGTTCCAGGCGACCAGGCGCTTGCTCATGCGGTCGAGCGCCGCGCGGTTGTTGCCGGTGAGCTGCACGCTGTCGGGCTTGACTTCCCCCAGCACCTGCGTGGCGGCCTTCTCGACCGCCGCGGCGTCCTGCGGCGTCAGTTCGAGCAGCGTATTCAGGTAGCTGCCGCCCCAGCGCAGCCGCGTCGCCGTGCCCTGCGCGCGGTCGTATGCCTGGCGCGACCAATCGACGGCCGCGGCCTTGCCTTCCGGCGTGCCGCGCATCTTCGCGTTCGAGGCGAGCTGCGACATGTAGTAGTAGGGCGAGTGCGATCGCTTCAGCTCGGCCGTCAGCAACGCATCGGACTCGTCGAGCAGGCCGGCGCGGGCGAGCACACCGCCGGTCAGCGTGATCACGGCCTGGCGCTCGTCGAGGTCCTCGATCTCGCGGTCGACGCGCGCCGCCTGCGACTTCACCTCCTCGACCAACGCGGGCGGCAACGGGCCATCCTTGTCATCGAGCCGCGCGAGCTCGACCTTGCCGAGCATCGCGTACATCCGCCCGCCGTTGGAGAGCCTGGGCTCCGCGGCGAGCTTGTCGAGCGCCGCGGTCCACTGGGCCTTCAGGTCGGTGCGTTCCTTCGATCTGGCGTCGGTGACGAGGCCAACGATGTCGTCGGCGGCGTAGCCGAGGATGTCCTGGTTGGCGCGGACCAGCTCCGGCTGGTCGAGCAGGCTCTCCACGCTCGCGATGGCGTCGGCCTTGTCGACCTTCGGTTTCGTGTCGCCGGCCTGCGACGCGGCGTGCAATGCCCCGAGGACGAGGCGCGACGAGGCCTCGCGCTCCCCGGGCGGACACACGGCGGCGAGCTTCATCAGCGTCGCCGGAACGTCCTTCTCGGGCACGAGCTGGCCGTCGTCGGTCCCCCACGAATAGAACGCCAGCATCCGCCAGTCGTCGGCGGACAGCGACTTGCCCGCGACGGCAGCCTCGAGCGCCTGCTTCGCGGAGTTGCCGCCGGCCAGCCCGCGGTCGAGCAGCTGCATGTACTTGACGGCGTCGACCGATCCGGCAAGGCGTGTCAGCTCCCGTCCGCCCCCGCTCAGCAGCACCATGGTCGGATAGCCGCGCACCTTGAAGCGCTCTCCCAGCACCTGGCCGCTCGGGCTGTCGGCGTCGACGTACACCGGAACGAAGGAGCGCGACTTCTCGATGAAGTCCGGTCGCGTGAAGATGGTGCTCTTCACCTGGTTGCACGGCGGGCACCACGCGGCGGTCCAGAACAGGAAGACGGGCTGGTTCCTCGACCTCGCGTCGTCGAACGCGCGATCAACGTCGGCGACGCTCTGCGGACGCACCCACTGGACTCCCGCCGTCGCCGGGCTCGCGGAAGCGGTCGACGCCTGCGGCGCCGGCTCCGGGGCCTTCGAGCAGGCCGACAGAAGAGCGACGGCGACGAGCAGCAGGGAACGCATCATGGTTCGTGCTCCGGGCAGGGCCGCGGATTATCGCTCAGCCGGCAGATTGCTCAGCGAGCGGCGACGCTCGCGGCCAGGGCGAGGTAGTGCGACAGCGGCGGGGTCTGCGCATCCTCCAGCTTTGCGCGGTCGTCCCACAGTCGCAGGCGCACGCCGTCTTCGGAATACGGCTCGGCCTTGAACGCGGCGGCCTCCGCATCGGTGAAGATCCCGCCCTGGAGCTCGAGACTGCGCTTCGAATCGATCGACAGCGCGGCCCAATACTCGGCGCCGATGACCGTGCCGTCGCCGCGCGCGCACAGGTAGCGCTTGGCGTCGACGTGCAGGCGGATCGGCTGCAGCACGGCCGGACCGAACAGGTCGCGCAGGAACGGCAGCGCGACGTACTCGTGACGGTCGTCGATCCCGCGCAACGTCGGTGATTCGCCCTGGTCGTTGATGAGGTGGCCGAGGTCGTGCAGGAACGCTGCGACGACCAGCTCGTCGCTGGCGCCGTCCTGTTCGGCGAGGCAGGCCGACTGCAGCGCGTGCTGCAGTTGCGTGACCGGCTCGCCGGCGTACATGCGGTCGCCCTTGGAGGCGAACAGTCCTTCGATGTCGTCGAGCGTCAATGCCATGTCAGCTTGCGGCAGGGGTTTGATCGGGGTTGAACGAGCCACCCTGTTCGGCCAGCACGCGCGTCTTCGACAGCACGCCCGCGGATTCGAGGATCGGGTAGGAGACGGAGCAGAAGAGCGAATTGATCCGCTTGAAGTCCGAAAGAAGGTCCAGGTGCAGGGAGCTGGTCTCGACCGACTGCGGGGTGTTCTCCGACAGCCGGAGCAGGTGGCTCTCCGCGTAGCGCATCTCGAGCTCGCGGAAGGTCACCTTCTCCGCGATCAGTCGCTGCGCCGACTTGAGGTCCCCGTTGAGGAACACCGCGACCGACAGCTGCAGGTTGCCGATCAGCCGGCCGTGCAGGTCGCTGATCTCCTGCAGGCCCGCTTCGGAGAAGGACAGGCCGTGCTGGATCTTGCGCTCGGCGACGTCGAGCAGCAGGCGCTCGATGATGTCGCCCACGTGCTCCATGTTGATCGTGAACTGGATGATCTCGGTCCATCGCCTGGATTCGCGCGCTTCGAGCGCCTCGCGGCTGATCTGCGCGAGGTACCGCTTGATGGCGGAGTACAGCCGGTCGATCTCGTCGTCCTTGCGCCGAAGCGCCTCGGCCAGCTGCACGCTGTCGTGCCGCAGGACCTCCAGCAGGCCGGTGAGCATCTCCTGGACGGTGTCGGCCAGCCGGATGGCCTCGCGCGCCGCGTTGCCGAGCGCGAGGGCGGGCGTGTCGAGCGCGACCGGGTCGAGGTGTCGCGGCTCGCCGGGAGTCTCCGCCTGGCGCGGCGCCGGGAGCCACTTCTCCGTGAGGTCGGCGACCCGCTTCGTCAGGCCGATGAAGGTCAGCGCGAGCAGGACGTTGAACAGCAGGTGGAAGTGGACGACGAGCTGCTTGGGATCGGAGTGCAGCTTCAGCAGGTACGGCGTGGCGTGCGGCAGCGCGAGGAGCGCCAGCGCCACGCCCGCGGCCTTGAACACGAAGTTGCCGAGCGGCACGCGGCGCGCGACCGGGTCCGCCTTCCACGTGGTGAGCATGGCCAGCAGGCCGCTGCCGAGGTTGGCGCCGAGGACGACCGGCAACGCCACGTGCGCCGGCACGATGTTGGCTGCCGTGAGGGAGGCGACCAGCAGCACCACCGCCAGGCTCGAATACGAAGCCACCGCGAGCAGGGCGCCGATGAGGACGTCGAGCAGCAGGTCGCCGGAAATCTGCGCGAAAAGCACGCGCACTCCCGCGGCCTTCGTCAGCGGCAGCGTGGCCTGGCTGATCAGTTGCAGCGCGAGGATCATCACGCCCAATCCCAGCGCGATCTTCGCGATCTGGCCGGCGCGCTCGTTCTTGTTCGACAGGTAGACGATCACGCCGCCGACGATCAGCAGCGGCGCGAGCCACGCCAGGTTCAGCGAGAAGACCTGCACCATCAGCGCCGTGCCGACGTCGGCACCGAGCATCACGGCCAGCGCGGCCGCCGTTCCGATCAGGCCCTGCGACACGAAGGACGACGCCAGCAGCGCCGTCGCGGTCGAACTCTGCAGCAGGCCGGTCACCGCAACGCCGGCGACGAAGCCGGTGCCGCGGTTGCCGACGTTGCGGCGCAGGACCTGGCGCAGGCTGGCGCCGTACACGCGCAGCACGCCGGTGCGCACGATGTGCGTGCCCCAGACGAGCAGCGCGATGGCCGCCAACAGGTTCAGGAGGGTTTGCATCCGGGTTGCCTAGGGGCGCGCCTCTTCTTCGCTACCAGGGCAGCGAGTACGTCTTGGTGTTGGTGAAGCTCTTCATCGCTTCGAGCACGCCTTCCTTGTACCCGAGGCCGGAGTCCTTGATTCCTCCGAAAGGCGTCAGTTCGAGCCGGTATCCCGGCACTTCGCGCACGTTCACGGTGCCGACATTCAGTTCCGAGATGAGGCGGGTGATGTAGTCGAGCCGGTTCGTGCAGACCGCCGACGACAAGCCGTACGCGGTCGAGTTGCCGATCGCGATCGCCTCGTCGATCGAGCCGAAGCGGATCACCGGCGAGACGGGCCCGAACGTCTCTTCCTTCACCAGCGGCATGTCGGGCGCGACGCGGTCGACCACGGTCGGGGCGTACAGCGCACCGCGGCGGACGTGGCCGGCGAGCACGCGGGCGCCGCGCGCCACGGCGTCGTCGACGCGCGCCTCGAAGTCGCGCGCGGCGGCTTCGTCGATCACCGTGCCCATGTCGGTGGCCGGATCCAGCGGGTCACCGTACTTCACGGCCCTGGTCTTCGCGACCAGGCGGTCGACGAAGTCGTCGGCGACGCTGTCGTGCACCAGCATGCGCTTGACGGCCGTGCAGCGCTGCCCCGAGTTCTTGTACGAACCGCTGGCCGCCAGCGTTGCCGCTTCCTCGACGTCGGCATCCTCCATCACGATGATCGGATCGTTGCCGCCGAGTTCGAGGACCTGCCGCTTGTAGACGGCCCTGGCCGCGATGTACTTGCCAACCGCCACGCCGCCCGTGAACGTCACGAGGTCGACGTCCGGGTGGGTCAGCATCTCGTCGGCGATCTCGCGCGGGTCCCCGGTCAGCACCGACAGCATCGGACCGGGCAGGCCGGCCTCGTACAGGACATCCGCGAGCGCGTACGCGGCGAGCGGCGTCTTCTCGCTCGGCTTCAGCACGACGCGGTTGTTGGTGGCTATTGCCGGCGCGACCTTGTGGATCACCTGGTTCAGCGGGTGGTTGAACGGCGTGATCGCGGCGATGACGCCGAGCAGCGGCTCGCGCATCGTGTAGACCTTGCGCTTCCTGCCGTGTGGAGTCAGGTCGCACGAGTACACCTGTCCGTCGTCGACCAGCGCCTGGTTGGCGGCGAACAGCAGCACGTCGCTCGCGCGGCCGACCTCGTACTGCGTGTCCTTCAGGCATAGCCCGGACTCGAGCGTGATCAGCCGCGCGATCTCGTCCCGGCGCCCGGCGATGATCTCGCCGGCCTTCATCAGGATCCGGTAGCGGTCGTAGCGCGTCAGCGTGCTCCGGTAGCTGCGGGCGATCGAAAGGGCGCGGCGCACATCGTCGACCGTGGCCTTCGGCACCGTCGCGACCACCTCGCCGGTGTACGGGTAGCGCACCTCGAAGCTGCGTGCGCACGCGACCCGCTCGCCGGCGATCCGGAGCGACTCGGCGCGGATGGAGGAGGCGGGCGCGTTCATTGCGCGTGGTTCAGCGCGAGGTCGAAGGCGTCGAAATTGCGCCAGCGACGCAGCGGATCGAGGCCTTCGATCCGGCGGTTGAGCACGAGCGGCACCCGCTGTTCCGAGATGCCGCCGTGCGACCGCAGCGGCAACTCGAGCTGCGACAGGTCGTGGCGCGAACGGCTGGTGCCGAGCACGACGCTGCGCTCGGAAACGACGACGATGTCGCCGATGCGGTCGGCCGGCAGTTCGAACCGCCGGGCCGCGTCCTCGCGGCCGAGCACCACTTCCATGCCGGGCAGCTCGCGCAGCCGCGTGGCGACGCCGGCCACCGCGTCCGGCGCCACGTAGATCGTCGCGAAGGAACCGAGCGCGCCGTGGTGGACCACGTACGGGTCGGTGATCGGGAGGATCACGCGCGAGCGCTCGCGCCCGAGCCACTCGTCGAGCAGGTCCTGCAGGAAGATGACGTTCGGGCTCGCGTCGAGCCTGGTCTTGGCGTTCATGCCGTGGTCGGCCGTCAGGGCAAACACCGTGCCGAGCGCGTCGAACCGCGCGAGATACCGGTCGAGCATCGCGTAGAACCGATTGGCGTCCGGGTCGCCGGGGGCGTGCTTGTGCTGGACGTAGTCCGTCGTGGACAGGTAGAGGAAGTCGGGCTTGCGCGTCTCGATCAGCCGCACGCCGGCGGCGAACACGAACTCGGACAGCTCGGCGCTGTAGACGTCGGGCACGGGCATGCCCACGAGCGGCAGCACGTCGGTGATGCCGTTCTCCTGCTCGGTCACCTGGTCCGCTTTCTCCGACGAGAAGCAGATGCCCTTCATCTTGTGGCCCAGCAGCGTCCGCAGCTTGTCCTTGGCCGTGACCACCGCGACGCTGTGTCCCGCGTCGGCCAGCGCGGCGAGGATCGTCGGCGCGCGCAGCCACTTCGGGTCGTTCATCATCACTTCGGTGCCGCTCTCGACATCGAACAGGTAGTTGCCGCAGATGCCGTGCACGGACGGCGGCGCGCCGGTGACGATCGAGAGGTTGTTCGGGTTGGTGAAGCTCGGCACCACGCAGTCGGCCACGAGTGCCGTGCCGCTTGCCAGCACCCGCTTCATGAACGGCATGTGGCCGCCCGCCACTGCCTGCGCGATGTAGTCGGGCTCGCAGCCGTCGATACACAGGACGACGGTCGACTGCTTCGGGGCCGCGTACGCGCGGCCGTTCACTTCGATCATTTCCCTATCCTTTCCTGCCGGCGCGCGCCCGGGCCGGCGGCCGAACGCCCTCGCCCTTCCGCGCGCGCTCCCGGCTTTCCATCACGTGGTCGAACATCGTCCGTCCGGCCTGCTCCGGGTCCCCGGAGGCGATCGCCTTCAGGATCCCGCGGTGCTCGGCGGCGGAGTGGGGCAGCAACTGCTGGTCGCGCAGGTTCCGCCGGCGGAACAGCGCCAGCTCCTTCACCAGCCTGCGATACACGCCGGCCAGCTTGCGATTGCCGGTGAAGCCGACGAGCGCGTCGTGAAACTCGAGGTTCAGGAGGTGATACGCGTCGGAGTCGCCCGCCCGCGCCGCCACGTCCATCCGCTCGACGATCGCGCGCGCCGTCTTCAGCTGCTCCGGCGTGATCGTTTCCGCCAGCCGGCGACCGACGAGTTCGTCCATCGCGGCGCGCAGGTCGTAGATCTCCAGCGCTTCCTCGAGCGGGATGTCCCGCACGAAGACGCCGCGGTTCTTCTCCTGGCGGACGAGGCCCGACTCCTCGAGCATGCGGAACGCCTCGCGGATCGGGCCGCGCGAGACGCCGAGCCGCTCCGACAGCCACGCCTCCGTCAGCTTCGAGCCCGGGCCGATCTCGCCGTCGAGGATCATCCGCTCGATCTCCTGCTGCGCGGCGCTCGACAGCGAGGCGGTGCGCAGCAGTTCGATGGTCGGGTGCGGAACGATCCGGACGGGCGGGGACACGGTGCTGGCCATGGCGCGAAGTCTACGAGTCGGGCGATCGATTGTCTACAATCTGCAAAAGACAATTGACACCCGCGGCGCTGCTCGTAGACTGCCTCCCCGCTGTCTTCTCTTGCACCTGCGCTTG
>Ga0209254_10000335_pt1 | contig 36457 bp, 26 predicted proteins | sample FrelakmetDIP11DI_FD_187148 | JGI IMG/M metagenome (GOLD analysis project Ga0209254, IMG submission 187148) | Freshwater lake sediment microbial communities from the University of Notre Dame, USA, for methane emissions studies - DIP11 DI (SPAdes)... | ecosystem: Environmental > Aquatic >... | reverse complement strand
CTCCAGTCCACGTTCGACCACATTCCCACCCTGTGGGTCGGCAGGGACCAGGTGCCAGCGGTGTTGCGGTTTCTCAAGTCGGAGATTCACGCCCCCTATGGGATGCTGTTCGACCTCACAGCCCTGGACGAGCGCCTTCGCACCCATCGCGCGGGACTGCCGGACAGCGATTACACCGTCGTCTATCATCTCCTCTCCTTCGATCGGAACGAGGACATTCGTCTCAAGGTCGCCCTGCCGGAAGCCGATCCGCGGCTTCCCAGCATTACTCCAATCTGGCCCGCTGCCAACTGGTACGAGCGGGAAGTTTTCGACCTGTTCGGGATCATCTTCGACGGGCATCCCAACCTCTACCGCATCATGATGCCGCGGACCTGGCAGGGGCATCCGCTGCGCAAGGATCACCCGGCCCGCGCCACGGAAATCGGCCCCTTCACGCTGCCCGAGGAGAAACAAGACGCCGAACAGGAGGCGCTGCGCTTCGTTCCCGAGGAGTGGGGCATGCGGCGGCATAGCGAGGACAACGATTTCCTGTTTCTCAACCTGGGACCCAACCATCCCAGTGTGCACGGCGTTTTCCGGGTCGCGCTGCAACTGGATGGCGAGGAGATCGTCGATGCCGTGCCGGACATCGGCTACCACCACCGCGGCGCCGAAAAAATGGGTGAACGGCAGAGCTGGCATACCTATATTCCCTATACCGATCGGATCGATTACCTGGGCGGGTCGCTCAACAATCTGCCGTACGTGATGGCGGTGGAAAAGATGGCCGGTATCGAGGTGCCGCCGCGCGCCCAGGTCATTCGCGTCATGATCTCCGAGTTCTACCGCATCGCCAACCATCTGCTGTTCTACGGCACCTTCGCCCAAGACGTGGGCCAGATGTCGCCGGTGTTCTACATGTTCATCGACCGCGAGAAGGTCTTTGAAATCGTGGAGTCGATCACCGGCGCGCGCATGCACTCGAGCTACTTCCGGATCGGCGGCGTGGCGATGGATCTGCCCGAGGGTTGGGACCGGCGGGTTCGCGAATACGTCGATTATCTGCTGCCGCGCCTGGCCCACTATGACAAGATGGTGATGGCCAACAGCCTGCTGAAGCAAAGGACTCGCGGCATCGGCGCCTACACCACGTCGGAAGCGATCGAATGGGGAATCACGGGCCCGGGACTGCGGGCGACGGGGTTAGCATGGGACTACCGGAAAGTCAGGCCCTATTCCGGCTACGAACACTTCGAGTTCGACGTCCCCATCAGGCAGCACGGCGACTGCTACGATCGGTGCGCGGTTCGGGTGGAGGAGATGCGACAGAGTATCCGGATCATCAAGCAGTGCCTGGAGAATATGCCCGAGGGGCCCTACAAGGCCGTCCACCCGCTGACGACCCCACCCTCGAAAGAGCGGACCATGCACGATATCGAGACGCTGATTCAGCATTTCCTGAATGTCAGCTGGGGACCGGTCATTCCGCCGGGGGAAGCCTTCGCCTGCGTGGAAGCCACCAAGGGGTTGAATGGGTATTACCTCACCAGCGACGGGGGGACGATGTCGTATCGGACGCGCATTCGCACCCCTTCGTTTGCACACCTCCAAGTGATCCCCTTGATGGCGAGAGGCCTGATGATCGCCGATCTCATCGCCATTCTGGCCAGTATCGACTTCGTGATGGCCGACGTGGATCGGTAGGGAGCGGCATGCACACGAACACGCAGGGGTTGAGCGCGGTCGAGATCGAGGAGATCCGGACGGAGATGAGCCACTATGCGGATCAGTCCGCGGCTTCCATCGAAGCGCTGAAAGTCGTTCAGAAGCACCGGGGCTGGGTATCCGATGAGCACCTCAAGGCGGTCGCCGGACTCCTCGACCTGTCGCCCGAGGAACTGGACGGGGTGGCGACCTTCTACAACCTGATCTTCCGTAAACCGGTCGGGCGGAAGGTGATTCTGTGCTGCGACAGCGTCAGCTGCTGGATGCTGGGGGCGGATCAGGTGCGGGAGCGCATTTCGCATCGGCTCGGCATTGCTCCCGGGGAGACGACAGCGGACGGGGAGTTCACCCTGCTGCCGATCTGCTGCCTCGGCGCCTGTGACCACGCACCGGTGCTCATGGTGAACGAAAAGCTATATCATGACGTGGACCAGGCAGCGCTGGAGGACATTCTCGAGCGTCGCGCCGGTGCACCTCTCAAGTGAAGATCCATCACAGCCCAGCGACTCGAACCAGAAGACGTTAGCCGGAATGGAAAGGCCTCTGACCCAGAACATCAAGCCCGACGGCTCCCCCGCCCGCTTGGAGGACTACCTCCACAATGGCGGCTACGAGGGCTTGCGTAGGGCCGTGAAGGATCTTTCCCCCTTGGAGGTGCAAGCGGCGGTGAAAGACGCCGGTCTCAGGGGACGGGGCGGTGCCGGTTTTCCAACTGGCGTCAAATGGGGCCTGGTACCGATGGGCCAGTCGGCCGGACAGAAATACCTGGTCGTCAACGCCGATGAGATGGAACCGGGCACCTTCAAGGACCGCTTACTGCTGGAGGGCGACCCGCATCAGTTGCTGGAGGGCCTGATCATCACCGCTTTCGCCATCCAGGCCAGTATTGCCTACATTTTCCTGCGCGGGGAATATGTCCTGGCCGCCGAGAGGCTGCGGCAGGCAATCTCCGAAGCCGAGCAAAGCGGACATTTGGGGAAAAACGTTCTGGGCTCGGATTTCAGCGTCGAGGTGCATCTCCATACCAGCGCCGGCCGCTACATCTGCGGAGAGGAGACGGCGCTGCTGAACTCCTTGGAGGGCAAACGTGCGACACCCCGGGCGAAGCCGCCGTTTCCGCAGATCAGCGGTCTGTGGGGTCGCCCGACCGTAGTCAACAATGTCGAGACGCTCTGCAACGTCCCCCACATCATCCGCAAGGGCGCCGACTGGTACAGGACCCTCAGTCGGAGCTCGGATGCAGGCACCAAGCTTTACGGGGTGAGTGGTCGGGTCAAGCGCCCCGGGCTTTGGGAATTGCCGATAGGTACACCGGTTCGAGAGATCATCGAGGAGCATGCCGGTGGCATGCAGGACGGCCATCGCCTCAAGGGGTTCCTGCCGGGCGGGGCATCGACCGATTTTCTGCTCCCCCAACACTTGGACGTCCCGATGGATTTCCAAGCCATCGCCGACGCCGGAAGCCGCCTTGGCACGGGCACGATGATCATCCTGGACGACAAGACCTGCCCGGTCCGGATGGTGCTCAATCTCGAGCGCTTCTTCGCCCGGGAATCCTGCGGCTGGTGCACGCCGTGCCGCGACGGGCTGCCCTGGGTGGTGCAGGTTCTGGAAGACCTCGTGGCTGGACGGGGGCGCGCGGAAGACTTGCCCCTGTTGGCACGCTTATGCCGGACGATCGGCCCCGGCAACACTTTTTGCGCGCTCGCACCCGGGGCCGCGGCGCCGTTGGGAAGCGCCCTGACGCACTTCCGCGGCGATTTCGAGCACTATCTGCCGCGAGCAGCGAGGGTCGCGTAATGCCGACGATCACGGTGGATGGCAAAGTCTACGAAGCCCGGGGAGATGAGAACCTGCTCAAGAGTTTGCTTTCGCTTGGCCTCGACCTGCCCTATTTCTGCTGGCATCCCGCACTGGGTTCGGTCGGCGCCTGCCGCCAGTGCGCCGTGATTCAGTACCGTGACGAGAATGACCACCAGGGTCGCTTGGTCATGGCGTGCATGACGCCGGTCACCGAAGGCCTGCGGATCGGTCTGGAGGCTTCCGACGCAAAGGAATTCCGGGCCACCGTCATCGAATTTCTGATGACCAATCACCCGCACGACTGCCCGGTGTGCGAGGAAGGCGGCGAATGCCATCTGCAGGACATGACCGTCATGACCGGCCACACCGACCGGAGCTATCGGGGTCTGAAACGCACCCACCGCAACCAGTATCTCGGACCATTCATCAGTCACGAGATGAATCGCTGCATCGCCTGCTACCGGTGCGTACGGTTTTACCAAGACTATGCCGGCGGGCATGACCTCCAAGTATTCGCCTCCCGGAATAACGTCTACTTCGGGCGCTTCGAGGACGGCGTCCTCGACAACGAATTCAGCGGCAATCTGGTCGAAGTGTGCCCGACCGGGGTTTTCACGGACAAGACCTTCAGCGCCCACTACACGCGCAAGTGGGATCTGCAGGCGGCGCCTTCGATCTGCGTACACTGCGGCCTCGGCTGTAACACCAGCCCCGGCGAGCGCTATGGAACCCTGAGGCGCATCGTCAACCGCTACCATGGCGACGTGAACGGCTACTTCTTGTGTGACCGCGGCCGTTTCGGCTATGGCTTCGTCAACGGCGCGAACCGCATTCGGACCCCCACGTTGAAAGGCCAGCCGATCGCCAAGGAAGCGGCGGCAGCGCATCTCGCCGAACTGTCGAGCGGCCGCGTGCTCGGAATCGGTTCGCCGCGCGCCTCCCTGGAAGCCAATTTCGCATTGCGCGAATGGGTCGGAGCCGAAAACTTTTTCGCCGGGTTCGATGATACCGAATACGATATCCTGGCTACCATCGCCGCAATCTTGCAAGACTGGCCGGTGCGCACCCCCTCGCTGCGGGATATGGAGCAAGCCGATGCCGTGCTGGTACTCGGCGAGGACGTCACCAATACGGCGCCCCGCCTAGCGCTCTCGCTGCGCCAGGCGATCCGCAACGGGGCCTGGCAAATCGCCGACCGGCTGAAGATACCGCGCTGGCAGGACGCCGGTGTGCGGGAGGCCGCACAGCACGAGCGGAGTCCGCTTTTCATCGCCAGCCCGACGTCCACTCCTCTGGACGACGTGGCGCAGGAAACGTTCCGCTGCCCACCCGCGGATGTCGCCCGCTTAGGTTTTGCCATCGCTCATGCCCTCGATGACTCCGCACCTGCGGTCGAGGATCTTTCGGACGAACAGGCACATTTGGCGGCGACGATCGCCGAGTACTTGCGGACCGCCCAACGACCTCTCGTCGTATCCGGGATCGGTTGCCGGAGTCTCGCGGTGATTCAGGCAGCGGCCAACATTGCACGAGCCTTGGCGAACCGGCAGCAGCGGCCCGGCGACCTGAGTTTCGCCGTGCCGGAGTGCAACAGCCTGGGTCTCGCCCTGCTGGAAGGCCGCCGTCTGAGCGAGGCTTTCCTGGCCGCGGAGAAAGGCCTGGTCGACGCGGCGATCGTACTCGAGAACGATTTGTACCGGCGCGCCGATCGCAAAGCGGTGGACCGGTTCCTGTCCGCCGCCGGGCGGGTGGCTGTCATCGACCATACCTGGCATGACACCGCCGCGAAGGCGGAACTGGTGCTCGCCGGCAGCACCTTCGCTGAAACCGAAGGTACCTTGGTCAGTGCCGAAGGACGGGCCCAGCGCTTTTTCTCTGTGCTGGTTCCCGAGGGTCAGATCCAGGACAGCTGGCGCTGGCTCTCCGAGCCGGGGGCACCGGCGCGGAACATCGATACCTGGACGGAAGGCTGCGCAAGAGCGCTGGCGGTTTTCGCCCCGATTGCGGAAGCGGCGCCGGCTGCGGGTTTCCGCATCGATGGACGGCGGGTCGCTCGGCAACCGCACCGGTACAGCGGCCGCACCGCGATGGTGGCCAATGTCGCCATTCATGAGCCGAAGCCGCCTCAGGATCGCGATTCGGCGCTGGCTTTTTCGATGGAGGGCGCCGCCAATACCGAGGCGCCCCCGGCCCTCCGGCCCTTTAGCTGGGCGCCGGGGTGGAATTCCGGACCGCAGTCGGTGAACAAGTTCCAGGACGAAGTGGGCGGCCACTTGCGCGGCGGCGATCCGGGCGTCCACCTGTTCGAGCCGAAGACCAACGCCGTTGGCCGATGGTTCAGCCAGATTCCCCCCGCCTTCCGCCCGGAACCGCGGTGGCCGGCGGTCATACGCTACCACATCTTCGGCAGTGAGGAGCTGAGCGCGCTGTCCGAGCCACTGGCTGAACGCATGCCGAAACCCTACGTCGCGCTTCACCCGGCGGATGCTGAAGTCTTGGGAGTCCGCGATACGCTCGAGGTCGCACTGGATGAGGAGTCCCTTTTGCTGCCAGTGAGTCTGGATGAATCCCTCCCGCGCGGAGTGGTCGGGGTACCCGCGGGACTCCCCGGGTTCTTCCGGGGTCCCTGCCCCGAACGGATTACGATCCGGAAGGCGATGGCTCCGATTGCGCCAGGAGGCGCGCCGTGACCGTCGGGTCCCCCTTCAACATCGTCGGCATTCTTCTCGCCTTGCTGACGGTCGCCGCCGTCCTGATCTGGGTCGAGCGTCGTTTGCTGGGAATCTGGCAGGACCGCCTGGGTCCGAATCGCCTGGGTCCGCTGGGACTTTTCCAGGTCGCCGCGGACATGCTGAAGATCCTAAGCAAGGAGGACTGGACCCCTGCCTTCGCCGACAAGCCGGTGTTCGTCCTGGCACCCACCGTGATCATGATCACCATGCTCACCGGCTTCGCCGTGGTTCCGGTGGCTCCGGGCATTGGCATCATCGATTTCAATTTCGGGCTGCTGTATTTTCTCGCCCTTGCGTCGCTCGCCGTGTACAGCGTGGTGCTAGCCGGGTATGCGTCCAACAACAAATATTCGCTCTACGGCGCCCTGCGGGCCGCCGCCCAGACCCTGAGCTACGAGGTGTTCATGGGGCTCTCGGTGATGGGCGTGGTCATGCTGGCAGGCAGCTTCGACCTTCGCGCCATCGTCGAAGCGCAGCGGGACGGTTGGTATGTGGTACCGCAGTTCCTGGGATTCATCATTTTTCTGATCGCCGCGATCGCCGAAAGCCACCGGACACCCTTCGACCTGCCGGAGGCGGAGCACGAGCTCGTCGGGGGATTCCATACCGAGTATTCCGGCATCAAGTTCGGCATGTTTTTCGTCGGCGAATATATCGGGATCACCTTGAGCTCGGCCATGATCGTCACCCTGTTTTTTGGCGGCTGGCTGGGGCCATTCCTGCCCCCCGTGGTCTGGTTCGCGCTCAAGACCTTGTTCTTCCTCCTGCTGTTCATCCTCGTTCGAGGCGCCCTGCCGCGTCCCCGCTACGACCAGCTCATGGCTTTCGGCTGGAAAACGATGCTGCCGCTTGCTTTGCTCAATCTGGTGGTCACCGGGGGGGTGGCGTTGACGCTGGGGAGCAGCCCATGAACCACCCACATCTTGTGGTCTATACCCGGCATGCGATTGAGTCTGTTGGGTTACGCTGCGCTAATCCAACCTACATGGCCGGAGGCGACCCTTGAACCATCGAAGCCTCTCGCGCGGGTCTCGTTTGGCGATCCATGCCGGGTGTCGGTTGGAAGCAAGCGCCGATGTCTTGCTCTGGTTGGGCTGCGCTGCGCCAACCCAAGCTGCATTGTCGGCCCTTGCTCTCCATGGAGAACCCTCATGCTGAAGGCGTTTGCGAGTCAGTTGCAGACACTCTGGACGGTGCTGCAGCACACGTTCACGAAGGCGGACACCGTCGAGTATCCGGAGCAGAAGCCGGCCTTGTTTCCCCGTTACCGAGGCCGGATCGTACTGACCCGCGACCCGGATGGCGAGGAACGGTGCGTCGCCTGTAACCTGTGCGCGGTGGTGTGCCCGGTGGCCTGCATCGCGTTGCAGACAGCCCAGGACGAAAATGGCCGCTGGTATCCGGAGTTCTTCCGCATCAATTTCTCCCGCTGCATTCTCTGCGGCTTCTGCGAAGAGGCTTGCCCGACGTACGCCATCCAGCTGACCCCGGATTTCGAGATGAGCGAGTACGACCGTCGAAACATGGTCTACGAAAAGGAGCATCTTCTGATCGACGGGCCCGGGAAGTATGCCGGCTACAACTTCTACCGGGTCGCGGGGAAGAGCATTGGCGGAAAGGCTAAAGGCGAAGCGGAAAACGAAGCGCCCGCGGTGGACGTCCGAAGCCTGTTGCCCTAGGAGCCGTCTGATGTTGCATGTCTTGTTCTACAGCGCCGCTTTGATCGCCGTCGTCGCCACCGCTTTGGTGGTCACGCGGCTCAACGCCGTGCACGCCTTGCTTTACCTGATCCTGTCGCTGATCGCGTCGGCCGTGGTGTTCTACCTGATGGGCGCCTATTTCGCGGCCCTGCTCGAAGTCATCGTTTACGCTGGGGCCATCATGGTGCTGTTCCTCTTCGTGGTAATGATGCTGAACTTGGGACCGAAGACGTTGGAACAGGAGCGCAACTGGCTTCAGCCTCAGCTCTGGCGAGGACCTTCCATCATGGCAGGAATCCTGCTGGTCGAGTTCCTCTTCGTACTGTCCCACGGGGACCCCGGTGGCACTGGCCATATCGTCAGTTCCAAAGAGGTCGGCATACGTCTCCTCGGCCCGTATGTGCTGGCGGTGGAATTGGCCTCCATGTTGCTGTTGGCTGGCCTCGTCGGAGCCTATCATCTGGCGCGGCCTCAGGAGAAAAAGCCATGAGCCAAATCCCCATGGAGCATGGCCTTATGCTGGCGGCCATCCTCTTCACGCTGGGCCTCCTTGGGGTCTTGGTACGCCGCAACCTGATCTCGGTCCTGATGTCCCTGGAGATCATGCTGAATGCCGCCGGCCTCGCGTTTATCGTCGCCGGGTCACGCTGGGATCAGGCGGACGGGCAGATCATGTTCCTGTTGGTGCTGACGCTGGCGGCGGCTGAAGTTGGCGTAGCCTTGGGTTTGGTGATGCAGGTCTATCGCCGCTTCCGGACCCTGGATGCGGACGCCTTGAGCCAAATGCAAGGCTAAGGTGCAGTCGATGCTCAGACTCTTGCCGCTCATTCCCCTCTTACCGCTCCTCGGATTCCTGATCTTGGTACTAGGCCAGGGGAAACTGGATAAGCGCTCCGTACCGTGGGTCGGCGCCGGTTCTGTGGGTCTGTCTGCGCTGCTCACGGGCTTGGTGGGCACTGAATTCCTGAATGGTTCCCTGGCGCCCTACACCGTCGATCTCTGGACCTGGATACGGGTGGGGAGTTTCGCCCCGGGCATTTCCCTGTATCTCGACGCCCTCACCCTCGCCATGCTGTTCGTGGTGACGGGGGTGGGTTTCCTGATCCACGTTTATTCGGCCGGCTTCATGGCGGAAGACCCGGGTTACGCCCGCTTCTTCGCCTACATGAACCTGTTCGTCTTCGCCATGCTTATCCTGGTCCTGGCCGACAACCTGGTCCTGTTGTACCTCGGCTGGGAAGGGGTGGGCCTTTGCAGCTACCTCCTGATCGGCTTCTGGTACGAAGATCCGGCCAATGGTCTCGCCGCCCGCAAGGCCTTCGTGATGACCCGGGTCGGGGACACCGCAATGGCGTTGGGTCTGTTCCTGTTGTTTCACCAGCTCGGTACGCTGCAGATCCAACCGCTGATGCGGGAGGCCTCCGCCGCCTGGGCGATAGGCGAGCCCCTGGCGGCTCTCGCGGCGCTGCTCCTGCTCGGCGGGGCGGTGGGCAAGTCTGCCCAGTTACCGCTGCAAACCTGGCTTCCCGACGCGATGGCGGGTCCCACACCGATCAGCGCCCTCATACACGCCGCCACCATGGTCACTGCCGGAGTTTACCTGATCGCCCGCACCCACACTCTGTTCGAACTGGCACCCGAAGTCATGGCTCTGGTGGGCCTCATCGGCGTCGCGACGCTCCTGATGGCGGGCTTCACCGCGCTGACCCAGAGCGACATCAAGCGCATTCTCGCTTACTCCACCATCAGTCAGATCGGTTACATGTTCCTCGCCCTGGGAGTCGGCGCCTGGTCCGCAGCGATCTTCCACCTGATGACCCATGCCTACTTCAAGGCGCTGCTGTTCCTGGCCGCCGGAGCCGTGATCCACTGCTACCATCACGAACACGACATCTTCCGCATGGGGGGTCTCCGCAAACGGCTGCCGATCGCCTTCTGGAGCTTCGTGATCGGCAGTGCCGCCCTGGTTGCCCTACCCTTCACCTCGGGCTACTACAGCAAGCACGCGATCCTGCTTGCCGCCTACGGGTCGGACGGCGGCCTCTGGCTCTGGGCGGGAGGCACGCTGGGCGCCCTGCTTACCGGCATCTACAGCTTCCGTCTGGTCTTCGTCGCGTTTTTCGGACCGGAAAACGAGCGAGCCTCGGAGCACTTGGGGCTTAGTATGGGGGTGCCGCTCCTCATTCTGTGTTTCCTTTCCCTGGTGGGGGGGCTTTTCGTCATGCCCTTCGATTCCGTATTCCCCGCGAAAGCGGAGCTCGGCGAGCACCATTTCGGGATGGAGGCAGTCACCACCCTGGCGCCCTTCATCGGCTTGATCATCGCCGTCCTGTTCTATTTGACCAAGACGTTTTCCGCCGCTGCGCTCGCGGCGACGTCCTGGGGTCATCTTCTCCACCGCTTTTGGTTCAGCGGCTGGGGAGTCGACTGGCTGTACTGGAAACTGTTCGTCGATCCTTTCAAATGGCTGGCCCGGATCAACCGGTCCGATGCCGTGGACGATGTCTACCAGGGAATCGTTGCCGCCAGCCGCTACGGCCACGCACAGCTGGCAGCAACACAGACCGGCCAACTCCGCTGGTACGCGGCGGTCCTGGCGGGCGGTGCACTGCTGGCGATGACCCTAGGGCTTTGGCCATGATGCTGGTGGCGCTACTGGCGATCCTCGCGATGGGCGGATTCCTGGCCTGGTACGGCGAGCGCTGGGGCCGCAATGTGCCGCGCTGGATCGCCATCGCCGCGTTAGGTCTGGATGGCCTCTTGCTGCTTCCTTACCTGGCGCGGGGTGCAGCGCCCGTGGGCAGTGAGTGGTTGCTTGACGTGCGTGGGACTTGGATCCCGCGATTCGGTATCGGCTTTCACCTGGGCTTGGACGGGCTAAGCCTGCTTCTCGTCGCCCTCACGGTATTCCTCGGGCTGGCGGCTGTAGTCTGCTCATGGACCGAGATCCGGTCGCGCATCGGCTTCTTCCATTTCAATCTGCTCTGGACCTTGACCGGCGTGCTGGGGGTTTTCCTCGCCCTCGACCTGTTCCTGTTCTTCTTCTTCTGGGAAGTCATGATCGTGCCCATGTACTTCCTGATCGCGCTGTGGGGGCATGAGCGCCGGGCGTACGCCGCGATGAAGTTCTTCCTGTTCACCCAGGTAAGCGGCCTCCTGATGCTGTTGGCCATCATCGTGATGGCGGTCTTCCATCATGCCGCGACCGGCGTCTACACCTTCGACTACTTCGACCTCCTTCAGGCGGAACTGAGCCCGCAAACCGCTTTCTGGTTGATGCTGGGGTTTTTCGTCGCCTTCACCGTCAAGCTGCCGGCCGTTCCCTTCCACACCTGGCTCCCCGATGCCCATACCCAGGCACCGACCGGTGGGAGCGTGATCCTCGCCGCTGTCCTGCTCAAGACCGGGGCGTACGGTCTGATCCGCTTCGTGGTTCCGCTGTTTCCGGAGGCCAGCCACAGCTTCGCCCCCGTCGCCATGACCCTCGGGGTGGTGAGCATTCTCTACGGCGGCAAACTCGCCTTCGCCCAGTCGGACATCAAGCGGCTGATTGCCTATACCAGCATCAGCCACATGGGTTTCATTCTGTTGGGCGTATTCGCCTGGAATGCGCTAGCCCTGCAGGGAGCCGTCATGACCATGCTCGCTCACGGCATCAGTGCGAGCGCCCTCTTCATGCTGGCCGGCGCCTTGCAGGAACGCATCCACACCCGCGACTTGGGGCGGATGGGACGCTTGTGGGCGGACGTGCCGCGTATGGCCGCCATTGGACTGTTTTTCTCGGTCGCGGCCCTGGGCATGCCCGGGCTCGGCAATTTCGTCGGCGAGTTACTGGTCCTGTTGGGGGCGTTCAAGATCGACACGACGCTGACCACACTGGCCGCGCTCGGACTCATCGTGGCGCCCATCTACTCGCTGATCCTCGTTCAGAAGGCTTTTCAGGGGGACTACCAGGAGAAGCACACACTCAGCGATTACGGTTTGCGCGAAGTCACCGTCATGGGCGCGCTGATTCTGGCCACCGTCTGGATCGGAGTGTATCCGCAATCCGTGCTTGACATCTCTGCCCCTTCGTTGCAAGCAAGCATCAACCGCATTCAGCCCCAAGCGAAGGCAACGCCATGATCACGGCCGCCCAACTGGTCGCCTTGTTGCCTCTCATTGTGCTGAGCACGGGTACCGTCGCGGTGATGCTGGCCATCGCCTTCAGGCGCGACCATGCCTTGATCTTCTCGTTAACCGTCCTCAGCCTTGTGGTCACCCTCGTGGCGGTCATCGCAGCCTCCGGCTTGGCGCCGAAACCGGTCACGGCGCTATTGATCATGGACCAGTACGCCCTGTTCTTCATCGGACTCACCAGTGCGGGCGCACTTGCGACCGTGGCCCTCTGCGCGGCTTATCTCGAGATCCGACCGGACCCGCCGGAGGAGTTCTATGTCTTGGTGCTCACGGGGCTCTTAGGTGCCGGAGTGCTCGTTGCGAGCAGCCATTTCGCGTCCCTTTTCCTGGGTTTGGAAATTCTCAGCGTGTCGCTGTTCGCCCTGATCGCCTATCCCCGCTGGGAGAAGCGGGCTCTCGAGGCCGCCGTGAAATACCTGGTGCTGTCCGGCGTGTCGTCAGGCTTGCTGTTATTTGGGATGGCGCTGGTCTACGCCGAGTTGGGCGTCCTCGAATTCGCGGCGATGCGTGTGCCGGCCCTGACATTCCCAGTCGTCGCCGGCATCCTGATGATCGTGTCGGCTCTGGGCTTCAAGCTCTCCTTAGTGCCGTTTCACCTCTGGACTGCGGATGTCTACCAAGGGGCACCGGCGCCCGTCACCGCCCTGCTCGCTACCGTATCCAAGGGCGCCGTCTTCGCCCTGCTGTTGCGCTATGGTGTGGCGGGCGGAGTGGTCTGGCATCCGGCCCTCCTCAAAGTCGTGACCCTGATCGCCGCCGCTTCGATCCTGGTTGGGAACCTGTTGGCTCTCAGGCAAAATAATTTGAAGCGCATTTTGGCCTATTCGTCCATTGCCCACATGGGCTACTTGCTGATTGCGCTGGTCGCGGCAGGGCGCATCGGAGCCAGCCTGGCCGCCGAATCCATGGCTTTTTACCTGGCCGCGTATTTCGTCACCACACTGGCCGCGTTCGGCGTGATCATGGTGCTCAGTCCGGCTAACCGGGAGGCGGAATTCCTGGAGGACTATACCGGCCTGTTCTGGACTCGCCCGGGTTTGGCAACGGTGCTTACGGTGGCGATCCTGTCGTTGGCCGGCATCCCGCTGACAGCCGGATTCATCGGCAAATTCTACCTCTTCGCAGCGGGTAGTGCGGGTTCCCTGTGGACACTGCTAGCCTTGCTCATCGTCGGCAGCGGCATCGGTCTTTATTATTACCTGCGCGTCGTTTTTCAGATGACCCAGGCGCCTCTGGCTAGGACCCACCTACCCATCGACCATAGGGATTCGTTGGGGGGGAACCTGGTCCTGGCCCTGTTGACATTCTTGATGATCGGGCTGGGCATCGCTCCCTCGCAGTTTATCAACACCATCCTGCCGGTCAGCCAGTCGATCAGCGTGGCCACGCGCATCGTCCCCTGAAAAAAGCGGCCTCGACTCAGCGGGAGCGCCAAATCGGTGTTTGCTTTCCAATTATGCGTTGTCGGATTCATGCCCATACCCCCTTGCGAGCGTCTGGCGCGGGATTCCTTGGCCCGCTCGCCGCAAAGGCGTTAGTGACGATGTCAGACAATGTCCCGACATTGAGCCGATAAACCCGATCTGCTCAGAATTTTAAGACTTGAGTCACAGGAGACCACACGATGATCTATGCGACCCATGGCCGTCAATAAGTCCGTGATCACCTCCGCTGCGATTAAGGAGGCGGATGGCCGCACGATGGACATTGCGAAATTCGAGCGCTACATGATTGCTGCGCGGTATTGCCACAAGGGCTATCGCATAGGATACCAGCGTGGACTCAAACGGCATTTCTTTGGTAGAGATTTTGGGGCGGAGGCAGATCATGAGCTATGGATGGTCCTCGGATCCGCTGATGATCCTGATTATGATGATCCCAGTTACATCGAGATGGGACGCGGGTATCGTGATGGCTTTGCCGGAATCGCCCCGGTTGCCGCTGAAGAGACGGCGGAAGCCTAGGTCACCATCGCGAACATGACCTTTCGGGAGATTGAGCCTGCGGACGTCCCCCCGTATGACCACCAGAGGTCTTGGTTCGCGCAAGACGGGCGAGCTTGGCCCGACCGATTTCGTCACGTTTGAGTAACCGAGATCGGCGTCCGTTGACGCGGGTATTTCGAGGCACTTCAGTGAAAATCCCGCGACTTGACTTCCAGGCCGGCGAGCCAGTCGTGCAAGTCCGTCAGTTTTCCCGCCAGGAGGTGCAGCACACCTTCTTCCTGCTGCACGATGCCGGAGACGAGCAGGAGATTGGATTGAAGCAGCGCCTTGCGCTGTGCCTGGGCAGTGCTGGGCCAAACGATCAGGTTCACGTGTCCGGTTTCGTCCTCGATAGTGACGAAGGTGACACCCGAAGCGGTTTGTGGCCGCTGGCGGCAGAGTACGAGGCCGGCGACGCGGGCGATAGCGCCGCTGCGGATGGACCAGAGCTGTTGCGCGGTGCGGATGCCGAGCTGCGAGAGTCTCGGCCGCAGCAACGCCAGGGGATGGCGGCGCAGCGTCGTGCCGGTGGCGGTGTAGTCCGCGGTGATGTCTTCCTGCTCTCGCGGGGTACGCAGCAAGGGCGTGGCTTCTTCGAATTCCGGCGCAGGATAGAGCGGCGCCGGTTTTTCGACGCCGGCGGATTCCCAAAAGGCCCGGCGGCGATGGCCGGCGAGCGCGCGCACCGCATCGGCGGCTGCCAGGCTCTCCAGATCGCGGCGATCGATCTCAGCGCGCACCGACAAGTCTTGGAGACTGGTAAACGCGGATCGGCGCCGTGCTTCGACCAATCTTTTCACACCTTCAGTGGACAAGCCTTTGACCAGACGCAGTCCAAGACGCAACGCAGGGCGAGGCTGGTCGGGCGGTTCCAAGGTGCAATGCCAGTCGCTGTGCTGCACATCGATCGGACGGATCTCAACCCCATGCCGGCGCGCGTCCTGAATCAGCTGAGCCGGCGCATAGAACCCGAGCGGTTGGCTGTTGAGTAGGGCGCAGGTGAAGACAGCCGGATGATGGCACTTCAGCCAGGCGGAGGCATAGGCCAGCAGGGCGAAGCTCGCGGAGTGGGATTCGGGAAAGCCGTACTCGCCGAAGCCTCTGATCTGCCGATAGATCTGCTGGGCGAAGCGCTCCTCGTAGCCGCGCGCCCGCATGCCGTCCAGCAGCTTCTGCTCGAACTTGTCCAACTCGCCCCGGCGGCGCCAGGCCGCCATCGCGCGCCGTAACTGGTCGGCCTCACCGGCGGTAAAGCCGGCCGCAACCATGGCGACCTGCATCACTTGTTCCTGGAAGATCGGCACACCCAAGGTACGTTCCAGAACCTTCTTCACCTCCGGACTGGGATAGACGATGGGCTCCTTGCCGCAGCGGCGAGCCAGATAGGGATGCACCATTTCGCCTTGGATCGGACCCGGCCGAACGATGGCGATCTCGATCACCAGGTCGTAGTAGCTCGCGGGTTTCAACCGAGGCAGCATGGCCATCTGGGCACGTGACTCCACCTGGAAAACACCCATGCTGTCGGCCTGCTGCAGCATAGCGTAAACCGCCGGATCTTCCGGCGGCAGATCGGCCAAGGTCATAGCCCGGCCGGCGGCCGTGCCGATATAGCTCAGCGCCTTGCGGATCGCTGTCAACATTCCCAGGGCCAAGACGTCCACCTTGAGCAGCCCCAAGGCTTCCAGATCGTCCTTGTCCCACTGGATTACCGTCCGTTCCGGCATCGTGGCGTTTTCCACCGGTACCAGATTCGATAACTCGTCCGCGGCGATGACGAAGCCGCCGACGTGCTGCGAAAGATGACGGGGGAAACCAATCAGCGCCTTGGCTAACCGGAGCAGATGCTGGACCGTTGCGCTGTCGGGGGAGAGACCGGCTTCGACGAGACGAACCGGCAGGGCGTCCGCGTTATCCCAGTGATCGAGCGTCCGGGCCAAGGTGTCGACCTGCGCGAGGCTCAGGCCCAGCGCCTTGGCCACGTCGCGCACCGCGCTCTTGGTGCGGTAGGTGATCAGGCTGGCGGCCAGCGCCGCGCGGTGGCGACCGTATTTCCGGTAGATGTATTGAATGACCTCCTCGCGCCGTTCGTGTTCGAAATCCACATCGATGTCGGGCGGCTCATTGCGCTCCTTGGAGATGAAGCGCTCGAACAGCAGGTCGAGGCGCGCCGGATCGACCTCGGTGATTTGGAGGCAGTAACAGACGGCGGAATTGGCGGCCGATCCGCGGCCCTGGCAGAGGATACCGCGCCCGCGCGCGAACTGGACGATGTCGTGTACGGTCAGGAAGAACGGCTCGTAGGCCATCTCTTCGATCAGGCGGAGTTCGTGCTCGATCTGTTTTCTGACCTTCTCTGGGGCGCCGTCCGGCCAGCGCTTTTCCATACCTTGTTCCGTCAGACAGTGCAGCCAGGTCGAAGGGGTGTGCTGTTCAGGCACCAGCTCCCGCGGGTATTCATAGCGGAGTTCATCCAGCGAGAATCGGCAGTGTTCGGCGATTCGCAGCGTTTCCGCCAGCAGTTCCGGCGGATAGATGCTGGCAAGACGGGAAATCGGGCGGAGGTGATGCTCGCCGTTGGGGAAAAGGGCGTAGCCCAGCTCGGCCACAGGCTTCTTCAGCCGGATGGCGGTCAGCGTATCCTGGAGAGCCTGCCGTTCCCGACGGTGCATGTGCACATCGCTGCAGGCCACCAGCGGCAGGTTCACGGTGCGGCCCAGGTCCTGCAACTGGGTGAGAAGCCGCCGGTCTCGCCCGGTCAAGAACAGCTCCACACCCAGCCAGGCCCGGTCCGGCCAGCGGTGAGCCAGCCAGCGGCCGTCTTCCGGCTGGGTGACTGCGCCGGGCAGCCAGATGGCCAAACAACGGTCCAACACCTGGTCGGCCAACTGCTGTCGGTTCAACCGGTAGGTTCCCTTGGGGGCGTTCCGCCGGGCCAGGGTGATCAGCGCCGAAAGCTGACCGTACGCAACGCGGTCCGAAGCCAGCAGTACCAGCTTGAGGCCATCCTCGAGGCGGAACTCGCTGCCGATGATGAGCTTCAGCCCCGACCGGCGGCTTTCCAAGTGCGCCTTGACCGCGCCGGCCACCGAACATTCGTCGGTCAGGGCCAGCGCCGCGTAGCCCAAGCGAGCAGCTTCCGCGACCAGTTCTTCCGGATGGGAGGCGCCGCGCAGAAAGCTGAAATTGCTCAGTACATGCAGTTCGGCATAGTTACCCGAATAGCCCATGGAGATACCACCGCTCGGGCGCCTGCAAATCCCGATAAACCCAAAGCCGCGCTCCCTGCCGATCGATTGCGATGTGGTAGTCACGGCGGGTGGTCTCTTGGTCCCACCAGCCGCCTTCGATGCGCTCGGTCTCCGGCAGGATGTGGCAGAGATCGTGACGCGACAAAGCCCGCGGTCGCGGCAGGAGCCATAAAGGCCGCGGTTCCGGAGCGGGTATCATCGCTTCGGAGCCGTCGATCCTATGGCCGGCAAGCTCGGGGCGGTGATCGCCTCTGGCTTGCAAGCGTTGCAGCGCCTTCGGACCGAGGCGGGCCTGCAGCTGATCCAGCAACTCGTGCCATTCCGCCGGCCCGCTAGCCTTCTCGGCGAACAAATCCGCGGAAACCATCGCCCAAGGTATGATCGCTTGGCTGTGAAGTTCCAACGAGCAGACGGGCGCCGGCAAACTCAGGCGCTCCAAACGCTCGCGCAGCAATAGTGCAAGGTGCGTGGACTTGCGAGTCGGCCGGCGGGAACCTTGCCGCAGGAGGGTGGACGGATGACCGCGATGGCCGAGGGTCAGGAGGATCTGGGTCACGGCGGCATCCCGTGCGGCAAGGAATTCCGTCAAGCGACCGATGAGCAGTTCGATGGCCGGGAAAAAATACGCCAGTCGGTCGGTCTCCGCAGGCAACTCCAACAAAGACCGAAAGCTCGGTGGCGAATGGAATCGCGAGAGCGGCGTCGCGCGGCTGCCTGTGGCTCGATCCAACAAGTCCAACACTTGCGGGCCGTAACGCCGCGCGAGACCGTCCCGCGGCAGCCGCCAAAGATCGCACAAGGTCGATAGCCCCGCCTTCAGCAGGCGCTCATGGGTGCGCGCATCGACGCCGAGCACCGCACTGGGTAAATCCCCGAGCGCCGAGCGGAGTTCTTCCGGCTGTTGGACATCGTGTTCGCGGGCATTGCAGGCCAACAGCCAACTGGCGAATGGTGCCGGGGTCGCTGCGCAAGAGGCCCGATAGCCGCGGGCGGCGAGTATCTCTTTGAATTTCGCCGTCAACGCCCTCAACCCACCAAATAGATTCAGGCTGCCCCGCACCTCCAACAGCAGCGATTGCGGGAGGTCGAGACTGACCCAGGGTGTGAAGTCGAGACTATATTGCGCGAGCCGCTGCAACGCTTGCCATTCCCGCTCGCGGTCGCGGGATTCGATGCGAAGCTCCGGACAAAGGGCATAGGCGGCGGATAGCGGCATACCCGGCGCAGCACCCTTTTCGGCCGCCCGCGACGAGACGACACGAATCCACGGCCGGCCTTTGCTTTCTTCCACTACCGCGGCGGAATGATCGTCCGGCAGACCGAGAACTTCCAGCGGCAGCCGGTCCAGATAAGCGCAGAGCCAAAGCGGAACGGGTCGCGACTCGGTTTCGGATTGGGGTGCCGCCGACAAGCGGCGAAACGGTTTGACTAGGGCAAATGGTTTGAGAGACATGGAGCGGACCCGTTTATTGGCATCGAACCGGCACGCAAGGCTGCTCTCGGTTAGCAAATTTGCTAGCATCCCTGGCATGGCCAGGGAATATCTCATGACCGACTACTTTCGGAGGGATGTTCTTTCGAAGCGCCCTTACCTTCGCTTGGCATGGTGTTTGGCCGCTTTGGAGAAGCCGAGTCGGCGTGAAGTCCAACCGGACGAACGCATTCGATACTGGACATACGTACCGGAGCTGGGCAGATATTTGCGCGTGGTTACATTGGAATACGGTGTCACCCTTCATAACGCATTCCCCATGAGGCTTTCCTACGATCCGCAAACCGACTCGCTCTACATCCATCTTTCCGAACAGCCGTCCGTTGATTCCGATGAGGTGGCCGACGGAGTCGTATTGGATTTTGCCGAAAACCGCATTTTGGTGGGTATCGATATTCAGCATGCGAGTCAACACGTAGACATCGAGCGGCTGACGGTGAGTCGTTTGCCTTTTCGCGAGATGGAAGCCGCTTGACCTTCTTTTCCAATCCTGAACCTCCAGTCTCGGGATCATTTCTCGTCGCGGGCAGAGCCCGCTCCTACCCCATAGTCAATCCAAAACAACCCTCACGGCAGCTCCGCCGAAACCGCCGCGCACCTTGAGGACTCGGACTTCCAGGCCGCTTTCCACGGGCGCTAAAGCGATCCGGAGCGCTGCCGGCGTGCTGGCGATGCTCTCGCGATGGAACAGAACGCCTATCGTTCCACCTTCCTCCGCAGCCAATTGCAGCCGGCGCAGAACTGCCGGCTGGACCCGTTGCGGCCAGCCCATCACCAATCCCGTCGCCGGATGGCGCAACAGCTTTTCCATGCTCCACCACAAATCCGCCTCCGAGCCGCGGGTATCTATGACCAGCACGCGGCGCAAATCCAGACCGTCGCGACACAGTGCCGGCGCATAGGGTTCGAACGGCGGTGCGATCCAGCTCAACCAACGGTCTTCTCGATTCAAGAAACGCATCGCCGGCAGCAGCAACCGCAGTTCGCCGATTCCCCAGGTGGATACCCTGATCTCCATCAGCGCATGCGTCGGCCACCCACCTCCCGGCAGAAGCTGATCGAGTTCGGGAAAACCGGTTGCGACCACCGGCAGATTCCCGGCAACGTTTCCCCGCCAGATCCGGTGATCGGTCCGCAGCAGTTGCTCCAACTCGGTGTTCACCACTCTGCACTTCATTCCGACAGAGCCTGCCCCGGACTCGATCCGGGGGATTGCCGGAATCCAGAAGCCGCGGACAGCAAGGCTTCCACGTCCCTGTAATCTGGACCCCGGCAGTCCATGCCGGTGTGACGGAAGGACGGCGTTTTCGTGACGCGCAGTAAACAGTTTCTAACCCACGCGGGTACGGATGACACCTACTACCACCCCTTCGATGCAGAGATCCTGCTTCGTCAAATCCACGATGATGACCGGAAAGTCCGGATTGGAAGGTTCGAGGTAAGCTAGCGAACCGTCGATGCGCAAGGTTTTTACGGTCACCTCGTCGTGAATTCGGGCCACCACGACCTGGCCACTGCGTGCCTCCGCCGTGTGCTGCACGACCAGCAAATCGCCATCGAGAATGCCGGCATCCCGCATGCTCAACCCGTGCACGCGAAGCAGGTAATCGGCCTTGTACTGGAACAGCTCGGGGCCCAGGCGACAGTAATTTTCGATATGGGCTTCGGTCATCACCGGACGGCCGGCAGCCACTTTGCCGATCAAGGGCAGCGCGTCTCGATCCAATGCCTTGTTCAATAGACGGATGCCACGCGAGGCTGAGGGAATCAGCTCAATCGCGCCCTTGCGCGCCAAGGCTTGCAGCTGCTCGCGTACGCCATGCGGGGATTTGAGTCCAAGCGCGCGGGTGATTTCCGCGAGGGTGGGCGGTAATCCTTCCTGTTCGATGAACTGGCGGATGAACTCAAGGATTTCCAGCTGGCGAGGGGTAATCGGCTTCACTAAAGTGTGTCTATATAAACACTGTAAGTTTTTACAGTCTACCGCTCTTGTAATCGAATGCGCAAGCATCCATGACAACAGCATCCATGCCAACGAACTCGCCGGTGTCACGATCACGGCGGCAAAGGCTCCTATCGGAAGAACCATGGGGGTACGCCTTGGTCAACAGGACGCTAGAAAGTTTCTCTGGTATGATCTTGTCAGCTCAGCAACCGGGAAACGAGAACTATGGCTCTCACTCAAACCCCCGTCTGCGATTTTGGCCAGAAAGCCATCGATTTCGCCCTGCCGGGCATCGAGGGTCAGACCTGGACACTGGAAAAGTGCCGCGGTCCCAACGGCCTCTTGGTGATGTTCATCTGCAACCATTGCCCCTACGTCAAGGCGGTGCAGCAGCGCATCGTTCGCGATGCGCGAGAGCTTCAGGAATACGGTATCGGGACCGTTGCCATTATGTCGAACGATCCGACCGACTATCCGGAGGACTCCTTCGACAACATGAAGACGGTCGCGGAGCGGTTCGGTTACCCGTTTCCCTACCTATTGGACGAAACCCAGCAGATCGCCAAAGCCTACGGCGCGGTGTGTACGCCGGATTTCTTCGGCTACAACAAGAACCTCGGTCTGCAGTATCGCGGCCGACTCGACGCCAGCCATAAGGAGGCAACTCCGCCGGAGGTGCGCCGGGATCTGTTCGAGGCTATGAAGCAGATCGCCCTGACCGGCAATGGTCCCGAGCACCAGATCCCGAGTATGGGTTGCTCGATCAAATGGCGGCACGCCTAACCCCCTTTTTGTCCTAAACAAACACCCAGAATACTATGGCCTTTACACGAATGACCGACCTGGATCTCAAAGGTAAACGCGTTTTGATCCGCGAAGACCTGAACGTTCCGGTTAAAAATGGGAAAGTGACCAGCGACACGCGTATTCGCGCCAGCCTGCCCACGATCCGGGCCGCCATGGATGCCGGTGCTCGCGTCATGGTCATGTCGCACCTCGGACGCCCGACGGAGGGCGAGTATTCCGAGGAGTTTTCGATGAAGCCGGTGGCGGACCGGCTCGGTGAACTGCTCGGGAAGCCGGTGCGGCTGATCAAGGACTGGCTTGCCGGCGTTCCGATGGAAGCCGGTGAGATCGTCCTCTTTGAAAATGTTCGCTTCAACAAGGGCGAAAAGAAGGACGATCCCGAACTTGCCAAGAAGATGGCGTCTCTCTGTGACGTTTATGTGATGGACGCGTTCGGAACAGCACACCGAGCTGAGGCGTCCACGCATGGCGTAGGCGTGCACGCACCGGTGGCCTGTGCCGGATTGCTGTTGGCTGGCGAACTCGATGCACTGGGTAAGGCCTTAAGAAGCCCGGATCGACCGCTACTGGCGATCGTCGGCGGATCCAAGGTCTCGACCAAGTTGACGGTGCTTGATTCCCTGTCGAGCAAAGTCGATCAACTCATCGTCGGGGGCGGAATCGCCAACACATTCATCGCAGCGGCCGGTCACCCGGTGGGCAAGTCGCTATGCGAGATCGATCTCATTCCTGAAGCACAGCGACTCACGGCTGCAGCGAAGGCTCGAGGCGGCGAGATCCCGGTTCCGACCGACGTCGTCTGTGCGAAAGAGTTCTCCGAAACCGCAGTGGCTACGGTGAAAAAGGTCAGCGATGTGGAGGCCGACGATCTGATCCTGGATATCGGACCGGAAACGGCGGCTCGCTACGCGGAAATGATCAAAAAGGCCGGTACCGTCGTCTGGAACGGGCCGGTCGGCGTGTTCGAGATCGATCAGTTCGGTGATGGGACGCGGGCCGTTTCCCTCGCGATTGCCGATAGCAAGGGCTTTTCGATCGCCGGGGGGGGCGACACACTGGCGGCGATCGAAAAATACGGCATCGGCGACAAGGTCTCCTATACCTCGACGGGTGGCGGCGCGTTCCTCGAATTTCTTGAAGGAAAGACGCTGCCGGCCGTGGCGATGCTGGAGAAGCGTAGCGCCGGTTGATCGACGCAATTCAAGGATTTAAAGCGGCGTAGGAAGGTCGCCAACCTTCCTGCGCTTTTTTTCTTTTGCGCGTATGAAAGATTTGGCCGCGAAGAACCTTCGGCCCGCCGGCGGACTGGCGAGTGGTAAGCGCCTATGGCGAGCGAATCGGCCTGGTATTGACGAGGATCTGTACAGGTGGCCAGCCTTTAGATGATACTTACCGTTTGAGTTTTCTCATGTTTTTTTGAATGCGGAGGATGCCATGGCAAGGGTGACCGTCGAGGATTGTCTGGACAAAGTCGATAATCGTTTTCAGCTCGTGCTTCTCGCCGCCAAACGGGCTCGGCACATCGCTCGCTACCCGGACGACGCCAAAGTCCCCTGGGCCAACGATAAGCCGACGGTCGTCGCGCTTCGGGAAATCGCTGCGAACCAGATCGGGCCAAGCTACCTGCATGAGGCCCCAAAGACCGAACGGTTCGTGGTCGAACGCCCCATGCCACCTGTTCATTTCGGCGAACCTGGGGATTTCGAGGATGACATCTGACGGCGGATGGTACTTATGAGGGATGCAAAAAGGCCGCGAGCGCCGATGACCGTGCCCGGCAGTTTTTTCGCCGCCTCTCAGCTTAAATCGGTCGCACCTTGAAAGTTTCGAGATGACTCAGCTTTCCCGTCTGCAGGCTCCCGAGTTACCGCAGGAAAAGCTTGCGCGACGGCTGTGCGGCCTGACGGCCTCTTATCTCGAAGAATCGCAGGTCAACGACGTTTTCCGCGCTTACGAAGCGGCGGACAGAGCACATGAAGGGCAATTCCGCCTGAGCGGCGAAGCCTACATCTGCCACCCCCTCTCGGTCGCCTTGATCCTCGCCGGGCTGCGCATGGACGCGAAAGGCATCATGGCGGCGATCTTGCACGATGTGATCGAAGACACGTCCATCACCAAGGAACAACTCCGCCAAAACTTCGGCGATGAGGTGGCAGAGTTGGTCGACGGTGTCAGTAAATTGACGCAACTCGACTGCAAATCGAGCGCCGAGGCGCAGGCGCAAAACGTTCGCAAGATGGTGCTCGCGATGATCAAGGACCTGCGGGTCATCATGGTCAAACTGGCAGACCGCTTGCACAACATGCGCACGCTGGAAGCCATGAGTCCGAGCCGGCGGCGGCGCATCGCGCGCGAAACTCTGGATATCTATGCCCCGATCTCGAGCCGACTGGGAATGAACGAATTCCGCGTCGAGCTCGAAGAACTCGGATTCTCAGCCATGCATCCCCTGCGGTACCGAGTCCTGCAACAGGCGGTCAAGAAAGCGAGGGGAAATCGCAAGGAAGTGGTAGGAACGATCGAGGGGGCCATCAAGAAACGCCTGGAAGACGCGGGGCTGCGAGACTTTCAGGTTATCGGTCGGGAGAAACACCTGTTTAGCCTGTACCAGAAAATGCGAAACAAACGTCTCAGTTTTGACGAGGTTCACGACTTTTTTGCGTTCCGCATCATCGTTGGTACGCCGGACGAGTGTTACCGTGCTCTCGGTGTCGTCCACAACCTTTACAAGCCCGTACCCGGACGCTTTAAGGATTACATCGCTGTACCCAAGGCCAATGGTTATCAGTCGCTGCACACCGGACTCATCGGGCCTTTCGGCATACCGCTCGAGATACAGATCCGAACAGGAACCATGAATCAATTGGCGGAATCGGGAATCGCCGCCCACTGGCTCTACAAGTCCGATACCGAGCAAGCCAATCGCAGCCAGGCCCGCGCTTACGAATGGCTGCGCAACCTCCTCGAGATCCAGAAAACGGCGGGCGACTCGCTCGAATTCCTTGATAATCTCAAGGTCGATCTGTTCCGGCAAGAGGTTTATGTCTTTACGCCGCGGGGTAAGATCATCAAGTTGCCGCGTGGCGCCACGGCAGTCGATTTTGCGTATTCAGTTCACACCGATGTCGGCAACGCCTGTGTATCAGCGCGCATTGACCGCGCATTGGTGCCGCTACAGACGCCGCTCGAAAACGGTCAGACCGTCGAAATTGTCACCGCGCCTTGGGCGAGACCCAACCCCGTCTGGTTGAACTATGTCGTAACCGCCAAAGCCCGCGCCGCGATCCGCAGTTATCTCCGGCACTTCAAGAAACAGGAAGCGATCGCCTTGGGGCGTCGACTTCTGGAAAAAGAACTTGCTGGCCATCGTCTGCGGCTCGAGGATCTGCCGGAAGGGCGATTGACCGCTCTCCTCAACGCACTTGAATTGCCATCGTTTGATGCGCTTCTGGAAGACCTGGGGCTCGGCAACCGGCTGCCTTTCCTGGTCATCAAACACTTGCTTCAGGACGATGCGCGACCGGACATGCAACGCCGCACTTCCTCCCCCCCATTGATCATCAAGGGAACCGAAGGCATGGTGGTTAACCTTGCGAAGTGCTGCCGGCCGATTCCGGGAGATCCGATCATCGGGTTCTTCAACCCGGGGAAGGGGCTGGTCATCCATCTGAGTGACTGCAAGAACGTCACCGATATGCGCATGAAGCAGATGAACTGGCTAGAGGTGGAGTGGGACAAGCAGGCGGTCGGCGAGTTTCCGGCGGTGATCCGCCTCGAGCTGATGAACCAACTGGGCACCCTGGCCCAAGTGGCGTCAACCATATCCCGAATGGGCGCAAATATCGAAAACGTACAGATCACCAATCAGGATAACCAGATATCGACCGACTTCATTACGCTCAGCGTGAGGAATCGCCTCCATCTCGCCAATGTCATGCGCGAATTGCGCAAACTCTCTGTGGTCACCCGCATCGCACGGGTCAAGTCGGAATTGAAGAAAACACGCAAGAATGACAAGGCAAGCTATCCATACTGATCAGGCCCCCGCCGCCATCGGCTCCTATTCCCAAGCGGTCCGCGCCGGGGATACCGTGTACCTGTCCGGGCAAATTCCTCTCGATCCCGCCACCATGAAGCTGATCGACGACAGTACCGAGGCCCAGGTGCGTCGGGTTTTCGACAACCTGAGAGCTGTCGCTCAAGCCGCAGGGGGCGACCTTGGTGATATCGTGAAAGTGACCGTCTATTTAACCGACCTGACCCACTTTCCGTTGGTCAACACCATCATGGCCGACTATTTTTCGATGCCCTATCCGGCCCGCGCCGCGGTCGGTGTCGCTGCGCTTCCGCGCGGGGCCACCGTGGAAATGGACGCGATCATGGTCTTGCCCCGAACGCCGTAATGCGAGTAGCTTACGGTTCCTTCCGCCCGGTCTCTGGAAGTCCTGCATGCAGGAGCTCAGCCTGGACGCGACCACAATGCCGATCGACAAACACCGATCGGGTGCAGGGTACGTTTCCGCGGGAAGGGTTGCTCACCCCGCTGCTCCGGGGTGGCGCTAAACACTACGGAGGGCCGGGCGGATAGCAGTCGATCCTACTACTGCCACTCCAGCGCTCTCCGAGTTGTCGGTGAGCACGCTGCCGGGAATCGGAGCTCAAACGCAGAAAGGTCTGGAGAAGCTCGGCATCCGGAATCTGTTCGACCTGCTGCTCCATGTGCCGATCCGGTACGAAGACCGTACTCAGATTGTGCCGGCGGGAAGGCTGGCATGCGGTTCCAGTTCCCTGGTCGAAGGATTCATCGAGAGCGTCGAAGTCGAGCAACGGGGACGGCGGGCCGTCGTATGCCGTATCGCCGACGGTACCGGTTCGCTCAATGTCCGTCTCTTCCATTACACCGCTCGTCAGCTCGTGCCGTTTATCCGGGGAGCCCGAGTTCGCTGCTACGGTGAAGTGCGATTAGGCCCCCACGGGCTAGAGATGGTTCATCCCGATTACCGTTTCCTCGAATGCGACGAAAGCGCCCCCACGGAGGAGCATCTTACGCCGATTTACCCAACGAAGGCGGGGATCCATCAGAAGACGCTTCGCCGTCTCTCGAAACAGACCTTGGCCCGGCTGTTCGAGGGGACCGCGATACTGGGGGATCACTTGGCGCCGCATTCGGGACCCACCGGCGCCCGGCTCAATCTTGGCGACGCGTTGCGGCTCATGCACTGTCCCAGTCCGGCAGACAAAGCGGTGTTACCGTCGGCGCGGCAGCGCCTGGCGTTCGAGGAATTGGTGGCGCATCGTCTGAGCCTGCTTCGCTGGCGCAAGGAGATGCGGCGGCATCAGGCTCCTTCACTCCGGTTTCCCTCCTGGGTCGCCGACGCTTTTCAGAAGGCTCTCCCATTCACGCTGACCGGCGCGCAGGAGCGCGTCAGCCGAGAGATCGAACGCGATCTGGGCGAAACACAACCGATGATGCGTCTCTTGCAAGGAGACGTCGGTTCGGGAAAAACCGTCATTGCTGCCAGGGCGGGGCTGATCGCGGCCACCTCCGGATGGCAGGTTGCCGTCATGGCGCCTACCGAGCTTCTCGCGGAGCAACACCACATCAGCTTCTCGCATTGGCTCGCACCTTTGGAAGTGAGCATCGTTCTTCTTCTCGGCAGACACAAGGGCCTACAGCGAAACGACAAGCTGGCGAACATCGCCTCTGGGCAAGCCGGAGTGATCATCGGCACCCACGCGTTATTTCAGCAGGAGGTCAGCTTTCGCCGGCTCGGCCTGGTCATCATCGACGAGCAACACCGTTTCGGCGTACACCAGCGCCTGGCGCTGCGCGAAAAAGGCGCCGCCGACGGCCTAGCCCCCCATCAACTGATCATGACCGCAACGCCCATTCCCCGCACCCTGGCCATGGTCGGCTACGCCGATTTGGACCTGTCGGTGATGGACGAATTACCCCAAGGACGAACTGCGGTGAAGACCACTGCGATCCCGGCCGAACGGCGTATTGAAGTGATTGATCGGATTGCCGATTGGATCGCCAGGGGGAGGCAGGCCTATTGGGTTTGCACGCTCATCGATGAATCGGAGGTCTTGCAGTGTCACGCTGCGGAAAAAACCGCGGCACTGTTGGCCACGAAGCTCCCCGGCGTTCGCGTGGCGCTGCTGCACGGCCGGATGAAGGGTGATGAAAAAGAGAGGATCATGCAGGCATTCAAGGCACGCAAACTCGATCTTTTGGTCTCCACGACCGTTATCGAGGTTGGCGTCGACGTGCCCAATGCCGGACTGATGATCATCGAGAATGCCGAACGCTTTGGCCTGTCACAGCTGCATCAACTGCGCGGCCGGGTAGGTCGTGGGCCAGGGGAGTCCTTTTGTGTTCTTCTCTATCAGCCCCCTCTAAGCCGTGCCGCCAGAGAACGGCTCGAGGTTATGCGTCGCTCCAGCAACGGCTTCGAGATCGCCGAGAAGGACTGGCAACTTCGCGGCTCGGGAGAACTTTTGGGAACCCGACAAACGGGAGCAGCAAACTTTCGGATCGCGGAACTGCCGCGGGATGAATGGATGTTGCCACGGGTGGCGGAGGCAACCGATAAAATCCTCCGAGAGGATCCTGAGATTGTGTCCTCTCTGGTACGCCGGTGGGTGGGCCCAGCTGCTCATTTCGCAGAGGTGTAGAGGAAGTTCAGGAATCCAACTGTGCGCCAGCCACTCTTGGGGCCCGTCGGTCGCGCTCACCACTATCCCGCGTGGATCACCTGCGGAAGTTTCATGGCCTCTTGAAGTCTGGGACGAGTTCGGAAAAGAAATTCGACCGTGATCCCCCCTTCGCGCGGGCTACCTTCAGCGCTTCGGCAACCTGCGTCTTGATCTTCAGGTCGGAGACGCGCTGGTAGGGGCGAATCGGAGCGCGCTCAGCCCTCTCAAGGTATTCTAGAGCCGCCCCATACTCTTCGGTGTCGATGAGAAAATCCCCCATGAAGTAATTCGTGTCCAAGGCATCAGGAAACAGGACCAAGGCCGACTGGAGATACCGGCGCGCCAGATTGTCGTCCCCATAAGAGATCGGCCAACCCGGAAGTCGCCAGTAAAGATTACCGAGCGTAACATAGGCCGCGCCATCCATCGCCTTCGGGTCGATGTCGATTGCCTGGACGAGCCGCAGGCGGGATCGGTTCAGGTTGTCCAGGGAACTAAGTCCCCAGTCGACCCCGGCCAACGTACAGAGCACGATGCCTTCGACAACCAGAGGTTCCGCCCGGTTCGGATAACTTGCGGTCAACGCTTCGGCGCGGCGCAGGAGGTCCCGGAGACGCCGGACCTTCTGATTTTCCGGTGCGTGATAAAAGATTTCCGACCACTCGTCCTCCAAGCGATCGGCTAACACGGCGACATCCGGCTGAGCGGCCAGCGCTTCAGCCGAATAGACGTCAACGACGATCAAGGCGAAAAGCAGATAGAAGATGACCAATCACTAGACCTCCACCGAAAACTTACCCGCTCGCGGGCTCACATCACTACCGGTCCATCTTGGAACGTGCGGAGCCCCTCTTGATTGTCTCTACAGTGCTTGCGCCAGTGCTTGCGCCGCTCCCAGAAAACGATGCGCATTGTGATCAAAGCGTAAGGGCAACGCAACACGCTTGGTTGACGGGAACGCGATGCGGCCCGAACCGTTGATGGTTTCCGGGGGCTGGCCTGGAGAGAGACATGGCCGCCTCACACGCAAACCCATCCCCAACCCCCACCAGGCCCGTGGGCTCGCGGTGGGAGCCCACAACCTCCACGTGGGAGAATATCTTCCGCCTCGCCAAGCTTCGCGGGCCGAGAGTGGCCTGGCTCGGCCAGATATCCTCATGATGATCTGTCCGAACTCCCTTGGTCTTGGCGCTGCGGCAACGCTCCGGTTACCGCATGAACTCGGCGCCGGACAACCTGTGATCGCTGCTCAATCAGCTGATGTTGGTTCGGAAGGTGCTGTGAAATTCTTATCCCGTGGTTGACAGCGAAAAGAGAGGTCGTTTAGACTCCATACCATCGGGTCGAAACTAATTTTTCGCCCGAGGTGGCTTGGTCTGCAGCACTGCTGTCTTCGGCGAGGCAAACCGGCTCAAATCAGCAAGGTGAGAGAGGCGCTTGGGTATTAAGAGGGGCGCATTACCATCCCATGCCAAAACGCCACACGGAATATCGGTCTTGCGCAACAAGAACGGATCTTGTCATGCGGAGACAATACAAGCTTGTTTTCGGCTTGCCCCTATATGGGTATCAATCTTGAGTATCAATCTGAGGAGAGAACGATGAGTGTAGAAGACGCACGAAGAAAAGATCATTTCTGGGTTTATGTTATTGCAGCTACCGTTGCTTTGGTTGGCGTCGTTGCCATGGTTAAGATGAGCGAGAACGAAAAATATGATCCAATTCGCGCTCAAATGAACGAAGAAGCGGCAAAGATGAATATTCGGGTCCTGAATTAGGCGGAACGTGTCGGATAACCTAGATTAAGAGTGTAGTAGTCTTATGAGTGCAAGAACCCTGAAGCTGAACGGGATATGGCTGCTTGCCGTGTTATCACTGTTCTCTGGCATGACAGTAGCGGCCGAATACATGTATCGAGATCTCATGGGGAACACGCTGCCTTCAAAAAAATGCGCGGAACGGCCGCAAGCGGAGGCGAATGCCACAGAACCATACAATATAACGAAACACACAAAGATATTTTGTGAATCGCAAGGTTACGGTTGGCACGTTTCCGAAGAGAAGCGACCAGGGAAGCTAGTATGTCAGGAATGTGGCGAAGAAAGCGGTAGGGGAAAATACCAATGCCACATGGAGGATATCGTGGTCACATGCAAACGACTCAAGCCAGGCTCGGTGGGATTGTTTCCCGGAGAGGGCTGAGGCAGACTCGTGAACCGATAATTTTGTCACGCAGCTTGTCCATCGCAACACCTTATCCTCTCTGTCGGTGTTGCACTTGCTTATTGAGCCCGCCGTTTTCCAGCTGCCGCGGTGTCGGAAACGTTCGGAACCGCTAACAATGTTGCCGGCGCGCGCCCTCTGATACGCCGGCAACATTGTTTGTGTGGCAGGCTGAACTAATGATGGCGGGCGACACCGCTCAGCCCTTCTGGCAAGGAACTTTTCCCAGTCCCCAGTATCTTCCTGCCAAACCAAGCCCCACCTGTTGTGCTCCCTTACCTTCCCGCCCGGGATTTCAGAGGGAGACTCCCGCCAGGCCAATGGAGGTGCCTGTCCATCGCACTTCGTTGCTGCATACCCCTGTCCCATCCAGTAGCTCCGGACAACCCGGCCAAGCGTAAGGAATGGCCACGGACCAGTATCACCGCAGTTCCATGTTAATATGCCACGTTTCGCGGGGTCGAAGGTTCGAAGCGTGAGGCCCCCTTCTCTGGTTACCGACGCGTCCTTTGATAATGCCCTAGCCCAGAAAACTCCAGCGGTGCGTTGCAACCTCGTCTATCCGGGGTCAAGTTCTGCCAACCAAATTTAGCATACAAAGCATTAACTTGACCTAGAAGGATGATCTATGAAACAAATTCAGAACATCGGCACTTCTGGCCTTATTTTGGCCTTAGCGGGCTTCGCCGCGTCAGCGGTGGCTGTCGAACCCGTTAACTTTGAGATTCGCAATAACGCGGACCTGGTTGCGTTGTGCTCCACTAAACCGGGCGATCCCACCTACATGGCGGCGATTCACTTCTGCCACGGTTTCGGCGTTGGCTTTGCCCGTTATCACGATGCACTGAAGGAAGGAAAGTACTTCGAACCGCTCTTCTGCCTACCGCAGAGTCTTACGCGAACGCAAGCACTGACGGAGTACGTTCGATACTCCAAGTCTCATCCTGAGTACGACAAGGAGGCCGTCGGCAACGTCGTTACGAAATTCTTGATCGAAACCTATCCTTGCCCAGCAAGCGCGGGTAATGCGAAACCTTAACTCTTCCTCCACGACAAAAGGCGTAAGCATATGAATCAGCCAAGAATGACCATAATGGTGACCACGATCCTCGGTACGGCGCTTGTCCTCACCGGCTGTGCGGGTCTTTCGGCTACGCAGCAAAGGACTATGACCGGGTCTTTGGGAGGCGCCGCGGCAGGCGCAGCGATAGGTGCCATCGCGGGGAATGCCGGACTGGGCGCAGCCATCGGAGCCGGAACAGGCGCCTTGGGAGGCTTCGCTTATGGAAAGCATAGAGACGCAGTTGATCAAGCCTACGAGCAAGGCCGCACCGATGCGGCGAGGTAGCCGCAACCCTACCGCTGAAGCCACGCAGGCGTGAACCGAGGGTCATGGGGGTGTGCGATCGGGGACAGTGTGTCGCCGCCGACAGACATGCACTTGGCGCTGGACGTCCAACCTCCGATGACTCCCGCCCGGCCTCGTTGTTGGATAACCACGCGCCACAAGTACGTCCTCTCAAATTTTCTGATTCTGCCTTGAATTTCCTATCCCCTTGCAGAACGCGAACGTTCCGCAGTGCGGTGTTGAGTTGACAAGCTGACTTTAGCGAGCGAGAGTCCTTCGGTCTTGAAACCTGCCCGTTCGGCAGACCGGCGTGGGCCGGAACCCCACTCGTCCGTTCGCTGCAAGGGGCGGCCCCCGGGAAGCCCGCGCCGCCAGAACCCAAGATCTATCCCTGGAAACGCTCCGCGAGACGCATTTGAGAGCACGGCAGGAGACCTCGACTGCGGCATGGATCCTTCGTCCGCGTGAGTCACACGGCGTGGCTTTTTTGGTCGGTGCGAGTGCCGCAGCTACCTCGCTGGCTCGCGATCGCCTCGACTGTCGGCTTCCGGCCACACCGGCGGGTGATGTTTTCCAATACCTCTGTCAGTGTCCGCATATTCGGACGATTTTCCGATAGTTGTCTGCTGCTGCTTCTGCGATAATCATCCGGCACGGTTGCGGCTTGTTCGCGCAAGCGCCCTCAAGCCTCGGCGACCGGTCGACGCGCCAAGTCGCGCGTGTGTACCCGCCCGAAGCCGGAAACGGTGACGGCGAGGAGCAGCCATGGTGTGGTCGTCGCGGGTTTCGTGCTGCCTGTTTCGAAAGCAGCAGAGTCAGCGTCTCGCGCCCGCGCCTTGGTCTGACCGAACGTCTAAGGGATGTGGGCTCGCTATCGAGATAAGCCACCCTTTGCCGCGTACAACAATACAAACCGAACTGATGAAGTGGAGGAGGAAAAGGCCATGTCGTTAAATCTCGCCGATGCAGTCATTGAGTACCTCAAGGGCCCGGTACTCGACCAGCTCGCCAAATCGATAGGAGAAAGCCCTGATAGAACCTTGGCGGCAGCAAGAAGCATTGTTCCATCGCTTCTCTCTGAGCTTGGGGGTAAGGCCTCGATGCCGGACGGGGAAAACCTGTTCTCCTCGGTGCTCCCCACGGTAGATGAGGGTATTCTCGACAAACTCGGCGCCATGGCTAGCGGAGGTAATTTTGCCTCCGTTTCCCAAAGCGGACGCAACCTGCTCACCAACCTCCTTGGTGACGGCGTTTTGCGAAGCCTGGAGTCGAGCACCACGGGTTCCACGGGTTTACGGGCCGAATCGGCCAAGTCGCTGCTCGGATTCCTCGCGCCCGTGGTGCTCGGGAACCTGAAGCGTGCAAACCGGGGTCTGAGTATGGGATGGCTGCTCAGCCTGCTGCGGCGGCAGGCGGGCAGCGTCGCCGCGGAACTCTCGACCGTTTCGCAGCTGGTTGCCTCCGCAGGCGCTCGGCCTTATGTCGCTCCCGCACAGCCGGAAAGGCGTACCGTCGCGCCCGAGCAGCCGCAGATGCGCGCCGTCGCACCAGCGCCGAGCGTGGTAGCCTCCGTGGCTCCCGTATCCCAGCGCGGCGAGCGCGGCATATCCGGACCGCCCGGCACACCGGGTCCGCAGGGCGAGCCGGGGCCCTCCGGCCCGCCCGGTCCGGCCGGCTTGACCGGCCCGAAGGGCGACCCGGGGCCACGCGGGCCCCAGGGTGACTTGGGGCCCGCTGGCCCCGTCGGCCCCGTTGGGCCCCAGGGCCTCAAAGGCGACCGTGGTCCGGCTGGACCCGCCGGCCCCCAAGGCCTCAAGGGTGAGCCGGGTCCGGCCGGTCCCAAGGGCGACAAAGGTGACTTCGGCCCGGTCGGGCCGCAGGGAGCCATTGGCCCGGCCGGGCCTTCCGGACCCGCCGGCCCCGTCGGCCCCGCAGGGTCTGCCGGTCCGCAGGGCGTGAAGGGCGACGCCGGTCCAGCCGGTCCGGTCGGCCTCAAAGGCGAAGCCGGCCCTGCCGGCCCTGTTGGCTTGACCGGTGCAGTTGGTCCAGGCGGTGCGCCTGGCCCGATCGGACCCAGAGGCGAGTCTGGCCCAGTTGGCCCCGTTGGGCCTCAGGGCCTCACGGGCGAACCGGGTCCGGCCGGTCCCAAGGGCGACAAGGGTGAGGTAGGTGTCGCGGGTCCCGCCGGGCCCAAGGGCGACAAGGGCGAACCCGGTCCAACAGGACCACAAGGGGCGCTTGGCCCCGCGGGTCCCGCCGGACCTGCGGGTCCCATCGGGCCCGCCGGTTCCGCCGGGCCTCAGGGCATCAAAGGGGACGCCGGTCCAGCCGGTCCGGTCGGCCCCAAAGGCGAGGCCGGCCCCACCGGTCCGTTGGGTCCCAAGGGGGACGTGGGAGCGATTGGTCCCCGGGGTGAGGTCGGCGCGACCGGTCCGGTCGGTCCTATCGGACCGAAAGGCGAGCCCGGCCTGGTCGGCCCCGTGGGTCCCAAGGGCGATGTGGGACCCGCGGGACCCGCGGGACCCGTTGGGTCCCAGGGGCCTAAGGGTGAACCAGGTCCGGCAGGGCCGCAAGGAGCCGTTGGTCCGGCCGGCCCCGCAGGCCCCGCAGGCCCCGCAGGCCTTACAGGCGCCGCAGGCCCTCAAGGTTTCAAGGGTGACGCAGGGCCGGCAGGCTCCGCCGGAACCCCAGGACCCGTCGGACCCGTCGGCGCAATGGGTCCCCAGGGTCTCAAGGGCGAGGTCGGTCCGACAGGGCCGCAAGGCCCGGTGGGGCCGGTGGGCCACACCGGACCCACGGGTCCGCAGGGCGCGAAGGGTGAACCCGGTCCGCAAGGCGCGAAGGGCGAGCAAGGAGGTTATGGGCCGGCCGGTCCGGCGGGCGCCAAGGGCGACAGAGGGCCGATCGGCCCCGCCGGCCCGGTCGGTCCAGTGGGTGCGCCCGGTCCCTTGGGTCCAGTGGGCCCCCGAGGCGAAGTGGGTCCAGCCGGTGCGGTTGGTCCCATCGGAGTTCGAGGCGAGTCCGGCCCGGCCGGTCCGGTAGGGCCCAAGGGCGATGTGGGACCGGCGGGGCCGCAGGGCCTGAAGGGTGACGCGGGACCGGTCGGTCCGGTCGGCCCCAGAGGCGAGCCCGGCGCGACCGGCGCGATCGGTCCCAAGGGCGACGCGGGCCCAGCCGGTCCAAAGGGCGACACGGGCGCGACGGGTCCTGTGGGTCCCGTAGGCGGGATTGGCCCGGTAGGGCCGATCGGTCCCGTCGGGCCGAAAGGCGAACCGGGTCCGACCGGCTCACATGGACCCGAAGGCCCTCAGGGTCTCAAGGGCGAGCCGGGGCCGGCTGGTCCTCAGGGTCTCCGAGGTGAGGCAGGTCCAGCCGGTCCGCATGGACCGAAGGGTGAAGCGGGCCCCCCCGGCCCGGTGGGCGCCGTCGGTCCCGTCGGTCCCGTCGGTCCCAAGGGCGAAACCGGTCCAGCTGGCCCATTCGGCGCGGCGGGTCCTCAGGGCCTTAAGGGAGACGTAGGCCCGACCGGTGCCCCCGGTCTCAGGGGCGAGCCAGGTCCTGCCGGTCCGCAAGGACTGAAGGGCGAAGTGGGTCCCCACGGCCCGGTGGGTCCGAAGGGTGAGCCGGGTCCGCACGGTCCGGTGGGGCCAAAGGGTGATGTCGGTCCTGCGGGCATACGGGGAGACAAGGGCGAGCCCGGGCCGGCGGGTCCCAGAGGTGAGGCAGGCCCACCCGGACCGCAGGGACTGAAGGGTGAAGTGGGCTTGCCCGGTCCGGTCGGTCCCGTCGGTCCGAAGGGTGAACCGGGTCCACAAGGCCTCGTGGGGCCAAAGGGCGATATGGGTCCTTCCGGGCCCAAGGGCGAGAGGGGCGAGCCCGGCCCGGCGGGTCTCCGCGGCGAGACCGGTCTAGCCGGTCCAGCGGGTGCGCATGGCCTCAGAGGTGAAGTGGGCCTGCCCGGCCCGCTCGGACCGAGGGGCGAACCGGGTCCGCATGGCCCGGCCGGTCCCAAGGGCGATGCGGGTCCCGCGGGTCCAGCCGGTCCCAAAGGCGACAAGGGTGAGCCGGGGCTGCAGGGCCTGAGAGGCGAACCCGGTCTACCGGGTCCCGCGGGTCCCAAGGGCGAGCCCGGCGCAGCCGGCCCCGCAGGACGCGGCCTTGTCCCCGGTGGGCTCGCAGGCGAAGTGTTGGTCAAGGTGTCCAACCGTGACTACGACTACGAGTGGGTCACGCTCACCGTCAAGGACCGCAGGGGGCGGTCCATCACCTTGGCCGATGCGCTAGCACGGATCGCAGAACTGGAGGAGCGTATCGAAAGGGTCGAGGGCCGATAAAGAGGATTAGTTCGCGATGGAACCAGTCGGCGCGCATTGGATTGGTCCAGTGCGCGCCGGCGCTCGACCTCAGTCCCTATAGGGCGTTCGCCAGGATGTCGCGCAGATCGGCAAGGCCTACCGGCGGCAGGCTAGAGCGGTTTGGGCGGACTGTGCCCACGCCCGTTTCCCCGGGGGGAGCGGTATGTTATACCGCTTCCACCCCCTTCTCAATTGAGTCGGGCATCTGTGCTGAAATAGCAAGCCCATCCG
>Ga0209254_10000334_pt1 | contig 36514 bp, 29 predicted proteins | sample FrelakmetDIP11DI_FD_187148 | JGI IMG/M metagenome (GOLD analysis project Ga0209254, IMG submission 187148) | Freshwater lake sediment microbial communities from the University of Notre Dame, USA, for methane emissions studies - DIP11 DI (SPAdes)... | ecosystem: Environmental > Aquatic >... | reverse complement strand
ATATCGCGGGATTGCCCCCCGCCGCAGCGGTGGGGGGCAATCCCGCGATATTGCAGAGGCCGTGAATTCCATGCGGCATGCTAGCGACCAGCGCATCAATCTCGCCGGCGCTGGACAGGTCCGCCACGTGACACACGTCGACGTTCTCCGTCGGCCTGTGACGATCGACGCCGATGACGATTGCTCCCAGTTCCTTGATCTCACGTGCAACGGCCGCACCGATACCCGATGCGGCTCCGGTCACGACGATGGTCTTGCCCGTCAGAGCCATGACTTCACCTCCGGCTCTGCGCCGGCACAGCACCCGGTGCCAGGGTGTCGCCGCGCAGTTCCTGCGCATACGAGAGGAAATAATTGCGCGCAGTCGCTGTGAGGGTGCCTTCAGCAATCGCTTCCAGCGCTGCAGCCTTGCGCTGGCGCAGCGCGCGATCGTCCGGTTCGAGCGCCAGCAAGCGGTCGAGGAGTTGCAGGCCCCATTGGGTATCTCCCTCGGCAATCGCCTTGTTCGCTGCCGCCTCGACCGCGCTCGTGCCGCCCGCCAGCGCGACGACTCGCCGCGCCTCCTCGACCGGAGGCAGACGGAACAGGTTGGTGGGATTGCCATCGAACCACCCGAGGTAGGCGCCAAAGATCGAACGGACCGCCCACTCCGGGTGGCCGTAATACGGGCGCAGGTAATCGAGCTCGGCGAGATCCGGCGGCAGGCGAATCGAACTCGCGAGTTCGTCCGCTGTCCTGCCGGCATTCATGCCCTTTATCGTCTCGTCGAAGACGTGACGGATCGCGCGCGAGTAATTGCCCAGAACGGTGTCGACCTCGGACTCGCCGACGATTGGCTTGGTGTGCCCGCCGATCAGCACCCTGGGCTTCATCGCCCGAATCGCGTCGATGGAACGGATCCAGGCCAGCACATCGCGATACCCCGTACCGCGGATCGCATAGAGGTTCGGCCAGCTCTTGTAAAAATTATCGCCGGCGAAAGCCACTCGCTGCTGCGGCAGCCAAACGGTCATTGAGTCTTCCGTCTCGCCTGGGCTGAGTGACAGGTGCACCTTGACCCCGGCGATCTCGATCTCCGTCGGTCCCTCGACCAGCTTGCCGGGTCTGACCGGTTCCGCCGCCTGCCCGGGAGCGGGCGCTCGCTGCGGAACGAATGCCGGGGCGATGCCGTTATTGATGCGCTTGGCCGCCGGCAGCGTCACGCCCGACTGCCTGCGCCCGCGCACATGCTGGATTCGCAGGCCGGCTTCGTCCTGCCACCGGTCTTCAGCGCCGAAGCTGCCTGCGGCCCACACATCGACCGGCTCGCCCGGCGCAACGAAGGCACTCGCCCCTGCCACATGATCGTGGTGACCGTGCGTGAACAGTACGGCCTGCAACGGCAGGTGGGTGCGCTGCTCGAATTCGGCGCGTGCCAGCCGCGACAGCCCAGGGTCGACGCCGGCATCGACGATGAAGTAGCCGTCCTGCCCAACCACCATCGTGATCGGCGAGACGCCGTAGCCATCGGCTACGTAGACGTTGTCCGCGACCTGCAGCACGACCCTGTCAAATTCAGCACTGCGGGCCTGCAGTAGTCGAGTGGCCTCGGTGGGCGCGGAGCTCTGCCCGGCGACGGAGCAGGAACCGGCGAGCAAGGCCCATGCCAGGTGACGCAGGCGCTTCATTGCACGAGCCTGCCGGGACTCTTGCGAATGTCCGCGATCGCCTGATGCAGGCGCGCGACCACCACATCCCGCGCTGCTTCGTCTTCCATCCCGAGCAGGTCGGCTTTCTCGAATGGATCAACGGCGAGGTCGAACAACTGCTCGTGACCACCGCGCCTGTCGACGATGAGTTTGTAGCGCCCGTCCGAGACAGCCACTTCGTCCTTCACGCCTGTCGGCAGGAAGCCGGCCTGTTCGGCGAAGTTGTACGAGCGGCGCGCGCCGGCTTGGCGGTCCTGGAGCAGGTCCGCGAAGGAGATTCCGTCAATCGGCTTCGGCAGCGGCGAGGCGAACGTGCCGTGCGCTCCGGCGAGGTCGAGGATCGTCGGGAACAGATCGACGAAATTGACCAGCGCGTGTTCCTCGCGGGCCTCGACACCGGGACCAGTGACGATCAGTGGCACGTTGACTCCGCCCTGGTACAACGATCCCTTGCCCTGCCAGGCGTCGTAGGGAGGCGCAATCAGGGGACCGACCGTGCCGTTGTCGCCGAGAAAAACGACATAGGTGCGAGCCGCCACGTCCTCGTCGATTCCGGCGAGCAGCCGGCCGATCTCGTGGTCGAGCGCTTCGATCATCGCCCGGTGATAGAACTGCGCATTGGCGGGCGCGATGCCGTCACGGTCCAGCGCGCGGGAAGCCTCGGAAATCAGGGCGTCGGGAGGCTTGTGGTAGGGATCGTGCGGCGCGTTGAATGCCAGCCAGACCAGCCACGGCTGCTCGCCATCCTGCGAACGTATGAAGGCAAGCGCGTCGTCGACCTGCTGCGATGTCGCGTAGTTTTGCTGGGGACCGCGAGCTTCGCCATCAATGGTCAACTCATGGTGATAATAATTGTCGACACCCCCGAGAAACCCGCCCGCGAAGTGCCCGAAGCCGAGCCTTGCAGGATGATCTGCGAGGTCGGGCCGCGGGTTCGCGAGATGCCACTTGCCGATCGCCGCGGTCGAGTAACGCAGCGAGGACCGGTTGCCGAGCGCGCTGGCGATGGTGACCTCGTCGTCACGCGGTCCGGAGCCGAACACCAGGTCCGCCGGAGGCTTGCCGGTGCGCCGAATGACCATGAACGGCGCATCCTCCGGCAGCCGGATCGCGCCTCTGCGTACGGCGTCATCGAGCAATGCGTTGTCGGAGAGCTGCCTGGGCGCCCCGGGCACCTGCACGAAGCCCGGGAACGGACCCGCGGGCGCCAGGCTGCCCGTGCGGAATGCGTAGCGACCCGTCAGCAGCGCCGTACGGGACGGGGTGCAGCTCGGCTGGCTCCAGGCACCGGTGAATTTGACACCGGACCTGCACAGCTCGTCTAGATACGGTGTCGAGGCCGTTTTGCGGGCCCGCCCGTAGCACGATAGCGTGTCAGCCCCAAGGTCGTCGGCGACCAGGAGCAGGAAATTGGGACGGGCCGGCGACGGGCTGCGGAGACTGTCGCCGGACCACGCCGCCGGCGCGCCGAGTACGCATGCGAACATCAGAATGACTGCCCGACGGATGCCCGGCGCCAACCCCAGCATCTCCACGCATGTCTGCACGCGCGCCCGCCTCCCCGGTCGCTCAGTTCCCGACCGACACGCGAACCTGCAGGCCGTAACTCAGGCCGCGCGAGCTGACCGCGAATCCAGCCTGCTGTCCGCCGAGCTGCGACGGCCCGAAGAGAATCAACGGGTGTTGATCCGTCAGGTTGTTGCCGTAGGCCGCGACGGCCCAGCGCCTGTCCTGCGGTCCGAACTCGACCCGGGCATTAATCAGCTCGTACTGTTCCACGTGTCCACGGGGATCGTATCGATCACTGACCTGGTACCCGCCGGTAAAAAAGATGTTGCCGTTGAGGCCGAGCCGGAAGCGATCGCCTACATCGAAGTCCGACGACAGGCCGAGATTCATCGTCCAGTTCGGCGCAAACAACAGGTCGAAGCCGGAGCGATCAGTGACGGCGACGATGTCGGACGGGGGCTCGCCGGGGTTGATGCCGGACACCAGGCCGTCACCGTCGAGGTCGAATGTGCACCCATTGAGATTGAGGCTCTGTTCATACTGCGAGCACGCTGCGCCGGGGAAACTGTCGTATTCCGCATCGAGCCATGATCCGGCAAATTCGAAGCGGACGTTGTCGGTGAGTTGCACGTCGCCGTCGTACTCGATGCCGCGTGACGTGGCTTCGGCAGCGTTCTGTGTGACGAAAGTCTGCGCAACGACGTCGAACGACGTCACCTGCAGATCCTGGTACTCGGTCTGGAAGACCGTTGCGTTGAGTCGCACCACATTGTCGTAGAAGCGCCCCTTAAACCCCATCTCGATGCTGTCGACGCCTTCGTCGCCGAAGCTGAAGGCCCGCAGCGCGAGTTCATCGCTGGATCCTGCAGGGAGGTTGACTCCGCTCTGCACGAATCCGCCCGCCTTGAACGCATTGGTGTAAGTGGCGAACAGCATCACCTTGTCGCTGAGGTCGTACTGGACCCCGAACTGGTAATCGACGTCGCTCGTGTTGAGAGAGTCCCGCAGACACTGGGACTCGAGGGTCGCGGGATTCATGTCAGTGTTTGCGCGGATGACCCCGGCGCTGCATGTCGGATCGCCGGCGACGCTCGGGTGGATCGAGAATGGCACGCTGGAGGCAACATCCAGCGACTGCGGCGCGTAAATGGCGAAGCTGTCAGCATCCTTGCTGACATCGGAGTAACGCGCCCCGAGGTTGATGCGAAAGGCATCGGTGGCATGGATGGTGCCCCCGAGGAATCCGGAGAGATATTCCTCCGCCGACTCGTACGTCGTACCGCTCGCTATCGGCCCGAGCGTCGAGAACGTCCTGTTGCGGGTGCGAATGGTCGCATCCTGGTAATAGATGCCCGCCAGGTAGTCGAGGCGCCCCCCGAACAGCCCCTCGTTCGAGGTCAGGCGAATCTCCTGCGAAAACTGCTCGTAGTCTTCCTCCAGGATCGGGTGCAGCACCGCAAATGGCGTGCTGTCCAGGTCGCGCCTGCCCGAGTAGTCGTATTCGACCGCGGCAGTGATGGAAGTCAACGTGGCCGCACCGAAGTCATAGTCGATCTGTCCGCTCAGGAGCTCGGTATCGGTGAGGTCGTCTGCTCGCTCGAATGCTTCGCCGGTCACCGGCACCCCGGCCAGGTTGCTCACGCCGCCGTCCGCGACGATGCGATTGGCCTCGGGCAGGAAGGCCTGGCCGACATCGAAACCGGCCGGCGGCGGCGCTGACGCCAGCAGGCAGGGAATGAAGGGCGGAGCCCCTGGAACGCGGCCGCCCGCCCCGCAGTTGACCGTTTCAGCTGGAACACCGTCCTGCTCGGAGTCGCCCTGCTCGTACCTGAGGACGATATCCAGCGCGTCGATCGGAGTGACATTGAGCGTCGCGCGCAGCAGGCTTGTCTGCAGGCCCGCCTGCTCCTTGTTGGAGTAGATGTTGTCCACGTAACCGTCGCGATCGGTGTAGCGACCGCTGAGTCGCAGGCCGACGACATCGCGCATGATCGGCAGCGTCACGGCACCCTCGATCACCGTCTCGGAGTCGCTGCCGTAGGACGCGGAGGCGTTGGCCTCGAACGGTCCCTTGCCGTCCCTGTTGATGATGCTCAGAGCCCCCGCGACTGCGTTCTGGCCGAAGAAGATCGGCTGCGGGCCGCGCAGAATCTCGATCCGGTCGACGTCGACGAGCGGAGCGACCGAGAGTCGCGATCGGCCCATGTAGATGCCGTCGCTGAACGTGGCCACGGACTGTTCCAGTCCCGCGTTGCCCTGTCCGGTCCCGATGCCGCGGATATTCAGCGTATTGCCGGTGAAGCCCTCAGTGATCCGGACGTTGGGTATGGAGGAGATCGCCTCGTCAAGCCGCACCAGCGCCCGAGCGGACAGCGTATCGCCGCCAACCGCCGCGATGGACAGTGGAATGTCCTGCAGGCTTTGCGAGCGCTTCTGCGCGGTGACGATGATTTCTTCCAGCCCGGCACTCGCCGGCGCAGCCGTCGTGGACTGCTGCGCAAGAGCAGGAATGCACGCGGCCAGAGCCGGTCCGAGCAGGCATGCGGAAACTTTATTGGCGTTCATGGCAGGCACCAACCATCATGTAAAATCTCCCCCGTAATATTTCGGTGCACCCGCGGAGGTTCAGGCTCTTGGTCCTGTCGCCGCTGCCAATACTTTAACGATCGTAAAAATTTTTGCAAGCCGGAGCAACGCGCCTTGGACCAGAAAGCCCGACATGCCAGATCAAAGAGCCGCCCTGACCCTGGCAGGACCGGCTCGGGACCCGGCAAGGCGACGCGTGACAAGTTGATCGACGCCGCGCTCGTGGCCTTTGCCGAGCACGGATTCCGCGGCGCATCGGTGCGTGAGATCGGCGAAGCCGTGGGAATGACCTTCCCCCTCGTCACCTACCATTTCGGCAGCAAGGAGAATCTCTGGCTGGCCGTCGCAGAACGCGCCCTGTCCGAGATCGTCGAACTCGGTCAGTCTTTCGAGATTCCGGACGACAGTGATCCCCGCGAGCGCATGCAGGCGTACTTCCGGATGACGCTGCAGGACTCGACGCGTCATCCGGAGCGGCGGCGCATCCTCGCGCAGATATCGGCGCGCAACGAGAAATCCGCCATCGGCGCCCTTGCGCCACTGCTCGCCGAATTCCAGCAGCGGTCGACAGAGAGGATCCAGCGCCTCATCGACATGGGCTTCCCGACTCGATTGACCGCGAAGGAGGTGCAGATGGTGCTGCGCGGGCTGCTGGCGTCGAATGCCAGCGCACCACTCGGCGCCGCCGCCCTGTTCGGGTTCCGCAGCAGCAAGGCACTGGTCGAATTTCAGACCGAGTTGCTCATGAAGATCATCACGAACGGCAAGTGACGCTAGCGCCCGAAGTCGATTCCGCAACGAACCAGTTCCCACTGGACCAGGGGCTGCGCATCGACCTGGCTCCTGCACGTGCCGCCGCATCGCGCGTCGATCTCACGCACCAACGCGGGGATGAAGCCGCGGTCCTGCAGGAAATCCGCCAGAGCCACGGCCTGCCGGCCGCTCGTCACCCCTGCGAGACGCGCGCTGGGCAGCCGGGCATGGGGCAGAATCTCGCTCGCCAGCCAGTCGGCCAGGTCCGGGCCGACCAGCAGGCTGCGGTGCCCGCGCAGGCTCATCCGCCGGTGGAATGACCGCGCTGACGCAGCCGAGGCCAGGCAGAGCACCAGCATTGGCCCGTCGTGCATCGATGCGGCCAGGCCTGGTGTCATGACCGCAGAACTCGCGAGCAGAGCGGATGCGCACTTGATGAACGTTCGGCGGTTCATCGAGGCAACCTCACGACACGTCATTTCTTCTCGACCCTGCCGCCCGGGGGCTTGCTGGTCGCCGCGGTCAGGTAGGCGGTCAGTGCGGCCAGCTGCTCGTCGGAAATTTCGGTCTTCCGGAAGTTCGGCATGGATTTCACACCCGCGCGAACAAAGACCGCGACGACATCGGGCGCGAGGTCACGACGCTCGCGCAGCAACGCAGGCACTTCACCCCGATACTTGCGCTGCAACGACTCGGTTCCGGCCATGCCCGGACCGCCTTCGTGGCAGATCGCACACCATTGCGTATAGACCTGCCGGCCCAGCTCGATGCCTTCCGCCAGTGGATCGGCGGAGTAGCCGAACGTTTCCAGCGGGGGCGCGGTGTAGCCGATCGCCGGGGGCGATGCCTGAACCGGCGCGTCGGCCAGAGCGGAGCGCGTTGTCGCGCCGGGGATCAGCGCAGCAAGGATCACTATCCGGACGACTCTCATGCCTCAGCTCCGTTTCCGCTGTGCACGCAGGTGACGCGGCCAGACACCCGACTTGCCCGCCGCAAGGATGCCATTGGGGTCGAGGGCGTCCTTGATCGTCTCGTGCAGACGCAGCAGCGCGTGGTCATTGAAGTCGTAAACGCGCATGACATCGTCCTGGAACAGTGCATGGCTGCGGTACTCGCCCCAGCCGTGCTGCGCTGCGACCTGAACGCACCGCCGGTAGGCCTGCTCCGCGCGCCGGTTGAACTCCGGGTTGCGGCTCACGTTGAAGCCGATCAGGTAGATGAAGCTGCGGTGATACCAGCCGAGTGGCATGCGCCCGAAGAATCCGGGCGCCTGCGGCAGCCGCAGTTCCTGCATCAGCTCGTAGAAGACGTCCTGCGCCTTGAGTACCGCCGAGAACGTCTTCTCGATCACCGGGGCACAGAAGAGGTGCCCCGTGCTCGGCGCATCCGGTGGCGACTGGATGTCGTTCAGGAACGCTTGGAATGCGAACCGATTAAGGCTTGGAATGCCAAGATGCACTTTTTCCGCGTGACCCTCAGTGTTCAGCTGCCGCGCCTGTTCGTCGGAAAGCGGAAACGTCACGACTGGCCCGTTGTCCTTCACCCACGCCCCGGGTATCTCCTGGAACTTCGACCGGCAGTAGTCCGCCTGCGCGGCAATAATCCCTGCCGGGCCATGGAACTTCAGGTCTGCGCTCCAGAACCCTACCTTGCGCTCCGCCGCGCGGCGCTCGAGTCGCCCCGGATCGGGCCGTCCCTCGACGGCCAGCAAAGCCATGGTCTCGCGGTCGCCCATGAACGACATGATCGCCTCGACCCCTGCCCCCATGGGCGGTCCCTGCACCGGGCTGCCGAAGTGGGTCATCCCGTTCGCGATGCCGGAGTGCGTGACGTGGCACTCGAGTTCGATCAATTTCTGCAGGTCGGCGAACTTGGGCACCTGCACTATGATGGACCGGTAGGCTTCATGCTCCGGACGCAGCTGGAAGCCCATCTTGGTCACGACGCCGAGGTTCGACTGGGAGAACATCCCATCGAGGTACGGGCCAAATCCGTAGTGGAACTGCGCGAACATCCTGGTGTTCGTCATGGCGCCCATACCGGTCCGGACCAGGTCGCCGTTCGGCAGCACGACCTCCATGCCGCAATGATCATGGAAGCGGTCGCGGCCATAAGTCGTCGTATGGGCGCAACCGCGGTCCAGCGCGTTGCCGACCAGGCTGCCCCAGGCCGGATCCATCATTTCGATGGACATCCTGTGGCCGTTCTCCTGCAGATGGGTGTAGAGGTCGAATAGCGTCACCCCGGGCTCGACGATGGCAAAGTGCCGGACCGGGTCGACCTCGAGAATGCGGTTCATCCGCTTCAGGTCGAGGATCACGCTGCCCGCATAGACCGGCGCCGCCCCCCCGTAACCCAGGTTCTTGCCGGTCGAGAAGGCGTAGATGGGCAATCTGCGCCGGTTCGCGAGTCGCATGATCGCCTGCACCTGCTCAACCGAATCCGGCGCTACCGCCGCCGAGGCCCACAGGTCATCGGGCGCGCCATAGCGCGGGGAGTACGAATCGGTGTACAGGCGCATCGACTCGTCGTCGGAGAACACCCATCTGCCACCGACGATTGCGGCGAGCTCCGTCAGGGACTCGCGAAAGGTGGCTTCATCAATGCCTGGGGGCGGTCGCATCGCAGGGTCTCCGTCGCGCAGTCAGATCACCACGACATCCATCTTTGACTCGTGCAGCCGCACCGGCGCGCGATTCGTCACCATCCATGCGTCGCCGTAGACGTGAAAAGGCGGGCCGGGCTTGCGCGCAGGCACGAAGAAGGGCTGGAAATAGGCCATGGCGCCGGGACGCAGTTCGTAATCGTCGTGCCAGAAAGTGAGCTCCTGCTCACCAGCCTGGATTCCGAACAATGTGGTGAACTCGCCCTTCGAGGCCTCCAGTGTGAAGCCGGCGATGTGACGATCGATATCGCGCACCCGCTTCCCGGCACGAAACTGCTGCTGCAGCTCGGCATATACCGCGTCGCAGAGTTCCTTGGCCGCAAGGAAATCGTCGACCGGCGGCCCGAGGGACACGGGCACCGTGAGCTGGGTGAAATAGCCGCGATAGTTCGAGCCGATTTCAGGGATGACCATGTCCCCGCGGGCGAGCGTGCGACGAAACTCAGGCTGCAGGATCAGGTTGCTGGCATGCCCGCCCCAGGGTCCCGAGCCGACGAGCTGGAACCCCCCCACCGGCCCCCCCGCGACCGCACAGGCTTTGTCCGCAGCGTAAAACAGGTCGAGATCGGTCGCTCCTACGGCGCACGCACCGATCAATGCGGCCATGCCGGCGTCCGCGATGGCAGCGGATCGCCGCACGAACTCCTGCTCTTCGACACTCTTGTAGTAGCGCAATGCCATCAGCAGGTGTTGGGCATCCACGAACGTCGCTTGCGGCAGCTCTCGCGCCAAGTGACTGAAGACGTCGGCCGGCATGTTGCGCATCGACACGATGCCGATGCGGGCCTTGGCGAGCCCCAGCCGGACGAGCTGCTGCACGAGGGCCGGCCCGTAAAAGCCCGCGAAATTCGTGCCCGGTCGGCCCTCGGCCCACTCCGCCCTGAAGTTCTTCGCACTTTGTCCGAACGAGCCGAGCGGCAGGCCGGGGATGCCGCGCTCGACGAAATACGGAAACTGGATCTTCTTCTGCAGGATCACCGGGTCCGACGCGAGCGGCAGGATGGCGAAGTTCTGCTCCCAGTCGAGCGGCGCGCCGATGTACAGCAGGTTGCCGAGATCACCCAGGTGCCACTCCCGGGTTCCCGTCACGATCAACGCCTCGATGCCCTCCGCCTGCATGCCGACGCGGATCGCCTTGTGCCGGCGCGCGTACTCTTCGTCCGAGAATCTCAGCTCCCCGACGGATGCCATGGCCGGCGCACGCGGAATTGCGCTGGAGGGAGATCCCTGCCGCTCGTCGGGTAGTTCACCCGCCACCACGCTGCCCACACCCATGCCTGCCACTGCCGAAATGAACTGCCTGCGCTGCACACGGACTCCGACGGTGACATGGCGACGCTCGCCCACCTGGGCCGTCGGTTACACCGGTTTTTACGATCGTACAGTTTTTTGTGCGGCTTGCATACGCACCGCGACTGCGTCGGCCAGCCCGACGGGCGGCTACCGGGGCAAGCCTCGGCCGCGGCGGCGTCAGCCCTGCCGCGTCAGCTGCTGCTCGATCTCGTGGAGCGTGCGGTAGCACGCCAGCGTCTGACCAACGCTCGACAGCGGTTCGCGTCGCTCCCGGATGGCGGCGAAGAATTCTCGGTCCTGCAGCTCGACGCCATTGCTCGAGACTTCGACCGCCGACACGTCGATGGCCTGGCCATTGGCGTCGAACAGATCATCGTAGCTTGCGATGAACGTGCCTCGGTCGCAGATGTAGCGAAAGACGCTGCCGAGCGGGCCGTCGTTGTTGAACGACAGCGAGAGCGTGCAGATTGCCCCGTTGGCGCATTGCAACTGGATCGACATGTCCATTGCGATGTTCAGCGTCGGGTGGGGCGGACCCTGCACTGCCTGCGCGATTGTGACCGGGGAACCCGTCTGATACGCGAACAGGTCGACGGTATGAGCTGCGTGATGCCACAGCAGGTGGTCGGTCCACGTTCGCGGCTGTCCGAGCGCATTCATGTTCGACCGACGGGAGAAGTAGGTCTGCACGTGCAGCTGCTGGATGACGAGTTCGCCCGCGACGATTTTCCGGTGCAGCAAGCGATGTGACGGGTTGAATCGGCGCGTATGGCCGACCATGCACACGAGACCTGTCGCCTGCTGCAAGTCTGCGACCGCCCGCGCGTCAGCCCAGCGATCCGCGAGCGGAATCTCGACTAGCACGTGCTTGCCGGCCCGCATGCATTCGATGGCCTGGGATGCATGGATCGGCGTGGGCGTGCAAAGAATGGCGGCCTCCACACCGGGCAACCCCAGCGCGTCGGCGAGTTCCGTCGTCGCATGAGGCACGCCGTAGGCGCGCGCGACCTGGCGCGTGGCGTCGAGGTCCCCACCGACGATCGCAGCAATTTCGACGCCGCCGCGGTTCGCGTTGATGGCCTGGATGGCGTCGAGGTGCTTGATGCCGAACGCACCGGGTCCTGCAAGGACGATCTTGATGCCGCTACTCCATGAAAGGTACGGTCACCGTGCCCAATATAGCCTGTGCGGGTTATCCACCAGCAGCTTGCGTTGCAACATCGGCGTCGAGGCGATCCGCGGGATGAAATCCACCAGCTGACCGTCATCAGGCATGTAGCGCGTCAGGTTCGGGTGCGGCCAGTCGGTACCCCAGAGCACCCTGTCGGGAAAAGTATCGACGAGGCGCCGGGCAAACGGCACGACGTCGTCCCACCCGGGGGGCCCCGCGATCGACAGTCGGTCAGGACAGCTGACCTTGGACCAGACGTTCGGGCATTCCCGCATGAGCCGGATGAACAACTCGAACTCGGCACTGTCGACGGGTTTCGAGACGTCGGGCCGGCCCATGTGATCGACGACCACCGTCGTCGGCAGCGACGCGAAAAATTCATAGTATTCCGGCAGGTCGACCGCTTCGAAGTAAATCACAATGTGCCAGCCGAGCGCCGCGACGCGATCGCCAATCCGGCGCAAGACCTCGCGCGGCGTCGTGTCGACGAGCCGCTTCACGAAATTGAAGCGGACACCGCGGACGCCGGCCTGGTCCAGTTCCTGCAGCTCCGAGTCCGGGATGCTCTCATTGACCGTGGCGACGCCCCGGGCACGATCGCCGGACGCCCTCAGCGCGCCGACCAGCGCGCGATTGTCGGCGCCGTGACAGGTGGCCTGCACGATCACGTTGCGCTCGAAGCCGAGAAAATCGCGCAACCCCCACAGGTGCTCCTTGCTGGCGTCGCACGGCGTGTACTTGCGTTCGGGTGCGAATGGATATTCTGCGCCGGGTCCGAATACGTGGCAGTGTGCGTCCACGGCGCCTGGCGGCACCTCGAAGCGTGGTCTGGCGGGCGCCGGATGAAACGGCAGCCACTTCTTGTCCATCACGAAGCCCCCGGACGCGGCAGCGGATGCCCAGCCCGGTCCTCCTGGCACGACCGGGCTCACAGCCCTCTCGCACGCAGCTGCGCGTCGAGCCGGGGAAAGACGCGCCGCGCATTGCCGTGGAAGATCCGTTGCTTGTCGGCATCGGCAATGTCCAACGCGTCGACGTATCGCTTCGTGTCGTCGAAATAGTGGCCGGTCGTCGGATCGATGCCGCGCACGGCCCCGACCATCTCCGAACCGAACAGTATGTTGTCGATGTCGATCACGCGCACAAGCAGGTCGATGCCCGGCTGGTGATAGACGCAAGTATCGAAGAAGACGTTCCGCATCACGTGTTCGGCCAGCGGCGGTCGCTTGAGCATGTCCGCCAGTCCGCGGTACCGGCCCCAGTGGTAGGGCACCGCGCCGCCTCCGTGCGGAATGATGAATCTCAGCGTGGGAAAATCACGGAACAGGTTTCCCTCCACGAATTGCATGAAGGCCGTGGTGTCCGCATTGATGTAGTGCGCCCCCGTGGCATGGAAGTTCGGGTTGCACGAGGCGGAGACGTGAATCATGGCGGGGACGTCGAGCTCCACCATGTTCTCGAAAAATGGGTACCAGTGCCGGTCGGTGAGCGGTGGCGAGTTCCAGTGCCCGCCGGACGGATCGGGATTCAGGTTGCAGCCGACGAAGCCGAGCTCGCGGACGCAGCGTTGCAGTTCGTGGATGGAATTGGCAATGGGCACGCCGGGCGATTGCGGCAGCTGGCAGACGCCGACGAAATTGCGGGGATAGAGGTCGACGACCCGCTTGATCAGGTCGTTGTTGGCCACGGTCCAGGCCAGCGAAGTGGCTTCGTCGCCTACGTGGTGGCCCATTGCGGACGCTCGCGGCGAGAAGATCGTCAGGTCGCTGCCGCGTGCCTGCTGCAGCTTCAGCTGGTTCGTCTCGATTGTCTCGCGGATCTCGTCGTCGGAGAACTGCGCCGGTCCGGCCGGTGCAGCACCGGGATCCCTGAGCCCGGCGACCTGGGCATCCCGGAACGTCTGATGGGCAGCCGGCGCGGTGGTGTAGTGACCGTGGCAATCAATGATCATCGCATCTCCGCGTCGTGACGATTCATGCCCCGCTCCACGCCTGCGACCGGACGTAGACCTCGCCCTGCATCAACTTGCGCGCCGTACGGACGAGCGCTGTGCGGTTGACGGCCAGCCCGTCCATCCCAGGCTGGGCGTCGATCTCGACGGTGAAGAAGCCCGTGGGGTGCTCGATGTCGATTCTCTGGGCGCCCGGCTTCGCGGTCAGGCCAGCCACCTCGGCCGCGACGGACCCGCGCGTCACGCAAGCCGTGGCTACACTGACAGCCCCGAGCACGCCGATCGCTTCGTGAACCCGGTGCGGGATGAAGGTGCGCGTGTCCAGAGCGCCTCCTCGACGCGCCGGCGACACCAGCGAGACCTTCGGGACTGTCTTGCGGCTGACGTCACCGAGATTCATGCGCGGACCCAGTTCCAGGCGGATCTTCTCCACGCGCTGCCGGACAGCCGCCAATGCCTCGATCTCCTCCGGTGATTCAGCGCCCGTCAGACCGAGGTCGCCAGCCCTGATGAGGACGACCGGCATACCATTGTCGATACACGTGACGTCGAGGCCATCGGCCTGGTCGCGCACCTGGCCTGTCGGGAATAGTGCCCCACAGGATGAGCCCGCCACGTCCAGAAATTCGATGCTGATCGACGCCGCCGTTCCAGGCACCCCGTCGATGCGCGCGCTGCCCTCGTACTCGACCCGGCCGTCCGGCGTCGGCACGTGCGCAACCGCCACGCTAGCCGTGTTGACCATGTGGATCCGCACCGCGGTTACGCCGGCGGTCGCCGGTACGTAGCCGTGCTCGATCGCCCAGGGCCCGACCCCGGCGAGGATGTTGCCGCAGTTCTGCGAGTCGCTCACTTCGGCGCGGTCGACCATGACCTGGAGGAACAGGTAGTCGACGTCGGCATCCGCGCGTGCTGATCGACCGATGACCGCCACCTTGCTGGTCAGCGGGTGCGCCCCGCCGACACCGTCGATCTGCCGGGCGTCAGGCGAACCGAGCGCGGCCAGCAGCACGTGGTCACGAATAGTCGACGCTGCCGGCAAGTCGCGCGCGTCGAAGTAGAGGCCCTTCGACGTGCCGCCGCGCATCAACGTCGCCGGGATCGAGCGCAGCACTTGCTCAGTCCTCGACCGGCAGCTCGCGGTACACGAGGCCCCGGCTCGCGAGCTTCTCGCGCATTCCGTAGATGTCCAGGCCCAGCTCACCCGCCTGCAGGCGTTCGCGCACCCGGGCTTCCTTCGCCTCGCGCGCGACGCTCGCATCGAGCACGACTCCTGCGGCCTGCCGGCGCACGACGCACACGCCGTCGTCATCCGCGACCATCACGTCACCGGGATTGATCAAAGCACCTGCACAGATCACAGGCACGTTCACGCTGCCCAGGGTCTCTTTCACCGTGCCCTGTGCGGAGATTGCGCTCGACCAGACCGGGAATCCGAGCGCCGCGAGCTGGCTGACGTCACGCACACCTGCGTCGATGATGACCGCGCGAACCCCGCGCGCCATCAGCGAGCAGGCAAGCAACTCGCCGAGGTAGCCGGCGTCGGATGTGGAGGTCGGCGCGACGACGAGCACGTCGCCTTCCCGACACTGTTCGACGGCAACGTGGATCATCCAGTTGTCACAAGGAGACACGCTGGCTGTAACCGCGCAACCTGCGATCCGGGCGCCGGCATAGATAGGCCGGACCCGCGGTGCCAGCAAGCCGGTGCGGCCCTGTGCCTCGTGAACCGTGGCGACACCGCAGGCGGCGAGACCGTCGACGATCGTACGTTCGGTGCGAGGGACCTGGGTATAGACCACGTTCATGTGCGCACCCCGTGCATTTCGTCATCTTGTTCGATCCCGAATTCCGCGACCAATTGCAATTCGACGACAGCTATAAGAAATTGACGACATGAGTCGATCGAACGCCACGCGCCAGCGTTTACCCAACCTGCGGCACCTGCACATCCTGTTGCACGTGACACGCACCGGCAGCGCGAATGCCGCCGCGCGGGCGGCACACCTTTCGCAACCCGCCGTCACGCAGGCAATCGCGGCGTTGGAGCGCGAGTACGGGCAACCTCTATTCACGCGCACGAGCCGTGGCATGACACCCACGGCGGCGGGCCTCGCGCTGGCTGCACGCGTCGAACGTGCGCTGATACAGCTGCAGGGCGGCGTCGAGGATGCGCTGCGATCCGGGCGTGTCGTATCCAGGGATCGAATGCGTGCGCTTACGAGCGCGCAGCTCGTGGCGCTGACCGGTTCGGTTGAGGCGGGGGCGTTCGGTCGCGCTGCGCGAGCCGCGGGAGTGGCGCGCGCGACCATACAGCGTGCCGCGCGCCAGCTGGAACAGGTACTTGGCGTGCCGCTGTTCGAGACTACCAGCCATGGCATCCGTCCGACTCTCGATGCAGAGCACCTGGCGCGGCGCGTATCGCTGGCCGCGAGCGAGCTCGAGCAGGCAGCCGCGGAAGTGGCCGCCCACGCAGGCATCGAACGGGGGGGCACGACCATCGGCGCGATGCCGCTCGCGCGCAGCCTCATCGTGCCGTTGGCCGTGCTGGCCTTCGCGGACAGTCATCCGCGGCATCGCGTGGCGATCCTGGACGGTCCGTATGAAAGCCTGCTCGAGGCGCTACGTCGCGGCCGGGCTGACGTGCTGGTCGGCGCCCTGCGCAATGCGGTGCCCGAGGACGTCGTGCAGGAACGCCTGTTCGATGATCCACTCTGCATCATCGTGCGCAGGGCACATCCCCTCGCAGGCGGCGTGGCCTCGCGCAGGAAGCGCATCGATCCCGCGCGTTTTGCCTGGATCGCACCGCGCGAAGGCTCGCCGTTGCGACTCCAGTTCGATCAGCTGTTTGCGACGGGTTCCCGGCATGTGCCGGAGCCGATCGAATGCAATTCGCTGGTCGCAGCACGGGCAATGCTGCTTGCAAGCGACCGGGCGATGCTGCTCTCGGCGCACCAGGTGCGCCACGAACTCGCTGCTGGCCAGCTCGTTGCGCTGCCGCACCCCGCGGGCCGGGTCGTTCGACCGATCGGCCTCACGCTGCGGCGTGAGTGGCGGCCGACCTCGGTGCAGAGTCATCTCATCGAACTGCTGCGACAGTATGCCGCGGCCGCAAGTGCACGAACGAGCGTTGCCCGGCGGATTGAACTGGACGCACCTCGTGGCATCGGCAAGGAGTCGCGAAACACCTACGAGGGACTCACGCGTCCCTGAACATGTGGTCGTTGATCAGGTTCTCCACCAGTTCCTGCTTGCCGCTCTGCAAATGCGGTTCCGCACCAGCCAGCGCGATGTCCGACAACTGCGGCAGCGTCAGTTCGCCGGCCTCGAAGCGCTGGCCATCCGCCGCGGCGAAACTCGCGTAACGCGACTGCCGCAGGCGCTTGTACCGGGGATCCGCCAGCACCCGGTCGGCGATCAGCAGGCCGCGCGCAAACGCATCGATGCCGCCTATGTAGCCGATGAAGAGATCCTCGAGATCCGTCGACTCGCGTCGCACCTTGGCGTCGAAATTGAGTCCGCCGGGCGCCAGTCCGCCGTTGCCCAGCACGATGAGCATTGCATGCACGCAGTCATACATGTCGAGCGGAAACTGGTCGGTGTCCCAGCCGTTGCGCGGGTCGCCCCGATTGGCGTCGACCGAGCCCAGCAAACCCGCATCGGCGCACATGCGCAGGTCGTGCGCAAAGTCGTGGCCCGCCAGCGTGGCGTGATTCGCCTCCACGTTGACCTTGAAATCACCTGCCAGGCCGTGGTGCCGCAGGAAGCCGATGACCGTCTGCGCGTCGAAGTCGTACTGGTGCTTCATCGGCTCCATCGGCTTCGGCTCGATGAGGAAGTTGCCGGCAAAGCCGATGGACCGTCCGTAGTCCCGCGCCATGGAGAGAAATCGCGCAAGGTGCTCGAGCTCCCTCTTGGTATCGGTGTTGTGCAGGCAGGCGTAGCCCTCGCGGCCACCCCAGAACACGTAATTTTCGCCACCGAGTTCAACCGTCGCGTCCAGCGCCGCCTTCACCTGCGCTCCGGCGCGCGCTACGACCGCGAAGTCCGGATTCGTCGCGGCTCCATTCATGTAGCGTGGGTTTGAGAAGAGGTTCGCGGTGCCCCAGAGCAGCTTGATCCCGGTCGCCGCCTGCCTCTCCTTCGCCAGCCCGACCAGTTGACGCAGGTTGCTCGCAGACTCCGCCGCGCTGCGGCCCTCTGGCGCCATGTCGAAATCATGGAAACAGTAGTAAGGAACGCCCAGCTTGGTGAAGAACTCGAAGGCCGCGTCGAGTCGCTTCCGCGCCGTCCCAATCGGATCGGAACCGGAGTTCCAGGCGTAGTCGCGCGTCGGCGGGCCGAACGGATCCTGGCCGGTGCCGCAGAAGGTGTGCCAGTAGGAGACGGCAAACCTCAGATGGCTTTCCATGGATTTGCCCGCGACGACGCGCGCCGGGTTGTAGGCCTTGAACGCCAGTGGATTGTCCGAGCCGGGCCCCTCGAACTGGATCTTGCCGATAGCCGGGAAATATTCGCGGTCCCCGATGAAAATCGCGCGACTCATGCTGCAAGCTCCTTTCGGTGCGTACTGTTCAAGATCGATCAGGCGTATAGGACCGCGATCGCTTCGACCGTCTTCCGGTAGTCCTGGTAGGCGTTGGCATAGAACTCAACCGCGGGCAGGACAGGCTCGCAGCAGCGCGCCTCGTCACGGCCCAGGTGTCTCGCGACCAGCGCCTCGAGCGGCCCGGTGCCGGAGCCATCGAGCAACGCCAGGGCCTGCAGCGCGGCGCCGTAAGCGGCGCCTTCCTCCTGCTCCAGGACGGTGACCGGCAGCCCGCAGACGTCCGCCACCACCTGCCTCCAGGTAGCGCTCTTGACCCCGCCGCCGGTGAGTACGATCTCGCGCGACTGTATGCCCAGTCGCGAAAGCGCATCGACACCGGATCGCAGCGCGAACGTCGCTCCTTCGACCGCGGAGCGCAGGAGGTTCTCGCGGCTCGCGTTCCGGCTGTCGACCCCGACGATGCAGCCCTTGGCATTCGGCAGGTTCGGCGTGCGTTCGCCGTTGAAGAATGGCAGTGTCAGGATGCCGCCCGAGCCGCGCGCCGCCGCGGCGATCTGCCCCTCGAATTCGTTGATGGTCAACCCGAACAGACCCCGCGCCAGTTCCGTGCTGACCGTACAGTTCATTGTGCACAGCAGCGGCAGCCAGCCACCCGTCGACGAGCAGAAAGCCGCGATGCTGCCGCTCTCATCAACAACCGGCACCGGCGAGTACGCATACACGGTGCCAGAGGTGCCGAGACTCATCGTCAGCTTGCCCGGCACGACGTTGCCTGTGCCGATCGCCGCCATCATGTTGTCGCCTCCCCCGATGGCGACCGGCACCCCGGCCGGCAATCCGAGCAGTGTCGCCACCGTCTGCAGCAACGTGCCGATCGCCTCGTTTGCCGTCCGCAGTGGTGGCAGGCACTCACGCAGATCCCGCTCGGGATCGATCGCACGCAGGATGCGGTCGGACCAGCGACGGTTTCTCACGTCGAGAAAACCTGTGCCCGAAGCGTCACCCATTTCCATGCAGCGCTCGCCGGTCAGGAAGAAGTTCAGGTAATCGTGCGGCAGCAGAACGCAATCCATCCGGCGGTACAGCGACGGATGGGCGCGCCTGAACCAGCTGACCTTCGATGCGGTGTAGCCCGGCAGCACAGCATTGCCTGCCTCGGCCACGCAGGCTGCCGCGCCGCCGCATGCGTTCATGACCTGCTCGCATTCCGGCTCAGTGGATGTATCGCACCAGAGCTTCACCGGCGCCAGGACCTCGCCCGATCGGTCGATCGGCACGAAGCCGTGCTGCTGGCCCGACACCCCGATCGCGCGAACGCTTGCGCGGACGTCCTGACCGACTTTGGCCAGCGCGTCCCGCAGGGCATTGACCCACCAATGCGCTTCCTGCTCGGCCACTCCGGCATGGCCACGGTAGACATCCAGCGGTGCACTTTCCACGGCGGCGAGCCTGCGCGACTCAAAATCGTAGAAAACGACCTTGAGGTGCTGCGTGCCGAGATCGATCCCTAGTACGGTGTGCAACATGCTCGAGCTAAGCTCCCGGCGACCCGCTGCGCTGGACGCGCCCACGCCGGCCTGAGCGCGCGGGCGTCGCGTGACTCATGACCGAGTACTCGAGCAGCGTCTGATGTCGATACGTCTGCCCCGGGTTCAGCCGGGTCGAGGGAAATGCCGGCTCGTTCGGCGAGTTCGGCAAACCCTGGGCTTCGAGGCACAGTCCTGCGCGCGGAATGAACGGGCCGGCAAGGTGGTCGCCCGTGTAGAACTGCACGCTGGGCTGCGTCGTGTGGACATCGAGCCGGATGCCCGTGCGCGGACTGAACAGGGAGGCCGCCCGCGCCAGTCCAGCCCGGTGCCGGGCAATCACGAACGTGTGATCGTAGACGCCGCCTCGCACGCGATCACGCTCGTCCGGATCGCCCACCTCTCGCTCGACGCGCAGGTCAAAGTCCGATCCCTCGACCGGGTCGATCCGTCCCGTCGGGATGTCATGGGAGTCGACAGGCAGGTAGCGATCGGCTGCGATCTGCACGCGATGCCGACCGATCGTTCCCGCAACGCCATCGAGGTTGAAATAGGCGTGGTTGCTGAGGTTCATGACCGTTGGTCGGTCGGATGTGGCGACAAACGTCATCATCAGCCGCATCCCGCCGACCAGCGAGAAGTTCACCAGTGCGTCGACACGGCCCGGAAAGCCCTGGTCGCCGTCATCCGAGACCAGGCGCAAGGTGACGGAACGGCAGCCATCCTGGTCAACGACCGTCCAATGGCGTGCATGAAATCCCTGTGGTCCGCCGTGCAGACAGTGCTCGCTCGACCCCCCCCCCGTTGCCAGTTGATGTGTCGTCCCGTCCAGCTCAAACCGGCCGTGCGCGATGCGTCCTGCGAACCGTCCGATGGACGCGCCGAGATACTTCGTGTCAGCGAGGTAGTCCCCGACCTGCGGGTAGCCAAGTACGGTGTTTACCGGGCCCGCCGGGGTGCGGACGTGCAGCCAGCGAATTGCAGCTCCGTGATCGACGATCGAGACGGACATGCCGTCGTCGCTCGAAAGATCGAATTGCTGCGGCTGAGGGTCGGTCATGGCGCCTGCTTGTTTCCGGCGGCCCGGTGTCGCCGGGACGCGGCCAATGGGGCTGGATTGATAATAAGGCACGGGTATGTAAACGTTTACACTCTATGACATAGTTCAACAGCATGCAATCCTGCCTTCTCGTCCATATGGACGTGGACGATACTGCCGTCATCATGATTGCCCGAAAGACACGAAGACTGCGGATCCCGGACCAGACCCAGCCTGGCATCGACACGTCGATCAAGGAAGTCGCCGCGCTCTGTGGCGTGTCGATCGCGACGGTGTCGCGCTGTATCAACAACCCGGAGAAAGTGTCGGAGAAGACGCGACTCCGGGTGCAGGAAGCCATCCGTCGGACCGGATATTCGCCGAACGCGCTCGCGCAGAATTTCCGGCGCGGTCGGACCAACATGGTCATGGTCGTGCTGCCGACGGTCGGCGACCCTTTCTTCACCGGCGTGATGCGTGGCATTCGCACTGCCGCGCGGGCCAAGGGATACTCGATCCTGGTCGAGGAAACCCAGTCCAACACCATGACGGCGGACGAGATTGGCGCAATGGTGGTGTCGAAGCAGACCGACGGCATCATCCTGCTCGCCAGCATGTCGCCGTTCGGAACGGAGGTACTGTCGGCCAAGAGTCGGCAGGCGCTGCCGATCGTCATCGGCTGCGAAACGGTGTCGCCGGAACTTTCAGGCTTCCCCAGCGTGCACATAGACAACGTGGCCGCAGCCAAGGAAGCGACAAATTACCTCATCGGCAAAGGTCATCGCAGGATCGGGATGATCTACGGCCTGCGGTCGTCACTCCTGACGAAAGACCGCGAATACGGCTACCGCGCGGCGATGAACCAGGCCCGCCTGTCGATCGAGGACGGGTGGGTGGTCGAAGGCTACCTGACCCTTGACGGTGCGATTCGTGCAACTCGCGAATTGCTGAATCACGCGCATCGTCCGACAGCCATCTTCTGCGCCAACGACGAGATGGCAATCGGCTGCGTGCATGCGATCAAGTCGGTGGGACTGCGCGTTCCGCAGGACGTGTCCGTCGTGGGTTTCGACGACATTCGCTACGCCGAGGTCGCCGATCCACCGCTGACGACGATCAGCCAGCCCGCGGAAGAAATCGGCGAGCGTGTGATGTACCGGCTCTACCGTGCCATCGAGCAAGGCGCTCGTGGCGACTCGAAGCCCGAAATCGTCCCGCACAAGCTGATCATCCGTCAGTCCGTCGCCGCGCCCTCGCATTGAAACTGCGACGGCGAGAGTGCCGTGTACGAAAAGTAGTCGAAGTCTGCCGCCTGTCGCATACCGGTCAGGTCGTGCGCACAGAGGCCAACGAACGCCCCGGTAAAGTGCGCGCCCTCGCCCTTGCCGGCCTCGTCTGACAGGACGCTGGCGTCGAGAGTCGGTGCTACGTGCTGCCACTCGCCATCCGGATATGCCCAGTAGAAATCGAGCGCGGCATGATCGACACGCACCTTGATTCGCAGCGATACCCCGTCCAGGACAGGTGTACGCCGATCCCAGTCCGCGAATTCAACTTTCATGGAGACGTCGCCCTCGCAACTCATGATGCCGAGGTGCCGGCCGATCGCTTCGTCCCTGGAAACGTAGAGGTAATGAAACTTGGTCGAGTTGTAGTAACAGATGAGTCCAGCCATCTGCTGGAAATTTTCCGGTTCGAATTCCAGCAAGGTTTCCGCCTCGTAGGCGTGGTCCACCTGGCGGCGGGCGACCAGTGCCTGCCGATAAAGACTGCCCGGAGACTCCATTCCGCGCAGGCGCAGGAAGCCCGGCCGCTCGCGCAGGCTCAGCCATTCCTCGGGCCATGGCGTCCGCAGCCATTGGTACACAGGATTCAGAGAGGGAGACTCGAAATGATCGAACCGGATCTCGGGTTCGACGGGTACCTCGGGCAGGTCCGGCGCGGGGACATCGACGCTGGGCAGGCAACCGCCGGCCGCAAGGCGTAACCAGCCGTCCTGCGTCCAGGCGACTTTCTGCAGCGCTGCCTCGCGCCCGAGCGGACTGCGACGCATACCAGGCAGCGGTCGACTGCACAGGTGGGCGAGATAAAGTTCGCCCGACTGCGTCTCGACGAAGTCGGCATGACCCGTTCGCTGCAGGGGACAGTCTGGATGGTCGCGCGCCGTCAGTACGGGTCCGGAGGGATCCGCCACGTAGGGACCATCGACGGCATCCGCGCGTGCCATCGTCACGGCATGTCCGTAGCCGGTGCCACCCTCCGCGGTCATCAGGTAATAGCGGCCGCCGTATTTGTAGATATGCGGCCCCTCGGTATAGTCCAGCGCGGTGCCCTTGAAAATGAACTTTCGCACCCCGGCCAGGCGCTTCTCCGCGGGGAGGAATTCCTGGAGCACGATGCCGGCGAAGAAGGTGCGATCAGGCCGGTGGTCCCACACCATGTTGACGTACCACTTCCTGCCATCGTCGTCGTGAAACAGCGACGGATCGAAACCGCTCGAATTCAGATAGACGGGATCGGACCATGTGCCATCCACGCTTGCGCAGGTCGTCAGGTAGTTATGAGTGTCCTTGAAATTGCCGTCGAACCTCCTGACGTCTGCATACAGCAGATAGAAGAGGCCGTCGTGCCAGTGCAGGCATGGCGCCCAGATGCCGCAGGAATCCGGCGTTCCCAGCATGTTGAGCATCGACGGCCGGTCGAGCGGCGACGACGCGAATCGCCAGTTCCGCAGATCCTTCGAGTGATACACGCGCACGCCCGGATACCACTCGAACGTCGAGGTCGCCATGTAGTAGTCGTCGCCGACGCGACAGATGGAAGGGTCCGGATTGAATCCGGGCAGCACTGGGTTGCGGATCAACTTGGAATTCACTGGCGATCCCTCATGGCGCGACCGGCGCCGAAGCGCCTGTCCGCCAGCATTGCGGAAAATTCCAGCGCACTCCGCTTCGGCGTGCGTTGCTGCGTACAGTAGTCGACGTGAAACAGGCCGAAGCGGATGTCGTAGCCGTGGGCCCACTCGAAATTGTCGAGCAGGCTCCAGTAGAAGTAACCGCGCACGTCGAAGCCGTCCGCGATCATCTCCTCGACGACCGTCAGGTGGCGCCCGATATAGTCCACCCGCGCAGAATCGTTGATGGCGCCGCCCTCGAAGCAGTCAGCGAAGGCGGCTCCGTTCTCGGTAATGTAGAGCGGCGGCAACGGATAACGCGAGGCGAGATCACGCAGGACGCAGGCAAGGCCCTGCGGATACACCTCCCACCCCATGGCCGTCACGTCGTTCGATGCAGGGGGCGACGTCTGAAAGAGATTCTTCTGGCCGTCGCGGGTCGCGACGCGGGTGCGTGTGTAGTAATTCCAGCCCAGGAAATCGATGGGTTGACCAATGGTCTCCATGTCGCCCGGCCAGACGAGATCGGCGTCAGGGTGCGACAAGGCCGCGAAGGCTGGCGGATAGCGGCCCGCAAAAAGTGGGCCGGCAAACAGGTGTATCAGTTCGTCCTCGGCGCGGCGGGCGGCCTGCAGGTCCATCGGATCGGGCGTTGCGGCCTCGACCGGGCCGCCATTGAGAACTATCCCTACCTGCGCATGCGGCGCGGCTTCACGCAGCGCGCGGGTGGCCAGGCCGTGCGCGACGAGCAGGTGATGGGCAACCGCCAGTGCGATCTCGGGATCGGCGTGGCCTGGAGCATGGACGCCGTCCTTGTGCCCGAGAATGGCCGCACACCATGGCTCGTTGATCGTGCAATAGAAGTCCACCATTGTGCCGAACGCGCCGGCGACAATGCGCGCCAGGTACGCGAATTCCTCGCACGTAGTCCTGTTCGCCCAGCCGCCGGCATCCTGCAGGTACTGCGGCAAGTCCCAGTGGTACAGCGTGACGACGGGTCGAATCCCGCGAGCGCGCAACGCAGCAACCAGGTCGAGGTAAAAGCGCAGGCCGCGTTCGTTCACGACGCTTCCAGGACCCGGCAGTACGCGCGACCAGCTGATCGAAAAACGGTAGGCGTCGACGTTGAGTGCCGCAATCAGATCGATGTCCGAATGCCACCGGTGATAGTGGTCGCACGCGACAGCGCCAGTGTCGCCATTGAGAATGGCTCCCGGCTTGCTGCAGAACTCGTCCCAGATCGAAGGCGTGCGGCCGTCCGTCGCGCAGGCACCCTCGACCTGGAACGCAGCGGTTGCGACGCCGAACAGGAAGTCACGGTTGCGCAGTGGCGAATCCGGGTGCAGCTGCAACATCTTTGCTGTCCACCGGTCCTGCATGCGTCGTGTCCGCCCTTCCAGTATCTTGTCGCGTCGAGTGTAAACGTTTACAGTCCACGTGCGCAACGAAGCCGTGCCTGAGCCTGGCCCGACAGAGGTATGCACCATGAACACGCGCTGCAACGGATGGACGCGGCGCCGCGCCATCGCCGGCTTGGTCGCTGCGATTGTGCTGTCCCTGACTGGGGCCTGCTCGACGCAAGCGTCCCGTGGCGCGGCTACTGCGGCCCCACCCGTCGTTGCTGCAAAGGACCGCGACGCCGTGCCGTCGCGCTGGTTCATCATCGGCCAGGATCTCGACTCGATCCGCGGCTACGTGGATAGCGGCTGTTGCGTACGACCGGATGGCGTCACCGGCTACATGGATCTTTATGACCTGCGCAACCCCGCGGAGGTCTACGGTGGCCTCGGCCTCGACCGCCAGGGCAATCCCGTCGGCCTCGAGGACGACGACGGCGGCGGACGGATGAACGCGCGCAAGAGCGTCACCGAATTCGGCGCCCCGGCGCTGGCGCTAGGGTTGTCGATCACCGAAAACGATCACCCTGGCGCCCTCGCCCGCCTGGTCGCTGGCGACTACGACGCCGAGATCCAGCAGCTCGGCAACCTGATCAGGTTGAACGGTGTGAAGACGTTCCTGCGCATCGGGTACGAGTTCGACGGCGCCTGGAACAAGGGCTACGAGAATCCCGAGCAGTACCGACAGGCGTTTCGTCGCGTCGTCGACGTCCTGCGACAGCAGGGCGTCCCGAATGTCGAGTATGTCTGGCAGGGCAGCGCTTCAACGGTCGATGACGTGATTGACGGCCGGCACGACGACATCCGCGACTGGTACCCCGGCAACGACTACGTCGACTGGATCGGCATCTCGTGGTTCATGCACCCCGACGAGTCGATCTCCGTGCCTGCGGCCTACACGCCGCCCACCGCCCGGCAACTCGCCGATGAACTCGTGGCATTCGCGAGCGAAATGGGCAGGCCCGTGATGATCGCGGAATCGTCACCGCAGGCATACGACCTGAAGGCAGGTTTCTCCGCGCATCACGTCGCGATCTGGGACGGCGCGCCGCGCACCGACGTCCGGCAGCTCACCGCGGACGAAATCTGGCAGGCATGGTTCCAGCCGCTGTTCGACTACCTGGCGTCGCATTCCGACACCATCCGGGCGCTCGCGTACATCAACTGCAACTGGGACGCACAGGCCATGTGGGGTCCGCCCTATGCCAACGGCTTCTGGGGGGATACCCGGCTCGAGATGAATCCCGCACTGGCGGCGCGCTTCAACCGGGCCGTGCTGGCGTGGAAAGCGATTCCATGAGTCGAGCAGTCAACCGCTGCAGCGCGCCCGCAGCGTAGCCAGATCCGACTGGAAGCGAAGGCTGTCGTCCGCTCGCACGATCGGCGATTCGCGCCGGCCTGCCAGGATGTCGTTCGTCACGGCCTCGATCTCGAACTCGAATCCCTGTCCCTGCCGACCGTCGTCGAAGCGATCGATTTCCTGCTCCAGTCGGAACAGTCGACACGACGACGCCCGCCAGAAATCCGGCACCGCGATGTAGCCCTCGTCGCCGATGACGTACAGCCAGTTATTCAGCTTGCAGCGGAATGACGTGGCCAGGGCAGCGGATCGTCCGTCGCCGAAATCGAACAACATCGCGACGTCGTCTTCGACCCCGTTCGGAGCCAGGTGTCGCACGAGTTCCATCCTGAGGGGTTCCCGTCGCATGAACAGTTCGGCAATCGCGACGGGATAGATGCCCATCTCGAGCAGGCACCCGCCGGCGAGTGCATGGTCGTATTCACGACGGGCCGGATCGTACGGCAGCGGATATCCAAAATCGGCCTGCACGTGCCGAACCGGGCCGATGCGGCCGGCACCGACCCACTCCTGCGCCTTTCGGATCGCGGGCAGATACCATGTCCACATGCCTTCCGTCAGGTAGACGTCACTTGCCTGCGCGTAATCCCGCAAGGAGAGAAATTCCTCGAGACCGACGGTGATGGGCTTTTCGCAGAGCACCGCCTTGCCGGCAGCAAGTGCAGCCCTCGCCTGAGCGGCATGCAGGTTGTGCGGCGTGGCGATGTAGACGGCATCGACGTCGCCGTCGCGGAACAACTCGTCGTAGCTGCCGTAGGCGCGGATGCCCCCGTGCCGCGCGGCAAATTCACTCGCCGCCTGCAGCGAGCGTGACGCCACGGCCGTGAGGCGCGCCTGCCGCACCAGGCGGATGTCGGCCGCAAACTGTTCCGCGATGCGGCCCGGCCCCACGATACCCCAGCGGAGCACGCGACTCATGCCCTGCCTCCGGTCGCGCGTCGCGCGAACTCGGCCTCGATCTCTTCCAGCGATTTCTGACGCGTCTCCGGCAGCAACCAGAGGACCAGCCACAGGCCCAGCAGCGCGAAGAGACCGTAGATGAGGAAAGTGGTCGCTGCTCCGAGGAGCGACAATTCCCGCGGAAACACCAGCTGTACCATGAAACTCACCGCACTGTTGATCACGCCGACGAAGGAAATGGCCAGGCCCCGCAGTCGATTTGGAAAGATCTCCGAGAACAGGACCCACATCACCGGCCCGAGGGAGACGGCAAACGACGCGACAAAGCCGAGAATGCCGAGCAGCACCAGCATGGGATTGATCTGGATCGCTGCCTGGATCAGCGTGCTCTCCGCCTTGCGTGTCTCCGCGTCGCCGAGCACCTCACGCATCGCCTGCTTGAACTCGACGTCGCTGTTGAACTGCTGGCCCACCAACGGCTCGAGGCGCTGCGAATCCACGACGGTTGCGAGGCCGTCGATGTCTTCCTGGGAAAGCTGGTAGCGGGCCTGGCTGAAGCCCCAGGCGCAGATCGACATCGAAACGAACACGCCGGCGAGTCCGACGACGAGCAAGGGCTTGCGGCCCCAGCGATCGATGAACACCATCGCCACGACCGTGAACAGCACATTGATGACGCCGACCCAGATCGCCTGCGCAAACGCGGCGTTGGTGCCTACCCCACTCTGCTCGAAGATCACGGGAGCGTAAAAATAGACGGCGTTGACGCCCGTGATCTGCTGGGCAATGCCGACGATCATGCCGACCAGCAAAGCGTAGCGGACCTTCGGCCCGAATAACTGCCAGAACCTGCCCGTCACACCGTTTTCGTCGCTGGCGGCCGTTGCGCGAATCTCGACCAGTTGCTGCTCGATCTCGGAATTCGACAGGCGCGGCAACAGCCGCGCCAGCACCGCCCGGCCCCGCTTGTCCTCGCGCTGCATCACGAGCCAGCGCGGGCTCTCGGGCACGAAGAACAGCAGCACGAAGTAGATTACCGCCGGCACGGATCCGGCTCCGAGCATCCAGCGCCAGGTGTGAACGTCGATACCCAGTGCATGGACCCAGTCCAGTCCGGAGGCGCTGAGTCGCAGGATCGCGAAGTTGCAGAAATAGGCCGCCGAGAAACCGACGACGATGTTCAGTTGATTGATCGACACCAGCCTGCCCCGCACATCCGCAGGCGCAATCTCGGCGATGTAGATCGGCGCGAGTATCAGCGAGGCAAAAGCGAGCCCGCCAATGAAGCGGCCGAGCACGAGCCAGGCATAGCCTGGAGCCCAGGCCGAGGCGAAGGCCGACAGCACGTAGAGAAACGCGATCGTGATCAGCACCTTCTTGCGCCCGACCACGTCGGCCAGCGTACCAGCGACGAGCGATGCCATGACCGCGCCAAGGGTCGGCGAGGCGACGAGGAATCCGACCTGCCAGTCGTCAAGCACAAAATCGCGGCTGACGAGGCCGACGGTCCCGGAGATGACCGAAGCATCAAAGCCGAACACGAAACCGCCGAGCGCAACGGCGACCGCACACAGAAGACCATAGGCGCCCATCATGCCCACCGCGTGTCAGATTGATCGATCATGAGAATTCGTCGTAGCCATGAATGCGGGGACAAAGGGGTGCGCCGCAGGCCGTCAGCGCGACAGCCGGCGATTCTTGCGCGAAACCAGGTCGGCGACGCGCTGCAGGGACGCAATGACCAGGTACATCTGTTCGAGGTACCCCGCCCGGTGCAGTTCGACGATGCTCTCCGCGGACAGGTCGCGCAGACGCTGCTCATGGATCGTGTACAGACCGTCCGGCGCGAACTCTGTGCCGTCAGCCAGTCGCCCGTGGATCTGCACCGGTTCTATCAGGTCGTGCAATTCGAGTTTCCCCAGCAGGCTGCGCGCGGTATCGATGCCGACCATCAGTTCGGCCAGCACCGACCCGACGCCCTGCAGGTATGGCGTCTGCGTTCCGTCTTCGCGGAACAGCGGTTCGCCGTTTGTCTGCTGGATTCGACGACTGTCGAGGTCGATGTGGACGATCGTTGCCGCGTTCGCGTCGCCCTGACCCGTCGACGCTCTCCCGACGACGAACGGCCCGCGCCGGGCATTGAGTGGAACGTACTGCGCATCCCAGCGAGGCCCGTCCAGAAACAGGTTTTCCTCCTGGTCCAGTCCCAGCAGCACGATGAAGTTGAAGCGGCCCGTGCGCGGGTCCTTGGCCAGGAAGACGGGATACTCGGCCACGAGTTTCCGGAATTCCTGCGGCACGACCGCCACGACCCGAGCGTCATCTCCATACTGGACACCGTACGCAGTCGCTACGCGCAGGTCACGATGCTTGACGTTGTCGAGTGGTACTCGGCGCACCTTATGATTTCCTCGTACCCGAGCCGTGGCGGCCGCCGGCTAGACCTTCGGCATCCCGTAGCTTCGAACTGCCTGCAGCAGTTCGCGGTTCGATGGCAGTGCCGCCAGCAGCCGGCAGGCCATGCGTTCGTTCTCCTCGAACTGCTCTGCCGCGAACTGCCTCTCCTTCGTCGACTGGCCCAGGTGACTGGGATTCGTCGCAAAGCCCATGCCGTACAGGACGTACTGGTAACTGGCAGCCGGAAAGACTTCGTCCTTCTGCACGAAGTCGCCATGCCAGGGATACTGGTGCTTCCAGAGTTCAAGCAATTCGCTGAGGCTGTCCGGGACGGTCGGTGCCGCACGGTTGTCGATCCAGAAAGCATTGTCGGTCCGAGTGCTGAGGACGTAATGCAGCTTCAGGAAGTCGATGATCCGATCCCAGCGGTACAGGAACTTGTCATTGAATCGCCGCGCGACGATGTCCATGGCCTCGCGCGTTACCGGCATTTGCTCGGCAATCATGCCTGCCGCCAACTCCACCAGCACCAGCGCGGAGGCCTCCAGCGGCTCGAGGAATCCCGCCGACAAGCCCACCGCCACGCAGTTTCGTTCCCAAAACCTGGTGCGGTGACCAGGGTTGATATCGATCTTCCTGACCGACAAGGCCTCGACATCCGGGACGCTTGGACGTATGTAATCGCGCAGCGCTTGTTCTGCCGCGTCGGCGCTGGTGTGGGCACTGGAATACACGTGGCCGACGCCGCGGCGGGACGACAGGCCGATGTCCCAGATCCAGCCGGCCGGCTGCGCCGTGGAAACCGTGTGCGAAACGATCGGGCTGTCCTCGCTCTGGTACGGTACCTGCACCGCGAGCGCGGTGTCGACGAACAGCACCTGCTTGCGGCTTCTGAACGGCACGCCGTAGTGCTGTCCAAGCAGAAGCGATCTGAACCCGGTGCAGTCGACAAAAAGATCACCCTCGATGCTGCCGTTGTGCGCTGTCATAAGCACAGCAATATCGCCGTTTGGCCTGGTCAAGACGCTGGTCACGTCGTCAACCACATGGCGGACGCCGAGCTTGCTGCAACAGTGACGCTGCAGGAAACCGGCGAACTTGCCGGCGTTCAGGTGGTAGGCGTAGTTGACGACCCCGGCGAACTCCGGCGTTGCTATCTGCTTTGGTGCAAGATTTCGGTCGCAAATCGCCGTCTGGACACAGACCGCCTCGGCAAAAGGACGATCGCGCCGCCTTTCCTGCCAATGCGGCACCAGATTGCCCTTGAGGAATCCTTGCGGCAGCACCAGCGGATGGTAGTACGCATCATCGTCCCCGCCCGACGCCCATCGCTGGAACCTGGCGCCCTGCTTGAACGAAACCTCGCATTCACGAACAAACTCCGTCTCCGATACGCCCATTGACCGCAGCGTACTGCGCATCGTCGGCCACGTGCCTTCCCCGACGCCGACGATCGGCACGTTCGGTGATTCAATAAGCGTCACCGTGATGGCGCCTTCCGCGCCGGCGTGATGGCGCGCGGCGATGACACCGGCCGTGATCCAGCCGGCAGTCCCGCCGCCCACCACGATTATTGACTTGACTGGCGTGGACATGATCAGACCAAACGGCAGCTGTCGAAGATACTGTTAGTAGCGCCAAGGCGGGCGGAATCGTCGCTTTGACGACGATCCCGCCTGCATGGTCTACCGAGCACTGCCCGGGATCAGAACCTTGCCCTTAGACCCAGAGCGTAACGAGGCCCGGTATGGTAAGCGTTGATGAATTGTTCGTCGAAGCGGCCGTGCGTAAACGTGCTTTCGTCCGTCAGGTTGATCCCCTCCAGCGTGACGGTGTAGCGCTCCATGAAAGTGTAACTGGCGCTGGCATCGAGTTGCCCGTACGACTCGGTGAACACGGGCTCGCCCGGCTGCCGGAGCTGGTCAGTCGCGAGCAGGAATTCGTCGCGCCAGTTGTATGCCAGGCGCACCTGCCATCCATTCTTGTCGTAGAACGCCACCAGGTTCGCGGAATCACTCAGCCCGGTCAGGGACACCGACTGCGTGATCGAACTGGGGTCATATTCGACGTCGCCGCTGACGAACGTCGCGTTCGCCTGCATGCCAAAACCCGAGTCGCCGAAGAGATGCTGCAGTGCGATCTCGAAGCCATCCACCACCGCGCTTTCGGCGTTGCTCGGCGTCGTGATGTCCCAGGTAATCACCTGGTCGTTCGGTCCGCCCTCGGTGTTGGGCGGGAACGGAATTACGTTACCCGGATTCGGATCGGTCAGCTGGAAGCCATCGGCACCCATGATCGGGCCGCGCCGCGTTGAGGTGATCACGTAGTTGTCGACGTACTTGCGGAAATACGCCACCGAGGCGTAGCTGCCCGGCTGGTAATACCATTCCAGGGACAGGTCGAGGTTGTCAGAGAGGTACGGTTGGAGGTTCGGGTTGCCCTGAATCGCGTTGTATGGGCCGCCCGGACGCGAGTCCGTGATGGCGAGGTTCGGGCGCAGCCGGTTGAGGTCCGGACGTGCAAGCGTGCGTCCGTAGGAAAACCGCGCGATGACATCCTCACGAACTTCGAGCGATGTATCCAGGGCCGGCAACCAGACGTCGTAACCGCCATCGAGCTTGAACAGCTGTTCGGTCGTGGAATTTGCCGGACGGAGTTCGGTCGGGCTGATGTAGGTCATGGCGCGAGGCGGGTAGCCTAGCGTGCCGCCAGTCGTGTCGGTGGTCTCATAGCGGACGCCGACAGCCGCCCTGAACGGCATGCTGTTGAACTCGCTTTCGAAGTTGAATTTGACGAAGGCCGCGGTGGTCTCCTCCTCGATATCGTTTACGACCGGCGTGACCAGGTCGAACACCGACGGATAGCCGAAGCCCGGCAGGCTGGCGCGCAGTTCCTGGGAAGAAAATGAGATGAAGTACGGCGGCAGCGAACTTCCACCGCTCCAGGCGCCGCCGACGTCACCCCGCGCGAGACGCGAGACGAGATCCTCGCATTCCGGGCATGTCGGCTGTCCGTAAACCGTCAGGTCGAACAGGAACTTGGTGTTGACGGTGTAATCCAGCTGACCGACCCCGAACTGAATGGACTTGAAGTCGCTTGAGGACTCGTTTTCCCAGGTGCCATCGAGCTGAAACTGCTGGATCTCGTTCTTCATCTCGTTGCCGCGCTGCAACGTGATGTTCGGCCGCAGCACGGATGTGTCAAACGGGTCGGCTCCACCGACCGTGTTGTAGGCGAAGACCGGGACGTCGGTGCCGCCGACATAGTTGGCGGAATAGTTCACGATCGTCTGGCTGGAAAGGATCGAAAGATAATCGGAACTCTGTCCGTCCGGTTGGGCGTGGGACTCGGAATCGTGGAAGTCAAAGCCGAGCTTCAGGTTGTCGGTCGCCTGCCATTCGACGTTGAAGCCAAGCGACTTGTTCGTCGTCTGGACGATGTCGTCGTAGGCGTTGAAGTCGAATGCGCCGGTGCCGCGGGCCGGATTGGCGGTCACCGACGGATTCGTCACCGTGCCGTGAGAATTCGCGGTTCCCGTGATCGAGTCCTGCTGGAACCACACGGCGGTCTGCGCGCGATGGATCTCGTCCTCGAAATCCGAGTACGTGTAGTCCAGGGTCGCAGTCACGGTGTCGATCGGCCGGAACTGCAGGACCAGCTGGCCGTTCACGCGGGTCCGCTCGTGATCGCTGGCGTCGATGAGGTAGTTGCGCGGGACCCAGATGAAATCTCCGATGTCGCCCCGGGGTTCGATTGCGCCGACGTCGATGCCCGCCGAATTGAATTGCGGGTCGGACAGCGAGGTCCGGATCCAGCCGTCGGTGGCCGCGATCTCTTCACGGCTGTCTCGCTGCGAGTAACTGCCGTTCAGCAGGACGCCGAACTTGCCGTCGGCGAACGTGGAGCTGAAGAGCGCACCGATCTCCGGGGTAATGTCGCTGCCGACCTCGTTGGACGTGTCGTACATGGCCTTGACATTACCAACGAACGTCATGTCCTCCAGATCGAACGGCCGCGACGTACGGAGATCGACGGTGGCGCCGATCCCGCCGGAAGGCAGGTTGGCGCGCGCCGTCTTGTACACGTTGACCCCGGCAACCGCTTCCGCGGCAATCTCCGCGAAATTGAAGCTGCGGGACTGCAACTGGGAATCCGCGCCTTCCTGCTTCGGCGAAGCCGCCGACGGCATCTGCCGGCCGTTCAACGTTACGAGGTTGAAACTGGGACCAAAACCGCGGACCGAAATCTGGTTGCCCTCGCCGTTGCTCCTGTCGATCGAGACGCCCGGAATGCGCTGCAGCGATTCGGCAAGATTGGTGTCAGGAAACTTGCCGATGTCTTCCGCCGTGATTGCGTCAACGACGCCATTGGCCTGGCGCTTGATGTCCGCGGCAACGGTCAGCGACATTCGCAGGCCGGTGACGACGACCTCTTCGAGTTCAGACGCCGAGGCCGCCTGCTGGGCTGCTGCACGGTCGGCGCCTGCGGCCGCAAGCAAGGACGAAACGGCGACCGAGAGTACGCGCGACGTACGCCGCAAGGTGCCTGACTTTGTTTGTGGAATCACGGAATCCCCCTGGAAATGGAACAGACCCCAACCGGTGTAAACGTTTCCAGTCAACAGAATGTAAACGTTTCCACTATCTTGTCAAGATTAGATCCGCTACGAATTTCCTAGTGCAACGCAAAAGCGGCGCGAAGCCGGACATCAGTTCATGTCCGCTCAGCGCGCGACGATCACTTCGTTCGACGAAAACCGGTAACGCATGTTCCGATACACGCAGATATCCGTGATCGTCTCGGGTGTGCCTGCTGGCGCGGAACGGAAGTTGGTCGACGACCTGTAGCCACCATGAATCGGCAGCACCCTATGCCACGTGTGCCCGTGCAGCAGAACCAGATCTCCTTTTCGCGGTTTGAGGACGATCTGTCGGGCCATGTCGCCGCGCGGCTCGCCAACCGGCAACTCTCCCAACCTGTGGGATCCCGGAACCAGCTGGAGCTGCCCACCTATGCTGTCGACGATGTCCGCCGTATAGACGAGCCGATTGAGGTTGAACTTTGCGGCATCGTCCGGGGGACAATCCTGATGCCAGGCTTGCCCGGCAGTCCCGGCCTTGGAAAACATGACCATGCAGTATTGTCGTTGCCAGCCGTCGCCCAGCAGTGCCGTCGTCAGGCGCTCGAGCCTCTGGTCGGATTCCACAGGATCGAAGTCGTGAATCGATTCGCGTTGCGGGAACCAGGGGATGACCTCGGTCTCCGCCTTTGTCAGGAATTCCGTGTTGTGGAAGAAAGCCGGGTCCGCGCCGAAGTGCGTCACGACGAGGCTTTCCAGGTGATCCATGAGTGGCGCGGCAAAGAAGCCGGGCAGCACCGCATATCCGTCGCGTGAAAAATTGGCGACCAGCGAATTCACCGTTGATTCGTCGAGGTGTTGTTGCATCTGGATGTTCCTTGGTTGGCTGTCGCAAGCTGCGAGCGTTCAATTACAGACGCCGTTTATCAGAAAATGAAAACGTTTTCACCTGTTGCGCTCAAACGCTCCCGACGGCGTGGGGTTCCCGGCACGCAATCATTTCGGCCAGTTGGCGTGGGCGCCCTGCCGCAATGTCGTGCTGCTCGACGGGATCCGTTGCGACGTCGTGCAGCTGCGAGGCACCTTCACGAAGCGGAATTTCCCCATGCCGTGGCTGGTGGTCCGGTCCTGGCAAGCATCCTCTAGACTGGCGCCTCCTTCGGACGTAGAGACGCATTCACATGCCGTATACGAGCCTAGATTACTCAGTCACGGACCGTGTCCTCACGCTCACGCTCAACCGACCGGAGCGCCTGAACGCCTTCACGGTCACGATGGCCGACGAACTCGAGCACGCCTTCCGTCGTGCCAGCGCGGACGACTCGGTCGGAGCCATCGTCGTAACGGGCGCAGGACGCGCGTTCTGCGCGGGTATGGACCTGGCCACGACCGGCAACGTGTTCGGCCTCGATGAAACGCAACATCCTACCCTTGCGGACATGCACGACAAGCTCCACGATCCGGCGATCCTGCGCGGCGTGCGCGACACTGGTGGACGGGTCGTGCTGGCCATTTACGAATGCATGAAACCCGTCATCGGCGCGATCAACGGCGCCGCGGTTGGTATCGGTGCGACGATGACGTTGCCCATGGACATCCGCATAGCGGCCGACGGCGCGAAGATCGGCTTCGTGTTCGGCCGTCTCGGCATCGTGCCGGAAGCGTGCTCAAGCTGGTTCCTGCCGCGACTCGTCGGCATTCCGCAGGCGCTGGAATGGGTCTATACGGCCGAGCCGTTCGACGCCGCCGAAGGCGTTCGTGCCGGGCTGCTCAAGGCCGCGGTGCCGGCTGACCAGCTGCTGGTCGAGGCACGCAAGCTGGCGCACAGGTTCATCGACCATCGCTCGCCGGTCGCGGTCGCGCTGGCGCGACAGCTGATTTACCGCAATGGCGCGCAGTCGCATCCGATCGAGGCGCACCGCGTCGATTCCCTCGCGATGTGGCACCTGAGCCAGCACGACGGCGCGGAAGGCGTGCGCGCGTTCCTCGAGAAACGGACACCGCAATTTACGTCGAAGGTGTCGACCGACCTGCCGGACTTCGTGGCGGAGTGGATGAAGCGCTGATCCCTCGCCTCGCTCACGTGCGCATGGGAGTGGTCGCACACTTTGCGGGTACAGGCTCGTCGCTGGAGGATCCGGCTGCCTTGCCGCGCTCCGTGTCGGACGCCGCAGCTCGAGCGCAGGCGCGAGGCGGCACCACGTTTTCCGACCAGCCGCTGGCACCATCGCCTCGCGCCCGTTCGAGCAAGGCTCGCC
>Ga0209254_10000333_pt1 | contig 36537 bp, 34 predicted proteins | sample FrelakmetDIP11DI_FD_187148 | JGI IMG/M metagenome (GOLD analysis project Ga0209254, IMG submission 187148) | Freshwater lake sediment microbial communities from the University of Notre Dame, USA, for methane emissions studies - DIP11 DI (SPAdes)... | ecosystem: Environmental > Aquatic >... | reverse complement strand
GGTCTAGCCGCGGCGCATCGAATCGAAGAAGTCCTGGTTGGACTTGGTCGCCTTGATCTTGTCGAGCAAGAACTCCATCGCTTCCAGGTCGTCCATGGGATACAGCAGCTTCCGCAGGATCCACACCTTCTGCAGGATCTCGGGCTTGATCAGTAGTTCCTCGCGGCGCGTGCCGGAGCGGTTCACGTTGATCGCCGGGAAGATCCGCTTCTCGTACATGCGCCGGTCGAGATGGATCTCCATGTTGCCGGTGCCCTTGAACTCCTCGTAGATCACGTCGTCCATCCGGCTGCCGGTGTCGATGAGCGCGGTGGCGAGGATGGTGAGCGAGCCGCCTTCCTCGATGTTACGCGCGGCGCCGAAGAAGCGCTTCGGCCGCTGCAGCGCGTTCGCATCCACGCCGCCGGTGAGGACCTTGCCGGAGGCCGGGACGACGGTGTTGTAGGCACGGGCGAGACGGGTGATCGAGTCGAGCAGGATGACGACGTCCTTCTTGTGCTCGACGAGGCGCTTCGCCTTCTCGATCACCATCTCCGCGACCTGCACGTGGCGCGTCGCCGGCTCGTCGAAGGTCGAGGACACGACCTCGCCGCGCACCGAGCGCTGCATTTCGGTCACTTCCTCGGGCCGTTCGTCGATGAGCAGCACGATGAGCATGATGTCGGGATTGTTCGCCGTGATCGCGTGCGCCATGTGCTGCAGCATCACGGTCTTGCCGGCCTTGGGCGGCGAGACGATCAGGCCGCGCTGCCCCTTCCCGATGGGCGCGATGATGTCGATGATGCGGCTGGTGATGTTCTCCTCGGCGCGGATCTCGCGTTCGAGCCGCAGCTGCTGGTTCGGATGCAGCGGCGTGAGGTTCTCGAAGAGGATCTTGTTCTTCGCGTTCTCGGGCGGCTCGCTGTTGACGCGGTCCACCTTCACGAGCGCGAAATAGCGCTCGCCGTCCTTCGGCGTGCGTATCTCGCCCTCGATCGTGTCGCCGGTGTGCAGGTTGAAGCGGCGGATCTGCGACGGGCTGACGTAGATGTCGTCGGTGCTCGCGAGGTACGAGGTGTCGGGCGAGCGCAGGAAGCCGAAGCCGTCGGGCAGCACCTCGAGCGTGCCGTCGCCGAAGATGCTCTCGCCCTTCTTCGCGCGGTTCTTGAGGAGCGCGAAGATCAGCTCCTGCTTGCGCATGCGATTGGCGCCGTCCACCTCGTACTGGGTGGCCATTTCGATCAGCTGGCTGACGTGGAGCTGCTTGAGCTCGGAGAGATGCATGACTCGGACAGAAGCCTGAAAGCCGCGCGCGGCGCGGCGGGAGGGGGATGCGTCGGGTGGGGAGCGCGCCGTTCGGTGGCGCGGGGAGCGGCGCTGGCGGCTCCGGGGTTGTCCCTCTAGGAGCTTCTAGAGGCCAGCGCGCGCGAGCGTAGAGCGTTCAGATGTTGCTGTCAAGGAAGGCGGTGAGCTGCGACTTGGACAGCGCCCCCACCTTGGTCGCCTCGACGTTGCCGTTCTTGAACAGCATCAGCGTCGGGATGCCCTTGATGCTGTACTTCTTCGGCACCTCGTGGTTGTCGTCGACGTTGAGCTTCACCACGCGCAGCTTGCCCTGGTATTCCTTCGCGACCTCGTCGAGGACCGGCGCGATCGCCTTGCAGGGACCGCACCATTCGGCCCAGTAGTCCACCAGTACCGGCGTGTCGGCCTTCAGCACGTCCGTCTCGAACGTGTCGTCCGACACGTGATCTATCAATTCGCTCATCGATGCCTCGTGGGGTGGGGGAGGGTGCCGAGATCGCTGTGCGCGCCCGAGCGGCGCCGGGGTCTGTCTCATGCGACCGGCCTCGTATGCTAGCCAAAAAAAGGGTGCAGGGGAAGGCGGCTTCGACCTTGGCCCCGCCTTGGTTTTCCTCATCGCGACAGGGGTTTAGAGACCCCGATCGGGTGGCGCACGTGGCGGTGCCTGGGCGCACGACGGCGCACTGGGAGGGGGCGCCGAGTGCCTTGCATGCCCGACGCGCGTGGGTATGCGGATTGCCCGCGCTGCTGACAGGGCGAAACCGGACGTCTACCATCGCGACACGAGCAGCCTTCGGCGGTGGGTCCGCGTCCGCCGAAGACGTGTCGATACGCGGCGCCAGAGGGTTGCACCCGGGTCCCGGGTGAAGCTCGCCGGTCCACGTCAGCGAACAACCGGAGAGGAGTCCTGTCATGCTCACCAGCGAGATCCTGAGGATCAAGGGCACCACGCTCTTCACCTGCCCGCCGCACGAGGCGTTGTCCGAGGCGCTCGCGACGATGGTCGAGCACGACATCGGCTCGCTCGTCGTGATGAACCGCGGCAAGCTCGCGGGGATGCTCACCTTCCGCGAGGTGCTCAGGGCGATCCACGAGCGGCGCGGAGCGGTGGAAAGCGTCAAGGTGAGCGACGTGATGGTGAAGGACCCCAAGTTCGTCGGCGCCGACATGGACGTCGACGCTCTGCGCCGCACCATGATCGACACCCATGTACGCTACATGCCGGTGATGGACGGGACGATGCTCGCCGGCGTGCTCTCCTTCCACGACGTCGCGCGCGCGATGCTCGAGGAGCAGAGCTTCGAGAACAAGATGCTCAAGGCGTACATCAAGGACTGGCCGCAGTGAGCGGCTCCCGCCTCGGCGTCGATGCGGCGCAGGCGGTCCTCGCCGACAACTTCGCGCCCTGGATCCAGGCGCTCGAGCTCAGGGTGGAGCACGTCGGCGAGGGCGACGCGGTGCTGCGGCTGCCGTTCAGTCCTTCGCTCTGCCGCGTCGGCGGCACCATCTGCGGCCAGGCGCTCATGGCCGCGGCCGACACTGCGATGGTGATCGCCATCTCCGCGGCGCTCGGCAGCTTCAAGCCGATGACGACCGTGGGCCAGACGATCAGCTTCATGCGGCCGATCGCGGGCGCCGACACGCGCGTCCATGCCCACGTCATCAAGCTCGGACGGACCCTCGCTTTCGGCGAGATCGAGATGCGCTCCGCCGGCGACGCGCTCGCCGCGCACGGCACGACCACGTACGCCCTGCTCTGAGGTCGGAGCCCGGCTCCGCGCAAGCCCAGCGCCGGATTCCGCGGCGATGCCCGGGGAGCGGGCTCGGTCTCACCCCTGCCCAGCGGCGCAGTCGCAGGAGTGCGAGCGGGAACGCCTGCGCTTCACACGGGCGAAGCGCTCTCGGCCGTAGCGCGACCTCCGGGCCGTAGCTCGACCCCCGTGGGCGGACCCGCGAAGGGAGGCCGTCGCACATCGCGATCTTCACCGCCCCCAGTCGCCGGAAGGTCCGCCCCGTCGCTGACGCGCGGGCGGCGCGCCGAGCATTCGGACACGGGCATCCTGCCGGCTGCGGCTAAACTCGCCGCCGCCTCCACCCGCGGCCCATGAACGACATGTCCGACCGCAGCCAGTTCCGCCTGCTCGGCGAGCGGCGCTTCGCGCCGTTCTTCCTGACGCAGTTCCTCGGCGCGTTCAACGACAACGTCTTCAAGAACGCGATCGTCATCCTCGTCACCTACGAGGCGGTGCGGATCTCCGGCATGGCGCCCGCCGTCGTGGTCAACATCGCCGCGGGGCTCTTCATCCTGCCCTTCTTCCTCTTCTCGGCGACGGCCGGCCAGCTCGCCGACAAGTACGACAAGGCGGCGCTGATCCGCTGGATCAAGGTCCTCGAGATCCTGATCATGGTCGTCGCCGCGTTCGGCTTCGTCCGCCGCGACGCGCACGTGCTGCTCGGCACGCTGTTCCTCATGGGCCTGCACTCGACCTTTTTCGGCCCGGTGAAGTATTCGATCCTGCCGCAGGTGCTGAAGGAGGACGAGCTCGTCGGCGGCAACGCGCTGGTGGAGTCGGGGACCTTCCTGGCGATCCTGCTCGGCACCATCCTCGGCGGCCTACTTGCCGCGCATGCGAGCGGTCCCGAGACCTGGGTGCCAGCGGTGACGATCGGCATCGCGGTGCTCGGGTGGCTGGTGAGCCGCGCCATCCGGCGCGTGCCGGCGCCCGACCCGCACCTCGTCGTGCGCTGGAATCCGATCGGCGAGACCTGGCGGAACCTGCGCTTCGCTGCGGCGAACCGCACCGTCTTCAACTCGATCTTCGGCATCTCCTGGTTCTGGTTCGTCGGCTCGATGTTCCTGTCGCAGGTGCCGACCTACGTCCACGAGACGCTCGGCGGCGGCGCCGGCGTGGTGACGCTCTTCCTCGCCGTGTTCTCCGTGGGCATTGCGTTCGGCTCCCTCCTTTGCGAGCGCATGTCGGGGCACAAGGTCGAGATCGGACTCGTCCCGTTCGGCGCCATCGGCCTGACCGTGTTCGCGCTCGACCTCTGGCTCGCCAGCCCGACCGCGAACATCGCCGGCGAGGCCGGCGTGCGCGAGTTCCTCGGCCGCGACGGAAGCTTCCGCATCCTCTTCGACCTGGCGATGCTCGCGCTCTTCGGCGGCTTCTACATCGTGCCGCTCTACGCGCTGATCCAGACCCGTGCCGAGAAGAGCCGCCAGTCGCGGATCATCGCCGCGAACAACATCCTCAACGCGCTCTTCATGGTGATCGCTGCGGGGCTGGCGGCCACCTACCTGCACATGGGCCTGAAGGTGCCGCAGCTGTTCCTGATCACCGCAGTGCTGAACGCGGTGGTGGCGATCTACATCTTCTCGCTCGTTCCCGAATTCCTGATGCGGTTCCTCGCGTGGCTCCTGATCCACACGGTATACCGCCTCGACAAGGACGGCCTCGCGAACATCCCGGAGGAAGGGCCGGCGCTCATCGTCTGCAACCACGTGAGCTTCGTCGATCCGATCGTCATCATGGGCGCGTCGCCGCGGCCGATCCGCTTCATCATGGACCACAGCATCTTCCGCGTACCGGTCCTGAATTTCGTCTTCCGCACCAGCAAGGCGATCCCGATCGCCGGCCGCAAGGAGAATGCGGCGCTGATGGAGAAGGCGTTCCACGAAGCGGCACAGGCGCTGCGCGAAGGCGAGCTCGTCGGCATCTTCCCGGAAGGGCGGATCACCGACACCGGCGACCTCTATCCGTTCCGGCCGGGAGTTACCCGTATCCTCGAGGAGACGCCGGTGCCGGTGATCCCGATGGCGCTCCGCGGTCTCTGGGGCTCATTCTTCTCGCGCAAGGGCGGGCCGGCGATGACCCGGCCGTTCCGCCGCGGCGCCTTCAACCGCATTGCGCTCGTGGTCGATCATCCCTGGCCGCCGGAGCGCGCCACCCCCGGCGCGCTCGAGGCGCGGGTGTCGGAGCTGCGCGGCGACTGGCGCTAAGTGGCGCGACCGTGCGCGTGGCGAGGCGACCGGCTCAGCGGCGCCCGCTTCGCCCCCATGCGTAGCGCACCAGGCGTTGCCAGCGCGACTGCGGCCGGGTCGCGTCCGCACGCGATTTCCCCGCCGCAGCGCGGTCGCGCTCGGCGCTCCGCTTCACCTGCTCGTGGATCTCGCGCAGCGTCAGCCCGCCGGGGCCGCGGAGCTGGTCGGGATCCTTGTCGTCGGTCATCGGGAAAGGGGGCAAGAACAGCCTGAGCCGCAATCGTACTGCGACCGGCGGGCGCCGAGGATGCGCGCGAGTCCGACTGGAGCTGTGCGTCGCGGAGACTTGCACGGTGCCAAATGGTCGGGACGAGGTCGCCCGAAACCCCCCTGCTAGACTTCGGCATCGTCATGGCGCGGCGGCCCGGATGTCCGGCAACACCTTCGGCAAGCTCTTCACCGTGACCTCGTTCGGCGAGTCCCACGGCGCCGCGTACGGCGGCATCGTCGACGGCTGCCCGCCGGGGCTCGAGCTCGCCGAAACCGACCTGCAGCGCGAGCTCGACCGGCGCAAGCCCGGCACTTCGCGCCACGTCACGCAGCGGCAGGAGTCCGACCGCGTCGAGATCCTCTCGGGGGTCTACCAGGGCCGCACCACCGGCACGCCGATCGGCTTCCTCGTGCGCAACGAGGACCAGCGCAGCAAGGACTACGCAAAGATCGCCGACACGTTCCGGCCGGGGCACGCCGACTACACCTACTGGCAGAAGTACGGCGTCCGCGATCCGCGCGGCGGCGGCCGGGCGTCGGCGCGCGAGACGCTGGTGCGCGTGGGCGCCGGCGCGATCGCGAAGAAGTGGCTCGCCGAGCGCCACGGCGTGCGCGTGCGCGGCTATCTCTCGCAGCTCGGACCGATCTCGGTGCCTTTTGCGAGCTGGGAGGCAGTCGACGCCAGCCCGTTCTTCGCCGCGAATGCCGACCTCGTGCCTTCGCTCGAGGCTTTCATGGACGAGCTGCGCCGCGAGGGCGACTCGGTCGGTGCGCGCATCACTGTCGTCGCCGAGGGCGTGCCCGTCGGCTGGGGTGAGCCCGTCTACGACCGGCTAGACGCCGACATCGCGTACGCGATGATGGGCATCAACGCCGTGAAGGGCGTGGAGATCGGCGCCGGCTTCGCCTGCGTCGCGCAGCGCGGCAGCCTGCACGGCGACGAGATGACGCCGCAGGGCTTCCTCTCGAACCATGCCGGCGGCGTTCTCGGAGGCATCTCCACCGGCCAGGACGTCGTCGTGCACATCGCCCTGAAGCCCACGTCCTCGATCCGCATCCCGCGCCGCTCCATCGACAAGGCGGGGCAGCCGGTCGAGGTTGCGACGACCGGCCGCCACGATCCGTGCGTCGGCATCCGCGCGACGCCGATCGCCGAGGCGATGCTGGCGTTGGTGCTCATCGACCACGCCCTGCGGCACCGGGCGCAATGCAGCGACGTCACGACTACGACTCCGCGCATCCCCGGGCGAGCACCATAGGGGACTCGCGTTTCCTGCCGCCCGACAGGGCGCGGGCGCACAACGGAATCGCAAGAGCACCCGGGCCACTCCTGCCAGTTCTGGGGGCGGCCGATCGCTACGCGGGCCGGAGCCGCGCGACGCTTCCTGGAGCACGACCGCCGCGGGCTCCGCGGCACACCCTCCGGCGTGCATTCCGTCACGGCGCGCCCGGCGCGAACACTTCACGCTAGCTGCATGATCGCCCTCGCGCAGGAGCGGCTGCAGGAAATCCTCGACGAGCCCTGGGTGCCCGTTTCGGGCGCGGCGCTCGTTTCCGTGCTCGTCTTCGCCGCGCTGGTGCTAGGGCTTGCGAACACCGGCGACCGGTGGGTGTGGATTCTCGACAACGCCAATCTCGCGTTCCACGAGGCGGGCCATCCGCTCGCCGGGCTCTTCTCGGAGCGACTCATGGTGTACGGCGGGACGATCGGGCAGCTCGTGTTCCCGTGCGTCGCCGCGGCCGCCTTCTGGACGCGCCGCCATCCGGCGAGCTTCGCCGCGGCGGTGGTCTGGCTCGCCGACAACCTCTTCAACATCGCCACCTATCTCGGCGACGCGCGCGCCATGCAGTTGCCGCTGGTCGGCGGCCTGGACCCGCAGGACGCGCACGACTGGCACGAAATCCTCTCGCGATGGGGGTTGCTCCGCTGGGACACGACGCTCGCCCTCGCGCTCCGGCTCGCGACCGGCCTGCTCGTGCTCGCGATCTGCGCCTGGCTCGCCTGGCGCTGGACGAGCCGCGACGACCCCGAATGAGCGCGGCGTCCTTGCGTCGCGCGCGGCCGGAGGACGACATCAGTCGGTGTCGGCTTCGGTGAGGAGGGGCACGCCGAGGCCCGCCCATCGGCGCAGCAGCGTGTAGCCCACGGCGAGCAGCACTGGGCCGATGAACAGGCCCACGAAGCCGAACGCGATCAGGCCGCCGAAAACGCCGAGCAGTACGAGAAGCAGCGGCATCGACGAGCCGCGGCTGATGAGCAGCGGTCGCACCACGTTGTCGATGCCGCTGATCACCACCAGGCCCCAGACCGCCATGAAGATCGTCCACCCGATGCGGTCTTCGCTGAAGAGCCAGATCGTTGCGCCGATCCAGACGATCGGCGGACCGCCGGGGATCAGCGAGACGAGCGCGACCAGGCCGCCGAGCGCGACCGGGGCCGGAACCGAAGCGATGGCGAAGCCGATCGCCGCCACCAGCCCCTGCGCGAACGCCGTGCCGAGGATGCCGAAGATGACGCTGCGCACCGTGCCCTCGATGATGTCGAGCACCTCGCCGGAGAGGGCGCCGGCGACGCGGTCGAGCGTGCGGCGCAGGGCGTCGACGAGCCGGTCGCCGTCGCGGTAGAAGAAGAACGCGATGAAGACCGCGACGATCATCTGCAGCAGCCCCTGCCCGACCGCCTTGCCGGCGCCGACGAGCAGCACCCGGGTGGGCTCCAGCGCCCGCTGCAGCAGCTTGACGAGCTCGTCGCGGCTCGCCACGACCTGATGCCAGTAGTCGTCGAGCCAGGTTCCGAACCAGGGGATCGTCTTCAGCCACGCTGGCGGTTCCGGTGGGCCGCGCTCGAACCAGGCGCTTACCAGCTCGGCGAGCTTCGGGAAGTTCTCGATCAGGCTCACCGCCAGGATGGCGATCGGCACCACGAAGAGCAGAATCAGGAGCAGGGTCATGATCCCCGCGGCCCCGTTGCGGTTGCCGCGAAGCGCGGCGCGCAAGTGGGCGTACAGCGGCCAGGTCGACAGGCAGATCACCATCGCCAGCAGCGCGGCAGTGAAGAACGGGAGCAGAACCGTGACGCAGCCGATGGCGAGCAACGCGATCGCCGCGACGCGGATGAGCTGGTCGGTCTTCATTGCGGACTGGTCGAGTCTAGCAGGGTGTCCGAACGCACTTTCCGAGTGGGCATCACGCGGGCGGGCGGCGCCTTGCTCGCGTTCCGGCATGGGTCGTGGACGCACACGGGGCGTGCGCGTCGCCGCACCGTCGTGCAAGGGGAGTCGCAGCCCGAGGTGCGCACGCCTGGCGGGATCTGCAGTCGGCGCATGGCTTTGCGCGCGCATCCCGGCGGCAGGTGCGATACCGGTGTGCCGTTGCACGGGGCACCTCCGCGTGCCGTTGGCACCCCTGCCACCTGGCTTGAAGGCATCCGCTTGCGCCCGATCCGCTTCGTCCGCACGCGCGCGGAGCGCGCAGCTTGATGCCCGCGCTGCCCTACTGGCGCCTGAGCGCCGTCTATCTCGCGTATTTCGCGTGCGTGGGCGTGCTGCAGCCCTACCTCGGGCTCTACCTGCAGTCGTTGGGCCAAGGCGCCGCCGAGCTCGGGGCACTGGTCGCGGCGATGCAGCTCGCGCGCATCGTCTCGACCAACGGCTGGGCCTGGCTTGCGGATCGTGCGCGCCACCGGGAGTGGGTGCTGCGCGCCGCCGCGGTCGCGAGTCTGGTCGCATGGCTGCCGATGTTCGTCGCGCGCGACTTCCTCGCGCTCGGCTTGGTGCTCGCTGCCGCGTCCTTCGCGATGGGCGGCGTCGTGCCGCTCACCGAGGCCATCGTGCTGGCGCGCCTTCGCGACCAGGTGAGCCGCTACGGGCGGCTGCGCATCTGGGGCTCGCTCGGGTTCATCGTCGCGGTGCTCTGCGCCGGCTGGGCCTTCGATCGCGTGCCGATCGGCGTCCTGCCCGTGCTCACCTGCATCGCGCTGCTCGCGGTGGTCGTGGCCGCCTACGCCGTGCCGCCCGCGCCGCAGCTACGCCCCGCACAGCACGAGCGCGTGCTGCCTATGCTGCGCCGGCCGGAGATCGCAGCGTTCCTCGTCTCGGCCTTCCTACTGCAGGTTGCGCACGGGCCGCTCTACACCTTCCTCTCGATCTACCTCGCGGACTTCGGCTATTCGCCGAGCTTCATCGGCGCGATGTGGTCGCTCGGCGTCGCCGCGGAGATCGTGGCGTTCCTGCTCATGCCGCGGCTGCTCGCGCGCTTCGGCACCGGCCCGGTGCTGCTCGCGAGCTTCGCCCTGGCAGCGATCCGGTTCGCGCTCATCGGCTGGGGCGTTGCAAGCGCGCCGCTGGTGGTCGTCGCGCAGCTTCTGCACGGCGCCACCTTCGGCGCGCACCACGCGGCGGCGGTCGCCGTCACCGCGCGCTGGTTCGCGGGCGCGCGGCAGGCACGCGGCCAGGCCGCCTACCTGTCGGTCTCGTTCGGCGCCGGCGGCATGGTGGGCGGCCTGGCGAGCGGGTTGCTGTGGGACTCCGTCGGGGCGGCGTGGACCTTCGGATCCGGCAGCGCGGCGGCCTTGCTCGGCCTCGCCGTGCTGGCCGCCAACCGCGCGGCGCGAGGCGCGGCGCCGCCGTCCCCGATCGGGACCGGCATGGGGTGAGGGGCGGCGGCCGTTCCGCGCGTCATCCGCCATCGCAGCGGCGCCGTCGATTGCGCTATCTTCGCGCCCTGCCTTTGTCTTCCGTCGACGTCGTATGCGCGCCTCCTGCCTGACCTTCGTTCTTGCGGCCGCGCTCGCCGGGCCGCTGCTCCACGGCTGCTCCTCGACGACGAGCGCCGGCGCCGTCGGCGCCGACCGCAGCCAGCTGCTGCTGGTCTCGTCCCAACAGCTCAACCAGACCGCAGCACGGCAGTACAGCCAGCTCACCGCGAAGGCGGCGCAGCAGGGTGCGCTGGACCAGGATCCGGCGCAGACGGCGCGCGTGAAACGCATCGCCGCGCGGCTGATCCCGCAGACCACGGTGTTCCGGCCCGACGCCAGGAACTGGAACTGGGAGGTACACACGCTCTCCTCGAAGGAGGTCAACGCCTGGTGCATGCCGGGCGGCAAGATCGCCGTCTACACGGGGCTCATCCAGAAGATCGACCCTACCGACGACGAGCTCGCGGCGGTGATGGGCCACGAGATCGCGCACGCGCTCCGCGAGCACTCGCGCGAGCGGGTGTCGCAGCAGCTCGCAACCTCCGCCGTGGTGGGGATCGGCGCAGCGGCGCTCGGCCTCGGGCGGGTCGGGGCCGACCTCGGCAGTGCGCTCGCCACCGTCACGTACGGGCTGCCCAACTCGCGCGAGCACGAGCGCGAGGCGGATCGCATCGGCGTCGAGCTCGCCGCGCGTGCCGGCTACGATCCCCGCGCCGCGATCACCCTCTGGCAGAAGATGGCGGCTGCGGGCGGCAGCGGCACTCCCGAGCTGCTTTCCACGCACCCGGCGCCCGCGAGCCGCATCGAAGACCTGAAGGTGTACTCGGCGAAGGTGATGCCGCTCTACGAGCAGGCGAAGAAAGGCGCGGCTCCGGGCAGCTGAGCCCTGCAGGGCCGGGCGCGGGAGGATTCGACGCACCGAGGCGTTGCGTATAATCGCCGGCTTTGCTCACGCCGCCATGACCCTGCACGGCCCGCAAACCCTCTACGACAAGCTCTGGTCGAGCCATGTCGTGCGCGCCGAGGAAGACGGCACCGCGCTCCTCTACATCGACCGCCATCTCGTGCACGAGGTGACGAGCCCGCAGGCCTACGAGGGCCTGCGCCTCGCCGGGCGCAAGGTGTGGCGTCCCGAGTCCGTGGTCGCCACCGCGGACCACAACACGCCGACGCGGGACTGGGGCCAGGGCATCGCCGACCCGATCTCGCGCACCCAGGTCGAGACGCTCGACGCCAACATCCGCGCGCACGGCGCCAAGGTCTACTTCCCGTTCCGCCACGGGCGGCAGGGCATCGTGCACGTGATCGGTCCGGAGAACGGCGCGACGCTGCCCGGCATGACGGTGGTCTGCGGCGACTCGCACACCAGCACGCACGGCGCTTTCGCCTGCCTCGCCTTCGGCATCGGCACCTCGGAAGTCGAGCACGTGCTCGCGACGCAGTGCCTGCTGCAGAAGCAGTCGCGCAACATGCTCGTGCAGGTCGACGGCCGGCTCGCGCGCGGCTGCACCGCGAAGGACCTGATCCTGCACGTCATCGGCCGCATCGGCACCGCCGGCGGTACGGGCTACGCGATCGAGTTCGCGGGACCGGCGATCCGCGCGCTGTCGATGGAAGGGCGCATGACCATCTGCAACATGACGATCGAGGCCGGCGCGCGCGCCGGCATGGTCGCCGTGGACGACGTGACGATCGAGTACTTGAAGGGCCGGGCCTATGCCCCGAGGGGCGAGCAGTGGGACGCCGCGGTGGCGTACTGGCGCACGCTCGTGTCCGACGCGCAGGCGAGGTTCGACCGAGTGGTGCAGATCGACGCGCGCGAGATCAAGCCGCAGGTGAGCTGGGGCACCTCGCCGGAAATGGTCGTGCCCGTGGACGCCCGGGTGCCCGATCCCGAGCAGGAGCGCGACCCCGTGAAGCGCGAGGCCATGGAGCGGGCGCTCGAATACATGGGCCTGGCACCGAACACGCCGATGACGGCCATCGCGGTGGACAAGGTGTTCGTCGGCTCGTGCACGAACTCGCGCATCGAGGACCTGCGCGCGGCGGCCGCCGTCGTGAAGGGACGCCGCGTCGCGAGGAACATCCGCCTCGCGATGGTGGTGCCGGGATCGGGGCTGGTGAAGGCGCAGGCGGAGCGGGAAGGCCTCGACGGCATCTTCCGCGACGCCGGCTTCGAGTGGCGCGAGCCCGGCTGCTCGATGTGCCTCGCGATGAACGCCGACCGGCTCGAGCCCGGCGAGCGCTGCGCGTCGACGTCGAACCGCAACTTCGAGGGCCGGCAGGGCGCGGGTGGCCGGACGCATCTCGTGAGTCCGGAGATGGCGGCGGCAGCTGCGGTCGCCGGCCACTTCGTGGACGTCCGCGGCTGGGCGTGAGGCGAACCGTGGGACGGCGTCGATGAGGACACTGCCTGTTGCGGCGCTGCTCGTGCTCACGCTCACGCTCGCCGGCTGCAACACGTTCGCCGGCCTCGGCCGCGACATCTCGGCGGTCGGCGACGCGATCACCGGGATGGGGCAGGGCAACAAGAAGTGACGCCGCGACGCACCGTCGCGCGACGATGCACCATACGTATCCCGCAATTCCAATCCGGCCGACGTTCAGTGTCAGGCCGGCCCAACCCCGAGAAAGGGAAACCACGATGAAGCGACTCCTCCCCGTGATGCTCGTCCTTCTGTTGCTCGCCGGCTGCAGCACCTGGGAAGGCGTCGGCAAGGACATCTCCACCGTCGGCGACGCGGTGCAGAACACCGGCAAGAAGTAGCGCGGCGGCCGCTCGCCGGGCGCGCAGGCCGCTGCCGCGCCCTGCGCGGGCGTGTATCCGGTCGCGGCAAGCAAGAGGTCCGCATGGAGGCATTCACGGTTCACGACGGGCTGGTGGCGCCGCTCGACCGCGCCAACGTCGACACCGACGCCATCATCCCGAAACAGTTCCTGAAGTCGATCAAGCGCTCGGGCTTCGGCCCGACGCTGTTCGACGCGTGGCGCTATCTCGACGTCGGCGAGCCGGGCATGGATCACGCGAAGCGCCCGCTCAACCCCGACTTCGTGCTCAACCAGCCGCGCTACAAAGGCGCCTCGATCCTGCTCGCGCGCAAGAACTTCGGCTGCGGCTCGAGCCGCGAGCACGCGCCCTGGGCGCTCGAGGACTACGGCTTCCGCGCCATCGTCGCGCCGTCGTTCGCCGAAATCTTCTTCTCCAACTGCTACAAGAACGGGCTGCTGCCGATCGTGCTCCCCGAGGCCGAGGTGGATCGCCTGTTCTACGACGTCGCGGCGTTCCCCGGCTTCCGGCTCGTGATCGACTTGCCGGCGCAGCAGGTGCGCTACGTCGACGGCAACAAGGCGATGTCCTTCGACATCGACCCGTTTCGCAAGTACTGCCTGGTGAACGGTCTCGACGAGATCGGACTCACGCTCCGGCACGCTGACGCGATTCACGAGTTCGAGGCGCGCCGGCGCGCCGAGCAACCCTGGCTGTTCTAGCGCCCGCGCGTCGCCCCGCTACGCAACTCCCTCGCTCGCCCGGCCGCCGCGGGCGCGAAAGGCTCGCCAGCATGAAGATCGCAGTCCTCCCCGGCGACGGCATCGGCGCCGAGATCGTCGCCCAGGCGGTGAAGGTGCTGAAGCGCCTCGGCCGCGACGGCCTCGCGTTCGAGCTCGCGGAGGCCCCCGTCGGCGGTGCCGGCTACGACGCCGCCGGCGACCCGCTGCCGGAGAAGACGCTCGCACTCGCCAAGGAGGCCGACGCGATCCTCTTCGGCGCGGTCGGCGGGCCGCAGTACGACAGCCTGCCGCGCGCGAAGCGCCCGGAGCAGGCGATCCTCGGCCTGCGCAAGTCGCTCGGCCTCTTCGCGAATCTGCGCCCGGCGACGATCTACCCGGAGCTCGCCGACGCCTCGACGCTCAAGCCGGAGGTCGTGAGCGGCCTCGACCTGCTCATCCTGCGCGAGCTCACCGGCGACATCTACTTCGGCGAGCCGCGCGGCATCCGCACGCTCGACTCCGGCGAGCGCGAGGGCTTCGACACCATGCGCTACACGGAGAGCGAAATCCGCCGCATCGCGCACGCCGGCTTCCGCGCTGCGCGCAAGCGGCGGAAGCGCCTGTGCTCGGTGGACAAGGCGAACGTGCTCGAGACGTCGCAGCTCTGGCGCGAGGTGGTGACGGAGGTCGGCAAGGAGTACCCGGACGTCGTGCTTTCGCACATGTACGTCGACAACGCTGCGATGCAGCTCCTGCGCAACCCGAAGCAGTTCGACGTGATCGTCACCGGCAACATGTTCGGCGACATCCTCTCCGACGAGGCGTCGATGCTCACCGGCTCGATCGGCATGCTGCCCTCGGCGTCGCTCGACGCGCGCGGCAAGGGGCTCTACGAGCCGATCCACGGCTCGGCGCCCGACATCGCGGGGAAGGGCGTCGCGAACCCGCTCGCCACCATCCTTTCCGCCGCGATGATGCTGCGCTACAGTCTCGAACAGGATGGCGCGGCCGACCGCATCGAGGCGGCGGTGCGCAAGGTGCTCGCGCAGGGGCTGCGCACGGCCGACATCGTCGCGCCGGACGGACGCGCGATCGGCACCGAGGCGATGGGCGACGCGGTGGTCGCGGCGCTCGACTGACACGGGCAAAGCAGCGCCGCGCGAAGCGTCCGCGGCGCCGAAGAACTGAGGAAGGGAACGCAACGATGCGCACGGGATTCGTCGGCTGGCGCGGCATGGTGGGCTCGGTGCTGATGCAGCGCATGCTCGCCGAGCGCGACTTCGACCACGTCGAGCCGCACTTCTTCACCACGTCGAACGTCGGCGGCGCGGGGCCGGCGATCGGCCGCGACGTCGCGCCGCTCGCGGATGCGAAGTCGATCGCCGCCCTGAAGGCGATGGACGTGATCGTCACCTGCCAGGGCGGCGACTACACGAACGAGATCTATCCGAAGCTGCGCGCCGCGGGCTGGAACGGCTACTGGATCGACGCCGCCTCCGCGCTGCGCATGAACAAGGACGCGGTCATCGTCCTCGACCCGGTGAACATGCACGTGATCCGGGACGCGCTCGCGAAGGGCGTGCGTGACTACGTCGGCGGCAACTGCACCGTGAGTCTCATGCTCATGGCATTGGACGGCCTGTTCAAGGCCGACCTCGTCGAGTGGATGACGGCGATGACCTACCAGGCCGCGTCGGGCGCGGGCGCGCAGAACATGCGCGAGCTGCTCGCGCAGATGGGCCACGCGCACGGCGTCGCGAAGTCGCTGCTCGACGATCCCGCCTCCGCGATCCTGGAGATCGACCGCAACGTCGCGGCGGCGCTCCGCTCCGAGGCGATGCCGAAGGAGCACTTCGGCGTGCCGCTTGCCGGCTCGCTCATCCCGTGGATCGACAAGGACCTCGGCAACGGCCAGTCGAAGGAGGAGTGGAAGGGCCAGGCGGAGGGCAACAAGATCCTCGGCCGCGAAGCGAATCCGATCCCGATCGACGGCCTCTGCGTGCGCATCGGCGCGATGCGCTGCCACAGCCAGGCGCTCACGATCAAGCTGAAGCGCGACGTGCCGATCGGCGACGTGCACGGGCTCCTTGCCGACGCGAACCCGTGGGCGAAGGTCGTGCCGAACGAGCGCGAGGCGACGATGCGGAGCCTCACGCCGGCGGCGGTGACGGGCACGCTCGACGTGCCGGTGGGTCGCCTGCGCAAGCTCTCGATGGGGCCGCACTACCTCGCGGCTTTCACCGTGGGCGACCAGCTGCTCTGGGGTGCGGCGGAGCCGCTGCGTCGCATGCTCCGCATCGTGCTCGAAGCGGCGCCCTCAGCAGGGCGTGCCAAGGGTCGGGCCACCGCTGCGGCCTGACGGCAGCTGCGCGCACTGCGCACGAGAGAGAGGCGCGGGGCGATCCCTGGGGCGATCCCCCCGTCCGCGCGGGTCTCGTGCACACGCTTCGCGGCCGTCCCGCGCCGTGCGGTTTCGCACACTGCTGACGGCACTGCAACGGGCCGTCATGCCTTCGACGGCGGGTCGTGAACTAGTCCCCGCCCCCCCTCGGCACTAGTTCATATTCCGACAGTAACTTAGAGGGGCACTCAGCTTGCGGCGCTAAGGGCCTGATGTTAGCTTCGTCTCTCGCATAAAACGCGCTCAGGGGTTGCTCGGTGGCAAAGCCGATCACTACGAAAATTTCGCGCTACGTGGCGCTCGCCCTGTTCACGCCGACGCTTGCGTTCGGCGCCGGGCTGGGCAAGCTGACGGTGTTGTCGGGACTCGGACAGCCCCTCAACGCCGAGATCGAGGTCGTGTCGCTGCAGCCGGGCGAGCGCGAGTCGCTCAAGGCGCGGCTCGCCGCGCTCGAGGCGTTCCGTCAGGCCAACATCGACTTCTCTCCGGCGCTCGCTGGCGTGCAGACCGTCGTCGAGCGTCGCCCCAACGGCCGCACGTTCATCCGGCTTACCTCGGGTCAGCCGGTCAGCGAGCCGTTCCTCGACCTTCTCGTCGAGCTCTCCTGGGCGAGCGGCAAGCTCGTGCGCGAGTACACCTTCCTGCTCGACCCGGTCGAGTACAAGGGTCCCCAGGCCATCACCGCGCCGCCGCTGGTCGCCGCGGCGCCGATGCCGCAGGTCGCTCCTTCGCCGCAGATCGCGGCCGCACCGGAGACCGCTTCCGCGCCGCAGGTGAACCTGCCGACCGACCGCGAAGGCGTGCCGACTGCGCCGTCCATGCCCGCGGAGCCCGCGCTCGCCGCTGCGCCTGCACCGACGCCGGCGGCGCTGGTCACCGAGAGCGTGGCCGCGCCGATGCCCGCGCCGCTGATGTCGGACACGCCGCCGGCCAAGTCCATCACGCAGGCGCCGCCCGCACAGCCGATCGTGCCCGCGCCTGCGCTCGCCGCGCCGGGCGCGGCGCGCGCACCGCGCGTCGCCCCTGCCGCGAGCGGCTCGTACGAGGTGAAGCGCGGCGACACGCTCGGCAAGATCGCGGCGGCGAACCTTCCCGCAGGCGTGACGCTCGAGCAGATGCTCACGGCGCTGTATCGCGCGAACGAGGGCGCGTTCATCAACCGCAACATGAACCTGCTCCGCGCCGGGCGCACGCTGACGATCCCCGACGCCGAATCGCTGCAGGGCTTCGCGTCGGTAGGCGAGGCGCGGCAGGTCGTGACCGCGCATACGCGCGAGTGGAACGAGTACAAGGCGCGGCTCGCCGGCGCCGTGGCTTCCGCGCCCGCCCAGGCGCAGGCCGAAGCGGGACCGCAGGCCGCGGGACGCATCACGCCGAAGGTCGAGGACCGGCCGGCGGCCGGCGGCGGCGACGAGCTGCGGCTCTCGCGCGCCGACGACACGAGGTCCGCTGCTGCCGCTGCGCGCGCGTCGCGCCAGGACGACCAGGCCGCTCGCGACAAGGCGATCCGCGAGGCCAACGAGCGCGTCGCCGATCTCGAAAAGAACGTGCGCGACCTGCAGAAGCTGCTCGAGATGAAGAACGACCAGCTGGCGACGCTGCAGCAGCAGGCCCAGGGCACGAAGCCCGCTGAAGCGGCACCGCTCACGAAGCCCGCCGACGCCGCGGCCGCGAAGCCCGCCGACGCGGGGGTCGCCAAGCCTGCAGAGCCGGCCAAGGCCGAAGCGAAGCCGGCCGAAGCGCCGAAGCCGGCCGAAGCGGTGAAGGCCGAGGCGCCCAAGGCACCCGAGCCCGTGGCGGCGCCGGTCGCGACGCCGCCCGAAGCGGCGAAGCCGGCCGAGCCGGAGAAAGCCGCGGAGCCCGCGCCGGCTGCTGCTCCTGCGGCGCCCGCGCCGGCGGCCGAGAGCAAGCCGGCGGAGAGCCCCGCCGCTGCCGCTCCCGCCGCACCAGCAGCAGAGCCCGCCAAGCCCGCCGAGGCGGAGAAGCCGGCCGCGGCCGTGCCCGCGAAGAAACCCGCGGCGCGCGTCGAGGAGTCCTCCTTCCTCGATGTGCTCGCGGAGAACCCGGCCATTCCCGCCGGCGCGCTCGCGCTGCTCGCGGCGCTCGGCGGCGTGTTCTGGTGGCGTCGCAAGAAGGGCGCGAAGGTCGAGTCGAGCCTGCTCTCCCCCGTCACCACCGACTCGAGCTCGGTGTTCGGGTCGAGCGGCGGCCGCAGCATCGACACCGGCAGCGCGCTGCAGACGGACTTCAGCCAGAGCGGCATCGGCGCGATCGACACCGACGAGGTCGACCCGGTCGCCGAGGCCGACGTCTACATGGCGTACGGCCGCGATGCGCAGGCCGAAGAGATCCTCAAGGAGGCGCTGCAGAAGGATCCGACGCGCCAGGCGGTACGGCTCAAGCTGCTCGAGATCTACGCTGCGCGCAAGGACCTCAAGGCGTTCGAGACCACCGCCGCGGAGCTGTTCGCGGCAACAGGCGGCCAGGGCGCCGACTGGGAGAAGGCGGCGGCGCTCGGGCGGCAGCTCGATCCCGCCAACACCATGTTCAGCGGCCAGAGCCTGGGCGTGAGCGCCTCGGTCGCGACCGGCGCTGCAGCCGCGGCTGCGGCCACTGCGTCGGGCCCGGACACCAGCCCCGCGGCCGATGCGGTCGCCAAGGTGACGCAGCCGGCGCCGAGCATCGACTTCGATCTCGAGGCTACGGTACCGGCGGAGCAGCCCGATCTCGAGCTCGAGACGACCGCGCAGGCCGCCGGGAATCCGCTCGACCTCGGGCTCGATCTCGACCTCGGCGCGAAAGCCGAGGCAGAGGCCGCCACCGACTTTACCTCCAAGGGCACGCTGATCATGGATCCGGCGACGAAGCACGCGCTCGCGGAAGCGGAGCGCACCGCGGCGCCTTCGGACCTCGGCCTGTCGATCGACTTCGAGCTGCCGAATGCGGCGAACGCGCCGGCCGCGTCTTCGGCGAGCGCGCCGGCCTTCGATCTCGACCTCGGCGAGCCGACGCGTCCCGCGCCGGCCGAAAAGCCGGTCGACCTCTCGGCCATCAGCTTCGACCTCGGCGCACCTGCACCTGCGGCCGCGCCGGCGTCAACCGATGCGCGCTGGCAGGAGGTCGCGACCAAGCTCGACCTTGCCAAGGCTTACGAGGAGATGGGCGACAAGGACGGTGCCCGCGAGCTGCTCGCCGAAGTGCTCAAGGAGGGCGACGCCGCGCAGCAGCAGCAAGCCAAGGCGATGGTCGACGCGCTGAAGTAACGCGCGCGCCTTGCGGACGAGACGGGGAGCTTCGGCTCCCCGTTTCGTTTGTGCGCCCGGCAGGGCGCCTTCGTGGCGCAGGCGTCCCGCATCGCCTGCGATCGGGTATCTTCGTTCCGTGCGCATCGCGATCGGGGTGACCTACGACGGCAGTTCGTTCGACGGCTGGCAGTCGCAGCCGTCGGGCAACACGGTGCAGGATCGTCTCGAAGCTGCGCTCGCGGCGATCGCGGGAGCTTCCGTACGCGTGACTGCGGCGGGTCGCACCGACGCGGGTGTGCATGCGACCGGGCAGGTGGCGCATTTCGATGCCGAGGTCGAGCGGCCCTTGTCTGCCTGGGTGCGCGGCACGAACGCGCACCTGCCGGAAGCGATCGCGGTCCAGTGGGCGCATCCCGTAAGCCCCGCCTTTCACGCGCGGTTCTCCGCCTCGGCACGCGCCTACCGCTACGTGCTCTACAACCACCCGGTGCGCCCGTCGTTGCTCGCAAGACACGTCGGCTGGTTTCACCTGCCGCTCGACGAGCGCGTCATGCAGGAGGCCGCGCAGGCGCTGCCCGGCACGCACGATTTCAGCGCCTTTCGCGCTGCCGAGTGCCAGGCGCGGACGCCGATGCGCACCGTGCACGAGATCGGCGTCAGCCGTCGTGGACGTTACGTGCTGTTCGACATTGCCGCGGACGCCTTCCTGCACCACATGGTGCGCAACGTCGTCGGTGCGCTGGTGCACGTGGGGAAGGGCGGGGCGTCACCGCAGTGGATCGCTGAATTGCTCGCGACCCGCGATCGCACTCGTGCAGCGGCGACCTTCTCGCCACGCGGCCTCTATCTCTCGGCGGTCCAGTACCCGTCCTCGTGGCAGCTGCCCGCGTTCCCGGACCCCGACGCGCTCGCGCACCTGGAAGGGCTCGCGGCGTGAGGACGCGCATCAAGATCTGCGGCATCACCTCTGCGGAGGACGCGCGCATGGCCGCCGATGCCGGGGCGGACGCGATCGGCCTCGTGTTCTATCCGCCGAGCCCGCGCGCCGTGGACGTCGAGCGCGCCGCCGAGGTCGTCGCCGCGCTGCCGCCGTTCGTCACGCCGGCGGCGCTCTTCGTCGATCCGCAGCCGCGCGAGGTCGAGCACGTGCTCGCCGCGTGCTCAGTCGGCCTGCTGCAGTTCCACGGCGACGAGCCGCCCTCGCTCTGCCGGGCGTTCGGCCTGCCCTACCTGAAGGCGATCCGGGTGAGGCCGGAAGTCGATTTGCTACAATCGCTCGCGCCTTACGACGATGCGGCCGGCTGGCTGCTCGACGCCTTCCACGACGGCCTCTACGGCGGCACCGGCCGCGCGTTCGACTGGGACCTCGTGCCGCGCGCGTCGGCCCGGCCGCTCGTGCTCTCGGGTGGGCTCTCGCCCGAGAATGTCGCCGAGGCGGTGCGGAAAGTCAGGCCGTGGGCCGTCGACGTCTCGAGCGGCGTCGAATCGGCGAGGGGCATCAAGGACGCGGCCAGGGTGGCCCGCTTCATCGCAGGAGTGCGCAATGCAGATCGTTGACCTCCCCGACGCCCGGGGCCACTTCGGGCCGTACGGTGGCGTGTTCGTCGCCGAGACCCTGGTGCACGCGCTCGAGGAGCTGAAGGCCGCCTACGCGCGCTACCGCGACGATCCCGAGTTCCTCGCCGAGCTCCGCTACGAGCTGGAGCACTTCGTCGGCCGGCCGAGCCCGATCTTCCACGCGAAGCGCTGGTCCGACCTCCTCGGTGGCGCGCAGATCTACTTCAAGCGCGAGGACCTGAACCACACCGGCGCGCACAAGGTGAACAACACCATCGGCCAGGCGATGCTCGCGCGCCGCATGGGCAAGCCGCGCGTCATCGCCGAGACCGGCGCCGGCCAGCACGGCGTGGCCACCGCGACCGTCGCCGCGCGATACGGCATGGAGTGCGTCGTCTACATGGGCTCGGAGGACGTGAAGCGGCAGGCCGCGAACGTCTACCGCATGAAGCTCCTTGGCGCGCGCGTCGTGCCTGTGGAGTCGGGGTCGAAGACGCTCAAGGACGCGCTCAACGAGGCGATGCGCGACTGGGTGACGAACGTCGGCGACACGTTCTACATCATCGGCACCGTCGCCGGCCCGCATCCTTACCCGATGATGGTGCGCGACTTCCAGTGCGTGATCGGCGAGGAGTGCAAAGAGCAGATGCCGAAGATGTGCGGGCGGCAGCCCGACATGGTGATCGCGTGCGTCGGCGGCGGCTCCAATGCCATGGGCATCTTCCACCCGTACGTCGCGCACGAGGGCGTGCAGCTCGTCGGCGTCGAAGCGGGCGGGGAGGGCGTCGCGACCGGCAAGCATGCCGCCTCGCTCACCGCGGGGAAGCCGGGCGTGCTCCACGGCAACCGCACGTACCTGTTGCAGGATGCCGACGGACAGATCATAGAGACGCACTCCATCTCGGCCGGCCTCGACTATCCCGGTGTCGGTCCCGAGCACGCGTGGCTCAAGGACTCGGGGCGCGCGCAGTACGTGACCATCGACGATGGCGAGGCGCTGCAGGCGTTCCACGACTGCTGCCGCTTCGAGGGCATCATCCCGGCGCTCGAGTCGGCGCACGCGCTCGCCTATGCGGCGAAGATCGCGCCGACGCTCTCGCGCGACAAGGTCCTGCTCGTGAACCTCTCCGGGCGCGGCGACAAGGACATGCACACGGTCGCGGAGAAGTCCGGGCTCGAGCTCTGAGCGGCCGGCGCTCCGCCCGCCTTCCGCGTCGCCGCTCCGCTCCATCGACCCGCTTCCTCCATGTCCCGCATCGGCACCACCTTCGAGAAGCTCGCGCGCGAGGGCCGCAAGGCGCTCATCCCCTACGTGACGGCAGGCGACCCGTCGCCTGCGCACACGGTGCCGCTGATGCACGCGCTGGCGGCAGCGGGCGCCGACGTGATCGAGCTGGGCGTGCCGTTCTCCGATCCGATGGCCGACGGCCCGGTCATCCAGCGCGCGAGCGAGCGCGCGCTCGCACAGCACATGGGCCTCGACCGGGTGCTCGCCTGCGTGGCGAAGTTCCGCGAGAAGGATTCGCGCACGCCCCTCGTGCTCATGGGCTATGCGAACCCGGTCGAGGCGATGGGCGCGAAGGCCTTCGCCGAACGTGCGCGCGATGCCGGCGTCGACGGCGTGCTCGTCGTCGACTATCCGCCCGAGGAGAGCGCGGAGTTCGCGGCGCTCGCGCAGGCGCACGGCATGGACATGATCTTCCTGCTCGCGCCGACCTCGACGGAGTCGCGCATCGCGGAAGTCGCACGGCTCGCGAGCGGCTACATCTACTACGTCTCGCTCAAGGGCGTGACCGGGGCGGCGACGCTCGACGTTGCCGAGGTCGCCTCGCGGATCGCGGACATCCGCAGGCACACGCGGCTCCCGCTCGGCGTCGGCTTCGGCATCCGCGACGCGGCGAGCGCGCGCGCCGTGGCAGAGGTCGCCGATGCCGTCGTCATCGGCTCGAAGATCATTTCGGAGATGGAGGCGGGCGGGCCGGACCGCGCGATCGAGCGCGCGCGGCAGTTCGTCGCCGGCATCCGCGACGCGCTCGACAGCCTGCCGCGCACCGCTGCGGGGAAGGTCGCGTGAGCTGGATCACCAAGCTCCTGCCGCCGAAGATCAAGCGCAGCGACGGCGGCACCCGCAAGACCGTCCCCGAGGGCCTCTGGACCAAGTGCTCGGCGTGCGACGCGGTCCTCTACACGACCGACCTCGCCCGCAACGCCCACGTCTGCCCGAAGTGCGGCCAGCATCATCGCATCGGCGCCCGCACGCGGCTCGACATGCTGCTCGACTCCGAGGGCCGCTTCGAGATCGGGAGCGAGGTGACGCCGGTCGATCCACTCAAGTTCAAGGACTCGAAGCGCTATGCCGACCGGCTCGAGGACGCGGAGAAGGCGACCGGCGAGACCGACGCGCTCGTGGTGATGCAGGGTGCGGTCAAGACGCTCCCGCTCGTCGTCGCCGCGTTCGAGTTCGAGTTCATGGGCGGCTCGATGGGGTCGGTCGTGGGCGAGCGCTTCGTGCGCGGCGTGCAGACCTGCGTCGAGGGGCGCATGCCCTTCGTGTGCTTTTCCGCGACGGGCGGCGCGCGCATGCAGGAAGGCGTGCTCTCGCTCATGCAGATGGCGAAGACCACCGCGGCGCTGACGCAGCTCTCCGCCCGGCGGCTGCCGTTCGTCTCCGTGCTCACCGATCCGACGATGGGCGGCGTGTCCGCGAGCTTCGCCTTCCTCGGCGACGTCGTCATCGCCGAGCCGCGCGCACTGGTCGGCTTCGCCGGACCGCGCGTCATCGAGCAGACGGTGCGCGAGAAACTGCCCGAAGGGTTCCAGCGCTCGGAGTTCCTGCTCGAGAAGGGTGCCGTCGACATGATCGTCGACCGGCGCCAGATGCGCGACAGGATCGCCGACCTGATCGCACTGATGATGCGGCTGCCGGCGCCCGCGGCGGCCTGAAGCAAGGGCGCGACGGCGAGGGCCCATCGCGCGCCGCCCACGACCTTGGAAACGCTCCCCGACGACCTCGCCGGCTGGCTCGCCTACATCGAGCGCCAGCACCCGAAGCAGATCGCGCTCGGACTCGACCGCGTGGTGCGCGTGCGCGACGCGCTCGCGATCGATGTTCGCTGCCCGACGTTCATCGTCGCCGGCACGAACGGCAAGGGATCGACCTGCGCAATGCTCGAATCGATCCTGCTCGCGGCCGGTTATCGCGTCGGGCTCTACACCTCGCCGCACCTCCTCCGCTACAACGAGCGGGTGCGTGTCGACGCCCGTGCGGCGGACGACGCGACGCTCGTCGAAGCCTTTCGCCGCGTCGAGGCGGCGCGCGAGGGGACACCGCTCACCTACTTCGAGCTCGGCACGCTCGCTGCCTGGGTGATCTTCGCCGCGGCGCCGCTCGATGCGCTCGTGCTCGAGATCGGCATGGGCGGGCGCCTCGACGCGGTGAACGCGTTCGAGCCCGACTGCTCGATCCTCACCAGCGTCGACCTCGACCACACCGAGTACCTCGGCGACACGCGCGAGAAGATCGGCTGGGAGAAGGCGCACGTCTTCCGCACCGGCAAGCCCGCGATCTGCGGCGACCCGCAGCCGCCGGCGTCGGTCATCGACTATGCGACCGCCATCGGCGCCGACCTGCGCCTTGTCGGCCGCGACTTCTCCTTCGAGGGCGACAGCCAGCAGTGGCTGTTCCGCGGCATGCGCGGCCGCCGCTCGGGGCTGCCGTATCCGGCGTTGCGAGGCGCGAACCAGCTCCTGAACGCCGCCGCCGCGCTCGCGGCGCTGGAGAGCCTGCACGAGCGGCTGCCGGTGAGCGCGCAGGACATCCGCAACGGCCTGCTGCTGGTCGAGCTGCCGGGGCGGTTTCAGATGCTGCCCGGGCGGCCCGCCGTCATCCTCGACGTCGCGCACAACCCGCACGCGGCGGCGGTGCTCGCCGAGAACCTCGATCGAATGGGCGACGCCGAGCTTGAGTTCAAGCGCACGCGCGCGGTGTTCGGCATGCTGCGCGACAAGGACGTCGCCGCGGTGGTGCGGCACCTCAAGGGCAGCATCGACGAGTGGCACGTGACCGATCTGCCCGGCCCGCGCGGTGCGGCAGCCGCGGCGCTTGCGGCGATCATCGCGACCGAGCAGCCGTGGGCCGAGGTGCGCGAGCACGCTTCGCCGCGCGCGGCGTTCGCTGCAGCGCAAGAGGCCTCTGGGCCCGATGATAGAATCGTGGTCTTCGGCTCGTTCCTCACCGTCGCCGACGTGATGGCGGCGCTGGGAACGAAGGCCTAATCACCCAGTCAGGCGAGCGTCGGCGCTCGTGTGGGAAGCGGGCGTGGCGGACAGGGACGAGGCGCAGGACTTCAAGCGGCGGGCCCGCCGGCGGCTCATCGGCGCCATCGCGCTGGTGCTGTTCCTGGTGATCGTTCCGCCGTGGATCATGGAGCGCGAGCCGAAGCCCTCGGTGTCCGGCCTCTCGGTCGAGATCCCGAGCCAGGACGCAAAGCGCCCGCCGCCTAGGGTCAGTCCGGCCGCGAAGCCCGACGAGAAGCCAGCGGCGCCGCCCGAGAAGCCGGCGAAGTCCGAGGAGCGCGCTGGAGACGCCGGCGCCCCCGAGCCGCGTCGGACGGCGCCGGAGTCCGCGGAGCCCGAGCCGGCGAAGCCGCGCCCCGAGGCCCCCGCCAGGACCGAGAAGCCGGCCGAGAAGCCGGTGAAGCCGCCCGAGGCGGGTGCTGCGACCGCCGCGAAGCCTGCCGCCAGGGACACCGCCAGGAAGTCCGACGCGGAGCGCGCCGAAGCGTTGCTCGCCGGTGCGCCGTCCGCCACCTACGTCGTCCCGGTCGGCACCTACGCGAGCGGCGAGGGCGTGAAGCAGGTGCAGGCCAGGCTCTCCGGGATCGGCATCAAGTCCTACACCGAGGCCGCGGGCAACGGCCAGACGCGTGTGCGCGCCGGTCCGTTCGCGTCGCGCGAGGCGGCGGACAGAGCGCGGGACAAGCTTGCCGGCGCGGGCTTCAAGCCCGGTGCAGTGGTGGCCCGCAAGTAGGGGATGACCGGCTTCGACTATGGCGTCCTCGCCGTGCTCGGCATCTCGGTCCTCCTCGGCGCCTGGCGCGGTTTCGTGCGCGAGGCGATCGCCCTCGTCGGCTGGGTCGCCGCGTTCGTCCTCGCCGTCACCTTCGCCAAGCCGTTCGCGCAGCAGGTGTTCGGTTTCGTCGAGCCGCCGGAGCTGCGGCCGGTCCTCGCCTTCGGCGCCATCGCGCTCGGCACGCTGCTCGTCTCCGGCCTCCTCGGCCTCCTGCTTGCGAGGCTGCTCCAGGCCGCCGGGCTCGGCTTCTCGGACCGGGCGCTCGGCACCGTCTTCGGCCTCGCGCGCGGGCTGCTCGTGGTGCTCGCGTTCGTGCTCGTCGGCGGCCTGACCGCGATGCCGCGTGAACCGTTCTGGCGCGACGCGCAGCTCGCGCCGCCGCTCGAAACGGCGGTCATCGCCGCGAAGCCGTACCTGCCGAACGCACTCGCGGAGAAGATACGGTACCGTTAGCACCTGCGAGCGTCTGCGGCCACGCTTGAAGCGCGCGCCGACTGCCGTCATCTAATGGGGTCTCGCTGAGGGGTTTCGATCCATGTGCGGAATCGTCGGGATGGTGGCGCAGACGCCGGTCAACCAGCTCCTCTACGACGGGCTGCTCGTCCTGCAGCACCGTGGCCAGGATGCCGCCGGCATCGTCACCACCGCCGGCAAGACGTTCCACATGCACAAGGGCCGCGGCTTGGTGCGCGACGTCTTCCGCACGCGCGACATGCGCGCGCTCCAAGGGAACATCGGCATCGGCCACTGCCGCTACCCGACGGCGGGCTCCGCCTGGAGCGAGGGCGAGGCGCAGCCGTTCTACGTGAACTCGCCCTTCGGCATCGTGCTCGCCCACAACGGCAACCTCACGAATGCCGAGGAGCTGAAGCAGGACATGTTCCGCAGCGACCTGCGGCACATCAACACCAACTCCGACTCGGAGGTCCTGCTCAACGTACTCGCGCACGAGCTCGAGATCGCCGCGCGCAGCCCGCGCATCGATCCCGACTCGGTGTTCACCGCGGTGGCGAACGTGCATCGCCGCTGCAAGGGCGCCTACGCGGTGGTGGCGATGATCGCGGGGCTCGGGCTGGTCGCGTTCCGCGATCCCTACGGCATCCGGCCGCTCGTCATCGGCCGCAACGACACGCCAACCGGGCCGGAGTGGCTGGTCGCCTCGGAGAGCGTGGCGCTCGACGCGCTCGGCCTGCGCATCTTCCGCGACGTCGGGCCGGGCGAGGCGGTCCTCGTCGAGGAGGACGGGACCTTCCACTCGCGCCAGTGCGCCACGAACGCGATGCTCACGCCGTGCATCTTCGAGTATGTGTACCTCGCGCGGCCGGACTCGGTGATGGACGGGGTCTCGGTGTACGAGGCGCGGCTGCGCATGGGCCAGCATCTTGCCGCGCGCGTCGAGCGCGACTTCCCGCACCTCGACATCGACGTCGTCATCCCGGTGCCCGACACCAGCCGGCCGAGCGCGCTCGAGCTCGCCAGCCGGCTCGGCGTCAGCTACCGCGAGGGCTTCGTCAAGAACCGCTACATCGGCCGCACGTTCATCATGCCCGGCCAGACGATGCGCAGGAAATCGGTGCGGCAGAAGCTGAACGCGATCGAGATCGAGTTCCGCGGCAAGAACGTGCTCATCGTCGACGACTCGATCGTGCGCGGCACGACCAGCCGCGAGATCGTGCAGATGGCGCGGGAGGCGGGGGCGACGAAGGTGTTCTTCGCCTCCGCGGCGCCGCCGGTGCGCTATCCGAACGTCTACGGCATCGACATGCCGACGCGGCACGAGCTGATCGCCACCGATCGCGACGACGAGGATGTCGCGCACGAGATCGGCGCCGACGCCGTGATCTACCAGGAGCTCGACGCGCTCCGCGCCGCGGTGCGCGAAGTGAACGGCAAGCTCGGGCCGTTCGAGACCTCGTGCTTCGACGGCTGCTACGTCACCGGCGACGTGACGAGCGAGTACCTGCACGAGGTGGAGGTGCGCCGCGATCCCGAGCGCGGCGACGACGAGGACGAGCGGGTGCCGCAGCTCGACCTCAACCTCGCCTCGGCCTGACCGTTCGGCGCGGGCCCGTCTTCGGCGCACCGCTCGCCGCTGACGCGCTCCTGTTTGACACCCCCCGGGCGGAACGGGTACCTTCTCGCCATCGCGCCGATTTGAAGCACAGCTTGCGGGCGCCGCCGTTCGGGAAGTTGCCGGACGGTCGACAAACAAATGCGGCTAAAGCGTGGCGAGACCCGCCGCGACGACGCATGGCGGGTCTTTTCGTCTCCGGCCCCGCCCGCACCGCCCCACCGCAAGCATTGCGAGCTTCCGCGCGCAGGGGAAGCCATGACCGAACCGCTCGATTTCGACACGCTCGCCGTTCGCGCGGGCATCCATCGCTCGCAGTTCAACGAGCATTCCGAAGCGCTGTACCTCACGTCGAGCTTCGTTTTCGAGAACGCGGCCCAGGCTGCGGCGCGGTTCGCGCAGGAGGAGCCGGGGAACATCTACTCGCGCTTCACCAACCCCACCGTCACCGCGTTCCAGGAGCGGCTCGCCGCGCTGGAAGGCGGGGAGGCGTGCGTGGCGACGTCCTCGGGGATGTCGGCGATCCTCGCCACCTGCATGTCACATCTCAAGAGCGGCGACCACATCGTCTCTTCGTCCGCGATCTTCGGCGCGACCGTGCAGCTCTTCACCAACATCCTGTCGAAGTTCGGCCTCGAGACAACCTTCGTGGACGGCATGGCGCCACAGGACTGGCGCGGTGCCATGCAGCCGAACACCCGGCTCCTCTACCTCGAGACGCCCTCGAATCCGCTCACCGACATCGCGGACATCGCGGCGCTCGCCGCCGTCGCGCACGAAGGCGGCGCGCTGCTCGTGGTCGACAACTGCTTCTGCACGCCGGCGCTGCAGCTTCCCCTCGCGCTCGGGGCCGACCTCGTCATCCACTCCGCGACCAAGTACCTCGACGGGCAGGGCAGGGTGCTCGGCGGCGCGGTCGTCGGGCCGCAGAAGCTCACCGAGCCGGTGCTCGCGTTCCTGCGCACCGCGGGGCCGACGCTCTCGCCCTTCAACGCCTGGGTGTTGCTCAAGGGGCTGGAGACGCTGCGCATCCGCATGCAGGCGCAGTCCGTGAACGCGGCTGAGCTGGCCCGCTGGCTGGAGACGCAACCGGCGGTCACCCGCGTGTACTACCCGGGCCTGCCGTCCCACCCGCAGCACGCGCTGGCGAAGCGGCAGCAGAGCGGCTTTGGCGCGATCGTCGCGTTCGAGGTCGCGGGCGGGCGTGAGGCGGCGTGGCGCGTCGTCGATGCGACGCGGTTGATCTCCATCACCGCCAACCTCGGCGACACGAAGACCACCATCACGCACCCCGCGACGACGACGCACGGCCGCATCAGCGCCGAGGCGCGCGCGCGTGCCGGGATCGGCGAGAACCTGCTGCGCGTCGCCGTCGGACTCGAGGGCGTCGCGGACATCAAGGCCGATCTCGCGCGCGGCCTCGCGGTCTGATTGCCGACAGGCACCATCCGCGGTGCCATTGCCCATCGCGGCCCGTCGCCGGAGCGTCGATTCGCGCTGCCGCGGCTCCCTCCCTCGCGTATGCCGCTGCAGTGCAGTTCCAGGCGACGCATCGCCATGCGCCCCTGGGCGAGGCCCTCGCGGCGTGCGTGCGAAGAGCGCAAAGCATCCGCGGAGTCCCTGGCCGGTGGGGCATTCCCCGCGCACGGCTCGCGCTCAGCCCTGCCGGACGAAGACGAGCGCCACGTTCAGCAGGTACGTGGCGACGAGGCCGAAGCCGATCCAGCTCGCGGTTCTCAACACACGACTGCCGGGCCGCACGAGCAGGCCGATCGTCACCAGCCCGGTCATCAGCACGCCGGTGATAGCGGTGCCGATGTGGACGGGCGCGGCGTCGGCAAGCAGCGGGCCGCGCAGGTAGAACAGGTCGTCGATCGCGAGGATTGTGACGTTGAAGAGGTTGCTGCCGAGCAGGTTGCCGATGGCCATGTCGAGCGCACCCAGCCGCAGCGCCGACAGCGTCACGGCCATCTCCGGCAGCGTTGTCACGAGCGCCATGAACAGCGTCCCGACGAAGCTCCGGCTCCATCCCATGGACTCCGCCAGTCGGTCGGCGAGGCTCGGCAGCCAGCTCCCGGCCGCGAGGACCACCGCGGCAGCGATGCCGAACCTCGTCCAATCGCGGCGCAGCGACACGCCCTCGGCGGGCGTCACTGCGCCGTCGTCCGCGCTCCGCCGTTTCTCGTGCGCGAACACGCTGCGCAGCGCGACGAGATACAGCAGCATCAGCAGCGGGCTGTAGACGCCGACGTGGAGCAGCGCGGGCGCCTGTTCGGCGAGCAGCAGGCTCATCGCGACGGCGGCGAGCGCGACGATGCCGAACGCGGCGGACAGCAGGTGCACGTCGCTCGCATGCCGGTACAACGGGCGCTTGCGCTGCAGCGCCTCGACGACGGCGAGGAAGGCGAGGTTGAAGACGCACGCGCCGAGCACGTTCCCGACGGCGAGATTGGGTGCGTCGACGACCGTGACCGCGCTGATCCCCGAGGCCAGTTCGGGCAGCGACGTGACGGTGGCGAGCAGCGCGAGGCCGATCCAGCCTCCCGTGACGCCGGTGGCGGAAGCGATGCGGTCGCCGCTTTCGCTTAGGACGTAGCCGGCGCGTGCGATCAGCACGGCGCAGATGGCGAACTGCGGAATGAGCCAGGCGACGGTCACCGTGTGTCCCCCTATGCGCCACCGAAGGGAACGCGAATGCGCCCGGTCGGATCGCGGCGCTCAATGTCGCCCGTAATGCCCGCCCGGTCAACGCATCCTGCGGGCCGTCGAACGCCGGCGGACCCCCGGTCCGGACACCCGCGAGGCCGCCGCCTCGCCAACGCGGAGCACCGTCGGGGCGCTGCGTCCGTCAGTCGAGCGCGACGCTCTCGATGCCGCCCGGCGTGACCCGCAGGTAGCTGCCGCGCGTGTACCAGTCGGCGAGCACCCAGCGCTCGCACACCCGGCCGTCGACCAGGTGCTCGTGCCGCGCCGGGCGGTGCGTGTGGCCGTGGATCAGGCGTGGGTAGCCGTTCGCCCGCAGCACGTCGGCGACCGCCTCGGGGTTGGCGTCCATGATCTCGCGCGGCGCGAGCTGCTTCGCCTGCTCGCTCTTCTGCCGCAACCGTCGCCCGATGCCGGCGCGCACCGCGCGCGGCAGCGTGCGGAACGCGGACATGATCCAGGGCCGGCGGTAGCGGGCGCGCAGTTCGAGGTAGCGGCGATCGTCGGTGCAGAGCAGGTCGCCGTGCATCAGGAGCGTCGGCACGCCGAACAGCTCGATGCGCGTCGGGTCGTCGATCAGCGTGACGTTGGCGCGCCGCGCGCCGTCGGGCCCGAAAAGGAAGTCGCGATTGCCGTGCATGAGATGCACCGGCACGCCGCGACGGCCGAGCGCGGCAATGGCGTCCATCGCACCGGTGTTCACCGTCTCGGGGTCGTCGTCGCCGACCCAGAGGTCGAAGAGGTCGCCCAGGATGTAGAGCGCCTGCGCGTCGGCCGCGTCGCGCTCGAGGAAGCGACGGAACGCCGCGACCATCTCCGGCCGCAACGCGCTCAGGTGGATGTCGGAAACGAACAGGACCACCCGCGCGTCGGCTGCGCCCGTCTCGGTGACGCTCGTCACGCGCCGCTTGGGCGGCGCACGCGCCCGACGCGCGTCGCCACCCTCAGCCGACGACCTCGACCCGCTCGATCACCACGTCCTCGAGCGGCACGTCGCCGTGGAAGCCGCGCTTGCCGGTCTTCACGCCCTTGATCGCATCGACGACGTCCTCGCCTTCGACCACCTTGCCGAACACCGCGTACCCCCATCCCTGCGGCGTCGGCGCGGTGTGGTCGAGGAAGTCGTTGTCCTTCACGTTGATGAAGAACTGCGCGGTGGCCGAGTGCGGGTCGTTGGTCCGCGCCATCGCGACCGTGTACTTCTCGTTCTTCAGGCCGTTGTTCGCTTCGTTCCTGATCGCCGCCTTCGTGTCCTTCTGCTTCATGCCGGGCTCGAACCCGCCGCCCTGGATCATGAAGCCGTCGATGACGCGATGGAACACCGTGTTGTCGTAATGCCCGCTCTTCGCGTAGGCGAGGAAATTCGCGACCGACTCGGGCGCGCGCGCGGCGTCGAGGGCGAGCGTGATGGTGCCCTTGTTGGTGTGCAGCTTGACCATTGCGTGAGGTTCCTTTTGAGAGGATTACGAAACCGGCTGACAGCCGCTTTCGTGGCGACGCTCCCCTCTCCCGCTAATGCGGCAGAGGGGCTGGGGGTGAGGGCCGGGCGGTCATGCTTACGGAAGTCTCGACAAGTCGACGGTTGATGGATCACTTGGCGTCGGGGAGCAGGCGCACCGACTCGATCACGACCTGGTCGCGCGGCACGTTCTGGTATGCCCCGATGGTGGTGGTCGGCACCTTGGCGATCTCGCTCACCACGTTCATGCCCGAGACCACCTTGCCGAACACCGTGTAGCCGTAGCCTTGCATCGTGGGCTCGCGATAGTTGAGGAAGTCGTTGTCCTTCACGTTGATGAAGAACTGCGCGGTGGCCGAGTTGGGGTCGCTGGTGCGCGCCATCGCCACCGTGCCGACGTCGTTCTTGAGGCCGTTCGCCGCTTCGTTCGCGACCGGCGGGCGGGTCGGCTTCTGCGTCATGCTGCGGTCGAACCCGCCGCCCTGGATCATGAAGCCGTCGATGACGCGGTGGAACACCGTGCCGTCGTACTGGCCGTCCTTCACGTACTGCAGGAAGTTCGCGACGGTCTTCGGCGCCTTCTCCGGATACAGCTCGAGGACGATCGGCCCGCGGTTCGTCTTCAGCTCGACGCGCGGGTCGGCGGCGTGAGCCACGGTGGCGAAGGCGAGCACGGTGACGGCGACGGCAGTGCGCAACATGGTGAGTGGGTTTCCTTGTCCTGATTGTGAATGGCGCTGGGTCGGCGAAGAGCGACGCCGCCCTGCTCAGCGTAAACGCGAGGAAGTCGTCGGCTTGGGCGGTGCCGGCGGACGCGTCGGCGCCCGCACGGGAATGTTCGCGATCCTGCGCGCCGCCTCGGCCTTCGCCTGCAGGCCGGTGTTCTTGAGGTCGAGCTGATACGCCTTGCCGAACGCCTCTGCGGCGAGTGCGGCATACACGTCGCCGAGGTTCTCGTACGCGGTCGTGTACCCGGGATTGGCGCGCACCGCGGTCTCGAGCAGGACGCGCGCGCGGTCGTAGTCGCCGCGTGCGGCGCTGATGACGGCGAGGTTGTTGTAAGGCTCCGCCATCTCCGGGAAGTCCTGGGTGAGCTCGACGAACACCACCTCCGCTTCGGGGACGCGCTTCTGCTCGGTGAGAATCACGCCGCGCAGGAAGCGCGCCTCGGCGTTGTCCGGCTTGGTGGCGATCGCCTGGTCGACGCGCGACAGCGCGCCGTCGAGATTGCCCACGCGCAGCATCGCTGCCGCCTCCTGCACCTCGTCCGCCTGGACCTGCCCCGCGACGAGCGTGAGGGCGAGCAGCATGGGGGCGAGGAGGGACCGCGGAGTGCGCATGCTAAGATCCGCGGCTGTTCGCGGGCCTCGTATTCTAGGCCAGATCGTGCGCGTCGCCTCGCGCGACGGGCGCGGTCGGATGGGGCGGCGCGCATTTGCGGCGCGAGCGACGGCCCGCGCCGCCCTCTCGACGCAGCGCGACCCCGGATGCTTCGCCTCTACAACACCCTCGCCCGCGCCAAGCAGGACTTCGTCCCCATCCAGCCCGGCCGTGTCCGCATGTACGTGTGCGGCATGACGGTCTACGACTACTGCCACATCGGGCACGCCCGCGTCATGGTGGTGTTCGACGTCGTGCAGCGCTGGCTGCGTGCTTCGGGCTACGACGTGACGTACGTGCGTAACGTCACCGACGTCGACGACAAGATCATCCGCCGCGCAGTCGAGAACGGGGAGCCGATCGCGGCGCTGACCGAGCGCTTCGTCGGCTTCATGCACGAGGACGAGCGCGCGCTCCGCATCGAGCCGCCCGACCACGAGCCGCGTGCGACGCAGTACGTCCCGCAGATGCTCGCGATGATCGGCGCGCTCGAGGGGCGCGGCTACGCCTACCGCGCCGCCGACGGCGACGTGAACTACGCCGTGCGCAGGTTCCCCGGCTACGGCAAGCTCTCGGGCAAGTCGCTCGACGAGCTGCGCGCCGGTGAGCGCGTCGAGGTCGACGCCGCGAAGCAGGACCCGCTCGACTTCGTGCTGTGGAAGCGCGCGAAGCCCGGCGAGCCGGCGTGGCCCTCGACGTTCGGCGACGGCCGCCCCGGCTGGCACATCGAGTGCTCGGCGATGTCGGGCGCGCTGCTCGGACCGCACTTCGACATCCACGGCGGCGGCGCCGACCTGCAGTTCCCGCATCACGAGAACGAGATCGCCCAATCGGAAGGCGCGAACGGCTGCACGTTCGTGAACTACTGGCTGCACAACGGCTTCGTGCGCGTCGACGACGAGAAGATGTCGAAGTCGCTCGGCAACTTCTTCACCGTGCGCGAGGTGATCAACGACGAAGGCTATGCCGGGCGCGGGCCATACGACTGGGAGGTGCTGCGCCTCTTCGTCGTCCGCTCCCACTACCGCAGCCCGCTCAACTACGCCGACCAGCACCTCGATGACGCGAAGAACACGCTGCAGGGCTGGTATCTGACGCTACGCGACGTGCCGCCCGCCGATGTGGAAGTCGATTGGAGCGCTGGACCGGCCGCCGCGTTCAAGGCGGCGATGGACGACGACTTCAACACGCCGGAAGCGGTGGCCGTGCTCGCGTCGTTGGCAAGTGAGGCGACCCGCGCGCGCTCGTCGCAGGCTTCAGGGCTGTTGCGCAAGCTGGGCGGTCTGCTCGGGCTGCTGCAGGACGAGCCGGAGCAGAAGCTGAAGCGCGGCTTGAAGGATGCGTCGCGAACCGCCGGAGTCGCAGGCGCGCTCAACGGCGTCGCAGTGAACGTGGAAGCTCGCGCCGGCACGCTGACCGACGACCAGATCGACGCGCTCATCGTCGATCGCACCGCCGCCCGCAAAGCGAAGAGCTTCGCCGAAGCCGACCGCATCCGCAAGCAGCTCGCCGACGCCGGCATCGTGCTCGAGGACGGCCCGAAGGGGACCACCTGGCGGCGCGAGTGACGCGCGCCGCTATTTCACGAAGGCGGCGGCGCCGTTGATCGTCGTGAGCCCGCCGGGCGTGCCGTTCGTGGCGGGCGGTTGCACGCCGCGGATCTGGTAGGCGAAGCCCGCGCCCGCGGCCTGCGGTCCGACGAATCCGCCCGAGATCTGCGTCGAGCAGCCGGCGGCGCAGTCGGCGGCGTTGCGCGCGAGTGCGCCCTGGCCAGCGAACGTCGCGCCCTGGATCTGCACCTGCGACGTCCCGACGTCCGTAAGTCCGCCGCTCGTGCTCACCGCGTAGCTCGTGTTCGCTGCGGGGAAGCGCACGTCGAACTGCACGCCCACGCGGGCGCGGTCGAAGTCGACCACCATGCGACCGTTTTCGAGCAGTCCGGGCGCGAGCTGCTCATTGCCCAACGTCGGGCGCGTCGCGCCGGCGAAGTTGTAGAGCGCCTGTCCGCGCGGCATGTCGTTGACGGCGGTCGGCGTGCCGGTGAAGTAATGCAGCCCGCCGTTCTCGCCGAAGCGGATCGCGCCGCCGTTCCCGCCGAGCGCGGCATGGCCGACCCACCGGCCCCAGCCGATCGTGTCGGTGGAGCCCGCGTTGTCCACGACCCGGCCGCTCGCGCCGTTGATGCGCGCTGCGGGCGTGTCGAAGCTCCTGAGCTCGTAGCTCCCGGAGGCGGACGCGACGTTGCCCGAGCGGCTGACGCCGTCGTTCCCCATCGTGCTGCGCGTGTCGCCGCGCGGTTCTGCGTAGGCATACGCGACGCCGCTGAAGGAGGCCGCCGCCGGGGAGGGCGTCACGGCCCCCGGGACGCTGCCTGTTTGGCCGGGCGGCGGCGGCGACGGCGGGTTGTTGTTCGCGGCCGGCGGCAGATTGCCGCTCGAAGAGGAGCCGCCGCTGCCCGCATTGCCGGAGGCATTGCCGCCGGTGCCCGGGGCGCTCCCTCCGGCGTTGCCTGCCGTTGTGGAGCCGGTGCCTCCGGACGCAGCACCGCTGCCGCCAGTCGAGGACGGAATGCCGCTCGAAGAGGAGCCGCCGTTGCCCGCAGTTGTGGAGCCGTTGCCTCCCGACGCAGTACCGCTGCCGCCAGTCGAGGACGGATTGCCGCTCGACGAGGAGCCGCCGTTGCCCTCAGTGCCGGAGGCACTACCGCCGGTGCCCGCGGCGCTCCCTCCGGCGTTGCCTGTCGTTGTCGAGCCGTTGCCTCCGGACGCAGCACCACCGCTCCCGGACGAGGACGCGTTGCCGCCCGACGAGGAGCCGCCGCTGCCTGCATTGCCGGAGGCAGTACCGCCCGTGCCCGCGCCGCTCCCTCCGGCGTTGCCTGCCGTTGTGGAGCCGCTGCCGCCGGACGCAGCACCACCGCTCCCGGACG
>Ga0209254_10000332_pt1 | contig 36564 bp, 34 predicted proteins | sample FrelakmetDIP11DI_FD_187148 | JGI IMG/M metagenome (GOLD analysis project Ga0209254, IMG submission 187148) | Freshwater lake sediment microbial communities from the University of Notre Dame, USA, for methane emissions studies - DIP11 DI (SPAdes)... | ecosystem: Environmental > Aquatic >... | reverse complement strand
TGCGCGAGGTAGGGCACGACGTACTCGGCCGTTACCGGGCGCTGCGCCTTCGCGAGCGCTGCACCCGCGTCGCCGGCGCTCGCCGCGCTGCGACCTGGCGTGCCGGCGAGCCGGCGAAACTCGGCGAGCATGGCACCCGAATCGAGCGTCGCGCCGGCGCCGAGGTCCCATTCGACCTTGAGTGCCTCGCGGCCCTGCTGCGCGGCCCAGAAATGATCGGCCACGACCGCGACGCCGCTTGGCACCTGCACCACCTTGCGTACGCCGGGCACGGCGCGTGCAGCGGTCGCGTCGAACGACTTCACCTTGCCGCCGAACACCGGGCTGCGCTCGACCACGGCAGTCAGCAGGCCGTCGAAGCGCACGTCGAGACCGAACACGGCGCGGCCGTCGACCTTCTCGGGCGTGTCGAGGCGTCGCGTCGGTCGGCCGATGACCTTCCAGTCCTGCGGGTCTTTCAGCGTGACCGTCGCCGGCATCGGCAACCGGGCGGCCTCTTCGGCGAGCTCCCCGTAACGCAGGCGCTTGCCGCCCGCGACGACCGTGCCGTTCTCCGTGCGGCAATCGGCCGGCGCCACGCCGAGGCGTTGGGCTGCAGCCTGCACGAGCAGCGTGCGTGCCGCGGCGCCGACCTGCCGGTAGCGATCGAACTCGGACGGGGTCGTCGAGGAGCCGCCCGTCGCCTGGATCCCCCACGCGGTGTGCGCATAGGGCGGCGCCGCCGGCGCGTGCTCGACGCGGAACTTCGACCAGTCGGCATCGAGTTCCTCGGCGATCAGCATCGGCAGCGAAGTCCAGATGCCCTGGCCCATCTCGGAGTGCGCCAGCAGCACGGTGATCGTGTCGTCGGGCGCGATGCGCAGGAAGGCGTTCGCGGGCGCCAGTTTGGCCGGCCCGGCGGGCGGTGCTTCGGCTGCATGGGCGAAGCGACCGCGCAGCGGCACGTAGAAGGCGACCACCAGGCCCGCAGTGGACAGGGCGGCGGTCCTGAGGAAGTCGCGACGGGTGAGGTCGGCACCTGTGCTCATTTCCGTTCCTCCCGGTGCAGTTCCGCCGCGCGGTGCACGGCGGCGCGCACGCGCTGGTATGTGCCGCAACGGCAGAGCTGGCGGCCGAGCGTGGCGTCGATCTCCGCGTCGGTCGGGTCCGGATTGCCGGCGATCAGCGCGGCCGCGGACATGATCTGGCCCGACTGGCAGTAGCCGCACTGCACCACGTCCAGTTCGGCCCAGGCGCGCTGCACGGCGTGACTCGCGTCCGCCGCGAGGCCCTCGATGGTGGTGACCGACTTGCCGGCCACCGACCCGGCCTTGGTCATGCAGGAACGACGCGGCTCGCCGTCGACGTGCACGAGGCAGGCGCCGCACTGGCCGACCCCGCAGCCGTACTTGGTGCCGGTCAGGCCGAGCAGGTCGCGCAGTACCCACAGCAGCGGCATGTCGTCGGGCGCCGCCACCTCTCGTTCCTGGCCGTTGACGCTGAATTTCATCGAGGAATCTCCCGTCGCAACGCGACCGGCCAAGATTACTCCCGGCGGGTCGAGGCTGTCGCCCCGACCGGGGAAAAAACCCGGCGAAGCGGCTACGATAGCGGCCCCCTCCCGACCGTCGGTTGCCCAGTCCCGGCCATGCCCCGCGTCCACGTCCGCACCTTTGGCTGCCAGATGAACGAGTACGACTCCGCCCGCATGGCGGACGTGCTGCTCGCTGCCGGCGGCTACGAGCCCACGGACGACCCGGCGGAGGCCGACCTGCTGCTGCTCAACACCTGCTCGGTGCGCGAGAAGGCGCAGGAAAAGGTGTTCTCGCTGCTTGGCCAGTGGCGGCAGCTGAAGCGTGACCGCCCCGGCTTGATCATCGGCGTGGGCGGTTGCGTCGCGAGCCAGGAGGGCGAGGGCATCACCAGGCGGGCGCCATTCGTCGACCTCGTGTTCGGTCCGCAGACGCTGCACCGCCTGCCGGAGATGCTCGACCGGCTCCGGGCGGACGGCCGCTCGGTGGTCGACGTGAGCTTCCCCGAGGTCGAGAAATTCGACCGGCTGCCGGAGCCGCGCGCCACGGGTGCCACGGCCTTCGTGTCGATCATGGAAGGCTGCAGCAAGTACTGCACCTTCTGCGTGGTGCCGTACACGCGTGGCGAGGAGGTGAGTCGCCCGCTCGTACAGGTGATGGCCGAGATCCGCGGGCTCGCGGCGCAGGGCGTGACCGAGGTGACGCTGCTCGGCCAGAACGTCAATGCCTATCGCGGCGCGCTCGAGGGCGCGGGCCACGCGGACCTGGCGGCCCTGATCTACCACGTCGCGGCGGTGCCCGGCGTCGAGCGCATCCGCTTTATGACCTCGCACCCCGTCGAGTTCCGCGACAGCCTCATCGAGGCCTATCGCGACGTGCGTGAGCTCGCGAGCTACCTGCATCTGCCGGTGCAGAGCGGCTCCGACCGCATCCTGGCGCTGATGAAGCGCGGCCACACGGCGCTCGAGTACAAGCAGAAGATCCGCCGCGTGCGCGAGGCGCGCCCCGGCATCAGCGTGTCGTCGGACTTCATCGTCGGCTTCCCCGGCGAGACGGAGCGCGATTTCGAAGCCACCATGGGCCTGATCGAGGAGCTGGGCTTCGACCAGAGTTTCAGCTTCATCTACAGTCGCCGCCCGGGCACGCCCGCCGCCTCGCTGCCGGACGACGTGCCGCACGAGGTGAAGCAGGCGCGGCTCGAGCGGCTGCAGGCGCACATCGACGCGAACTCGCTCGCCATCAGCCGTGCGATGGTGGGCTCCGTGCAGCGCGTGCTGGTGGAACGCCCGGCGAAGAGGGACCCGCGGCAGCTCGCGGGCCGCGCCGGGAACAATCGCTGGGTGAACTTCGACGGGCCGCCGGCACTGCTTGGGCGCTTCGTCGATGTGCTGATCACCGAGGCGATGCCGAACTCGCTGCGCGGCCGCGTCGCAACGCCCGAGCGGAGCATTGCTTGAACGCCCAGGTCGAATCGCGCGAATTGTCGCTCGCGGCCGCCGACAACGCCCGTCTCGGCGTGTTCGCGGGCCCCATGGAGCAGAACCTGCGCCACGTCGAGGAGCGCCTCGGCGTGGAAGTGCGCCGCCGTGGTCACAGGCTGCAGGTGCTCGGCCCGCCCGGTATCGTCGACAGCGCGCTTGCGGTGCTGACCCGCATGTTCGAGCTGTCGGCCACCGAGCCCATGTCACCCGAGCGCGTGCACCTGTGCGTGCAGGAACTCGGCTTCCCGGCGCCGGGCCAACCGTCCGCCGGTGGCGACGAAGTCGTGGTGCATACCCAGCGCGGCGGCATCCGCGGCCGCGGTGACAACCAGCGCCAGTACCTCGACCACATCCGCGCCAGCGACCTCACCTTCGGCATCGGCCCGGCCGGCACCGGCAAGACCTATCTCGCGGTGGCGAGTGCGGTGGAGGCGCTGCAGGCGGGCAACGTGCGGCGCATCGTGCTGGTGCGCCCGGCCGTGGAGGCGGGCGAACGGCTGGGCTTCCTGCCCGGCGACCTGGCGCAGAAGGTCGATCCGTACCTGCGCCCGATGTACGACGCGCTGTACGAGATGATGGGATTCGACCGCGTGGCGCGCAACATCGAGCGGCAGGTGATCGAGGTGGCACCGCTCGCGTTCATGCGCGGCCGCTCGCTCAACGACTCGTTCATCATCCTCGACGAGGCGCAGAACACCACGGTCGAGCAGATGAAGATGTTCCTGACGCGGCTCGGCTTCGGCTCCAAGGCGGTGGTGACCGGCGACATCACGCAGGTGGACCTGCCGCGGCAGCAGCGCTCCGGCCTGCGCCACGCGATCGAGGTGCTGCGCGGCGTCGACGGCGTCTCGTTCACGTTCTTCAATGCGCGCGACGTGGTGCGCCACCCGCTGGTGCAGCGCATCGTGCAGGCGTACGAGCGCGCTACGCCGCCGGAAGACCAGCCATGACGCCCGTGCCGGCGCTGCGCATCGCGGTGCAGTTCGCTGCGCGGCGTCCCTGGGTGCCGACGGCCACGGCGCTGCGGCGCTGGGCCCGGGGGGCGCGCGCGGTGGCCACGGCCCCGAGGCGGCGACCGGTGCCGACCGGCGCGGATCTCTGCATTCGCATCGTCGGCAGCGCCGCGAGCCGGCGCCTGAATCGCGACTATCGCGGCAAGGACCAGCCCACCAACGTGCTGTCGTTCCCCGCCGGGGCGATCGAGACTGCGCTCGGCGACGCGCTGGGCGACCTCGTCATCTGCGCGCCGGTGGTGGCTGCCGAGGCGCGTGCCCAGGGCAAGGCTGCCGCGGCGCACTGGGCGCACATGGTGGTGCACGGCGTGCTGCACCTGCACGGATTCGATCACGAAAACGCGCGCGATGCCCGGGTCATGGAAGGCCTCGAGGTGGAAATCCTGCGCGGATTCGGGTATCAGGATCCCTACCGACCGATCACTCCGCAGTACCTATGAGCGAAGAACGTCCCGGGTCGTCCGCCGGCTGGCTGCGACGCCTCGTGGAATCCCTGACGGGCGAGCCCCGCGACCTCGAGCAACTCACCGACGTGCTGGAGGACGCGCGCGACCGCGGGCTGATCGACGCCGACGTGCTCGCCATGCTCGAGGGCGTGCTCGAGGTCTCTGGCATCCAGGTGCGCGACGTGATGGTGCCGCGCTCGCAGATGGTGGTGGTGAGCCGCGACGATCCGCCGGAGAAGATCCTGCCAGTCGTGATCGAGTCGGGCCACTCGCGCTTCCCGGTGGTAGGCGAGGATCGCGACGAGGTCGTCGGCATCCTGCTCGCCAAGGACCTGCTGCGCTACTTCGCGCTCGAGGAGCGCGCGCAGTTCGACATCCGCGAGTGCCTGCGCCCGGCGGTGTTCATCCCGGAGAGCAAGCGGCTCAACGTGCTGCTCAAGGAATTCCGGGTCAGCCACAACCACATGGCGATCGTCGTGGACGAGTACGGCGGCGTGTCGGGGCTGCTCACCATCGAGGACGTGCTCGAGCAGATCGTGGGCGAGATCGGCGACGAGTACGACGTGGACGAGGGCGACGGCATCCGCAAGGAAGGCGAGCGCACCTTCGCGGTGCCGGCGCTGACGCGCATCGACGAATTCAACGCCACGTTCGGCACGCGCTTTTCGGACGACGAGTACGACACCATCGGCGGCCTGGTGCTGCACGAACTTGGCCGCATGCCGCGCCGCGGCGAGGCAGTCGAGATCGGCGGCCTCGAGCTCAAGGTAGTGCGCGCCGACCGGCGCCGGATCGAGACGTTGCGCGTGACCACCGTCCGCGACGTCGACCTGCCCGCGCCCGGCACCGGTTGAAGACCCGCGAGTTCCTCGGCCGGCACGGGCACTGGCTGGCACCGCCCGCCGGGGCGCTGCTCGCGGCGGCGTTCGCACCGGCGTCGCTCGCGCCGCTCGCGGTGCTGTGCCCCGCGATCCTGTTCCTGCTGTGGGATGGCGCCACGCCGCGTGCGGCCGCCTGGCGCGGCTTCCTGTTCACCTGCGCGACGTTCCTGGCGGGCACCTACTGGATCTACCACAGCGTGCACCTGATCGGCCAGGCGCCGGTGTGGATCGCGCTGCTGCTCATGGTCGGCCTGGCCGCGATCATGGGCAGCTACACCGCGGCGCTCGGCTACGCAGTGGCTCGCTGGGGCCCGGCGCAGGGCACGTGGCGTTGGCTGGTGCTGTTGCCGGCGGGCTGGGTGCTGGTGGAGTGGTTCCGCGGCTGGTTCCTCAGCGGCTTCCCCTGGCTCGCGCTCGGCTACAGCCAGCTCGCCACACCGTTGCGCGGCCTCGCGCCGGTCGCTGGCGTGTACGGCGTCAGCCTCGGCGTGGCGCTGCTCGCGGGCGCGCTGGTCGCGCTCGTGCTCGGCAGGCGGGCGGATCGCATCGCGGCAGCCGTGAGCGCCGTGGCCGTTGTCGCCACAGGTGTGGCGCTCGTGCAAGTCGAATGGACACGGCCGCGTGGCACCGAGCTGACGGTGGCGCTGGTGCAGGGCGCAGTGCCGCAGTCGATGAAGTGGGCGCCGGGCCAGCGCGAGAAGACCCTGGCGCTGTACGCCGGCCTGACGGAAGCGCACTTCGGCAGCGACATCATCGTCTGGCCGGAGGCCGCGTTGCCGGCACTGGAGCGCGACCTGCGCGAGTTCCTCGACGACCTGCATGCCACCGCGCGCGCACGCGGCTCGGACTTGATCATGGGCCTGCTGCGCCGCGACCCGGCGACCGGCGAGTTCTACAACGCGATGGCCGCATTCGCCGCTACCGAGCAGTGGTACTACAAGCGCCGGCTGGTGCCGTTCGGCGAGTTCTTCCCGGTGCCGGCCACGGTGCGCGACTGGATGCGCCTGATGAACCTGCCGTATTCCGACTTCGCAGCGGGCGCCGCGGACCAGGCGCCGCTCGAGGCGGGTGGCGAGACGCTTGCGCCCACCATCTGCTACGAGGATGCCTATGCGTCGGAGCAGCTGGCGCTGGCGCGCCGCGCCTCGCTGCTGGTGAACGTCACCAACGACGCGTGGTTCGGTGACTCCACGGCGCCGCACCAGCACCTCGACATCAGCCGCATGCGTTCGCTCGAGACCGGGCGACCGATGCTGCGCGCCACCAATGACGGCGTCACCGCGCTGATCGCCCACGACGGCACGCTGCTCGGGACGTTGCCGCAGTTCCAGCCCGGTGTGCTGACCGGCACCGTGGCGCCGCGCGAGGGGTCGACGCCGTACATGCGCTTCGGCAACTGGCCGGTGTTGGCGCTGTCGCTGCTTGCAGTCGCGCTCGGCCTGACGTGGCCGCGCCGGCGCGCGCCGCCCAGGGAGGCGCGATGAGCGGACGCGGCGGCGCGCTGACGCCCGAGGGCGAGCGCTATCCGCCGGCGCCGCACAAGCTCGATTTCCTGCCACTCGAGCCACCGGCGTTCGGCGGCGCGCAACCGATCGCCGACGGCGTGCGCTGGCTGCGTATCCCGCTGCCCATGGAACTCAACCACATCAACGTCTGGCTGATGGATGACGGCGACGGCTGGCTGCTGGTGGACACCGGCATGGCGCAGGACGTCTGTCGCCAGGCCTGGCTCGAGCTGGAGCAGCACGCGCTCGGCGGACGGCCGCTGCGCCGCATCTTCGTCACCCACGACCACCCTGACCACATGGGACTCGCACCGTGGCTGGCGGAGCGCCATGGTGCGACGGTCTGGATGTCGGAGCACGCCCATCGCTCGAGCGGCGAGTTCCTGCGCACCGAGCCCAGGGCGCTCGAGGCCCGGGTGCACGCGTTCCTGCACCGGCATGGCGTGGAGGTGCGCGAAGGGGACTCGGCCCGCGGCGACCATCGCGCGTGGTTCGGTGGCTGGCCGGCGCTCGAGCGCGCCCCGGCCGATGGCGACGTGGTCGAGGCGGGCCGGGGACGCTGGCAGGTGATCGAGACCGGCGGTCACTGCCGCGGGCATTTGTGCCTGTACGACGCTGAGCGCAGCCTGCTGGTGAGCGGTGACCAGGTGTTGCCAACCATCTCGCCGAACGTGAGCGTGCTGTCGTCCACGCCCGACGCCGACCCGCTGCGGGATTTCCTGGCCTCGCTCGAGCGGCTGCGTGCGTGCGCCCCATCGACCCTGGTGCTGCCGTCCCACGGTCGGCCGTTCCGCGGCCTGCATGCGCGCCTCGCCGACCTCGAGGCGCACCACCACCAGCAGCTCGGGGCGCTGCGCACTCACTGCACGGAGCCGCGCACGGCCTTCGAGCTGCTGCCGTCCATGTTTCGCCTCGTGCCGCGCGGCTTCCACAGGCTGCTCGCGATCGGTGAGGCGGTGGCGCACCTCAATTACCTGTGCGCCGAGGGGGATCTGGTGCGCGTGGTGGACGCCAGCGGCGTCGCCCGGTTTGTCGCCTCCCGTCCCGGACCGGTCGCCGGCTGACGTCCGCCGGGCCTCGCTGCCGCGGCAGTGCCCGGCTCGGGTATCCTTGACGGTTCCACACAGGCCACCGGCACGCCCATGCAGGAAAGATACGAACCGGCCGCGATCGAGGCCGAGGCCCAGCGCGACTGGGAAGTCCGCGGCACGTTCCGGGTCACCGAGGACTCATCCCGTCCCAAGTATTACTGCCTGTGCATGTTCCCGTACCCGAGCGGGCGCCTGCACATGGGCCACGTGCGCAACTACACCATTGGCGACGTGCTGACCCGCTACATGCGCATGCAGGGCTACAACGTGCTGCAGCCGATGGGCTGGGACGCATTCGGGCTGCCCGCCGAGAACGCGGCGATGGCGCACGGCGTGCCGCCAGCGAAGTGGACCTACGACAACATTGAGTACATGAAGCGGCAGCTCAAGTCGCTCGGCTTCGGCATCGACTGGAGCCGCGAGGTCGCAACCTGCCGCCCGGAGTACTACCGCTGGAACCAGTGGCTGTTCCTGCGCATGCTCGAGAAGGGCATCGCCTACCGCAGGACCGGCGTCGTCAACTGGGATCCCGTGGACCAGACCGTGCTTGCCAATGAGCAGGTGATCGACGGCCGCGGCTGGCGTACTGGGGCGATCGTCGAGAAGCGCGAGATCCCGATGTACTACCTGCGCATCACCGACTACGCGCAGGACCTGCTCGACGCGCTCGGCACCTTGCCCGGCTGGCCCGAGCGCGTGCGCCTGATGCAGGAGAACTGGATCGGCCGGTCCGAGGGCGTGGAAATCGAGTTCGAGATCGAGGGGACGGCGGAGCCACTTGCGATCTATACCACCAGGCCGGACACGCTGTGCGGCGTGACCTACATGGCAGTCGCGGCGGAGCACCCGCTCGCACAGCGCGCCGCGGCGGGCAACCCCGACCTCGAGGCGTTCCTGGCCGAGTGCCAGCGCTCGGGCGTCACCGAGGCGGCGCTCGAGACCATGGAAAAGCGCGGCATGCCGCTCGGCATCCATGCCATCCACCCGATCACCGGCGAGCGCGTGCCGGTCTGGGTCGCGAACTTCGTGCTGATGGGCTACGGCACCGGAGCCGTCATGTCCGTGCCCGCACACGACCAGCGCGACTGGGAGTTCGCGCGCCGCTATGGCCTGCGCATCCATCCGGTGGTGCAGCCGCTCGACGGCAGCCTGCCCGACATCGAGGCCGGCGCGTTCACCGGGCACGGCCGGCTGATCAACTCCGGGCGCTTCGACGGGCTCGAGTTCGAAGAAGCGTTCGATGCGTACGCGAAGACCTTCGAGGCGCAGGGCACGGGCAAGCGGCGCGTCAACTGGCGCCTGCGCGACTGGGGCATCTCGCGCCAGCGCTACTGGGGCTGCCCGATCCCGCTGATCCACTGTGTGCAGTGCGGCGTGCAGCCGGTGCCGGACGAGCAGCTACCCGTCGTGCTGCCCGACGACCTCGTGCCGGACGGCAGCGGCAATCCGCTCGGCAAGAGCCGCGCGTTCCTCGATTGCACGTGCCCGAAGTGCGGGGCGCCGGCGCGGCGCGAGACCGACACCATGGACACCTTCGTGGACTCGTCCTGGTACTACTTCCGCTTCGCCAGCGCTGGCAACGACGCGGCGATGGTGGACGAGCGTGCGGCGTACTGGTTGCCGGTGGACCAGTACATCGGCGGCATCGAGCACGCCATCCTGCACCTGCTGTACTCGCGCTTCTGGACGCGCGTGATGCACGATCTCGGCCTGACCGCGGTAGCGGAGCCGTTCACCAACCTGTTGACGCAGGGCATGGTCCTGAACGAGATCTACTTCCGCAAGCCGGCGTCGGGCCGCATCACCTACTACAACCCGGCCGATGTCGACGTGCAGGTCGACGACAAGGGAGCGCGTATCGGCGCGCTGCTGCGCGAGGACGGCCAGCCGGTCGAGAGCAGCGGCATCGGCACCATGTCGAAGTCGAAGAACAACGGCGTCGATCCGCAGTCGCTGGTGGAGCGCTACGGCGCCGACACGGCGCGGCTGTTCACGATGTTCGCGGCGCCGCCCGAGCAGTCGCTCGAGTGGTCCGATGAGGGCGTGGACGGCGCGTTCCGCTTCATGAAGCGCCTGTGGAAGGCGGTGCACCAGCATGTCGGCGGCGGGGCCGTGACCGCGCTCGACGTCCCGGCGCTCGACGAGGCGCAGCGCACCCTGCGCCGGCAGGTGCACGAGACGCTGGTGAAAGTGACGACCGACATCGGTCGCCGCCGTACCTTCAATACCGCGATCGCTGCGGTCATGGAGCTGATGAACGCCGTGGCGCGCTTCGACGACCGCTCGCCGCAGGGCCGCGCCGTCGTGCAGGAGGCGCTCGAGATCGTGGTGCTGGTGTTGTCGCCGGTCGTGCCCCACGCCTGCCACGCGCTGTGGCGCGAGCTCGGCCACGCCGGCGCGGTCGTCGACGAGCGCTGGCCGGAGCTGGATTCGCGCGCGCTCGAGCGCGCCGCAGTCGAGGTCGTGGTGCAGGTGAACGGCAAACTGCGCGGACGCGTCACGGTACCGGTCGGTGCCGACGAGACCACCGTGCGCGAAGCGGCGCTCGCCGATGCCAACGTGCAGCGCTTCATGGAGGGCAAGCCGGTGCGCAAGTTCGTCTACGTGCCCGGCAAGCTCGCCAACGTCGTGGTGTAGCGCACATGCCGCGTATCGCCACGCTCTGCCTGCTGCTGGCCGTCGCGGTACTGGCGGCCGGATGCGGCTTCCGGCTGCAGGGAGCCTCGCAACTGCCCGCCGGTCTCGACAGCGTGCACGTCGCCACGCGGGACCGCCTCACGTCCTTTGCAGTCGAGCTCGGGCGCGGCCTCGAGCGCATCGGCGCGAGTCAAGCCGCGGTGGCCGGCGAGGCCGATGCGGTGGTGCGCGTGACCCGGGACCGCAGCGGTCGCCGGGTGCTGTCCGTGTCGGCGCGCAACACGCCGCAGGAATACGCGGTCTTCTACGAGGTGGAGTTTGCGATCGACCGCGGCGGCGTGCAGGTGGTGCCGCCGCAGAGGCTCGAGCTGACGCGCAACATCAGCTTCGACGAGAGCGAGCTGCTCGCGAAGGACCGCGAGGAAGAGATCCTGCGCGAGGCGATGGCCCGCGACCTCGCGGACCTCGTGCTGCGCCGCCTCGAGTCGCTGCCGCCCGCCCCGCCGCCCGCGCAAAGCGGTCCGTCGCGCTGACCAGCTCGTGCGTGTTGCCGGGCTCGAGCGCCGAGTGGCCGGCGTCGGGCACCACGCGGAAGTCGGCCTCCGGCCAGGCGCGGTGCAGGTCCCAGGCGGTCATCATCGGGCAGACCACGTCGTAGCGGCCCTGCACGATCACCGCCGGTATGTGGCGGATGCGTCGCACGCCGCGCAGCAACTGGTCCTCGCGCGCGAGGAAGCCCTTGTTGACGAAGTAGTGGCACTCGATGCGCGCCACGGCCACCGCGAAGTCCTCCTCGCCCCAATGGCTGACGTTGTCGTCATTGGTGTGCAGATAGCTCGTGGCCGCTTCCCAGACCGACCAGGCGCGGGCGGCGCGCACGCGCGTGGCGCGGTTGGGCGAGGTGAGGCGCCGGTAGAAAGCCGCCACGAGGTCGCCCCGCTCACGCGGCGGGATCGCGGCGATGTACTCCTCCCACCGATCCGGGAAGATGGCGCTCGCGCCCTGCTGGTAGAACCAGTCGATCTCGGCCTTGCGCAGCATGAAGATGCCGCGCAGCACCAGCTCGCTGACCCGCTGCGGGTGCGCCTGCGCGTAGGCGAGCGCCAGCGTCGAGCCCCACGAACCACCGAACACCAGCCAGCGCTCCAGGCCCAGGTGCCGGCGCAGCGCCTCCATGTCGGCCACGAGGTGCCAGGTGGTGTTGTCCACGAGGCTCGCGTGCGGCCGGCTGCGACCGCAGCCGCGCTGGTCGAACACCACGATGCGATAACGCTTCGGGTCGAAGAAGCCCCGCGCCGACGGGCTCGCGCCCGCACCCGGGCCGCCGTGTACGAACACGGCCGGCTTGCCTCGCGGGTTGCCGCATTCCTCCCAGTAGATCTCGTGCAGTGGCGAGACACGCAGGTAGCCGCTGCGAAATGGCTCGATGGCGGGGTAGAGGGTGCGGCGGGTGGTGGGCATGGGGAAGGGGATAGGGGATAGGGGATGGGGGATAGTAAGAGGTTCGGCGGCAGTTTGTGAAAGCCGCAGTCTTCTCTGACTATCCCCCATCCCCTATCCCCTTCGGGCCAGGCACGCAGTGGCAGCCCGAGGGTCGAGGCGGCATAATCGGCCGTACATGCCGAACCACGCACAGGCACCCCGTCGGCCACGGGTCCGCGCCACAGGTCGCCAGGCGCAGTGAGGACCTCCCCGGACGGCCTGCCGCCAGGCCTCGCCCGTGGCCTGCGCAGCGTGTACCTCGTCACCGGCAGCGAACCCCTGCTGATCGCCGAGGCCTGCGACGCCATTCGCGCGGCGGCGCGCGCCCAGCAGTACGCCGACCGCGAGGTGCACTTCCTCGAGCGGGGCTTCGACTGGAACGCGCTGCTCGCGGACGCCGCCAACCTGTCGCTGTTCGCCACGCGCCGCCTGATCGAGCTCAGGATCGGCCCGACGCCCGATGCGGAGGCGCAGAAGTCGCTGGCGGGCCTCGCCGAGCGTCCTCCCGAGGACACCGTGCTGCTCGTGTCGGGCGAACTCGAGTACAAGACCCTGAAGACCGCCTGGGTGAAGGCCTTCGAGGAACATGGCGTGCTGGTGGTGGCGCAGCCCGTGGAGCGTCCGGCGCTGCCGACGTGGATCCGCGATCGGCTCGCTCGCCATGGCGTCAGGATCGAGCCGGCGGCCGCCGAGCTGCTCGCCGACCGGGTCGAGGGCAACCTGCTCGCCGCGCAACAGGAAGTGGAGCGCGTCGCGCTGCTGATGCCTGGGGCGACGCTCGACGCCGGACAGGTTGCCGAGCTGGTCGCCGACAGCGCGCGCTACGACGTGTTCGAGCTGTCGGCCGCCGCGTTTTCCGGCCAGCCGGAACGCGCGCTGCGCATCCTCGCCGGCCTGCGTGGCGAGGGGCGCGAGCCGCCGCTGGTGCTGTGGGCGCTGCTCAATGACCTGCGCGGCCTGTCGCGCGTCGCGCAGCGCCTCGAGCGCGAGCGATCGCTCGACTCGATCTTCCGCTCCGAGCAGATCTGGTCGAACCGCCAGAAGCCGCTGCAGGCCGCGCTGCCGCGCTTGTCGCGAGGCGACATCGACGCGCTGCTGCTCGAGGCGGCGGCGGTCGATCGCATGGCGAAGGGCAGCCTGCGCGGCGACGCCTGGGTTGCGCTCGAATTGCTGGTCGCGAGGATTGCCGGCGTGCGGCTGGCTGCATGAAGCCGATCGGAATCTTCGGCGGCACCTTCGACCCGATCCACTTCGGTCACCTGCGCACCGCGTTCGAGTTGCGGCAGGCCCTCGACCTCGCCGAGATGCGCTTCATCCCGGCCGGGCGGCCGCCGCATCGCGGCACGCCGTCGTGCGACCCGCTGCACCGCCTGGCGATGGTGCGGGCGGCGATCGCCGACCAGCCGGGCTTCGCGGTCGACGACCGGGAGGTGCGCCGCGACGGACCGTCCTACATGGTGCTCACGCTGCGCGAGCTGCGCGCGGAGGCCCCGGCGCGCCCGATGTGCCTGGTTGTTGGCATGGACGCATTCCTCGGCCTGCCGCAATGGTACGAGTGGCGTGAAGTGGTCGCGCTGGCGCACGTCGTCGTGGCGCATCGCCCCGGCTGGTCCGCGCCCGCGGGCGGCCCGCTCGGCGAACTGCTGGCCACGCGCGGCACGCAGCGGGTCGTCGACCTGCACGACAACCTGGCCGGTCGCATCCATGTGCGCCCGGTCACGCAACTGGAGATTTCCTCGACCGAGCTGCGCGACCTGATCGTTGCCGGCCGCGACCCGCGGTACCTGCTGCCCGACGCGGTGCGCGCCATCATCCAGGATACCGCCTGTTACCAATCCGCCCCCACGAGGTGAGCATGACAGCAAAGCGACCGGCCACTCGACGTGCTGCGAACTCTGCCCGAGCCAAGACCACGGTAAAGACCAAGGCCAAGGCCAGGACGAAGCCCACGGCCAAGGCCGCAGCCAAGACCAGGACGGTGGCCAAGGCCAGGAACGTCCCGGCGACTCGCGCCGCCGGTGTCGCGGCGCGCGCCAAGGCGCCGGCTGCGACCCGCAGGCACGCGGCGCCGAAGGGCAGGCCCACGCTGCGCGACATCGTGCTCAGCGCCCTCACGGAGCTGAAGGCGATCGACGTGCGCGCGCTGGACGTGCGCGGCATCACCGACATCACCGACATCATGGTGGTGGCCAGCGGCACGTCGGACCGGCACGTGAAGTCAATCGCCGACCGCGTGGTGCAGCGCTGCAAGGAGGCGGGCTACCGGCCGTACGGGCTCGAGGGCGAACGCGACGGCGAGTGGGTATTGCTCGACCTGCAGGACATCGTGCTGCACGTCATGCTGCCGCGCGTGCGCGAGTTCTATGCGCTGGAGAAGCTCTGGGAGGGCGGCGCCGCGGCCTGAGGTCGCGGACCCGCGCGTCCCATGCTGATGCGGCTCGTGGCCGCCGGCACGCGCATGCCGGGCTGGGTCGACGCCGCCGTGGCGGACTACGCCGGCCGCCTGCGCGGTGATTACCGGCTCGAGGTCGTGGCGATCGCGCTCGGCAAGCGCGGCGCGGGCGACGTGCAGCGCGCAATCGAGGCCGAGGGCGAGCGCATGCTGGCGGCAGCCGGGCCGCGCGCCGCGCTGGTGGCGCTGCAGGTCGGCGGCAAGGCCCTGTCCACCGAGCAGCTGGCGCGCTGGCTCGAGGAGCGGGCCCGACTCGGCGAGCCGCTCGCTTTCTGCATCGGCGGTCCCGATGGCCTGGCGCCGCAGGTGGATCGCAAGGCCTGCCTGCGCTGGTCCGTGTCGGCCCTGACCCTGCCGCACGGCCTCGCACGCGTGGTTGCGGCCGAGGCGCTGTACCGCGCCGTGACGGTGATCAAGGGCCTGCCCTACCACCGTCCGTAGAATTGCGCCTGCGGCCATGGACAGCACGGCCCGGGCCGCGGTTGAATGTCGGATTGGGCACCCTGGCTGGAGCCGATCATGCATCCCTATCCGCATCTCTATTCCGTCGAGGCGTCCGCCCAGCCCGAGGGTGACGTCCCGGTCATCTCCGCCGGGCTCCCGGCGCTCGCCACGGCACCGCCGGCCGAGTTCGACGGCCCCGGCGACCGTTGGTCCCCCGAGACGCTGCTGGTCGCGGCCGTGGCGGACTGCTACCTGTTGAGCTTCCGCGGCGTGGCGCGGGCCAACAAGTTCGCCTGGAATTCGCTTGCGTGCTCGGTCGAGGGCAAGCTCGATCGCATCGATGGCAAGACCCAGTTCACGCACATCGTGGTGCGCGCCACCTTGCGGGCGCCCGCGGGGACGGATGAGGCCAAGGCCGTGCAACTCATGCAGCGCGCCGAGCACGTCTGCCTGATCAGCAACTCGCTGGTCGCTGCGCGCAGCGTCGAGACGCAGGTCATCCTCGAATGAGCGCTGCATGACGCGGCGATCGATCCTGCTCGCTTCCGCGTCGCCCCGTCGCAGCGAACTGTTGCGCCAGGTGGGCATCGACCACGAGATCTGCCCGGTGGACGTCGACGAGTCGGTGCGTCCCGGCGAAGCGCCGTCGGCGTATGTGCTGCGGCTCGCCGAGGCAAAGGCTGCGGCACTGTGGCAACGGCTCGCTGCGGCGGAACGCCGTCTGGTACTGGCCGCCGACACCACCGTGGCGCTCGAGGGCGAGATCTTCGGCAAGCCGGCGGACCTCGCGGAGGCTCGTGCGATGCTCGGGCGGCTCTCGGGCCGCACCCACGAGGTGCACACGGCCGTCGCCGTGCTGCACGCCGGTGGCGCCGCGGCGCGGGTCAGCAGCAGCAGCGTCAGCCTGCGGACGCTCACCCCGGCCGAGATCGACTGGTACTGGCGCACCGGCGAGCCCGCCGACAAGGCGGGTGGCTACGCCGTGCAGGGTCGCGCGGCGGCTTTCATCCGCCACATCGCCGGCAGTTACTCGGGGATCATGGGCCTGCCGCTGTACGAGACCTGGGAACTGCTCGCGCCGCTGCTCGGTCTGACGGTCGTGGAGCCAGCTACTTGAGCACCGAGATGGTCGTCAACGTCAGCCCGCGCGAGACGCGGGCCGCGCTGCTCGAGAACGGCATCCTGCAGGAACTGTTCGTCGAACGCGCGAGCCGCCTCGGGCTGGCGGGCAACCTGTACAAGGGCCGCGTGTCGCGCGTGCTGCCGGGAATGCAGGCGGCGTTCATCGACATCGGGCTCGAGCGTACCGCGTTCCTGCACGTCTCCGACATCGTGCAGCCGGCCGACGCCGAAGGCGCCGTCGATGCGTTGCGCACCGACAGCATCCGCGAACTGGTGGGCGAGGGCGCCGACATCCTGGTGCAGGTGCTGAAGGACCCGCTCGGTACCAAGGGCGCGCGGCTCACCACCTTCATCACCATCCCGTCCCGGTACCTGGTGTACATGCCGTTCGGTCACGGCGTCGGCGTCTCGGCGCGGATCGAGAACGAGGCCGAGCGCCAGCGGCTGCGCGAGGCACTGCAGTCGTTCACGCCGCCGGGCAACGGCGGTGGCTACATCGTGCGCACCGCCGCCGAGGGTGCCACGGGCGACGCGCTGCGCGCCGACATGCTGTTCCTGCGCAAGCTGTGGGACGTGCTCACCGAGCGCGCGCGCGGCGCCGCGCAGGGCACGCTGGTGCATGAGGACCAGCCGCTGCCGCTGCGGCTGATGCGCGACCTGGTGGGCGAGGGCGTCGATCGCGTGCTGGTCGACCACGAGCGCACCTGCGAGCAGATGCGCGAGTTCGCCGCCACCTTCATGCCGGGCATCGAGGCGCGCGTCGAGCGCTATACCGGCGGTCGGCCGATCTTCGACCTGCACGGCGTCGAGGAGGAGATCCAGCGTTCGCTGGAGCGCAAGGTGGCGCTCAAGTCGGGCGGCTACCTGATCATCGACCAGACCGAAGCGCTCACCACCATCGACGTGAACACGGGCGCCTACGTCGGGCACCGCAACCTCGAGGAGACGATCTACCGCACCAACCTCGAGGCCGCCGTGGCGATCGCGCGCCAGCTGCGGCTGAGGAACCTGGGCGGCATCATCATCATCGACTTCATCGACATGGAGGAGGAGGAGCACCGCAGGCAGGTGCTGCAGGCGCTCGAGAAGGCGCTCGCCAAGGACCACGCCAAGACCCACGTCTCGACCGTGTCGCAGCTCGGCCTGGTCGAGATGACGCGCAAGCGCACGCGCGAGAGCCTGGCGCACCAGCTGTGCATGCCGTGCCCGGCCTGCGAAGGCCGCGGCTTCCTCAAGACGCCCGAGACGGTCTGCTATGAGATCTTCCGCGAGATCCTGCGCCAGGCAGCGCAGTTCGACCTGCAGCAGCTGCTGGTGCTGGCGCACCAGGACGTGATCGAACGGCTGCTCGACGAGGAATCGGCGGCGCTCGGCGAGCTCGAGGTGCTGGTCGGCAAACCGATCCGCCTGCAGACCGAGTCACTGTATGAGCCCGACCAGTACGACGTGGTGCTGATGTGAACGGCTCGCCCGGGCGCGGCTATTCCGCCCGGCTCTGGCGCCTCCTGGCCGGCACTCTCGCCGGCATCCTGATCCTCGCCGCGCTGCTGCTCGGAGCGTTGCGCCTGGCGATTGCACGCGTACCGGAGAACGCCGCGCGCATCCAGGCCTGGGTCGAGCAGCAGACGGACTACCGGCTCGAGTTCCAGGGCGTCGACGCCCGCCTGCGCTGGTGGGGGCCCGAGGTGGTGCTGCGCGACCTGCGCGTTCTCGACCGTGATGCCGGCCAGGCGTTGTTCGAGACGCGCGAGGGCGCCGTCTCGCTCGACTTGTGGAACCTCTTCCGCACCGGCGAGCTGGTCGCCGGGCGCGTGCGCGTGGTCGGGCCATCCATCACGGTGGTGCGACTCGCCGACGGCCGCATCCGGCTGCTCGGGCAGCACGAGCGGCCCGCCGACCGGCCACCTTTTGATTTCGACCGGCTGCCGGGCGGACGGGTCGAGGTGGAGGACGCGACCATCGTGTACCGCGACCTCAAGACCGGACGTGGCCCTTGGCAGCTGCAGCAGGTGCGGCTGTCGCTGCGGCGCGCACACGATGACCTCGACGTCACCGGTGCGGCGCGGCTGCCGGCGGGCCTCGGCGGCGGCATCGAGTTCGAGGGTCGCATGCGCGGCTCCCTCGACCAGGCGGAGGCGATGCAGGGCCAGCTCGACCTGCGCTGCGAGCGGCTGCGCCTGGCGGGCCTCGCCGACGTGCTGCCGGGCGGCAGGATTCGCGCGCTGTCCGGTGAAGGGCCGGTGACTGCCAGCGTCGCGTTCGATCGCGGTCGCCTGCAGAACCTGCGCCTCGACCTGCAACTCGCGGACGTCGCGCTCGCCGTGCCGGCCCGCGCCGTTGCGCCGATCCAGACCGTGGTGGTCGCAGCGCCCGCGCGCCCGCCGGGCGCATCGCCGCTCAGCATGCCGGCTGCCGAGACGTCTTTCGTCCAGCGGCCCGCCGCAGAGTTGCCGCGCGAGGTCCGCTACGCCGCCATCGGCGGCCGCCTGCGCCTGCGCCAGGACGGGGACTGGTGGGTGTTACGCGCAACGGACCTCGAGTTGCGTCGCAGCCCGCAACGTACCGGGCAGCTCGCATCGCTCGGTGCCCGGCTGCGCGGCCACCCGCAGAGCGCGTTCGAACTGGGCATCCATGCCGCTGCGCTGTCGATCGGCGATGCGTGGCCGCTGGTGCTGGCGCTGGCGCCGCCTGCGCTCGATCCATGGGCTGGCCTCGATCCGTCGGGCGTCGTGCGCGAACTGCGTGCCGACGTAGTGCGCGAGCGCGCGGGCGCGGCGCCGGAGTTCGCGGTGTCGGTCGATGTCGACGGCCTTGCGGTGCGGCCGGTCGGACGCTGGCCCGGCATCGCGGGGATCACGGCGCGGGCTTCCGGGACCGAGCAGCGCGGCCGGATCGCACTGCGCGCCGCTGCGCCGTCGTTCGAGTGGCCGCGGCTGTTCCGTACGCCGATCGTCGCCACTCGCGCCACGGCCGACGTGGACTGGCATCGCGACGGCAGCGACTGGGTGCTGTCCTCGCAGGACGTGCAGCTGGTGCATCCGCAGGCGGTGGCCTCGGCGTCGGCGACGTTACGCCTGCCGCTGCGCGGTCGTTCGCCCCACCTCGACGCCGAGGCGCGCGTCGAGCGGCTCGATGTCGTCCTGGTCCGCGGCGTATTGCCGGTCGGTCGCATGCAGCCGCGCTCACTCGCCTGGCTCGAGGCGGCGTTCCGCCAGGGCATCGCCAGCGACGGCGTGTTGAGCTATCACGGCCCGGTGCGCAAGTTCCCGTTCCGTGCGGGTGAGGGCGAGTTCAAGGCACGTGCCAGTGTGCGGGACGTGACTCTGTTATTCCTCGACGGCTTCGCACCGCTCACGGGCGCCACGGGCACGGTGGAATTCAACAATGCGTCGATTGCCGCGGCGGTGACAGCCGGGGACATCGGCGGCCTGCGGCTGCGCCGCGTCAGTTTCGCCCTCGACGACTACAAGGCGGCGACGCTCGACATCTACGGCGAGGGATCGGGCGACGTCGCCAGCGCACTGCGGGTGCTGCAGCAGAGCCCGCTCGGCCCGCAGATCGGCGCGCAGTTCATGCAACTGTCGGGTCGCGGTCCCGCCGACTTCTCGCTGCGCCTGAAATTGCCGACGCAGGACGTGCAGGCCCGTGACTACCTGGTGCGCACCACGCTGCGCTCGGTGACCGTCGGCTGGCCGGTGCTGCGCGTGCCGGCGACCGGCGTCACCGGGGAACTCGAGATCCACAACCGGGAGTTTCGCGCCAAGGCTCTGCGCGGCACGATCCTCGACGGCCCGTTCGAAGTCGCGCTGCAGCCGGGACCCGTGGGGCGAGGGGTCTCGGCAGCGGTGCTGTTCAGCGGCAGCGGCCGAGCCGCCGGGCCGCGCCTGCCGCCGTTCATCGGCCTGCCCGATTCGATCCGCATGGCGGGCACGGCCGACTGGCGGCTCGACGGCAAGGTCGAGCGGCGCGGCGATGGCGAGCGGTGGTCTACCCGCGTCGAGGTCGCGACGGACCTGCGCGGTCTGCAGATCGATGCGCCGCGGCCGTTCGCAAAACCGGCAGCCGATCCGCGTCCCACGCGGGTCGTGCTCGAGGTGCCGAGCCGTGGCCGCACCGACGTACGCATCGAATCCGGGGCGGCGCGCGCGGCGCTGCAGTTCGTCGAGCGCGGGAACCGGCGCTGGGATCTCGAGCGCGGCGCGGCACGCTTCGACGCGCAGCCGGTGGCGATGCCTGCGCAACCGGGCCTGCACGTCGGCGGCGACTGGCCCGAGTTCGATCTCGCCGAATGGCTGGCGCTGCGCTCGGCGACGCCCGGCGAGCGGCGACTGTCGGACTGGCTCGGCCCGGTGGACGTGCACCTCGACCGTGCACGCGTGCTCGGCTTCGAGTTCCTCGACGTCACCGCGCGACTGGAGCCTGCCGCCGACGAGTTTCGCGTGGTGGCGAGCGGGCCGATGGCCGACGGTACCGTGGTGATCCCGGGCGATTTCGCCACCGGGCGCCCGCTCAGCCTGGACATGCGCCGGTTGGTGCTGCAGTCGGCGCCGCCCGTGCCGGGTGCCGGGCCTGCGTCGCCCACCGATCCTCGCGACCTGCCAGCCATCGCGGCCCGCGCCGAGGACTTCACCTGGCAGGGGCGGCATTTCGGCCGGCTGGTCGCCACGGTGGACCGGGTGCCGCAGGGCCTGCGCCTTGCCAGCCTGGCGACGGAAGGGAAGGACTTCACGCTCGGCGGCACCGGCACCTGGCTGGCGGAGGGCCCGGGTTCGCGCACGCGCCTCGCACTCGATTTCAGGAGCACGAACCTCGCGGCCGCGTCGCGTGCGCTGGGCTATCGCGATGTCGTGGATGCCGAGCGGGCTCACGTGCGCGCCAACCTGACGTGGTCCGGTGGCCCGGACGAGGACTCGATCGCGCGCATGGACGGCTCGCTGCGCCTCGAGCTCGACCGCGGCCAGCTACGCGGTGTGAAGCCCGGTGCGGGCCGCATCCTCGGCCTGACCAGTGTTGCCGCGCTGCCGCGGCGCCTCGCGCTCGACTTCCGCGACGTGACCGACGAAGGCCTTGCCTTCGACACCGTGCGCGGCGACTTCGAGGTGCGGGCCGGCAACGCTTACACGCAGAACGTGCTGCTCAAGGGAGCGGCCGTCGACGTCGGCGTGGTCGGTCGCACCGGCCTCGCGGCGCAGGACTTCGATCAGACAGTGGTCGTGAGCGGCAACCCGAGCGGCCCGATCACGGTCGCCGGCGCCCTCGCCGGTGGCCCGGTCGGTGCGGCCGGAGCACTGCTGATCTCGCAGCTGTTCAAGGGCCAGCTGCAAGGGCTGGCGCGCGTCTATTATCGCGTGACCGGCTCGTGGGCCAATCCCACGGTGGAACGCATTTCGGCCGCAGCCAGCAGCAACCTCGCTGTCGGCGAAGTGGCGCCACAGGAGGGCAGGCAGTGACGCAGGTAGCGGCCATCCAGATGACGACGTCGGCCGACCTCGGCCGCAACCTCGTCGTCGCCGAAGCGCTGCTGCGGCGCGCGCGCGATGGCGGCGCACGCATCGCGGCGCTGCCGGAGAATTTCGCGTTCATGGGGACTGCGGAGGGCGACAAGCTCGCCGTGGCCGAGGACGAAGGCCGGGGGCCGATCCAGGACGCAGTGGCCGGCCTCGCGCGGCAGCTCGGGCTGTGGATCGTCGCCGGCACGCTGCCGTTGCGCGTCGCCGACGAGCCGCGCGTCGCGGCCGCCTGCCTGGTGTTTGACGCCGACGGACGACGAGTGGCGCGTTACGACAAGATCCACCTGTTCGACGTCGCCATCCCCGGCAAGGACGAGCGCTACCAGGAGTCGGCCTCGGTGCGCCCCGGGCAGGCGACCGTCTGCGTCGACACGCCGGCGGGCCGCCTCGGTCTCGCGGTCTGCTACGACCTGCGCTTTCCCGAGTTGTTCCGGCGCCTGCTCGACGACGGCGCCGAATGGTTCTGCCTGCCGTCGGCGTTCACCGCGCCGACCGGGCGGGCGCACTGGGAGACGTTGCTGCGGGCGCGCGCGATCGAGAACCTGTGTCATGTGGTTGCGCCGGCGCAGTCCGGCTTCCACGAGAACGGGCGCGAGACCCATGGCGACTCGATGGTCGTCGACGGTTGGGGCAGGGTGCTGGCGCGGTTGCCGCGTGGCAGCGGGGTGGTGGTCGCGGACATCGACCTCGTACGGCAGCGCGAGGTCAGGCAGAATTTCCCCTCCATCCAGCACCGGCGCCTGCCCACCTGACTCCATGCAGATCCAGATCCCGCCCGCCCTGTTCACGCCACAGTCCCCGCTACCGGCCGCGGACGCGGCGTCCGACCCGCTCGCCACGGCGCGCGCCGGCCTGCTGCTGCCCGCCGGCCTCGACGAGGACCGCGTCGCGAACGTGCTCGGCGACGTCATGGGCCACGCGGTCGACTACGCGGACGCCTATTTCCAGCTGATCCGCGAGGAGTCGTGGGCGCTTGAGGACGGCATCGTGAAGGACGGTGCGCACAGTATCGACCACGGCGTCGGCGTGCGCGCGCTCGCCGGCGAGAAGGCGGGCTTTGCCTACTCGGACGAGATCGTGCTGCCGGCGCTGCTCGAGGCGGCGCATGCGGCGCGCGCGATCGCCCGTTCCGGCAGCACGGGCGGGCTGCAAGCCTGGCGCGCGCAGCGCGGTCGCTCCCTGTATCCACCGCTCGACCCGCTCGAGTCGCTGGGCGACGACGCCAAGGTGCGGTTGCTCGGCGACATCGATCGCGAGGCGCGCACGCTCGACGCGCGCATCACGCAAGTCATGGCGAGCTTGTCCGCGTCGCACGACACGATCCTGGTGCTCGCGAGCGACGGCACGCTCGCCGCGGACGTGCGGCCGCTGGTGCGGCTCAACGTGTCGGTGATCATCGAGCAGCAGGGACGGCGCGAGCAGGGCTATGCGGGCGGCGGCGGCCGCTTCGCTTACACTGAGTTCCTCGCCTGCGGCCGCTGGCGCGACCTGGTACGCGAGGCGGTGCGCACTGCGCAGGTCAACCTCGAGTCGGTGCCGGCGCCCGCCGGCACGATGACGGTGGTGCTCGGTGCCGGCTGGCCCGGCGTGCTGCTGCACGAGGCGGTGGGCCACGGGCTCGAGGGCGATTTCAACCGCAAGGGTACCTCGGCCTTCAGCGGCCGCCTCGGCCAGCGGGTCGCCGCTCCGGGCGTGACCATCGTCGACGACGGCACGCTCGCCTCGCGCCGCGGCTCACTCAACATCGACGACGAAGGCACGCCGACGCAGTGCACCACCCTCATCGAGGACGGGGTGCTGCGCTGCTACCTGCAGGACAAGCTGAACGCGCGGCTGATGGGCGTGGCGCCGACCGGCAACGGCCGGCGCGAGTCGTTCGCCCACCTCACGCTGCCGCGCATGACCAACACCTACATGCTCGGCGGCCCGCACGCGCCGGAGGAAATCATCGCCTCGGTGCCGAAGGGCCTCTACTGCCGCAACTTCGGCGGCGGACAGGTGGACATCACCTCGGGCAAGTTCGTGTTCTCGGCGAGCGAGGCGTACCTGATCGAGGGCGGTCGCCTCGGCGCGCCGGTGAAGGGTGCTACGCTGATCGGCAACGGCCCCGAGGTGATGACGCGCGTCTCGATGGTCGGCAACGACCTGCGCCTCGACGACGGTGTGGGCACCTGCGGCAAGGAAGGACAGGACGTGCCAGTGGGCGTGGGCCAGCCGACGCTGCGCGTGGACGGCCTCACCGTCGGCGGCACCGCCTGAGCGCGCGGGAGACTGCCATGTGGCTGCCACGACCGGTCTATGAAGCCGTGCCCTACGCCTGGATGGCGGCCGGCATGGCGTCGCTGGGTGCGGCATGGTTCGTGCCACAGGGGCCACGCGGCCTGCTGCTCGCGCTCGGCGCGCCGGGCCTGACGCTCGGCCTGGTGCTGTGGATGCGGCGGCGCGACTACCGCGCGAGCCAGCGCGAGTACGACACCCGCGCGCTCGACGACTGAGGCGGGCGCCTCACTCCTCGGCGTCGACGCTCTCGTCCTCTTCCGCCTCGTCGGGGTCCATCACGGCGGTGGCGGTGGCCTTCTGCTCGGCCTTGTAGAACGCCAGTTCGTGCAGGCCGATCTTGACCACGTCGCCCTCGGCGAAGCGGTGGCGGCGCACCCGCTTGCCGCGCACGAAGATGCCGTTGGTGCTGTTGAGGTCCTCGATCCAGCTGCTATCGGTGGTGGTCGTCACCTGCGCGTGGTGGCGGCTCACGTACTTGCTCTCGACCTGCAGGTCGTTGTCGGAGGTGCGGCCGATCACGCAGCGGCCCGGCGCGAGATAGACCTCCGTCACCGTCGCACCCTTGAGCGACAGCAGCAGCCGGCCGACCGGCAGCTGCTCCTGCGGCGCGGTGTCGTCGAGCGTGGCATGCAGCTGGTTGTGGGTGCGGGCGGCGTATTCGACCCATTGCAGCTCGGCGATCGCCGCGCGCACGTCGTCGACTCCGACCGTAGCACGGTCCTGCGCGAACGCGGCGAGCAACGCCGTGTCGCACAGCGTATTGGTGAGGCGTGGAATGCCGCCGGTGTAGCGATACAGCAGCGCGAACGTGTCGGGCTCGAAGAGTTCGCGCTCGCCCGCGCCGGCCACGCGCAGGCGGTGGCGGATGTACTCGGTGGCGTCCGGCTCGCTGAGCGCGGTGAGGTGGAAGCGCAGGCGCACGCGCTGCTTGAGCTGCACGAGGTCCGCCGAGTCGAGCTTGTCGCTCAGCTCTGGCTGGCCGGCGAGGATGATGCGCAGCACCTTTTCCTTGGTGGTCTCCACGCCCGACAGCAGGCGCACTTCCTCGAGCACCTTGTTGCTGAGGTTCTGTGCCTCGTCGATGATCAGCAGCACCTTGCGGCCGTTCGCGTACTGCTCGATCAGGAACTGGTTGAGCGTCGCCAGCAGTTCGGCCTTGCGCATCTTGAACGGGCTGAAGCCGAACTGCGCCAGCAGCGTCTGCAGGAACTCGAGCGGCGAGATCTGTGTCTGGTTGAGCTGCGCCACCACCACGTCCTGCTCGATTTCCTTGAGGAAGGTCTCGATCAGGGTGGTCTTGCCCGAGCCGATCTCGCCGGTGATCACCACGAAGCCGTCGGTGAACCAGATCGTCGACTCCATGTACGCCTTGGCGCGGGAGTGGATCTGGCTCAAGTACAGGAATGCCGGGTCCGGGCTGAGGCGGAACGGCAGCTCGCTGAGCTGGAAGTGGTCGAGGTACATGGGCGGCTCCGGACCCTACTATACGAGAGGCACGGGCGGAGTGAGAAACGCCGTCCGTCACATTCCCGGCAGGCAGGGCGCCGGGGGGCTCAGCGCGGCACGCGCCGCAGCAGGCGGCGCAGCACCTCGTCGCGCCGGGCGGCCGTGGGGGCCACCAACGTGCAATGGCCGAGCTTGCGGCCGGCCCGCGCTGCCTTGCCGTAGTCGTGATGGTGTGCGCCTGGCAGGGCCAGGATGCGGTCGCGGTCCGGCAGGGTGCCGATGTAGTTCACCATCGCCGCATGGCCGACCGGGCTGGTGTCGCCGAGCGGCAGGCCCAGGATGGCGCGCAGGTGATTCTCGAACTGCGAAGTGACTGCACCCTCGATGGTCCAGTGGCCGGAGTTGTGCACGCGCGGCGCCATCTCGTTGGCCACGAGGCGGCCGCCCGCGACGAAGAACTCGATGGTGAGCACGCCGGCATAGCCGAAATGGTCGATGACTCGCCGCAGATAACCCTCGGCCGTGCGCTGCAGCCTGGCGTTGCGGGTCGGGGCCACGGTCACGCGCAGGATCCCCTCGCGATGGGCATTGGTCGCGAGCGGGTAGGCGCGCACTTCGCCGCGCGTGCTGCGGGCGCCGATGATCGACACTTCGTGCTCGAACGCCACGAAGCCCTCGAGGATCAGCGGGACGCCGCCGAGCGCCTCCCAGGCCGGGCGCACGTCGGCGCGCTTCTTCAGCACGCGCTGCCCGCGGCCGTCGTAACCGAGCCGGCGGGTCTTCAGCACGCAGGGCAGGCCGAGGGCCGCGACGGCCGCATCGAGGTCGGCGCGCGAGTCCACCGCGCGATAGGGCGGAGTCGGAATGCCGAGGCGGCTGAACAACTCCTTCTCGAGGATCCGGTCCTGCGAGACCCGCAATGCGTCCACCGGCGGGAAGCAGGGGCGCGTTGCCGCCATCTCCTGCAGCGCCGCCACGGGCACGTTCTCGAACTCGTAGGTGACGAGGTCCACCTGGCCCGCGAGTTCGCGCAGCGCACGGATATCGTCGAAGGCGCCGACCACGATCGGCGCCACCTGTGCGCCCGGGGACTGCGGGCTCGAGTCGAGGAAGCGGAACTGCAGCGCGAACGGGAAGCCCGCCAGCGCCAGCATCTGCCCGAGCTGGCCAGCGCCGATGATGCCGATCTTCATGCCGGCGGGTGGCGCGGGTCGGGCTGCGCGAGCACCTTGTCGGTTTGCGCCGCGCGGAACGCCTCGAGCGCCGCAAGGATCGCGGGCTGCGTGTTGCCGAGGATGGCGGCGGCGAGCAGCGCCGCATTGGTGGCGCCCGCAACGCCGATGGCGAGCGTGCCAACCGGGATGCCGGCCGGCATCTGCACCATCGACAACAGCGAGTCGAGGCCGTTGAGCGCCTTCGACTGCACCGGTACGCCGAGCACGGGCAACGAGGTCTTCGCCGCGGCCATGCCCGGCAAGTGGGCCGCGCCGCCGGCCCCGGCGATCAGCACCTGCAGGCCGCGCTCACGGGCCGAGGCGACGTACTCGAACAGCAGGTCGGGCGTGCGATGCGCCGAGACCACGCGGACTTCGTGCGGGATCCCGAGCTTCTCGAGCGTCTCGGCCGCGTGCCGGAGGGTCTCCCAGTCGGAGGTCGACCCCATGATGATGCCGACGAGTGCTTGCATCGGCGAATTGTAGCATCGGGCGCCGCGGGCCTACATTTCAGGGTCGTTCAGCAGCTCGCGCAGGCGCCGGAACAGCTGGCGCGCCGCGGCGGGCGGGCGGGTGGCGTCGCGCTCGGCCCGCGCCTGGCGCGTGAGCGCCCGCAGCTGCTGCAGGTCGGCGGGGGCGACGCGCGTGCCGAGTTCCGTCCAGGCCGCCGGCTCGTCCGCGAGCAGGCGCTCGCGCCACTGCTCGAGGCCGTGCTCGCGCCTGATGCGCTCGCGGTCGGCGTCGGCGCGGCGCGCCAGCGACGCCCGGACCGGTTCCACGTCGATGCGTCGCAGCAGCTTGCCGATGTAGAGGCGCTGGCGCACCCGCGCCCCGTGGGCCGTGATGCGGCGACCCTCGATCACCGCGTCGCGCACGTCGTCGGGCAGTGCCAGCGCATCGAGCTCGGCTGGCGGCAGCGCGACCAGCTCGTCACCGAGGTCCTGGAGGTCGCGGCTCTGGCGCTTGAGCTCGCTCTTGCTCGGTCCCTCGTCCTCGAACTCGTCGTCATCGCTTCGACCCATGGGCGGCGATGCTAGCACGGGGCAGCGGGCGGCCCGTGCGACGGCCCTGCCGTCGCGAGGTGCACTGCTAGAATGCCTCGCTACCAGCCTCCGGACCCGTGAGCCGATGACCCTACCTGCCGCCAATGCCGTCGTTACCGATGGTGCCGACCTGCTCGCCCTCGTCGAACTCGCGCTCGGCGAGGCGAAGTCCCTCGGTGCCTCGCAGGCGGAGGCGGCGATCAGCATGGACGTGGGACTCTCGGTATCGGTGCGGCTGCGCGAGATCGAGACCATCGAATACCAGCGCGACCGGGGCATGGCCGTCACCGTTTATTTCGGCACGCGCAAGGGCTCGGCCAGCACCGCCGACCTGAGCGCCGGCGCGCTGCGCGAGACGGTGGCCAAGGCCTGCAGCATCGCGCGCTTCACCGCCGAGGACCCGTGTGCCGGGATCGCGGAGCCGGACACGCTGGCGCGCGAGATCCCGGACCTCGACCTTACGCACCCATGGGACGTCACGCCCGAGCGCGCCTGCGAGCTGGCGCTGGAGTGCGAGGCGGCGGCGCTCGCGGTCGATCCGCGCATCACCAATTCCGAGGGCGCGGGCGTCAGTACCCATCGTGGCGTGCGCGCCTACGGCAACTCGCACGGTTTCCTCGCCGCGTACCCCGGCACCGTGCACAGCGTGAGCTGCGCGGTAGTCGGCGCCGACGGCGAGGAGATGGAGCGCGACTACTGGTACTCGACGGCACGCGACTGGCGCGAGCTCGAAGCGGCGGTGTCGGTCGGCCGCACGGCCGGCGAGCGCGCCGTCCGCCGCCTCGGTGCGCGGCAGCTCGGCACGATGAAGGTGCCGGTGCTCTATTCGCCGGACGTGGCGCGCGGCCTGGTGGGCCACTTCATCGGCGCGATCCGTGGCGGCAGCCAGTACCGCCGCGCCTCGTTCCTGCTCGATGCGGCCGGCCAGCAGGTGTTCCCGGACTGGTTCGCGCTCTCGGAGCGGCCGCACCTGCCGCGCGCACTCGCCAGCGCGCCGTTCGACCACGAGGGCGTGGCGACGCATGACCGCGAACTCGTGGCCGGCGGCGTGCTGCTCGGTTACGTGCTCAGCACCTATTCCGCCCGCAAGCTCGGGTTGCGTACGACCGGCAATGCCGGCGGCAACTACAACCTGATCGTGCATGGCCGCGACCGTGACTTCAACGGCATGCTAGCGTTGATGGACCACGGCCTGCTCGTCACCGAGCTGATGGGGCAGGGCGTCAATGGCGTGACGGGCGACTACTCGCGCGGCGCGGTCGGCTTCTGGGTCGAGAACGGCCGCCTCGCGTATCCGGTGCACGAGGTCACGATCGCCGGCAACCTGCGCGACATTTACCGCGCCATCGTCGACGTGGGTGCGGACGTGGACGCACGCGGCGGCATCCGCACCGGGTCGATCCTCGTCGAGCAGATGACCGTCGCCGGCGCCTGACGCCGCCAGGCCTCAGCCGCGGCTGGTGATGATGTCGCGCAGGGTGCGGCCGCCCAGGCTCGAGCGCAGCGCCTCGTCGGCAATTCGCGCCACCGCGTCGGCATCGGGCACGGGGCGCGGCGCCGGGCGGCGCGGGTCCGGCGCCTCGTGGCGGACGGCGTCGAGGACCGCATCGAGACGGATGGCGCCGAGATCGCGCGCCGGCGCCACGGTGTCGTCTTCCACGTCGAGCACCAGGTCGTGCTGCTGCAGGGCGGAGACGATCTGGTCCAGCGTGGTGCCCGGCACGTCGAGGCGCTCCGCGAGACCGTTGATCGTCCAGCGCGGGCCGCCGGCGACGAATCGCTCGCCGACCAGGTACATCACTGCCAGCGCCACGCGCTCGCGCAATGCGCCGGTGAGCGGCACCTCGGCGTGGCCGCTGCGCAGGTGCTCGGGGTGCTGCACGTAGAACGACAGCTGCGCCCCGAGCAGCAGAATCAGCCAGCTGACGTACACCCAGACCAGGAACAGCAGCACCACCGCGAAGCCGGCATAGATGGCTGCCGTCTGCGCGGAGTACACGACGATACGAGTGAACACGGCACCCACAGCGGCCCAGAGCACGCCGCCGAATACGGCACCGACCAGCGCCGGGCCGAAGCGCACGCGGATGTTCGGCATGTAGAGGTAGACGAACGCGAACAGCGCCACGACCATCACGTACGGCGTGACGTGCGCGTTGCCGAGCGTGCCCGCGTCGCCGGTGGCGAGGCCCGACAGCCTGGTGAGCGCCGCGCTCGCCTCGACGCGCGCGAGCAGCACCATCGCCCCGACCGAGATGGCCGGCCCGATCAGCATCACCACCAGGTATTCGCTGACGCGCCGCGCCAGGCTGCGCGGCCGCTCGACGTGCCAGACGAAATTGAGCGATGCCTCGATCTTCTGGATCATCGAGATCACGGTGAACAGCAGGAACGCGAAGCCCACCGTGCCGACGAGCGTGCCCTGCACGTCCTCGACGAAGCCCATGATCTTGTTGGTGAGCGTGTAGCCCTGCTCCCCGAGCGGTCGCAGGAACTCGAACAGTACCGGTTCAAGCTCGCGGTGGTAGCCGAACGACTTGAGCACAGCGAAGGCGACCGCGATCACCGGCACGATCGCGAACAGGGTCGAGTAGACGAGGCTCATGGCGCGCAGCCCGAGCTCGCCGCGGCCGAGGTCGCGCAGCAGCGCGTACAGGTAACGCAGCGGCAGCGTCAGCCAGCGCAGCGCCCGCCCGCCGATCTCCTCGGGGACATCGAACAGCCAGTGCTCGAACTGGCGCCGCAGCGTACTGAACAGGGCGGGTGATTTTTCCAAGCGGGTTCAAGCCTTGCACGGTGGGCCGCGAGCGGCAAGTGCCGGGTTCGCGGCAGTGCGGGCTCAGCGAGCCGGGGCTGGCGAATTCATTCGCGGGGACGCCGTGAAGACGTCCCTGTCGGCTCGCGCGCCGCGTCCGTCATCCTTCCGGGGGTGGTTGTGCGGGGCGTTGCGCGACACGGACGTCGCGCACCGAGCCCCAGGGACGGTTCCCGGCGTCCCCGCACGGCCACCCCCGGAAGGATGACTGCTGCGGCGGAGCCAGCTCGCCCAACGCGAAGCGATCAGCGCGAAGCTAAGCAGTCAACCGACGCAGCGCCTCGCGATACTTCTCCGACGTCTTGGCAATCACGGCCGCGGGCAGCCGCGGGCCGGGAGCGGTCTTGTTCCAGTCGAGCGTCTCGAGGTAATCGCGCACGAACTGCTTGTCGAACGACGGCGGGCTCGAGCCCGGCGCATAGGTGTCCACCGGCCAGAAGCGCGACGAATCCGGCGTCAGCGCCTCGTCGATCAGCACCAGCGCGCCCGACTCGTCGACGCCGAATTCGAACTTGGTGTCGGCGATGATGATGCCGTGCGCCAGGGCATGTGCCGCCGCGAACCGGTAGAGCGCGATCGCCGTGTCGCGCACCTGCGCGGCGAGCGGCGCGCCGATGGTTGCCGCGATCGCGTCGAACGCGACGTTCTCGTCGTGCTGGCCCATCTCCGCCTTGGTGGCCGGCGTGAAGATCGGCTGCGGCAACTGGTCCGCCATGCGCAGCCCGCGCGGCAGGTCGATGCCGCAGACGCGCCCGGTCGCCTGGTAGTCCTTCCAGCCCGAGCCGATCAGGTAGCCGCGCACCACCGCCTCGACGGGCAGGGCCCTGAGCCGCCTCACGACCACCGCGCGATCGGCGACCAGCGCGCGGTCGCCTGCATCAGGCACGGCCCGCTCGAGCGGGTAGTCGCAGAGGTGGTTCGGCACGAGGTGCCGCGTCTTGCCGAACCAGAAGCCGGAGATGCTGGTCAGCACCTGGCCCTTGCCGGGGATCGGGTCCGGCAGCACCACGTCGAACGCGCTCAGCCGGTCGGTGGTGACGATCAGCATGTGACGGTCGTCCACCGCGTAGATGTCGCGCACCTTGCCCTGGTGGATGCGCTCGAGGCCCTGCAGGTGCGACTCGTGCATCGGCGGCGAGGGAGTGCTGGGTGCGGTCATGGTCTTCGGTCCCGGGATTCGGCAGGGGCTGGCGGCCCGCTGGTAGAATGCGCGCCGCCGCGGGCTGGCAGTGTTGCAGGCGCATTCCCCGACGGTCAAGGAAACGATGGGCTGGTACGGCAAGCTGATCGGGGCGGTGCTCGGCGCCATCATCGGGCGCGGTCTGCTCGGGGCGATCGTCGGGTTCGTCATCGGCCACCAGTTCGACCGCAAGGCCGGCGGCTCGGCGCGCTCGGCGCGCCCCGGTGCCGTGCCGTCGCGCGACCTGCAGTCGCTGTTCTTCCGCGCCACGTTCCAGGTCATGGGCCACGTCGCCAAGGCGGACGGGCGCGTCACCGAGCAGGAGATCGAGGCGGCCCGCGCCGCGATGCGCCGCTTCTCGCTGAGCGACGCGGATGTGCAGCGGGCGATCGGCCTGTTCACCGAGGGCAAGTCGCCCGACTTCGCACTTGAGGACACGCTCGAGGCGTTCCGGGGCGCTTCGTCCGGCCGGGCGGACCTGCGCCGGCTGTTCGTGCAGATACAGCTGGAAGCCGCGCTCCAGGCAGGCGGTATCACCTCGGCGGCGCGTGCCGTGTTCGCCCGCATGTGCAGCACGCTCGGCATCTCCGCCATCGAATTTGCCGCCCTCGAGGCCATGCTGCGCATGCGCGGCGCGGCGGGCGCGACGGGTGCCGCGGCGCGTCCGGGCGCGGACCGCCTGGCGGACGCCTGCCAGGCGCTGGGCGTGCGCCCGGAGGCGAGCGACGCGGACGTGACGCTGGCCTACCGGCGGCTGATGAGCCAGAACCACCCGGATAAGCTGGTGGCTAACGGCCTGCCGCAGTCCATGATCGAGGCCGCGCACGAGCGCACGCGGCAGATCCTCGAGGCGTACGAAGTCATCCGGAAACACCGGGGGATGAAGTAGCCCACGACCCTGCTACAGTGGGACATTCCACCGCTGGAGCAGGGCCATGCAGTCCCCCTGGATCGCCCCCTCGATACTCTCCGCCGACTTCGCGCGCCTCGGCGAGGAGGTGCGCACCGTGCTCGAGGCCGGCGCCGACGTCGTGCACTTCGACGTCATGGACAACCACTACGTCCCGAACCTGACCATCGGCCCGCTGGTGTGCGAGGCGCTGCGCAAGGCCGGCATCACGGCGCCGATCGACGTGCACCTGATGGTCAAGCCGGTGGACCGCATCGTGCCGGACTTCGCCAAGGCCGGCGCCACGTGGATCACCTTCCATCCCGAGGCGAGCGAGCACGTGGATCGCACCATCGGCCTGATCCGCGAGCACGGTTGCCGGCCCGGCCTGGTGCTGAACCCGGCCAGCCCGCTGCACTGGCTCGACCACGTGCTCGACAAGATCGACATGGTCCTGCTGATGTCGGTCAACCCGGGGTTCGGCGGCCAGTCGTTCATTCCCTCGGTGTTGCCCAAGATCACCCGGGTGCGCGAGATGATCGACCGCAGCGGCCGGGAGATCCGCCTCGAGGTGGATGGCGGCATCAAGGTGGACAACATCCAGGCGGTGGCGGCCGCGGGCGCGGACACCTTCGTCGCCGGGTCGGCGATCTTCGGGGCAAAGGACTATCGCGCGACGATCGCGGCCATGCGCGAGCAGATCAGGAAAGGGGATAGGGGATAGGGGATAGTAGGAATTCGGAGGGCCGGCACTGCCGGCCTTCTTGCTATCCCCTATCCCCTATCCCCTGATCACTCGTCCTCGTCCTCGTCGTCTTCATCCGCGGTGGCTGCCTTGCGCGAGCGCAGGGCGAGCGGGGACAGCGCGCTCGGCTGGGTGGACATCTGCGCGGCCTTGCCCTTGAGGCGCGGGCGCACGCCGTACACCACCATGGTCTTGCCGCGCGCCGTGAGCAGGCCTTGTTCCTCGAGCACCTTCAGCACCCGGCCCGCCATCTCGCGCGAGCAGCCGACCAGGCGCGACAGCTCCTGGCGGCTGACCTTGATCTGCGTGCCCTCGGGGTGGGTCATCGCGTCCGGCTCGTTGCACAGGTCCATGATCGCGTGCGCGACGCGGCCGGTGACGTCGACGAAAGCGAGGTCGCCGAGCTTGCGGTTGGTGCGGTCGAGGCGGCTGGCGAGCTGCGTGGCGAGCTCGAACAGCAGCGTGGGGCTCTCGGCGGCGATCTGGCGGAAGCGGGGGTAAGTCATTTCGGCGAGCTCGCACTGCGTGCGGGTGCGCACCCAGGCGCTGCGCGCGGGTTGCTCGTTGAACAGGCCCATTTCGCCGAAGAACTGGCCCTTGTTCAGGTAGGCCAGCACCATCTCGTTGCCTTCCTCGTCCTCGATCAGCACCTCGACCGAGCCCTTGATGACGTAGTAGAGGACGTCGGGCACGTCGCCCGCATGGATCAGCACCGTCTTGGACGGCACGGTGCGAATGCGGCAATAGCTCAGGAACCGGTTGATCGCCGGGATGTCGCTCAACGGTCGGCCACCTGTCTCCATGCTCCCTGTCCCTTGTGATTTATGTAAAAGCAGCGGCGATTTAATAGTAGAACCGTTGCCGCCGCAAGCACTTACACGCGATAGGCGGTGCTCGTCATCAGCTTCGCGATGCCGCGCATCAGTTCGCGCACCGGCCGCGGCAGGTCGCGCCCGCCGGCGGCCTTCGCGTCGGAGCCGTGCTTCGCTTCGTCCGCCTGCATCTGCGCGACGATGCGGCGTGAGCGTTCATCGTCCTCCGGCAGGCCGTTGTCGTGCAGGTGCGACTCGAGGTGCTCGATCACCTGGCGCTCGGTCTCGGCGACGAAACCGAGGCTGGTGCGGTCGCCGGCCAGCCCGGCGAGGGCGCCGATCGCGAACGAACCCGCGTACCACACCGGCGCAAGCAGGCTGGTACGGCTGTCGAGTTCGCGGACCCGCTGCTCGCACCACGCGAGGTGGTCGGTCTCGTCGCGGGCGGCTTCGAGCAGGGACCGGCGGACTTGCTCGTTGCGGGCGGTCAGGGCCTGGCCGTGGTAGAGCGCCTGGGCCGCGATCTCCCCGGCGTGATTCACCCGCATCAGCCCGGCAGCGTGGCGGCGTGCGGCAAGGTCGGCAACGGTTTCGGGGCTGTTGCCGGCGGGGTTCGGTCGGGCGGCCACGTTGGCGGCCGCGACGGTCCTCAGGCCCCGGTCGAATTCCTGGATCAGGCGATCGAGCAGGCCGAGGCGGCTAGGTTGGGTGGGCATGACTCCGTATATTGTATAGGTGGGTTCTGGAGGGGACGGTCTCTTGAGTGTCCCGGCCCGGGGACACTCAAGAGACCGTCCCCTCCAGAGCCCGGGCAGGGGTTGGCAACCACCCCCCCGGTACAGTAAGATTCGCGGCTCTTTGCAGCACTGACAGGTTCCTGAGGAGCCTCCGATGACTACCGTTTTTGCACGCCCCGAGCAGGTGCGGCGCGACTGGTACGTGGTTGACGCGACGGGCAAGACGCTCGGCCGCCTCGCCACGCAGCTCGCCATGCGCCTGCGCGGCAAGCACAAGCCCGAGTACACCCCGCACGTGGACACGGGCGACCACATCATCGTGCTGAATGCCGAGAAGATCCGCGTCACGGGCGACAAGCTCAAGGACAAGGTCTACTACTGGCACACCGGCGCCATCGGCGGCATCAAGAGCAAGACGCTCGAGAAGATGCTGGCCGAGCACCCGGAGCGCGCCATCGAGTCAGCGGTGAAGGGCATGCTGCCCAAGAACCCGCTCGGCCGCGCCATGTTCAAGAAGCTGCACGTGTTCGAGGGTGGCAAGCACCCGCACACCGCGCAGCAGCCCAAGCCGCTCGACCTGTAAGGTTGCATTCGATGCCCGCCAACACGAATTACGGTACCGGCCGCCGCAAGTCCTCCACGGCGCGCGTGCACCTGCGCCCCGGCACCGGCAAGATCCGCATCAACGACCGGACCATCGAGGACTTCTTCGGTCGCGAGACGGCACGCATGATCGTGCGCCAGCCGCTCGAGCTGGTGCAGATGACCGACCGCTTCGACGTCGAAGTGAACGTTGCCGGCGGCGGCATCACCGGCCAGGCCGGCGCCATCCGCCACGGCCTCACCCGCGCGCTGATGGACTACGATGAGTCGCTGCGCAAGTCATTGCGCGTCGCCGGCTTCGTCACGCGCGATGCGCGCGAGGTCGAACGCAAGAAGGTTGGCTTCCGCAAGGCGCGTCGCGGCACGCAGTTCTCGAAGCGCTAACCCTGATTTTGGGGGATCGTCTAGCGGTAGGACTACGGACTCTGACTCCGTCAACCTAGGTTCGAATCCTAGTCCCCCAGCCAAAAACACGAGGCCCGCCAATCGGCGGGCCTCATTGTTTTTGGCTGGGGGACTAGGACCACGAACCCAGGAGTCCTGGGTTCGACCCTAACGGGGCGCGTACTGGCGCAGCGCGCGCACCACGTCGCACAGCCACGTAGCGCGCCATCCTAGTCCCCCAGCCCAGGCACGCGCAGCGTGCGAAGACCTGTCGCGCCTCGCGGCGACGCAATGCAAATTAGTCGTTCGCCAGTTCACCACCGCGATGACCAGCGACACCTTGCCCAACGTGCGAAACTTGCAGCGACACCAACTTGCCACCGTCGAGCCGCTGCCGTCCGACCTCACTGAATCCGAACCGCGCATGGAATCTTTCCGACGCGGGATTCGGCGGCTCCACGTCGTACTCGCAGGTGACCGGTCCAACGGCCTGCGTTGCCGCAAACTCGAACAGCGCCTCATAGAGCCGCGCACCGGCGCCGCGGCCACGGACTGCGCTCGAGACCACCACGCGATCGACGTACACGAACCGCTCGTAGCGTTGTGCAAACCAGCAGTAGTTGGGGCTGTCGTAAGTCGCACCCTCGCGCAACGCGAGGAGGAATGCGATGACCCGGGCGCCGTCCTCCAGCACGAGATGCAACGCGGCGCAGGCATCGAGTGCGGCGAGTCGCTCGCGGGTCAACGGGCTCAGCACCGCGACCGACTCCTGGTTGAGCGCGAGGATCGCGTCGAAATCTTCCGTGGCGGCCGGCCGGATCCTCACGACGCCGCGCGCCGC
>Ga0209254_10000331_pt1 | contig 36696 bp, 37 predicted proteins | sample FrelakmetDIP11DI_FD_187148 | JGI IMG/M metagenome (GOLD analysis project Ga0209254, IMG submission 187148) | Freshwater lake sediment microbial communities from the University of Notre Dame, USA, for methane emissions studies - DIP11 DI (SPAdes)... | ecosystem: Environmental > Aquatic >... | reverse complement strand
GAGATCCTGTCGCGCACCACGCGCTATTCGGAAGCCAGGTCGGCTTTCGAGCAGGCGGCTTCGGACCTGGGTCGCCGACTCGACTTGCCGCGGCAGCTTTCCGCATTGGCCGGGTTGGCCGATGCGCAGCTCGCGCTCGGCGCGACCGACGAGGCTCGAGCGACCCTCGAGCGCATGCGCAGCGTGGCCGGCGATGCCATGCAGACGCGACTGATCGCGGCTCGCCTGGCACTGATCGATCAGGATTACGCTGCTGCGGTGACGCAATTGCAGCCGGTCGTCGCAGCCGTGCCGGACTTCGCGCCGGCACGATTCCTGCTGGGCGCCGCTCTACTGATGCAGGGTAACCACGAACAGGCCGAAAGCCACTTGTCTCAGGTGCTGCGACTCACCCCCGAGAACGTGGAGGCGCGGAAGCTCCTCGCCAAGGTGCGGCTGCGGCTGCAACGCTACGACGCGGCCTTGCAGGTGCTGATGCCGGCGATGCAAGGCGAGGCATTCGATCCCGAACTGTCTTCGTTGCTCAGCGAGGCGAAGCTGCAGGCCGGCGCACCGAAGGAGGCCGTGGCGGTCCTGGAGCAGATCGTCCGGCGAAACCCCGAGAACACGGGCCTCAAGCTCGATCTTGCCGCAGCGTATATCGTCGCCGGTCAAAGTGCGCAGGCCGTTGAGCTGCTGCGTTCCTTGCCGGAGGTCGTTGGCGACCGTCGTCGCGAAGCACTGCTCGTGGCGGCCCTGGCCGCAGCCAAAGGCCCTGTCGAGGCGCGCCACGAGGTGGACGCGCTGATTGCCCGAAACCCGGGCGACACCGTCATCCTGTCGCTGGGAGCGGGGCACGCACTGTCGCAGGGCGATTTCACGGCGGCGCGCGTGTATCTCGGTCAGGCGCTTGCGGTGCAGCCCGCGGATCCCCGATTGCTTGAACTGCTGGCCGAGACGGAGGTGCGCGCTGGGAGTCTCGACGCGGCGGAGGCCGTGCTGCAGCGGCTGGCCGAGGTGCCGGGGTCGCGCACCACGGCTCGCATGGGACTGGTCCAGATCGCAAAATTGCGTGGCCGGACCAGCGAAGCGCGTAAGGGCCTCGAGCAGATCCGAGCAGAGGATCCTGCGGCGACGGTCCCGCGCCTGATGCTGGCTCGATTGATGCTGACGGCGGGTGAGGCAGCACCTGCATCAACGGTCTTGTCCGAGGTCGTAGCCATCGCACCGCGAGATGCAGGGCTCCGACTGCAGGTGGCCCGGCTGCTGGCCGAATTTGGCCGCTACGACGATGCGATGCGCCAGGCGCGCGAGGCGGTCGAGATCGCTCCGGAGGCAGCGGACGCATGGGCCGAGCTGGCGCGAATGCAACTGGCGCGGGACCTCCCGGGGCCGGCGCGGCAATCTGCCGAGAAGGCCGTCGCGATCGATCGCGATTCGATCGAGGGTGTCGGCCTACTGGCGTTGCTGGATCTGCGGGGAGATCGAGGTGAGGCGGCCCTGCAGCGCGCCCAAGCCCTCGTTGCGCGCCGGCCAGCGGACCCGCGTCCGATGGTCCTCGAGGGCGATGTGCTGCTGTCGCTGGGGCAACCGCGCGGGGCGGCCGAGGCCTTCGGTCGTGCATTCGCTCTCCGTCCGGACCTTCAGATCGCTGCGAAGCAGTCCGCGGCGATGCGCAACGCCCGCATGGCGAACCCTGAAACGCCACTGGCGCGATGGGTCGCCGAGCGACCGGACGACGTCCGAGCCCGGGCCCTGCTGGCAGAGGCGTACCAGGTGGGCGATCGCCGAGACCTGGCGATCAAGCACTACGAGCGCCTGACCGCCAGTCCGACGGTCGGATTTGCCCAGTTGAACAATCTGGCGTGGCTGTACTACGAGCAAGGCGACGACCGCGCCGAGGTGACCGCCCGACGCGCGTATGATCTCGCGTCGGATAATGCCGCCGTTGTCGATACCTATGGCTGGATCCTGACCGAGAAGGGCGAGCTGAAGCGAGGGCTGGAGGCACTCGCTAGGGCGGTGCAACTGGCCCCAGAGGATCCGGACATCCGGTACCACTATGCGGCCGCGCTCGCGCGCTCGGGGCAGCGGCAGCCCGCTTTCGGCATCCTGGACGAACTGCTGGGGTCGAGCCTCGGCTTCGCAGGCCGCGCCGAGGCCGAGCAGCTTCGAGACCAGCTGGCCGCTGGCGGCTCCGCAGGCGTGGACTAAGTTCAATGGCGCTCGCCCGGAGATTGAAGTTGTTAGTATTTCGAGTACCTGCCGCACGGTCAGGGGGAAGGATTCAAATGATGCGCACTTCAGTTCACAAGGCCGTGACCGCCATGGCGCTGGTTCTCCTCACGGTTCTTGGATCGCCGTCGCTGGTCGCGCAAGAGAGCACGTCGGCCGCGGCGAGCAGCGAATACATCATCGGTCCGGGCGACACCCTGCAGGTATTCATCTGGCGTAATGCGGAGCTGTCGGCGACCGTGCCGGTGCGGCCAGATGGCAAGATCTCGACCCCGCTGGTCGAGGACATGGTCGCTGTCGGCAAGACACCCTCAAAGCTCGCGCGGGACATTGAAGCCGTGCTTTCGGAGTACATCCGCTCGCCGCAGGTCAACGTAATCGTCACAAACGCCGTCAGCACGTTCAGCCAGGTCAGGGTGCTCGGGCAGGTGGCCACCCCCCAGGCGGTTCCGTATCGCGAGGGCATGACTGTGCTGGATGCCGTCCTGGCGGTCGGCGGCCTCGGCGAATTCGCGGCCGGTAATCGCGGCAAGATCGTGCGGGTCGTGGGAGGGAAACAACAGGAGATCAAGGTGCGCATCGGCGACCTTGTCAACAAGGGAGACGTCAGCCAGAACCTGCCGCTCCAGCCTGGAGACGTCCTGGTCGTGCCCGAATCGCGGTTCTGATCGAGGCGACCCGGTATGCAGGACGTTGTCAAAGTTGCGTTGGCCGAAGTGCGGGGCGCCTGGCGATACCGCTGGTACGCAATGGGCGTCGCCTGGGCGGTCTGTATCCTGGGATGGGTGGCCGTTTACCTCACGCCAGACCAATACGAAGCACGCTCGAGATTCTACGTCGATACGTCCTCGGCCCTCGCGCCGTTCGTGCGCAACCTGTCCGTCGAAATGGATGTCAATCAGCAGGTCGATCTCGTGCGAAAGGCGATCGTTGGGCGCGAGGCACTGTTGAACGTGGCGCGCGAGACCGACCTCGATATCGCGACGAACACACCCGATGAACTTGAGGCTCTGCTTGAGGGCCTGCGGAAAGACATCGTCGTGACCGGCGGTGCGCCGCGTTTCGGAAACTCAAGGGATCGAGACAACAATTTCGAGATCAGTTTCCGGGATACGGACCGGGAGCGCGCGGTCAAAGTCGTGCAGATCATGCTCGACACCTTCATCGAGGGCACACTGCAGAAGCGACGCACAGGCTTCGAAACCGCTCGCGACTTCCTCGAGCAACAGATCCACCAGCAGGAGCAGCGCCTCGCGGAAGCCGAGCAGAAACTGGCGGAATTCAAGCGTCGTAACATCGGGCGCCTGCCCACCGAGCAGGGCAGCTACGTCGACAATCTGCAGCTCGCGATGACGGATTTGCAGAATCTCCGTTCGCAGGAAAGTGTGCTGCTGAGTCGCCGCCAGCAGTTGACGGCGCAGCTCGCTGTAGAGAGGCAGTATGTACCCAGCAGCTCCGTGGTCGCGACCTCTGGCGGGTCGCGACCGGCAAGCAGCGGCGATCTCGATGCCCGCATCCGAGAGTCCGAGGCGCGACTCGAGGAACTCCTGCTCGTCTACACGCCAAAGCACCCGGAAGTGATCGCTCTTGAAGAGGCGTTGGCGCAGTTGCGAGCCAAACGCCGCGAGGAATTGACGGCCATGGGAGTGACGGGCATCCCGGAGGGCGGCAGCCTGGCCGCCAACCCGGTCCACGAGCAGATACGAGTACAGCGAAACGAGGTTGACGTTGAGCTGGCCGCCCTCCGCGGCCAGATCTCCGATCGCTCACGCCGCATCGCGGAGATGCAGGCTCGAGTGGAGAGCATGCCCGAGGTCGAAGCCGAACTCGCCCAGTTGACGCGCGACTACGAAGTGCTGCGCGCTCGCTATGGCGAAATGCTGCAACAGTTCGAAACGGCCAAGCTGAGCGATGCCGTGGGGCAGAGGGATCAGGTGGAGTTCTCCGTGCTGGACCCGCCGGCGGCCTTGGCTCAGCCGGTGGCGCCCCAGCGCTTGATGTTGCTGCTGGGGGTATTGGTGCTTGGACTGGGCGCTGGCGGCGCTCTCGCCGTCGCGATGTCTAGGCTGAATCCTGTGTTCGACTCGCTGACCACGTTGCGCGAAGCGACCGGCCTGCCCGTCCTGGGTGCAATCAGCGCCACGTGGCTTGACCAACGTGCCGCCCGCCGGCGCGCCGATGTACTGCGGGTAGCGCTTGGTGGCGCGACGTTGCTCGTCGTGTTCGTTGTCGTCGTCATTGCCCGCGACGTGGGCAGCCAGTTCGTGACGAATCTTAGGGGCTGAGCCATGGGTCTCATTGAACAGGCCGTTGAACTGCTGAACCAGGCCAGCGCGCAGCGATCGGTCGACCACGGTCGTGCTGCTGAAGCGCCGGTCGGCCAGCTTGTGGATCGCCGCGCGGCTAAGGCCGTGTCGGAGGGGTCGGCTGCGGCGCCGGCTGCAACGCCAGCCGAGACGGCTACTTCGATGCCATGCCGCAGCGACCGCGCCGTTTGCATCGACGTCCTGGCGCTGCGGGAGTCGGGTCTGCTCGCCCCGGAGGCAGATCAGCGCCAATTGGCTGAAGAGTACCGCATCATCAAGCGGCCGCTGTTGGCGGGACTGAAGGGCGAGAGTCGCCCGCGGTTAGGCAATGTCATCGTCGTTGCCAGCGCGTTGCCGGGCGAAGGCAAGACCTTTACTTCCATTAACCTGGCGCTGAGCCTCGCGCTGGAGCGTGGCCGTGAAGTGCTGCTGGTTGATGGAGACGTCGCCAAGCCGCATATCACGCACCTGTTCGGACTCGAAAACGAACCCGGATTGCTGGACCTCGTGGGTGCCGCGGGCCGGACCTTCGAAGACACCATCGTCAAGACCGACTACCCGTCGCTGTACGTGTTGCCTGCCGGCAGCCGGAATCTGCAGGCCACCGAAATCCTGCGCTCCGAACGCACGTCCTCGCTGCTGGCCGCCCTGGCTGCGGAGCCGCATCGCATCGTGCTGATCGATTCCCCGCCGTTGCTGGTGACCAGCGAGGCAGGCGTGTTGACGTCGCTGGCAGGGCAGGTGGTGCTGGTCGTCAAGGCTGCGCACACGCCACAGGACGCTGTACTGCACGCAATCGAAACCATTGCGGACGACAAACTAGTGAGCCTCGTGCTGAACCAGGCGGATGCCGTTCCGGAGCACCGCTATGCCTACTATGGCCAGTACGGTTATGGGAAGGCCGATGGCCGTACTGCAGATGTTGCGTCCGGATCGGATTCTGCATAGCCGTAGGCGGCACGATTCGCGACCGCTCGAGAGGAGATAGCACGTGCAACGACGCCAACCGGGAATCACGCCATTGACGGCTTCGATGATCCGAGCGGTCGCCGCAGTCGGCACGCTGGCACTACCCGTCGCTACACTCGCTGAGGTTAACCTCAATGTCGAAGTGACCGCGGGCTACACGGACAACCTGCAACGGCAGCCCGAGGGCGAGGACGAAGTTCCAGCTTCCCTGGGCCTCGTTGGTACCTGGATTGAGACGACACGCCGCCTCGCAGTCGACATTGAAGGGCGGGTGGATGGCATCAAGTACTTCAACGACACAGCCGATGACGAGGTCGTGGGACAACTTGATGGCTCGCTGACCTGGTGGGCGGTGCCCGAGCGATTCGCTTGGGTGGTCGAGAACGTCTATGGTCAAGTGGCCACGGATCCGTTTCAACCCATCAGTCCTGAAAATCGCGAGAACACGAACTTCTTCTCGACGGGTCCCGACTGGTACATCCCGTTCGGCGAGCGGATGCGCGCACATTTCGGCGGACGATATGCCATGACGCGGTACGAACTTTCCGACACCGGCAGCGAACGGTTGGAGGGAACGGCCGGGATTGACCGTGCCGTATCGCCCACATCGCGTCTCGGACTTCAGGCGAGCAGCGAATCGTTGGATTTCGATTCGGCGGTGCAGTCCGACTTCGATCGGCAAGAAGTGTATGCCCGTTATGAGTTTTCCCGCGATCAGCAGACCGGCGGGCTGCCATCGGGATTGACCGTAAATGCCGGCTACACGTGGCTTGATGGCGACGCAGGAGACGACTCCGCGCCCTTGATCGAGGTATGGTATTCGAAGGCCTTATCATCGAGTGTAGGCGTGGGGCTGGAGTTGGCCAGTCGATTCTCGGACGCGGGTCTCGAGTTCGCCGCCGGTGGATTGCCGGGATCGGGTCCAGGCACAGATCCGGGAGTCATACCGCAAGCAGGTGTCTACGAAGAACGCAGTGGTCTCGCGACCGTTGATTTCCAGCGGCAACGGACAACTCTCGGCTTCGCGGTCAGGCTGGCTGACGAGGTGTACGAAACGGACACGCTCGACCGACGGCGTTATGACCTGCAGCTTACGGCCGAGCGTCGTATGACTCGGCGTCTAACTGGCTCGGCAGGCGTTCTTTGGTCGCGGGACGAATATGAATCCGGCGGATTGGACCGCACGGACACAGATACCGAGTACCGGCTGGAGTTTCGCCGTGACCTGGGGCGGCGCTCGTCGATTACCGTGATTGGGCTGCACGCGTTGCGCAGTAGCGACGACCCACTGGTCGAGTTTGACGAAACGCGCGGCTATCTCGTGTTCGAATATTGGCTCCTCTGAGCAGACGGCCTGCGTTACATGCTGAATGCGCTCTCATTCGACGTTGAGGATTACTTTCAAGTAGCGGCGCTGGCAAGTGCCGTGGGCCGTTCGTCCTGGGAGTCGACGCCGCGTCGTGTGGAGCGCAATACCGGGTTGCTGCTCGAGATCCTGGCGTCCAGCAACACGAGGGCGACGTTCTTCTTCCTGGGCTGGGTTGCGGAGCGCGAGCCGCAACTCGTGCGGCGTGTCGCGGCCGCCGGTCACGAAATAGCTTGCCACGGCTACAGCCACCGTCTCGTCTACCAGCAGACACCCGAGGAGTTCCGCGAGGAAACGCTGCGCTCCAAGGCACTTCTAGAGGATCAGGCGCAAGTGCCGGTGCTGGGCTATCGTGCAGCCAGCTACAGCATTACGCGCCGATCGCTGTGGGCACTTGACGCGCTGGTCGAGGCTGGCTTCGTCTACGATTCCAGCATTTTCCCGGTTCGCCACGATCTTTATGGCATTCCCGAGGCGCCACGCGCACCTCACCTGATCCGGCGTGACAGCGGGCGTCTAGTGGAGTTCCCCCCTTCGACGGCGCAATTGCCCGGGATGCGACTGCCGGTGGCCGGTGGTGGTTATTTCCGAATCTTCCCCTACGGAATCACCCGGTGGGCCGTGCGTCGGGTCAATGCCGAAGGCTTGCCGTTCATTTTCTACCTGCACCCGTGGGAGGTGGACCCCGGCCAGCCAAGAGTGAGGGTGGGCTGGCGATCTAGATTTAGGCACTACACGAATCTGGATCGATGCGAGGCGCGGCTCAGGCGATTGTTGACTGATTTCAGGTTTGTGTCGGCCCGGGAGTCACTGGAAGCCCAGGGATGGTTAGTCGAAGGCCGTATTGCGCACCGGGAAGGCGATCCATCTGCCCCGGCAGCCTATTATCAGGACGAGATAGATTATGTGCGGACTCGTGGGGATTCACCTGGCCGCGCGCGAAGCGACGCCGGACCAGGCCATGCTGCAGCGCATGGTCGGGGCCATCCAGCACCGCGGCCCTGACGGATCCGGGTACCATGTTGAATCCGGCGTGGGCCTCGGCCACGCGCGGCTCAGCATCATCGACCTCGCGGGCGGCGCCCAGCCGGTGCACAACGAGGACCGCACGGTCTGGATTTCGTATAACGGCGAGGTCTTCAACTACGTCGAGCTGCGCCGGCTACTCGAGCAGCGCGGGCACCGTTTCTACACGAGCACCGACACCGAAGTTATCGTGCACCTGTACGAGGAATTCGGCGACGAGTTCGTGCACGAGTTGAACGGTCAGTTTGCCTTCGCGCTGTGGGATCGCCCGCGCCGGCGCCTGCTGCTGGTTCGAGACCGAGCCGGCATCCTGCCCCTCTATTACGCGCGCACGCGCGGCGGCGTGCTGTTTGCTTCCGAGGTGAAAGCCCTGCTCGCAAGCGGGCAAGTGTCGGCCGAGCTCGATCCCGATGGCCTCGACGAGACTTTCACATTTTGGGCGCCGCTTGCGCCGCGCACCATGTTCCGAGGCGTGGCGCAGGTGTGCCCCGGCGAGATGGTCGTGCTGCAGGGCACGAAGCTCGAGCGGCGCAGCTACTGGCACTGGCAGTTCCCCGAGAACGGCACGCACCGCCGCGCGCCGCAGTCGCAACTCGAGGACGAGCTGCGCGAGCTGCTCGCCGACGCCACCAACGTCCGCCTGCGTGCCGACGTGCCGGTCGGTGCGTATCTCTCCGGCGGGCTCGACTCCTCGTCACTGGTGGCGCTGCTCAATCGCACGGTGCCCGAGATCCTGCGCACTTTCTCGATCGGGTTCGACGACGCGGGCCTCGATGAAACCGAGCACCAGCAGCGCATGGTGGCGCACTTGCGCACCGTCAACTCGCGCGTGCAGTGCACGCTGGGCGACATCGCTGCGAGCTTCCCCAACACCATCCGCCACACCGAGAGCCCGATCTTACGAACGGCACCGGCGCCGATGCGCCTGCTGTCCGCGCTGGTGCGCCGCTCGGGCGTCAAGGTGGTGCTGACGGGCGAGGGGGCCGACGAGGTGCTCGGCGGCTACGACATCTTCAAGGAAGCCAAGGTGCGGCAGTTCTGGGCGAGCAACCCGTCCTCAGCCTGGCGGCCCGGGCTGCTCAAGCGTCTGTATCCTTACCTCGACTTTACGTCGGCGCAGAGCGCGGCCTACCTCAAGGAGTTCTTCGGCGTCGGGCTGGACCACCCCGACGACCCGTTCTTCTCACACTTGCCCCGTTGGGCGACCACGGCGCAGTGCAAGCTGTTCTTCTCGGACGAGTTCCGCGCGCGCATCGAGGGCTCGGCCACCGAGCGGCTGCGCGCCACGCTGCCCGACGGCATCGCACGCTGGCACCCGTTCAACCGGGGCGAGTACCTTGAGGCGCATACCCTCCTGCCGAGCTACTTATTGTCGTCACAAGGCGACCGTATGCTCATGGCGAACTCGGTCGAGGGGCGGTTCCCGTTCCTCGATCACCGGCTGATCGCCTTCGCCAACGCCCTGCACCCGCGCTACAAGATGCGCGTGCTGCGCGAGAAACACCTGCTGCGGCAGTCCATGCGTGCCGACCTCCCCCCGTCGATCCTGCAGCGCGCCAAGCAGCCGTACCGGGCCCCGGACGCGGCCGCGTTCCTGCAGGGAGCAGTGCCTGATTATGTGAACCAGTTGCTGGGGCGCGACTGCCTTGCCCGCTATGGTTACTTCGACCCGGACAAGGTCGGGCGCCTGGTCGCCAAGTTGTCGCGCGCGCGCGTTCCCGCGGCCCGCGACAATATGGCGTTCGTCGGCGTCCTCTCGACCCAGTTGTGGCACCGGCAATTCGTCGAAGGCAGGAGTGTGTCCGATGGCTGACAGTTTGCGTGACCGTATCCAGAAGTTCATCCTGGAGAACTACCTCTTCACCAGCGACACCAGCGCGCTCGGGCTCGATGACTCGCTGCTCGGGCGCGGAATCGTCGATTCGACGGGCATGCTCGAGATCATCATGTTCATCGAGGAGCAGATCGGCGTCACGGTGAAGGACGAAGAGATGGTCCCCGAGAACCTCGACTCGGTGAGCCGCATCGTGGCTTTCGTCGAGTCGAAGCGCAAGGTGGCCTGACGCCCGGCGAACCACGATGCCGGCCTCACTCGTCGATCTGCTGCTGACCGCGGTGGCGCGCGACCCCGGCAAGGTGGCGCTGCGCCGCAAGCGCTCGACGTGGAGTTACGGAGACCTCGTGCGCGGCGCGGCGACGGCGGCAGAGCGACTGCGCCGCGCCGGCCTCGAGCCGGGCGACCGGGTGGGCCTGCTGTTCCGCAACTGCCCAGAGTACGTGGCGCTGCTCTACGGCGCGCTCTCGGCGCGCCTGGCGGTCGTTCCGCTCAACGTCCAAGAGCGCGCCAGCGTGCTGGTCGTGCAGATCGAGCACGGCGGCGCGCGCATGGTGGTCGGCGATCCCGACCACCCTGAATGGGCTGCACTGAAGGCGGCATTACAGCCGGACGTAGGCGCGCTCGAAGTCACGGCGGTGGACGACGATGCCTCCGTCGAGACTTTCATGCAGTCCGTTGGCGCGTCGCCCGGCCAGGCGCTCGAGTCGCCCGCGGTGGCTCGCGACGACATGGCGATCCTGCTCTACACGTCGGGCACCACTGGTCGCCCGAAGGGCGTTATGCTGAGCCACGGCAACCTGGTCGCCAACAACGTCACCATCATCGACTACCTGGGGCTCGTGCCCGACGACGTCGGTCTCACGGTGATGCCGTTCCATTTTTCGTACGGCAACTCGGTGCTGCACACGCACCTCGGCGCCGGGGCCACTCTGCTGCTCGAAGACAACCTTGCCTATCCGCTGATCGTCATGCAGCGCCTGCAGAACGAGCGGGTCACAGGGTTTTCGGGCGTGCCTTCGACGTTCGCCATCCTTATGTCGCGCGCGCGCATCGACGAGTTCGACCTGGGCGCGATGCGCTATCTCACCCAGGCCGGCGGCGCGATGACCCGTGCAGCCATCCAGCGCATGCGCGAGCTGGTGCCAAGTGCCCGGTTCTTCGTGATGTACGGCCAGACCGAGGCCACGGCCCGCCTCACCTACCTGCCCCCCGAGCGGCTGGACGAGAAGCTCGGCTCGATCGGCAAGCCGCTCGACGGCATCGAGATCGAGGTGCGCGACCTCGATGGGCGCGTGCTGCCGCCCGGGCAGACGGGCGAGTTGTGCGCGCGCGGCCCGAACATCATGTTGGGCTACTGGCGCGACGAGGAAGCCACCCGCGCCGCCGTCGTGGACGGTTGGCTGCGCACCGGCGACCTCGCGCATACCGACGAGGACGGCTTCCTGTACATCGACGGCCGCGTGGTCGAGATGATCAAGGTGGGCTCGTTCCGCGTGAGCCCGCTCGAGGTCGAGGAGGTGCTGGCCACGTTGCCGGGCATCGCCGAGATGGCCGTCGCCTCGATGCCCGACGAGCTGCTCGGCCAAGCCGTGAAGGCCGTGCTCGTGCTGCGCGACGGTGCCACGCTCGACGAGCGCGAGGTGAAGGCGCACTGTCGTGTTCGGCTCGCCGCCTACAAGGTGCCGAAGGTCGTGGAGTTCGCGCGCGAGCTGCCGCGCACTTCTTCCGGCAAGATCCAACGATTCAAGCTGTCATAGGGTTCCCATGAGCACGTCCGCCCAACTGCCGCTCGGCCCCTCCGTCCTCGCCCTCGACTACGATCGCGAGATCGAGCGCATCACGGCGCGCCTGCGCGAGATCCTCGCCCGCGACCTGTCACGCCGCGGCCTGGTGGTCGCCATCTCGGGCGGCATCGACAGCTCGGTGTCCGCCACGTTGAGCGTGAAGGCCCTGGGCGCCGAGCGCGTGTACGGCCTGTTGCTGCCGGAACACGATTCCTCTGGCTTCAGCGTCCAGCGTGGCCGCATGCTCGCGGAGCACCTCGGCATCCGTCATGAACTGTTCGACATCGCGCCCACGCTCGAGGCCATCGGCTGCTACAAGTGGCGCGATGAGGCGATCCGTAGCGTCTTCCCCGAATACGGCGCAGGCTGGAAGAACAAGATCGTGATCGCCGGCGGTCTCCAGGGCCGGGTGAATCACTTCAAACTCGTCGTGCAGACGCCGTCGGGCGAGACGCGCCAGACCCGGTTGGGCCTCAAGGATTACCTGCAGATCGTCGCGGCCACCAACTTCAAGCAGCGCATACGCAAGACCGTGGAATACTTCTACGCCGACCGGCTGAACTACGCCGTGGTCGGCACGCCGAACCGGCTCGAATACGACCAGGGCTTCTTCGTGAAGAACGGTGATGGCAGTGCCGACGTGAAGCCGATCGCGCACCTCTACAAGTCGCAGGTGTACGCGCTCGCCCGGCATATGGGGCTGCCCGAAGAGATCTGCAACGCCGCGCCCACGACAGACACCTACAGCCTGCCGCAGGGCCAGGACGAGTTCTACTTCGCGCTACCCTACGCGCAGATGGACGTTGCGCTGTGGGCGCTGAACCACGGTCGACCGGCGGCGGAACTCGCAGCCGCGCTCGGCATCACCGAGGCGCAGGCGCAGCACGTGTACAACGATATCCAGGCGAAGCGACGAACCACGCGCTACCTGCACGCCAAGGCGATGCTGGTTGAACCGGTAACAGAATTGCCCGCTTAGTCGGGAGCGTCGGCGGACGTTACAGATGGCCGGAGGTGCGTCGCATCGGCAGATCGAGTCATTTCGTAAGACACGGTTTATAAAGGGAAATCAAGCCGAGGCTTGCTTTTTGCATCATAATGCAGCTTCGCCGGATCAGGGTGGGTTCGACGGTGAGATGGATATTCTGGATAGCGCTGGTGGGCTGTCTCTACAGCTACGCGATCTATCCCGCGTTGCTCAGGATGGTTCCCGCTAAGACAGATAGAGCACGTCGGCGTCCGCTGGCCACCTGGCCGACGGTGTCGCTGGTCATTGCGTGCCGTAACGAGGCCGAGCGGTTACGCCACAAGCTCGACAATGCTCTTGCCGTGGACTACCCAAACCTCGAGATCGTCGTCGCATCGGATGCGTCCGATGACAGATCAGACGACATCGTTCGGGAGTACGGCTCAAAAGGGATCCGCCTCGTTCGGGCAGCGGAACGCCGCGGCAAGGAATACGTGCAGGGCCTGGCGATTTCGCAGACCGCGAGCGACGTCCTGGTCTTTTCCGACGCCGGCACGGACCTGACCACCGACTGTATTCGCATGATGGTCGAGAACTTCGACGACCCGTCGGTAGGCGCGGTCTCGAGTGAGGACCGGTTCCTGACGTCAGACGGAAAGGTTGCTGGCGAGGGTGCCTACGTTCGCTACGAGATGCGGCTACGGCGTCTCGAGTCACAACGTGCCGGCCTCGTGGGCCTGAGCGGCTCGTTCTTCGGCGTGCGCCGCGCGATCGTGAGGGAGTGGAACGCCACGATCCCGAGCGATTTCGCCTGTGCACTGTATGCCGTGAAAGCCGGCATGCGCGCCGTTTCAGACCCGCGCGTTGTAGGGATCTATCGCGACATCAAGGATCCGTCCAAGGAGTTTGCACGCAAGGTTCGTACTGCGGTGCGCGGAATTACGGCGATTTCGGTGATGCGAGAGGTGCTGAATCCGCTCAAATGCGGGCTTTTTGCGTTCCAGGTATGGGGCCACAAGGTCATGCGCTGGCTGGTGCCGTGGTTCATGCTCGCGTTGCTGGTGGCCTCGATTGCGCTGGCCGATGAGAGTGGCGTCTACATGGCCTTGCTCGCAGCGCAGGGCGTCGGCTACGGCATGGCGGCAGCCGGTCTCTTATTCCCGGCTGCTCGCCGCAACGCGCTGATCCAGCTCGGCTATTTCTTCGTGCAGGTCAATCTCGCCCTCGCCCGGGCAGCCATCGAATTCATGACCGGGCGTCGCATCGTGACGTGGGAGCCGTCAGCAAGGTGACTGACGATTTCCAAGTGTTGCGAACCGAATGGTCCGCCCATCCTCCGAGCGATTGGGATGCGTACGTTTTCGCGCATTCTGGCGGTCATGCATTCCAGACAGCCGCCGCGGTCATGATTGGGAACCGTGCCTTCGGGTTGCCGGTGTATTACGTGACGGCGCGTGGTGTTGACGGCCGGCTGCGCGGGGTATTGCCGCTAGTGGAGCAGACACTCATTCCGCGGACGCGCTGCCTGGTTTCGCTGCCATTCTGCACGTATGGCGGACCACTCGCCGAAGGCGGCGATACTCTGCGCGCCCTGTTGGGAGCAGCTGAGGAGATCGCACAGCGACGACGGGTCGCCCGGCTCATCATCAGACACGTAGGCGAGATGCCGGCCATTCCGTATCCGGCAAGTCTCGACAAGGTCTCCATGGTGCTGCCGTTGCCAGGGACAACGGAAGAGTTGGCTCGACGGCTCGGTTCCAAACTCCGCTCGCAGATCAGGAGGTCAGACCGGGAGAAGCCCGTCAGCGTGTTGGGCGGCGATGAATTGCTCGGCGATTTCTTCATGGTCTTCAGCAACGTCATGCGGGATCTCGGTACCCCCGTGTATCCGCGGAGATTCTTTGACGCCGTGCTTGCTGCGCTCGGCGATCAAGCGTCGGTGATGGTGCTATATGTCAACAAGACGCCGGTTTCGGCAGCGATCCTCGTCCACTGGCGGGACACCCTCAAGGTGCCCTGGGCGGCGACGCTGCATGCCGTAAGTACACTGTCGATCAACATGCGCCTTTACTGGGATCTCTTACAGCTTGCGATTGACCGCCGGTGCGCCAAGTTCGACTTCGGACGCTGCACGCGTGACGCGGGGACCTATCGGTTTAAAGCACAGTGGGGCGCGGAGCCGGTGCAGCTGTACTGGAGAAGCCGTAATCTGGGGGCGGTCGATTCGATGACAGCCGTACTCGACAATCGCGCGCAGCTCGAGACTGCAGTCAAGATCTGGCGCAGGCTGCCGGTTCCTGTGGCCAACCTGCTCGGACCTTACGTCAGCCCTAAGCTCCCTTGGTGACCTGATGGGTCCTTTCGAGCTGAAGCGAACGCTGCGATGCACACTCGGTCGAATCGCGCCCATCACGTGGCGGTTCAAGCCCAAGCCGTCGCTTCTGATCCTCGCGTATCACCGAGTGCTCCCACAAGGCCACCCCGATCGTGAGATCGAGCAACCAGGCATGTGGGTCTCGCCGGCGACCTTCGCGATGCACCTGAAGGTGCTCTCGAAGTACTTTGAGTTCGTTGACCTCGGCAGCTGGCTAGCGCAAAGCAAAAGCGGCGATACGCTTCCAGACCGATCCTGTGCAATCACCTTCGATGATGGATGGCGCGACAACTACTCCTACGCATTCCCATTGCTACGTCAGGCCAGGGTTCCCGCTACGGTGTTCCTTGTTAGCGAGTTCATCGGCGGTCGCTATAGCTTCTGGCCGAACCGGTTGGCCCGTCTCTGTCGACGACTGGATGCAGGAGGACTGGCATCACTGCCGGCGCATCTTCAGGAAGCGATCCTCAAGACAGGAGTGTCAGAGCACAACGTCACTACCACGATGTCTGTCGATCAGATCGATCGCGTGATCTCCACGTGCAAAACGATGCCTGATGCCATGCTACATGAGTTGCTCGACGAGGCCGAGCGCTTGACAAGTTGGGAATCTAACAGCAGTCAGCGAGAGCTTCTCGACGTCGACGAAATCGCCGAGATGCACCAATCGAAATTGATCCGATACGGATCCCATACGAAACGGCACACCCGTCTGCTAATGGAGCTTCCAGCGAATCGACTCTACGACGAGGTTTCGGGGTCCAAACTGGAACTCGAGGCTCTGCTAGGCGAGAAGGTAGATCTCTTCTGCTATCCAAACGGAGACTATTCAGACGATGCGGTCGATTTAGTTCGACGATCGTATACGGGAGCAGTGACCACTGGGTCGGGCTGGAACTACGAGGCGGCAGATCCTTGCAGGTTACGACGCGTGACGCTGCACGAGGGAAATTCGTCGGACGAACCCAGTCTTCTTGGTCGGGTTGGGTGCATCGCAGTAGGCCTCATGCCAAGACCGCCTGTTCCGCCGCGCCCTGAGCGCTGATGACGGTGTCCACCTACCTGGAGGTGGATACCTATGTCAGAGCGAGTGATCGATGTCGTGCCTGGTTTGGTTCGGAGACGCAAGCTCGATGGGCGCGACACCGGAACTCTAGTTACAGGTTGGTCGAAAAATGGACCAACGTCACTGGGGGAAAATCACCACTTCCTCCTGGTCCGCGATTTCGCTGGGGCTTCGGTTTGGTGCGTAGCCACCGGCGTAGTCTTCGAGCAAGTCGGTTACATAATAATTTGATATGCCTCTAACTCGCGCGTTCACTCGACGTCCTGAATTCGAGTAAATAGGCTTGACACGATGAGGTAATGCAAGTTACCAGCATCTCAAGCGTCCACAACCCACAGGATCAGGCATGGAACGTGAGAGCTACTGGCGACGAGGAATTGGGATAGCCGTTAGGAATCCGCGCGCGGGAATTCGGGTGGCTTTGTCGCTCCTGCACGGAATCTACTACAGGCTCAAATTCCGAATTACCGGTCAGCGAGTGGTCATTGGCAAACGATTTCAGGTCATTGGAGGTCTGACCATTCGGGGCCCGGGAACGGTCATCTTTGGCGATGACTGCGCCGTCATCTCCGGTCCGCTTTCGCCTACCACACCAACGACACATTCCCGGGATGCCGTAATCAAGTTCGGGAATCGTGTACTCCTTACAGGAACCCGACTCGGCTGCGATTCGAGAATCGAGGTCGGTGACCTCACCGGCCTCGCTGAGTGCCGGATTCTGGACACGGACTTTCACTCGGTGGACGTCGTCGGTGACGAGCCGCGATACAATACACGCGGCCGCTCCAAACCGATCATCATCGGACGAAACGTATGGGTCGGTGGCGCATCGATGGTGCTGAAAGGAGTCCGGATTGGAGACAATTCCGTTGTTGCGGCCGGCTCGGTGGTGGTCATGCCCGTGCCCGCAAATACCGTGGTACTTGGCAATCCAGCCAGAGTTGTGAGTCGCGTCCGCGTCACCGCGACGGCTAGTAGGACTGGCGCGGCTGTTCCAGCAACCGCGACTTCGGCAACAGCCGCTACGACAGCTTCAACCTCATCTCCAAATGCCCAGGCAATCTGACTATGGACTTCACACTGAATGCTGAGCAACTTGATCTACGGAACTCTGTTCTCCAGTTTGCGCGCAGCGCGTTGACTGAAGACATGGTAGCGCGAGATCAGCGGGCAGAATTTTCCCGTGAGCTCTGGCGTAGATGCGCTGACTTTGGTATTCAAGGTCTGCCACTCCCGGAGGAGTTTGGTGGAAGCAATCGCGATGCGCTGAGCACCATGCTAGCGATGGAGGCGCTCGGCTATGCGTGTCCCGACCAAGGACTGTTGTTCTCAATCCATGCGCACATGTGGGCAGTTCAGCTTCCGATCCTTCGCTTCGGAACAGACGAGCAGAAGCGCAGCCACCTGCCGAAACTATGTGATGGCTCATGGATCGCCGCGCATGCAATGAGCGAGCCGGGGTCGGGAACCGATGCCTTCAGTTTGCACGCGCGGGCGGAACGTCGAGGGGATCACTACGTTCTCAATGGTTCCAAGACATTCGTTACAAACGCTCCCGAAGCCGATCTCTTCCTGGTTTTCGCTACTGTTAACAGGTCGCGGGGGATGTGGGGTGTCACTGGATTCCTGGTCGAGCGCGACACGAAGGGAATGAGCATTGGTTCTCCAATGTCCAAGCTTGGCCTTCGAACATCACCAATGGCAGAGGTCTTCCTTGAGGATTGCGAGGTGCCCGCGACCGCCAGACTCGGGAAAGAGGGACAAGGTTCGGGAATCTTTAACCACTCGATGGCATGGGAACGCAGTTGCATCCTGGCGACGTCAGTTGGAGCGATGGAGCGGCAGCTCGAAGCAAGCATCGAATATGTCAAGGCGCGAAAGCAGTTCGATCGTTCGGTTGGCAGTTTCCAGCTGGTTGCTTCCAAGATCGCTGACATGAAGATAAGGCTGGAGACATCTCGTCTACTCTTGTACCGCGCAGCTTCGTCGCAAGTGGATGGCAGCATGAGCGCTCTCGACGCCGCAATTGCGAAGCTGTACATCAGTGAGTCCGCCGTGCAATCTGGTCTTGACGCGCTCCAAGTGCACGGCGGTTATGGCTACATGACTGAGTACCAGGTAGAGAGAGGCCTCCGAGACGCGCTGGGCGGGCGCCTGTACTCCGGGACCTCTGAAATCCAACGTCTCATCATCGCGCGTAACCTGGGTCTTCCCTGCGACTGACAGGGCGGGTAGACACACATGAAATATTTGTTGTGGCACGGACTGCAAGCCAGCGTCCGACGGCACCCCGACCAACCAGCGGTAAAGTGGCGCGACTCAACGCTGTCCTACCGTGAGCTCGATCAGGAAAGCAATTCATTCGCATCGATACTCCAAGCCAGAGGCATCGGCCCGGGACATCGTGTTGGAATTCTGAAGCCAAAGTCGCACCGGAGTGTGGTCGCGATGCTTGGTGTGCTCAAGAGCGGCGCTGCGTATGTGCCGGTGGATCCGGCTGCACCAGCCCAGCGGGTAGGGTTCATACTCAAAGATTGCGCGGTAAGTGCCGTCGTCACCGTGGGACGCAAGCTGGCGGAGACCGCCGAGTTCTTCAGGCAGATTCCTGAACTGCGCATGATCGTCTTGGCGGACGCGGTCGCCGCCGAACCGCCGCGGGCGGATATTGAGATCATGTCGTGGCATGAGGCCACCGGGAATTGCGGCGCTGTCGCGCCAGAGGTCGGCGCCATAGAGTCAGATCCTGCCTATCTCCTCTACACTTCGGGTTCGACTGGAACACCTAAAGGGGTCGTCCTCAGTCATCGCCATGCGCTGACATTCGTAGACTGGGGGCAAGCGACTTTCGAAGTTGGAACAGCTGACATCCTGTCGAACCACGCACCGCTGCATTTCGACCTTTCCGTTTTCGACATCTATGTCGCGCTGCAGGCCGGGGCGTGTGTAAAAATTTTACCGGATAATGTCGCACCATTTGCGCGGGAACTGGCGCGCTGGATAGAGGCTGAAGGAATCACCGTTTGGTATTCGGTACCCTCGGCGCTCGTACGTCTGCTTATGCATGGTGAACCGGAGCGTTTCGAGTATGCGAAGCTGCGCGTTGCGCTGTTCGCCGGCGAAGTGTTCCCGGTAAAGTACCTTCACCAGATTATGCAGCGCTGGCGTAATGCTCGGTTCTACAATTTGTATGGCCCCACAGAGACCAATGTCTGCACATTTTTCGCAGTCCCTTCAGACCTGCCGCTAGAGACAGGTGAAATTCCGATCGGAGCGCCCTGCGCAAATACCAACGTATTTGCGCTGACCGACTCCGGAACGGTGGCGACGATAGGCGAGTCCGGTGAATTGTACGTTCGCGGGCCAGCATTGTTATCCGGCTATTGGAAGCGTTCGGAGAAGACGCGGGAGATGTTGGTTCAGAATCCCCTCGCAATGGCATACCCGGAAATGACGTACCGCACTGGCGACATCGTGCGCGTGGACGAGCATGGGCGGTACTGGTTTATCGGACGGCGCGACCACTTGGTCAAATGTCGTGGCTACCGTATTGAGCTTGGCGAGATCGAACAGGTGCTGTACCAGCACGCGGACATCAAAGAGGTGGTCATTGTTGCCGTCCGAGATGAGGAAGTCGGCGCACGCCTGCATGCCTTCCTGGCGGCAACCTCGAGTTCACTGAATGACAAGGACCTTCAGGAATTCATTGGCGCAAGACTCCCAAAATATATGATCCCAGAGGTTTTTCACTTTGAACGGGAATTGCCTAAGACATCAACTGGGAAGATCGATCGCCTGTCTTTAGCGCAACGCTTGACGGAGACGAAGACATGAGCCTAACGCAGCGCCTGGTCCAGTTCATAAATGAGTCACTTTTGACGGATCATTCTGGACCTCCGATTCAGGAGCATGACTCCCTCATCGAACGCGGAATACTAGATTCCATCGGTCTGCTCCAAATCATGACATTTCTCGAACAGGATCTAGGGGTACGCGTGCCCGATCACGAGGTACTTCCCGAGAACTTCGAGACGGTTTGTCAGATCGAGGATCTTGTGAACGGTCTCAAGGAAAGGCGGGGATAGCCATCGAATCTGCAGATTGTACGGTGTTCCTTGGACAGTCCATGTGCAACGGAGTCCAGGATGAAGCCGAACCACTTAACCGACCCGCTCGCCCGCCGCAAAGGAGCCCTCATAGCTCGTGTACCGCGTCATCTCGAGGAGGTCACGCGTAACGTCAGCGTTTGGCGTACGCGTCATGCCGAGGCCACCTGTCCTGTCGCGGTCTGAGCGCTGAGCGACGTCCCCCCGCTTTTGAGTAGCGGGGCGGTTTAGAGTCTAACCCCCGGTGACGCTGGTCCGTTTTTCGAACAACTCGTAACTAGAGTTCCGGTGCCTCGAGGTCGGTTTTCTGACCTTTCATCGCGAACTCACTCGGGGTCAGCCGGCCGAGTGAGCCGTGTGGTCGGTGGTGATTGTAATCATCTCGCCAAGCCTTCAACATCGCCCGTACATCATCGAGCGTCGCAAACTCGTGCACGTTCAGGCATTCGTCTCGAAGTCGTCCGTTGAACGACTCGATGAAGCTGTTCTCGGTGGGCCTGCCCGGCCGTATGAAGTCGAGCTTCACCCCTCGAAGGTAGCACCACTCGTCGAGGACCTTGGACGTAAATTCCGTTCCGTGGTCGACAGTTATCGCGTATGGCAGTTCGCGCTCCCGAGCGATCTCGTTCAAGGCGTCGACCACGCTCTGGCCCGTCAGCGCGTGGTCGGCTTGCAGCGTGACGCACAGGCGATGCCACTTGTCGATCACCGTCAGCACCCGGAACTTCCGCCCGCTGGACAACTGATCATGGACGAAATCCATGGCCCAGTATTGGCCACCGCTCGTGGCCTCCGGCACCGGCCCGCGATGCAGGCTGATCCGCTTGCGCCGACGCACTCTCATGCGAACCTGGAGTCCCTCCAGCTTGTAGAGCCGATGCACCCGGTTGTGCGGCCCACGCGCCAGCCCTCCCGAACGAGCAGAATGTGCAAGCGCTCGTAGCCGAAGCGCGGTCGGGCCGTGGCCAGCTCCCGGAGACGCTGCCGCAGACCGCTGCTGTCGCGCGCTTGCGAACGGTAGTACCAGGTCGCGTTCCTGAGACGAATCAGCGAGCACGACCGGCGGACGCTGAGCTGGAAACAATCTCGTATCCATCGAGCAGTGTCCCGACGCTTGGACGTGGTCAGATCTTCCTTTTGACGACTTCCTGCAGGATGTGCCGATCGAGCGTCAGATCGGCTACCAACCGCTTCAGTCGGGCGTTCTCGTCCCGCAGCTCTCGGAGCTCGCGGATCTCGAGCAGCCCCAAGTTGCCGTAGCGCTTCTTCCAGACGTAGAACGTGGCCTCGCTGATCCCCATCTGTCGGCAGACGTCCGCCACGGGCTGTCCCGCGGCGACCTGCTTGAGGGCAAACAGGATCTGCTCCTCGGTGAACCTCGATCGCTTCATCGCTTCCTCTCCTTGCCACGCAAGGACCCCGAAAGCACCTTACTCCAGTTCTAAACGACTACGAAAAATCGGGGTGACGTCAACTGCTGAGGACGCCGGCAATGGCGTAGCAATCATGACCTGACAGCAACGCCAAGGGGCCGACGCTAGCGGTAGCAGACAGGTACGTAATCGGGGTGTCGCTGACCCGGCATCGGCCCCCGAAGCGGGGAGTCAGTGTCTGGATAAATCGACCGATCTTCATACGTGTACAGTTGGTATCGTTCCGGAAAGTCTCCGGAGTCGAAGGTACGAACAGAAGAGAAATGCAAACGGTACTTGTCGAAATAGTCCCGGCCGACTGCTCGCACATGACCGAATTCTCTCAAGTTGGCTTCCGGATACTCGACAGTATTCGGCGAGACAACAGGAACGGGCAAAATGGCGACGCCTCCAGGCTTGAGGATTCTGCTGATCTCGCCGAGAGCGACGTCATCCTCCCTCACATGTTCCAGCACATGTGATGCGAAAATCATATCGTAAGACGCGTCTGCAAAGGGAAGCGAGCGGATGTCCGCGACAAAATTGACCTCTTGATCGGCGATATCTGCAGTGTGGTACGTCCGAAAGAGCCGACTCAGGCGTACCTTAAACTGTGGTTCGGGCGCAAAATGAAGAAGTGACATCGCGGAATAGTCCAAGCTATCGCGCAGCCTCATCAACGCAAGCCACTGCAACCGATGTCTTTCGTAGAGATCGCAGCGTGGACACAGCGTATGGCGGATTATCCTCGCGCCGCTGCCAAGGCTTGCAAATGGCCCGTAATACCCGCATATCGGACAGTCGAACTTGGCATCTGCACCGCCGGCAATCTTCATGTATCCAGCATGCACAACGCATCTGAACTCTCGGATGGTGGGCAAAAGCCACGGAACCGCTCGTGTTAAGGCTTTCTTCGCTGCTTGCTTCATGATTGTCTCCTTTGCGGAATCGAAGGCGGGATCGAGTAAGGAAGTTCTAGCCAAAGTCTCATGTGCGTGAACATTCCTCCTCCCGGCGGATAGGAAATTCAAACCACCTGTCCCGACCGAGCCGCTTCGCGTCGCCGGCCATAGGTCGAGCTCAAACCTGGAGTTCCCAAGATTCGGTGGGCACCCCGCCGCTTGGACTTGTGAGCCGCTTCGAACCGATCGGGGCTCACGCCGCCGAGGTGGCTGTGACGGCGAACTGGATTGTAGAAGGACTCGATGTAGTCGGATATGTCTGCACGTGGCACATCGCTTCGACGCTGAACTGATATCGGTTCGCCCTGATGAACTCGTAGGTCGCACGAGCGCGACCGGCGCTCAATAGTGGGGGCATAAGTACTACCCTCCGGCGCTAGCTTTGATGCTATCCGATGTCCACCAAATCCTGGGAACTTCGGAAAGTCGAGAAGATCCGACTAACCCTGAGCCATAGTGCGGCTCACCGCGGCGGGTCGATCTCGATGCAAGATCCGGGGTAGCTTTCGATGCAAATCAACAGCGTACCCGTGCATAGGCAAGATCCGATGGATGTTGATATGTGGTTACGCAATGACTTGAACGGTTTATGCGGCAGGCAATACGCCGCGGCGTAGCTTGCTGTGCAGCCGTTGGTCTGGAGGCGACACGTAAGGGTGCGGCGACCCGTGTCGACGGAGCGCAGCCGAGTCAGTGCGAGTGAGCGTAGTCGATCAGCCAGCGGCCGAATTTGTCGCTATCGTCATACGGGGACGGGTGGCGGCTATACTGGCGACGGTAGTAGAACGCACCCGCCAAGGCGGCGGCAGTCTCACCGGCGCCATGAACCCGGCAGCCGGGGACTTCGTCCAAGGAACGTACTGCGGCTGGTGTGCTTCGCTAGTTAGCGTCCAGTACGAGAGTACGATTCCATGCAGGTATAGCATTCGAGTACAGGCGATGTCTTTCCCCCGTAACACGGTCAATGATACTTTTGGTTCCCGCCGTGGGCTGCTCAATTACGGCAAGTACTGCATGCTGCAATGGCTGGGCCGGTACAGCCATTATCGCGCCATTCGGTGGGGCCGAGTGCGGCGCATGGTTTTCATCTGCAAGGGTAATATCTGCCGCAGTCCCGTGGCGGCTGCCTATGCCGCCCATGAGGGAATGGCAGTGGATTCCTGCGGTATCGATTGCGCGGAGGATCTTCCGGCAGACCGACGCGCCATCGAGTACGCCGCCGGTATCGGCCTGGACCTGACGCGCCATGCCACGCGCAATATTCGCAGGCTGCATCCGCGGGAAGGCGATCTGCTGTTAGGCATGGAGCCCGCGCACTTGCCGGCACTCGCGGAGCGGGCGGGAGATTCGCAAATCTCGCTGGTGGGTCTATGGCTACCGCGCCCTAGTCCGTACATTCACGATCCCTACGGCGCCAACCCCGAGTATTTCCGGCGCTGTGAAGACACAGTGGTCGCCGCAGTGCGAGGCCTGCTGGAGGCCAAGGACCGTGGACCCTAAAGGGCCGCGGCATCGATCCCGGCACGCTGCCGCTGGAGATTTTTCCCGGCACCTGCCTGTCCTGAGCAAAGCGGAATGGGGCAGCGGCGATGTCGCCGTAAGGAATGAGGTGGGCAGTCGGCATACGCTGGTAGAGTTTGTGTCTGCGCCGGCTTCGGATAGTCATTGGGTCATCTGCACCGGGCTGCTGGATTTCGCCATGCCCCTGATCCGGTATGACATTGGCGACAAGATGACGGAGATCCGGGCTCCTGCGTCCACCCCTTTCCGCGGGAGACCCTTTGCTACGTCCTAGGCGGCAGGACGACATGATCGCCATCTCCGACGGCCGTAAGATTGGCCGCACGGATCCGGCCTTAAAGGGGTCCTACGGCATCGACCAGGCGAAGATCGTCCAGAACACCCAGACCGAAATCAAAGCACTGGCCGTGCCGGACGAGCGGTCGGTTGCGGAAAGGTGGCCGCGGAGCTCCTCGCACGCATCCAAGCCCGGACATGAACGTACCGGTTCGGTTCGTCGATGCCATCACTCCAAGCAAAGCCGGCAAGTTCAAGTCATTTCCCGCGTGTCCGAAGCCTGGCGCTGTACTGGGCGGGCCATGCCGCATTTCGCACACCCAACCTCTTGATCTGCAGTCAATTAGTATGATGTCTGTCACATTGATGGGACAGCGGCGATCGTCCATGAATGGCATACTTTAGGTTCCAAGCGGCTTCTTTCGAAATTCTTCGGAGCGCAGAAATGAGTAATCTAACGTGGCCGTTTAAAGGGCTGGCTGCGAGCCTCGTGCTTATGCTTGCACCCTCTGCCGGTATGGCGGCGGCCCCGAGCATTTCATCAGCGGTACAGATCGGTTCGACAGTAACGATCAAGGGGGCGAATTTCGGCGTTAAGAGTTCACCCGCCCCGGCGTTCTTTCAGCCCTTTACCGGTTTGAGCAACGGCGCGACGCCGACCGCGGCTGGTTTTGATTCGTGGATCAATAGGGGCGGGGAAGCGGTTACTCTTGCGGACGGCATTGGTGGCGGGAGTCTCAGGTGCGATCCGAGCGCGGCGAACAATGCCTTCCCGCACATAGGCAAATATCTGCCGGCCAATACGTCGGAGATGCGGCTTGCGTTCTACTTCAAACTGTATGGCAACTCTTCCTCGTCGCGGCAGTTGAAATTCGTGCGGGCGGGGGTTCGTAGCGGCGGCGATGGTGCGTCCGATTACGCCACGTCGGACGCAAAATTCTATCCCAGCATATTCATCTACCCCGGAAATGTTGCCGGTGGCAATTCCGTGCATGCGGAATGGAGAACGTCGGGCGGCGTGATCGCCAGTTACTACCCAGACCAAACCGGCGCCGGACAGCAAGGTCTTTCGCTGTCGTCGCAGCCCGATACGGATACGAGTCAATGGGTATTTGCTGAGGTTCACTACAAATTCAACGATGTGGGTACCTCAAATGGGGTGTTCAAGATCGTGCTGGACGGTTTCGTATGGCATAACCGGACTGCGGTATCGATCAGGACGAACACGAATCAATACATCGGGTTCGTTCAGCCCATCCCATCAATCGACTTGCCCGAACCCGCTGAATACGACTATGCGATGAGCCGCGTGTACATCGATGTAGGTTCGCAATCGGTGGCGCAGGTCTATTTGAGTGATTCATCCACCGCTGCTGGCGTCAAAAAGAAATTTATTTTGCCGGCAAGCGCATGGGTGGCGGATAGCGTCACGGTCACTGATGCGGCATCGGTACCGTCGGGCTACAAATACATTTATGTAACCAATGTGTCGGGCGAAACTAATAGCGCAGGCTTTGTCTTGGGCGGCACACAAGTACGGCCCAACCCTCCGGTCATTATCGAATGACGCCCCCCAGAAGCCGGGCAGAATTTGCTGCCCGGCTAGCGTGATGTCCCGCAAATAACTTTCCATGAAGTGCGAGGTTCAAGCGGGATGCTTTGCACTTGGACCGCACATCGATGGGAAGGCCTGCAATCGAACTGACGGTCACCGCGGAGGATCGGTGCAGCTCGAGTCGATCGCCCGATCGCATAGTCTGTCGGCCGCTTGTCGCGCCGTGCACAAGTGATCCTGCGGCTGGTGGACGGCGAGACCAATAGCGCGGCAGCTTGCGGCTATGGGCTGAGTTGCAGGACGGTGTCGTTGTGGCGCAAGCGCTACGCCGATAATGGCATTGCCGGGCTGAACAAAGAGCTCAAACCCGGCCGACCGCGCAGTACCGTCGAAGATGAAATCGCGACACTGATCAGCGCGGCCCTCAGTCGCAGTCCGAGCCGCAAGACACCGTGGTCGCGGCGCAGTCTGGCGGAGGAGACCGGAAGGTGAGGGTTCTTGGCGGCGTTGGCAACTTTGGCACGTGAGGCGCCGGGCGCGAGCCGCGCCACACGGAACTACTCGCGGTCGAGCACGAGGCAGTAGGCGTTGTGACGCAACCGATCGAGGGCCGCTGAGGCGAGCAGTCGATTAGCGGGGACGCCTGATCCCACTCGGAATAATTCGAGGTTGCTGGTGACGACAGTGGCGGCTTACTCGTAGCGCTAGGCGATCAAGTCGTGCAAATCTTCATCGGCGGGCGGTCGCGGGGGCTTCTGGCCGAAGTCGTCGATAATGAGCAACGGCACGGGCGCGAGGGTGGCGAGTTTGCGTTCGTAGCTACCGGTGGCGCGGGCGGCGTTGAGGCTTGCGGTGAGCTGGGCGCAGGTCATGAACAGCACGTCGACGCCCTGACGGATGGCGCAGTGACCGAAGGCTCGGCCCAGGTGGCTCTTGCCCGTGCCGTAGGGACCGACGATGAACACCGGGCGCGCTCGGCGAGGTAGTGGCCGATGGCGAGTTCGTGCACGAGCGTGCGGTTGAGTCTCGATGTGCATCTGATCTGCGACAACTACGGAATGTCCAAGCACGCCCAGGGCAAGACCCGGCTCGCAGTTCGAGCGCGGATCCATCTGAACGTCACGCCGACCTGCACTGCGTGGCTCAATCAGGTCGAGAGCTCGTTCGCGCTGATCACAACCCGGACGATTCGTCGCGGCTCGTTCGACTCAGTGGCCGATCTCTAACCGAAGATCGATGAGTTCGTGGAGTGTTACAACCAGCACCCGAAGCCATTTATGTGGGCCGCCTCAGCTGAATCGATCCTCGCCAACATCGAGCGTCCATGTAAAGTCGTCAACGGGACACAACTTTAGCCGATTAGGATAAGCGGTGAAGGCCGCTGTACTGGGCGCTGGGTGCGCCGATGTTGGTTTGAGCTTATGATCTCAGTCGCACGAATCTTAGACGATTCATAATGAAGATTTTATTCTGCTGGGACGGAGAGTACCCATGGGACGTTCGCGTTGAGAAGGTCTGCAACTCCCTCATAAAGGCCGGCCACACCATCCACCTCGTTTGCCGCAATCAGAGAGACCTACCGCGCGAGGAACTGTACAAGGGCATCCTTATTCATCGTATTGCCTCACTGCCCAAGTCGTTCGCATCAGTGAATTCCGCCTTCACGTTCCCCGCATTTTTTAGCCCCGTATGGCTGCGGCGCCTTCGGCAAGTGGCACACGGGCAGAAATGTGAATTGGTTATCGTGCGCGACTTGCCGATGTCGCCTGCGGCACTATGGGTCGGGCGTGCCTGCGGCATTCCGATACTCCTCGACATGGCAGAGTGCTACCCGGAGATGTTGCGTTGCGCTTGGGAATTCGAGGGCTTCCGCCTGTCTAACCTGTTAGTTCGCAATCCACGCATTGCTGATGCAGTCGAGGCTTTCGTGCTTCGGCGCGTCGATCACATATTCGTTATGGTGGAAGAGTCGCGGGCGCGCCTGCTCGCGATGGGCATTTCGGCTGGCGCAATATCCATCGTCGGTAACACACCCGATCAACAACGCTATCCGCGTGCTGAACCGGAACCAGAGGCGCATCATCGTGAGTTGCGAGTAGCCTACGTGGGACTGCTCAATCCTTCGCGCGGAGTCGACACTGTGTTGGATGCGGCCGCACTGCTCAAGGCGACAGCGTTCAACGTAAGGATCAGAATCGTCGGATCGGGAAAGCATGAGGAGCGTTTGCGTAGTCGCGCTGAATCGCTACAGCTGCAGCAGCAAGTTGAGTTTACCGGCTGGGTGGACAACTCGCGCGTGCCCGCGATGATCGCCGCCGCGGACGTTGGCATCGTTCCGCACTACGCTTGCGGTCACTGGAACACGACGATACCCAACAAGCTTTTCGACTACATGGCGGCCGGAAAGCCGGTCATCGTCTCTGACGCGAGCCCGACCGCTCGCGTTGTCCGCGAGACCGGGTGCGGTCTGGTGTATCCCAGCCACAGTGCAAACGCGCTGGCAGACGCCATCCGACAACTGCGAGACCCAGAGTTGCAGCGTACGCTGGGACGAAGAGGTCTACACGCGATCCAGCAACGCTACAATTGGCGGAAAGATGAAGCGACGCTCGTGGCTGTCGTCAACGGTTTCGCGGGCGGTTGAACATGGTTGACAGGACCCGAGAAAGCGTGAGCTTGGTGGCAGTTGGCGACGTAATGCTTGGAGATCATCCGGTGTGTTTCGGCCACGGCGTGCGGACATGCATCGACCGTATCGGTATTGACGCGTTTCTAGTGGGCGTAGCTCCACTTCTTAAGGGGCACGACATCGCGATCGGCAACCTAGAGGCGGTGCTGTCGGCAGGATTGTGCGGCCGCAGCGACTTGGAACATGAAGAGATGCGCGGCCGCCCGGAGTTCGCCGCCGGTCTCTCCCGTGCGGGATTCAATGTCATGACCGTCGCCAATAACCACGCGCTTCATCATGGAGAAAGGGACTTCATGGAAAGCGTGCAGTTGCTTAAGGCCAGCGGCGTCGAACCCATTGGGTTGCTGACCCACGATGGCGGTCTCAACTGCTGGAGCTACGAGAGGAACGGCGTCCGTGTTGGATTGGTTGGCTATTCCGTTCGGCCGGAAAAGTACCAACCCGGAACGCAGCACTATGCCCACGGGTCGGGCGAGCAGCTTCTAGCTGAGATTCGCAAGCTCGCATCGCAGTATTCGGCGCTTGTCGTCTCTATCCACTGGGGAGACGAGTACTTGCAGGTACCATCTCCGGGACAAGTGGACTTGGGACGAAGAATAATTGACGCTGGCGCAACCGTTGTACTTGGACATCACCCGCACGTACTGCAGGGGATCGAGACGTATCGCGGTGGCTACATCGTCTACAGCCTAGGCAATTTCATTTTCGATCATTGGGAGGAGTCGGGGCGGCAGTCGCTCGCGGTACATTTTGAACTCTCCAGGGACGGGGTAAGCGACATGCGCCTTATCCCGATTTGGATTGGTGAGGACTTCCGCCCGCAAATTGCGCTGGGCGAGCGCCGCGATGACATCCTAAAGCTTGTAAGCGACCTATCGGCGCGCGTGGAGGAGTTCGTCGCCGTGCCGGACAAAGTGGCTGCCGCTGCGCAATACGCCACCATAGCCGACAGGGCTTACCTACGCTATCGCCTTGACAGTTATCGCTACTTCCTTACCCGTCTCTGGAGCTATAAACCGTCCGTCATCCGACAGAGCGCTGTGCGAGCCTTGCGTCGACGCGTTAGCAAATCCATCTAGTATCGTGTCCCGTTGATGATCTGTCATGATGTGCGCGGACCAAGCGGTATGCTTGCCACTTGGAGTGCGTGTCTTCGATGAGGTGCTGGAGGCCGCCGAGAATGACGGCTTTTCAACAAAGGTCCGGAGCCACCTTTGAGGGTGATGAGCGCACCCAGTTGCGCGGCTGTGCATCATAACTATCCAAGAACGCCATACGCCATCGCTAAGCGTCAGGCATGGCATGGTAGCAATCAACCCACGTCTTCGAACAGCATTAAGGGCTGTTTGCTTCTGCTCACCCATCTTTCCTTGCTTGGCGAGCTGATGTTGGTTGCGGGCGCTTTGTTGAGGCCCCAGATCGGCTTGGTGGGACTTGTGGTAACGGCCGCGGTCGTCGCGGTGTTGAGCACAGACAGAGTCTGGCGGCACGGCACCGGACGTGGTTCCTGTCTGGGATCTTTCCAGGTGTTTCTGGTAACCGCGGCCTATTTCATTGGTCGATACAACGATTTGAGCAAGAACTACTGGAAAGTGCTCAAGAGACGTCTGGGTAGACACGCGTGAAAGAGGTTGGCGGCATACAGGCGGTTGACTATCTATCGATTAAAATCCGGCCCATTTGGATCGCACTAAAGGCCGAGCCCGTATATTTCTGGCTGTTTTGCGGATACCTGTTCTTCGAATACGTGAGGCCGCAATCGGCATATCCGCAGCTGGATATTTTGCCTTGGGCGAAGCTGCTGATATTGGGGGCGCTTGCCACCCGCACTATTGCGGGGGAAAAAATGTCGCTGGACAACCCACTGACGTTTACCTCAATCGCATTCTTCCTCGCCGCAATGTTGTCTTCAGTATTCGCGGAATATCCCTCGTTGTCCTTTGAACGGTTCGCGTCTTTTGTGAACTGGCTGGTCCTGTACATGCTGTTTCTCTGGATCGTTACCACGAGGTTCCGTCTCTTTATTGTCGTTCTGCTGCTGATGCTCGTCTCTTTCAAGATGTCCCAGCATGGCGCCAAGACCTGGGTCATGCGTGGCATGACCTTCGAGCCCTACGGCATCACCGGCGGCGCCGGATATTTTGGTAACGCCGCGGATCTCGGTGTGCAAATGCTCATATTTGCGCCATTGGCGGCCGCGTTCATTCTCGGTTGTCGATCATATTGGGGCAGATACAAGCGTCTGTTTTTCTATTTGTTCCCGCTCACCGCTGTCATGACTGTGATGGCAACCGGCGAGCGGGGAACCATGCTCGGTCTGACGTCGATAGGTCTGGTATTGGTGATGGCCGGAAAGCAGAGGTTCCGGAAACTCCTGATAATTAGCTTGGCAGGGATTGCCATTTTTCACTTGATGCCCGATGAATTTAAACAGCGCTTTGAAACGGCCGGCACCGATAGCACTTCGCAAGCCCGCCTGAGATACTGGGCGCGAGGTCTGGATATGTACCGGGATCACCCCGTCTTTGGCATCGGTTTCAACAACTGGCAACGCTACTATTCGTCGCATTATCCTGGCGAATCACTTCGGGCCGGTCACCAGGAGGTTGCTCACAGTACGCCGGTCACGGTGGCGGCGGAAATGGGATCGTTAGGATTTGTCTTTTTTTATGGCATGGCTCTTTGGACGATCGTGACAAATTTGAGAACAATGAAGGCCCTGCGGGGAGCCAGCGACGAGGATAAGCTGTGGCGATTCATCGCCTTCGGTTTGAATCTGGGGCTTGTCGGCTTTCTTGTCGCCAGTTGCTTTGTGACTCAGCATGAGTACCCTTTTCTGTTTGTGCAGGCTTCTCTTTCCGCAGCGCTGTACAATGTCGTTGGTCGCAGGTCCAGTTCCGATCCACCAGCGCGACGGTTCGGACATCGCCGTCGGCGCGCGACGACAGTGACGTGACACGGAAAAGTACAAGAATAGTCTTCTTCGATTTTGCAGTCGCAGTTGGGGGATCGGTAGTGGTTCTAGCCAATACCCTGAGAGCCCTGGACCGCGAGCGCTATGATCCCTTGGTGGTGACGGGGCTGCCAGCAGAGGTTGCGCAGGAGGTCTTCGGCGGGCTGGGCGTGCCTGTCATCCTGCACCGTTACTGCGCCGACTATGTCCAGTACTTGGCTTTCCTGGGAAAGCCGTGGTTCGTGCGCTCCTGGCAACGGCGCCTGGCGAGCTATGGGTTCACGCTGTATGCCGCGGTCGTCAATAGCCTGCCTCTCGCGCGACTCACTTGGAGGATTGCACGGCTGAAGCCGTGCCTCATCCACACGCACAACGCCATCGACTCCATGTTGATCGCAACACTGCTGCGGATTCCCGCTGTACTGCACCTGCATGGACCTTTCGGTGAGCAGTCGCGGCTCGAAGTCGCCATGGTAAAGCGCTCGAGAAAATGTATTTGTGTCTCGCGGGGGATCGCGGACATGCTGATTCAGCGGGGCGTCGATTCCGGCAAGCTGGTGGTAATGGCCAATCCCAGTCCGCTGCCCCAGTGCGATCTGGCGGCGCGGGATACTTACCGTGACCGCTTTGCACCGGCGCCGGATGAGGTGCTGGTGGCACACATTGGCCGTCTGGCGCCCTGGAAAGGGCAGAAGGAATTTCTGCTGGCGTTCGCTCGCGTGGCCAGACATCTGCCCGGGATCAAAGCCTTGATCGTGGGTGATGATATCGAAAAGCTCAACGGCGCCTATGTAGAGGAGCTGCACAGCCTGATTCGCCAAGAAGGGCTGTCTGAACGAGTGTTTTGCACCGGGCAGATCAAAGACATTCACAATCTGGTCGCCGCCGTCGATCTCGTGGTGCACAGTTCGACGGAGCCCGAGCCTTTCGGCCTAGTGGTAACCGAAGCGATGGCGCTGGCCAAACCAGTGGTCGCTGCGAATTACGGCGCCACGGCCGAGATCGTCGAACACGGCCGAACCGGCCTGCTGGCGGATCCGCACAATGCGCAGGAGTTGGCTGCAGCAATCGCACGTTTGGCCGCCGATCGCTCGTTGCGTTTAGCCTATGGCCAAGCCGCTCTAGAAAAAGCCCGGCTCGAATACTCGCTGGATCGTTATCGCACCCAGCTGGAAGCCATATACGACGAAATCGACGCATGAGATGTCTGCATGTCATGCCGGCACCACGGATTCGGACGGTGCAGATGCAATCCTGGTCTAGATACGCAAGCGCTTCAACACCGACTCCGACTCAAGTGATGCGCTACTGCTTGGACCCGACTGAGTGCAGAAGCAATTGCTCGACATCGGATCGGCAAAGCTTCAGGCGCCGCATGAGCTTGGTCAAAATTGCCTGGAGAGTCTAGCTTCTGATGTCTACTTGGCGGAGGAGCTTGGGCAAACTACTGGCGGTTCCGGCGGATATGCTGTGCGCTACTTGACGACGCTGGCGTATCCCTCCGATCTGCTTTCGTTGCTGCGGTCCGCCGCATTCGACGGTTCTCCAGGCCGGATTCTGCGGCGTCATGCGGACTGCAATTCGGCGGCCAGCTCCCTGACGATGGTTTGTTTGTCGTAGGTCTGTTCCGCCAATGCGCGTGCATTCCTGCCCAGCCGCGCGCACAACGCATCGTCAGCCAGCAGCGTCAAGCATCGCTCGGCGAAAATCTGAGGGTCATCCCCGAACAGCGCATGCACGCCGTCCTTCATGTCCAGGCCTTCCGCACCCAGGGTAGTGGATACGATGGGCTTTGCCCAGGCGGCGGCCTCAATCAGTTTGACCCGGGTGCCGCTACCTTGCCGTATCGGGCAGATGACCACCCGTGCCTTTGCGTAGACTGTCGCCAAACTGTCTACGAATCCTAGGAAATGGACTCCCTCGACGTTCGCGCGATAAGAATGCAGCGAATCCGGGGCACCACCGGCGAACCAAGCCTGCGCCTGGGGGGTTCGCGCTCGAATCAGCGGAAAAATTTCTGAAATGAAATAGTCCGCCCCGTCTCGGTTCGGACCGTAGGAGTAGATGCCGAGCATGAGCAGGATGGGCGCCGCGGGCATCGTGTCCGGGGCGGCCGGCATTTCGATCGCGTTGGGTAGAACGAACAGCGTTTTCGATCTGAAGGTCTTCCCGGCCCGTACGGCATCCATTTTCGAACAGACGAACGTGCGTCGGGCCCGGGCGATGGCGACCGCCTCGGCGCAGAGCAGCGCGGGCAGGGACATGAGGGCAAAAATCTTGTTGCGCAGAGAGTTCAGTCGCGGCACGCCACGTAGGATGGCCAAGTGCTCGATATCATCCAGGTCGAAGAAAACCGGCACGCTCCGGGGTGTCAGCGGAAGCAACTCGCTCATCATCGGCAGGCGGTGTGCAATGATGAAATCGGGATGCTTGCTGATTTCCTCCCGTAGCCGCTGTCTCGAGGGCGGGTCCAGCAGTTGCCGGCTGAGCAACTGCCAGCGATAGCGTAATACCCCTTGCACCTGCTGCAAGAGCCAGGGCAGGCGCGAGGGAGTGTTTGTCCGGCCGATCGCGATTTCGCAGTCGACGCCCCAGAGATCTCGGACGTCGGCGCGAATGCTTTCAGTCATCTTGCCGATGTCCACGTCGGTCCCGGCGCGAGGCTCCACGCAAAAGATGCGCAGTCTTGCGCCAGCGGCGCTCGCGGACTGGGCGAGCAGGGCCAGTCTGCGGTAGATGCCATATCTCTTCTCACGCAGATCCGCCAGCGATAAATGCGTTGCAATCAGGCAGCGGGCTGTCAAGGCATGCCGTCCAGCGAGCAGGTTCCCATCGGGGGGCCGAAGATATCGGGAATCGGATTCAAGAACTGCGAAAGATACCGCATCGCGAAAGCTACGCAGGTTTGAACTTGGTTTAGCTGTTCCGCCAATACCCGTCGGCCAGCCGCCGTAGTCGACCAGTGTGAGTACTCATGGGCGAGGGCGCTGTAACGGCCAACCTGCATGCCAATATGTCGGATTTTCTTACGACACCATGCTAAGTCATCACTGCGAGCAACTCGTAAGTCATTGTTGTAAATAGATATTACGAACGAGGTATAAGTCTTGCATATTTCCACCAAAAGTATTGGACCGGTCCGAAATTCTGTGTGTGAGGCGGGATTCACGCTGTCACATCGGCGAACCACTTCCCGTACATGACGGCGAACTGGTTCATCGCCGCGTTCCACTCTCGCTCTCGGTGCACGCGCGGCGACACACAGACCGAAGGAGCGCGTCGTTTAGCTCACACGTCGGGGGCACGATGGAGGCCGCGTGACTGTTCGCATGGTTGGTAACTCGCTGATTGGCTTGGCGATGCTGCTCGTTGCCACGCTCGCTCAGGCGGGAGTCCTCATCATAGCGCCGCACCCTGACGACGACATTCTCATGGCGTCGGGCGTCGTCCGTCGAGCGGTCGATTTTGATGACGTCACCGTGGTGTTCATGACAAATGGCGACTACTCCGGCACCGCGGCGGGCCACTTGCGCCAGGCGGAGGCTGTCGACGCTCAAGTCAATCATCTGGGCACCCATGAGGACAATCTGATCTTTCTCGGGTATCCGGACGGGCAGCTCGAGAGAATCTACGCACTGTTCAGCGGGCCGACCGACCAGTACTTCACGTCCTTCGGTCAGGGCACTACCTATGGAAGCCGTGGCCTCGGCCGCAGCGATTACCACACGTATCGATTCGGTTCGCCGGCGCCGTACAACCTCCCAAACATCGTTAGTGACCTGGCGAGTGTGATTGCCACCTATCGCCCCGACCATATCTATACGACGTCGTCGGCCGACCGGCATAGCGACCACGCGTCGACTTACCGATACGTGAAGGATGCACTGAATCAGGTGCGCGCGACCGATCCGACTTACGCGCCGGTGCTGAACACCACGATTATCTGGTCAATTGACAGCAGCGCTTGGCCGACGGGGGCCGATCCGTCGACCTATCACTCCGAGACTCCCGGACTCGCATCCACTTCATTCACGTGGTCGACGCGGGCGAGCCTCGACGTGCCTCTCGCGTTGCAGGCTCCGGCATTCACGGACAACCTGAAATATCGCGCGATTCTTTCCCACGCCAGCCAATGGTCGGGCCGCCCGTTCCTGTTGAACTTCATGCATAAGGACGAGATCTTCTGGTCGGAGAATCCGTTCGGGGGAAATCGACCCCCTGTTGCCGAGGCGGGTCCAAGCCTGTACGCGCATCCCGGCGACTCGGTACAGCTCGACGGAACTGCAAGCCGCGACCCGGAAGGCACACCGCTCGCCTATCAATGGACCCAGCGGTCGGGGTCGGCGGTGACACTCCATGACGCGACGGGCGCGCAGCCGTGGTTCTTCGTGCCGGGCAATGCCTCATCGGACGACAACTGGGCATTCCAGCTGAACGTCAGCGACGGCAGCCTTGGCAGTGCGCCGGACATGGTGCAGGTATTCGCCGGCGCCCGATCCCGGAATATCGCAGCCGATGCCACGATCACGGCGTCGTCGCAGGACTCGAGTGCCGGTCAGTTGGCGATAAAGGCCGCCGATCGGGCGATCGACGGCTATCCGCTCGATGGAACTCGGGAATGGGCGACCGTTCAGCAGGGCGTTGGCGCCTGGTTGCGGCTCAACTGGGCGACGCCGCAGACGGTTGAGAAGGTCGTCTTTTTCGACCGGATCAACAACGCGGATCGGGTCACGGCGGGCACGTTGAGCTTCAGCGACGGAACGACTGTGTCAGTCGGTGCGCTACCGAACAACGGCGACGGCTTGGCTGTGGCGTTTTCGCCCCGCGCGGTGACCGAGGTTCAATTTACGGTGACCTCCGTGAGCTCGATGACCCAGAATGTTGGGCTCGCGGAGGTACAGGTCATTGGCCGTGATGCTGGACCGAATCTGCCGCCCGTGCTCGCGAATCCCGGCCCGCAGAGTGGCACGGCCGGCGTGCCGATCGCACCGCTGCAGCTCGCGGCGACGGATGGCGATCACGATGGGCTTGCGTTTGGTGTGAGCGGGCTTCCGTCAGGGCTGTCGATCAGCGCGGGTGGGCTGATCACGGGGACGCCGACGACGGTGCAGACGACGAGCGTGACGGTGACGGTGAGTGACGGTCGCGGCGGGACGGACAGCGAGACGTTCAGCTGGACGATTACCGACCCGGGCGGTACGTGGAATTTCCCGCCAGCGCTGACCAATCCTGGTGCGCAGTCGGGGACGGCGGGCGTGGCGATCGCGCCGCTGCAGCTGGTGGCGACGGACGGCAATGCGGGTGACACGCTGACGT
>Ga0209254_10000330_pt1 | contig 36714 bp, 30 predicted proteins | sample FrelakmetDIP11DI_FD_187148 | JGI IMG/M metagenome (GOLD analysis project Ga0209254, IMG submission 187148) | Freshwater lake sediment microbial communities from the University of Notre Dame, USA, for methane emissions studies - DIP11 DI (SPAdes)... | ecosystem: Environmental > Aquatic >... | reverse complement strand
CACATCTGCAAAATCCGGATTATACCTGAACTCCGTTTTTTGATCCGGGGTCTTTACGGGAGCATAGATTTTCCTTTGTTCCGAAAGCCGGATATAAAGTTTTTCCAGGGAATCCTTACGGATTAATTTCAGGATCTTTTCCATTTTATTTTATAAAACTTTCTTTATCGCTGGGTTCATATGTCGACAATACTGAATTCATGTTTTCAGATGTACCGGCATAAACTTTAAAATAGTCATAAACCGTGTCGGTCAGATGCATTGTGAGCAGGTGGCAGGGAATGCCTACAGGACATGCTCTTCCGCATTCGCCGCAGCTTATGCAGCGTCCGGCAAGATGCATTGCTCTCAGAATATGCCATTCCATGTTTCCGTGTGTATTAGACTGTACCGGAATCCATTGGGGCTGATTTACCTCGGTTGAGCACCTTATGCAGTAGCACATAGGGCATGCCTGACGGCAGGCATAACATTTTATACATTTTTCAAATTCTTTCTGCCAGTAAGCAAACCGCTCTTCCTGGTTTAATTTATTAAGTTCCGCCAAAGCTGTTTTAAACTTGTCGGGATTGGTGAGATCTGATTTTTCAATATATCCCCTCATCACGTTAATATCGGCTATATCGAGCAATTTTCCTTCGGCGGAAATGCCAAGCACAACGATATTTTCAGGCACTATCTGCTTTTCTGAGATCAGCATCATTATACTCCTCATTACAGGTAAGGCAGAGACTATGCCCATCCTGCCAAAATTTTTGACCTCCTGCTTGGTAAGGTAAACAGCCAGATTCTGCTCACAATGTTCATCATAAATTAGTTTATCAGCCCTTTCAGGATCTGTAATAAAAGCCGGGCGGGCAAGGCCTGTCGGTCCAGCTTCATAGCCAATAACTACATCAACGCTCTTTTTTTCAAGCAGTTCCTTTGCCCTTGCAATGAGACTATTCATTTCTGACCTCCTCTTCTAACGGTCTGTTAACCATTTCTTTGTATGAAATATACGGACCGAGTTCCCGTATCCTGGCATCAGTTTCATTCACAACCTCAGCCCACCTGGCACCTTCTGCAGCCGATACCCAGGAGAATGTAATCCTTTTCATATCGATCCCCATAAAATCCATAAGTTCTTTAAACATGATCCAGCGTCTTTTCGCATGAAAATTTCCGGAAGTGTAATGGCAATCGTTGGGATGGCAGCCTGATACAATTATGCCATCTGCTCCATTGGCAAATGCTTTGAGCAGAAGCATAAAATCAATCCTTCCGGTGCATGGGAACCGTATGATCTTAACTGAGGGTGAATATTTTATGCGACTTGTGCCTGTAAGATCCGCACCTGCATAGGTGCACCAGTTACAGACAAATGCAACTATTTTTGGTTCAAAATCCGACATAATATTTATTTTATTGAAAAACTGATCATAATAACAGGTTAATACTCATTCAGCAATGCTACCACTTCAGCATAAACCTGGTTGTTTGAATAGCCGTGTAAATCGATCGATTTTGACCGGCATATGGCAACACAGGTACCGCATCCCTGGCAAAGACCTTCGTTTATTTTTGCCGCTTTCTTTATAACTTTGCCCTCACGGTTCTTAAACTCTTCTGATTCTATTGCCTGGTATGGACAAACAGGCTTGCAAAGGCCGCAGGCAACACAGGTCGAATACAATGGCGGCGCCATACGATTTACATATGCAACAAGAGGCTCGCGTGTAAGCTCATCCTGAGAAAAAAGCGCCGCGACTTTTACAGCTGCTCCCGATGCCTGCGAAACAGAATCCGGAATATCTTTAGGATTCTGACAGGCGCCGGCAAGGAAAATCCCTGCAGTATTGGTTTCGACTGGTTTTAATTTCGGGTGTGCTTCAGCAAAGAATTTATGAGAATCATATGAAACATGAAGCTTCTGGGCAAGTTCCTCAGCGCCTGAATTTGCAACTCCTGCTGTAGCAAGAACCACCATATCGGCTGATATTTCGACAGGTTGCCCACCAAGAAGGGTATCGGCTCCTTTTACGATCAGCTTTCCGTTTTTTTCATAGATGGTCGAGATCCTCCCGCGTACATAATCAACATGATCCTCTTCAATTGCCCTGCGTACAAACTCTTCATAGTTCTTGCCTCCGGCTCTGATATCCATGTAAAAAATATATGCTTTCCCCTCATGGAATTTATGTTTGTAAAGCATTGCATGTTTTGCAGTGTACATACAGCATATCTTCGAGCAGTACTCAATGCCTTTAGCCGGATCGCGCGATCCGGCACATGCAACAAAGACGATATTCTTTGGCACCTGACCATCTGAAGGTCTCTGTATAACCCCGGAAGTGGGACCAGATGCTGATGCGAGCCTTTCAAACTGAAGGCCGTCAATAACATCTTTATATTTGCCATAGCCGTATTCAGGGAAAAAATCCGCATGTTTAATATCGAATCCGGTGGCTATAACTATTGCTCCGATATCAAGATCAAGTATTTCATCGGGTTGATCAAAACGGATCGCTTTTGTCGGACAGACAATTTCACATACTTTACACTTGCCTTTGATATAATAGGTGCAATGCTCCCTGTCGATTACAGGCTTGTTCGGAACCGCCTGGGGAAATGGGATATAAATAGCAGGTCGCATGCCCATTCCCTGTTCAAATTCGTTCGGTATCTTTTTCTGAGGACATTTTGTTGTACATAAACCGCACCCGGTGCAGGTCTTCTCATCCAGGCTTTTAGCCTTTTTACGAACTTTGACTTTGAAGTTACCTATAAACCCTTCCACACTTTCAATTTCCGCATAAGTATATAAGGTAATATTCGGATGCTGCGCCACTTCAACCATCCTTGGTGTAAGAATACACTGGGAACAGTCAAGTGTCGGGAATGTCTCCGATAGCTGAGACATATGACCGCCTATTGATGGCGAACGTTCAACCATAACGACTTTATGTCCGGTGTTAGCAATATCGAGAGCCGCCTGTATTCCTGCAATCCCGCCCCCGATCACCAGCGCTCTTTTCGTAACAGGCACCCTGATAGGCTGAAGAGCATGATTCAGCTTAACTTTTTCTACCTGCGTTCTAACAATATCAATAGCCTTTTCAGTGGTGAGATCATTTTTCTCATGGACCCATGAACAATGTTCGCGTAAATTTGCCATTTCGCACAGGAATGGATTTAACCCTCCCTCAGCACAGGCTCTCCTGAAAGTAGGCTCATGCATGCGCGGAGAGCATGCCGAAACAACTACACCTGTAAGGTTATGTTCCCTGATTGCGTCTTTGATAAGTGTCTGACCCGGATCGGAACACATGTACTTATATTCAGCGCTTAAAGCAACATGTTTTAGCTTCCCGATGCTTTCAGCAACTTTTGTGCAATCGACTGTTGCACTTATGTTTTCACCGCAATGACAAACAAAAACACCAATTCTTGCCATCTATTAAAATTTTTTTCCTTCAACCTACATTTACATCAACAAAATGCCGCTTCAGCCCGACCTTCTCAGCTGATAATCCAAGAGCCAGTCCAACTGCCTGGGTTATAAAAATGACGGGGATCTCAAATTTTTTATTCCAGTATTTATTAATATCGTCTCTCCGCATATCAAGGTTTGAGTGACACATCGGACATGCAACAATAATTGCTTCTGCACTCCGGCTTTCCGCATCTTCAATAATTTTGCCCGATAAATTTGCAACAATATCTGTTCGTGACATTGAAAATCCAGCCCCGCAACATTCTGTCTTAAAGGGATAATAGACAGGAGTTGCTCCAATTTTACTCATTACAATATCCATACTCTGCGGATCCTCTGGTCTGTCATAACCAAGAACTTTGTAAGGCCTTACCAGCAGACATCCGTAATAACATGCAACTTTGCGATCGAATGGTTTGATGACCTTCCCCTCCAGTTCAGGTATAATATATTTATCAATCCATTCAATTACATTTATTATTTGTGAAGTTCCATTGTAACTCATTTCAATGACTTCGCTTATCCGGTTTTTTAATTCCGGATCCCTTTTCAATTCGTTCTGCGTAACCGTAAGTCTGTTATAACATGCAGCACAGGGAACAATGATTTCATCCATCCCGTTTTGTTCAGCAAGAGAAAGAATACGTGCAGGCAGAGCAAGCGATAAATCTTTATTAAGATTATGTGCGGCAGTTGCACCACAGCAGTTCCAGTCAGCAACCTGTTCAAGCTTTAGCCCGAACGCTTCGGCAAGGGCAAAAACCGATTCATTATAGTCACGCGCCGAACCGTTCAGTGAGCATCCCGGGTAAATACCAGTTTTCATTTATATCTCATTATTTATTTTGTCTTCTTAAATATCCTGGCTACATGTGCTCTCCCCTTTATTATTTCCGGGATGAAGTGTAGTTTACCCCGTGTTATCATCCTCGGGGCCAGAAGAACATCCTGCATGAGTGCCATCGACCGGCGTTTATAATCCAGGGTCAGTCCGAACTCAAACAATCGTCCTGTAAGCCTTATAGAGTTTAGAAACGATTTATGGAATGCTATGATATTTTTCGCTTCAGGATTCACCTTTTTTTCTTTGATCGATTTCTGTCTAAGGAAATCCATAACATTTGGAATATCGATTTCCATAGGGCACCGGCAGAGACACATTTCACAGGTTAGGCATAACCAGATGGAATGTGATCTTAATAATTTTTCATCGTTTACCGGTGATTCAGTCTGCAAAAGCCGCATAACCATGCTTGGTGTAAGGTCCATTTCATCTGCAACCGGACATCCCGCCGAGCATTTCCCGCATTGATAGCATTTCCTGGAAAGCACATCCACATGCTTTTCGAGACTGTGAGCCAGACTACTATTTTCAGTCAGGGTTTCTGTGTGTGACATATTTGTTTTTTTCTTATTCAATACTGGAGAAAAGACGTAAAAACTGAACACGTTCATAAGATGCCGGATTATGAACATTCTTTTTGCTTAATATTCCCTTGAAATCGGAAATCTTCGCGAAATTATGCTTTGCCATCCACGATTCAAGGCCATTTAAAATTTCGGGAAGAACATCAAAATGCTGCTTATAGAACACTGAGGCCATTTGAACAGCATCGGCACCGGCAAGCAGCTGTTTGATTACTGTCTGATAATTGTGTATACCGGTCGAGGCAGCTATATCGCATTTAATCCTTCCTGATAAAATTGCTACCCACCGGAGAGTATTTGTATATTCAGAATCATTGCTAAGTATGTTGGATGCAGCAACATCCATATTATCAATATCAATGTCGGGATTGTAAGGCCGGTTAAAAAGTGTTAATCCGGCGATACCGGTCTCTGATAATTCCAGCAATGTTCTGGCCAGGCTGGAAAAATAATATCCGGTTTTTACTGCTACCGGGATTGTTACATATTTCCTGACCTCTTTAATAACATCAAAATAAACCTGTTCATTTTCAATCCCCTTCTTTGCGAAGTCGGAAGGCAGCAGGTAAATGTTCAGTTCAAGTGCGTCAGCTCCTGCATCCTGAATGCGCCTGGCAAAATACTGCCAGTCATATTGCGAGCTGCAGTTAATGCTGGCAATAACAGGAATATCAATTGCTTTTTTAGCTTCTGAAACAAGATTAAGATACTGTTTTAAAGTATGTTCCTTTGCATAGCTTGTCAGATAGTTATAAGCTTCTTCATAATAGAATTCCGTATCACCAACAATTCTATTAAAAGTTTCTTTCCACGATTTGATTGCGTGGTCATCTGATTCAATCAGCTTATCAGTCTCAAACTTTATCTGTTCTTCAAAGACAGATTTAAGAACCACAGCGCCCGCTCCAAGCCGGGCTATTGTTTTAAGGTTATCCAGCGAAGAGGTTAATCCTGAACTTCCTACAACCAGGGGATTTCTTAAATGCAATCCGAGGTATTGACATGAAAGATCTGCCATCTGTTATTTTATTAACAAAAGTAAATCTAATAACATAATTGAATTTAAAATATGATTTTTATCTTTTTGTGTGAGTAAGTGAACATCCGGAAGAACGACACGAAGAAGTCAGTAATTGATCTCTGTCAAACCTTCGGGCAAATCGACCATAATAGTTTTCTTCTTATCCGAAGTATTCAGTATGAAATCCTCATGGAAAGGTATCAGGATTTCTTTTCCCTCAGGAGATAGGATTTTTAACAGATCATGTCCCGGATTCTGAACAATCTCCATAACAGTGCCTATTAAGCTCTTATTTCCTGATATGACCTTGAATCCTGTCATACTTTCAGTATTGCCGGAGGTTTTATTGTCTTCAGAAATGGTGGTAAGGTATATCCTGCATCCTGTAAATTCGCTGACTTTTTCAAAAGTATCATATCCTTTAAATTTAAATTTCAGGATATCTCCGCCCGAATATTCTTCAGAGGATATAAAAAATGGAACCGGTTTTCCATCAATTTCCAGGAATACCGATTCCATTTCGGGAATATTATTAAAAAAGGAGTTTTCAAGCCTGACTGAAACAGAACCATTGTATCCGTTGGCTCTGGATATTCTTCCAAGCAATATCTGATATCTGTAAGTCATTGGATTCAGTATCCTTATGACCTGATAATCTGTTAATATGGTATTTATTCAGCAGCAGGTTCCACGGGAGCCTCACCAGTAACGGGAGCTGCATCAGCTGCGGGAGCTTCCTGAACATCTTCAACAGTAACCTGCTCTTCAACAACAGGTGCCGGTTCCTCAGCGACAGGTGCAGGTTTGCTTTCTGCTTCTTCCTTTGCTGCGAGTTCAGCCTGTTTCTTTTCAAGCCTTTTTGCTCTTGCTTCGTTTACCTTTTTCTCTGCCACCAGACGTTCGCTTGTCTGATCGTCCTGGGTTTTCTCGAGACCTGACTTTTTGGCTTCTATTTTTGCCTCATTCTGTGTCATCCAGGTTTCAAACCTTTTAAGAGCTTCAGCTTCATCAAAAGCACCTTTTTTTACTCCTTCGAGCAGATGCTTTTTAATCATGACACCTTTATACGAAAGGATAGCTCTACAGGTATCTGTAGGTAGTGCGCCATTTTGCAGCCAACCCAGAGCTTTATCGAAATCGAGTTCAATAGTAGCCGGGTTAGTGATCGGATTGTACATTCCGATCCTTTCAATATATCTGCCATCCCGTGGCGACCTGCTATCTGCTACCACAATGTGGTAGTAGGCCTTTCTTTTGCGGCCTTTCCTAGCTAATCTGATTCTAACTGCCATTAAAATTTTACGCTTTTTGTTTAACCTACGGTTTAAAAATGTGGGTGCAAAGATAAAAAAATTTATTCACGAAACAATTAAATATAAATGTTTAATCTACCCCATCCCCCCGTAGGGCTTTAATCATAATTTCCTTAAAATTACCCCCGATTGGGGAATTCAGGGGTTATTTTAATATGCAGAGACGTTGTATTAAAAATTGTAAGGGCGTTGCATGCAACGCCCCTACATTAATTATGAACAGATTTAATAATCGTGATTAGTATCCAGGATTCTGCTGGTTTTTTAAAGCCGGGTTTGCTTCTGTTTCCCTGAAGGGGATAGGAAATACCAGCTTCGGATCATTATAGGGCAATGACCCTACATTTTCCTGCAACCTGCGCTGTTCGTGAATCCTGAATCCTTCATATGAGAACTCCAGTCTCCTTTCATACAGAATATCATCGAGTGTCACAATTGTGGCAGCTGTCAGTCCTGCCCTTTCATGAACTGTATTGTAATCACTTAAAGGTGTTGCCCCGATTGTTGTTCCAAGCCTTACATTGCTTTCGGCCCTGATCAGGTACATTTCAGGAAGACGGATCAGGTTAACCACCCCATAGAGATTATTCCATTTCCCTGAGCGCATTCCTCCGTTTCCGAGAAAGAACAGGTCGAGCCTTTCATCGTCCGGGGAATAAAGGTTAAGATGACCTTCAAGTATTTCAATATCGCCGTCCCTGCCACCGTATTCGGGTATGGAGAAATACTCTGTCATCGCACTGAATCTGTCCTGTGAGGTGATCTGGGTAGCAAAAATGTCTTCAGAAGTATTATCATCATTATTGAAAACATCAGCATAAGAAGGTTGAAGCTCATACAATCCCGATGCAATAACTGTGCTTGCAGCATCCCTTGCCCTGGCATAATCGCCTTTCTGAAGGTAAACCCTAGCCAGCAGGGCTGTTGCGGCCCCGCTTGTGGCAAATACTTCATTCTCTTCGGGAAGCTTCGAAGCTGCAGCTATAAGGTCAGCAATCACCTGGTTATATACCTCTTCTACCGAATTACGGGAGACAAAGCTGTTTTCGTCTATCCCGCGTGTGGGGGTCAGGACAATTGGAATTCCGAGCTGGGTGGCTGCGCTTCCTGCCTGATACTGCTGGGCAAAGTACCTCACCAGGTCAAAGAACATAAGACTCCGCAGGAACAGCGCCTCACCCTCAACGCGGTCACGGTCAGCTTCATCAACAACAGCAAGGGCGCTAAGCACATTATTTACAATGTTGATGACCTGATAACTGTCGATCCACTGGCTTGTAGCCTCTTCGTTGGAGGAGTTCATCTGTTTGTTATAGATCTGACGGGGCCCGCTGTAGGTACCCACCCACATGCATTCATCTTCTGCCCCGAGAAGTTCTGAATTACGAAGAAGACATCCGCCGTAAATTGAGGGATCGTCAAACTGTGCATAAGCACCCTTAAGGACGCTCTTGACATTTGCGTCAGATTCAAGGGAAAGCTCCTCGCTGATGCTCTGATATGGTTCAAGATCAAGGAGTTTATCGCAAGCTGTGAAAAACAGCATCGATACAACTATAGTTAAAATTGAAAATATTCGTTTCATAGTATATTGTTATTACGCATTTATAAACTGATACTGAGTCCGACAAGTATGGTCCTGGGCTGGGGTGCTGAATAGAAATCCAATCCCGAGGTGATGTTATCTGTCGCAAAATCAGATGATACTTCCGGATCCCATCCAATGTAGTTTGTAAAAGTCAGAAGGTTTTGCCCCTGCAAATAGACTCTTAATCCGCTGATTTTCATTTTACTGACTATTGATGATGGAAGATCATAACTGAGCATAGCTGAACGTAATTTGAGATAATCGCCATCTGAAATATACCTGCTGCTTCTTCCCTGATCGCCATTGCTGTATCCAAGGCGGGCCTGAGGTATCATTGTGATGTCGCCCGGTTCTTTCCAGCTCTTGAGCTGGTCAACTGTCTGGTTGTCAAACCATGCGGCATTGGCTGCCATGTAGGGGTCGCCTGCCATCTGTATTTTGTTTCCTGCAACGCCCTGGAAGGTAAAGGTAAGTCCAACTCCCTTGTATGAGAATGAGTTTGTGATTGCTGCCAGGAATGGTGGATTCGGATTTCCCAGCACTACAAAATTTGCTTGTGCAAAATCGTTTGTAGTTGTAGTATTATCAATAACAACCCCATTCTCATCTTTTTCATTAACGTACCATATTGCATCTCCGTTATCCGGGTCAACTCCTGCATATTCAGCGCCATAAAATGCTCCGAGCGGCTTGCCCACCATTACGACATTCATAAACCGTGAACTGCCCTCATCAATTATTGTCTGTTCGCCGAGATTTGTGACTTCGTTTACATTGTATGAAAGGTTCAGGTTTGTTGTCCATTCAAATTCCCCGGCCAGGTTGGTAGTATTAATGACAAATTCAACTCCCTTATTGGAAACGGATCCCACATTCTGAGTCTGGACAGTGTATCCTGTTGTTGAAGGAACGGGTACATCAAGTAAAAGATCGCTTGTGCTCTTGACATAATAATCAATCTCTCCCGAAATCCTGTTTTTGAAGAATCCGTAATCGACACCCAGATCATACTGTTTGGTTGTTTCCCAGCCAAGGTCATCGTTGGCGATCTGTGTAGGAATTAAACCTGAAGTTCCGTAATAATTATCAACTCCATAAAGACCAAGATGTCTGAAGTTTCCTATTCCTGCATTTCCTGTCTGACCAAAGCTGGCCCTTAGTTTTAGAAAACTAATAATTGGGTTATCAGTCAGAAAGCTTTCCCTGGTTAAAACCCAGCCAACCGAAGCAGCCGGGAAAGTTCCATATCTGGAATTCTTTCCGAATCTCGAGGAGCCGTCAATTCGTCCGGCAACCGTAAACAGGTATTTGGCCTTGTAATCGAGGTTCACCCTTGTATAGTATGATATAAAGCTATACTCTGTCTTGGATGAGGATGCACCGCTTATAAGCCCTGCACTTGCCAGTGTTTTAAGGTCATCAAGAGGAAATTGTTCCCCTTCAGCCCATGCATTGTCGATAACAGTGTATTGATACTCTGTTCCCAGAAGAGCGGTGACACCAAAATTGCCGAATGTATTGTTGTAATCAAGGAATGATTTAGCATTAATATTCTGGTTTTCCCCATAGTTAGCAAACCCATACCCGTTTGTACCCTGACCTGAATCGGTTCTTTCCCCGTATCTGGCATTTTCTTTGGTACTGTAAAGATCGAATCCGAATTCATTTCTCCATTTCAGACTCTTGTGAAGATTGAAATTCAAATAAGTATTCACCAGTGTCCTGAAATTTGAAATATCTCGTGTGGCTTCTTCAACATCGATCAGACCATTATAATATGTTGTGACGGGCACATTGTACAAATTCCCGTCAAGGTCCCTGACCGGTGTTATTGGAGATAACGCCACCAGCTGCATTGGTGTTGAGAATGCATTGTCGGCCGAAACCTGATCAATAATAGTCTTGGTAAGGCTAAGTGCCATGCCCAGGTCCAGATAATTGTTTACCTTATTATCTATATTGAGCCTTCCTGATATTTTCTGGATGCCATTTGAGACCAGGATGCCTTCCTGGTTACTGTATGATCCGCTTGCAAAAAACTTAAGCTTATCATTCCCTCCCTGGGCTGAGAAATCAGCGGCAAGCAGATTCCCTGTCTGGAATGCCTGATCCTGCCAGTCAGTATTGACAGCCAGTTCCGGATCGGTATATGTTGCCCAGCCGTCATAACGGTTGAAACGGTTTCTTGCAAACTGAAGCCACGAGCCGGAATAGTCGCCAGGATTATTTATCGGATCATAACCCTCATACAGGTCACTGTTATAAGCAGCCTCTTCAAAATACTGAACAAACTGTTCCGCATTAAGGAATTCCCTGCGATTGGAAGCCTTGCTGATCCCACTCTGGAGATTAAAATTCAGTTTTGTGGCGCCGCTCAGTCCTTTCTTTGTCGTAATAAGGACAACCCCGTTGGCTCCCCTCGATCCAAAGATTGCAGCTGAAGCAGCATCCTTAAGGATCTCGACCGATTCAACATCATTGAAGTTGAAAGTTGAAAGTGGATTTATTGCTGCTCCCGACTGGTTTAGAGTCTCAGTTGTGAGAGGAATTCCGTCAACTACGTAAAGAGGTTCATTGCTTGCCGTAACAGACGATGATCCTCTGATCCTCATTCTTGTCGACCCAGTTGCTTTGCCATTCAGTGATTCAACAAATACTCCGGCACTTTTGCCCTGAAGGGCAAGCTCGACAGATGCGACAGGAAGGTTTCGCAAAGATTCGCCGTCAATTTTTGAGATGCTGCTCGATACTTTTGACTTTATCTGGGTCCCGTATCCGGTAACAACGATCTCATCAAGTCCGATAGCATCGGTTTCGAGGGTAACATCATAAATGCTTGCCGTACCAACCACAACCTCTATGGTTTTCATTCCGACATACCGGAATTCGAGAGTTGAACCTGCTGAAGCATTTATCTGATATTTCCCGGCAATATCAGAAAGCACACCAACTGTGGTGCCTTTAACAAGTACCGTAACACCGGCAAGCGGAAGATTGTCTTCCATACCGGTAACAGTACCCGAAACGGTTTTTTGCTGTCCTGAAACAGGCAGCAATAAACCACAGAATACAAAAAATAACAACAGAAGTTTTTTCATAACTTTTGGTTTAGGTAATAATAATTTCTATGGGATTCTTCAATTCCTTCTACTGTCCCAACTGATGTTAAGCATCAGGTTGCGAAAGTATAATTTTTTATTAAAAAAAAATTATAATTGATAACTTTTTTCCTGATTTACTTAACAGGATTAAGCGTATCAGTCAATCTGAGAGAAAAAAAGAGGCTGAACTTTTTCAGGACAGCCTCTCATTAAATGAATTTACTTACACCTTCTAAGGATTCCTCGTAACATTAAATTGATATATTCCCTGGCTGCCGTAGGCACCTATTGAAATATCAATATACAGAGTATATGTTCCATCACAAGAACTATATACACCATTGCCGGAATATGTTACACTACCATAACCAAAGTAATCCGAAGCCAGCATTTTTGTCTCGGTTGTGATTGCATAGGTAGCCGGATTTATATGCAATACAAAAGGGCCGTTGTCTTCAACAATTCCTTCGATTTCTGCAAGACCTGAAACATAGATTGTATAGGGGTCAACAGGATCAGCTGTAATTGTAACATCATTTTCTGACGGCCAGTCAGAAATCGCATGATAACTACCGATTGCCAGGTTTACATCATAGGCACAGGCCACAGGAACAAGCAGCAGGGCTGTCGAGCGAGTGGCGACCTCGTTGGCCAGAGTTAAAAGCTCAAAAGTGAAAATATCGCCGTTCGTGATTGTATTCAGAGCAATTCCGAGTTTTTGAGCAGCATCCTTCGAGGAAATCCTGACAGTGCCGGGAAAAGATGTTACTTCGGTTATTGTAACTCTTTCAAAATTGTCCTGGGATGAACCTTGCACTGTAATCTTCTCAGGTGCAGAACCTGGCGGAACGGTAACCACAAACTCCACGTAGGAATTCTCCAGATCTTTGGAATCGAATATTCCCGGATCAATATCGGTTATTGCAGGTACTACCGCTACGCCTCTCAGGCCAGCCGGATCCGGAAGTTCTTCACAACTAAAGAAGATCAGTAACAGTGTGAATATCCAACTTAACGTTTTTATGTTTTTCATTTTTATAATGATTTAAGTGTTAAACATTGCATATGGTAATATTCATCGGGTTCCTCCGGCCCACCAGACATTTTCGGAATAAACATAGGTGCCGTCGCCATAAGCATTACGGACATTAATATTTGTTGTAACATCTTCAGATCCATACGAATATCGTAATGGGAACCGGTTTGTATTCAAAGGATTATCCAGGCTGATCACATTGTCACCCATTGCCTTTAAACGTCTGTAATCATTATAGGCTTCAATAGCTTCCTCCTCGAAAAAAGCGATGTACTTCTGATTCATCACCTCTGATAATGGATTTGCATCAAATCGTGGTTTCACGCTGGAATTGAAATAATCAATGGCTTCTGCATCTGTTAATCCGATATTCACTTTCTGAAAGGCGGCTCTTATAGCTCTGTTTAAAGCTTCTTCGGCTGCAGGCAGGTTATTTAACCGTACATTGGCTTCAGCTTTCAGAAATTCAATTTCGTGATAACTCAGCAGGTAGGTGGGTGCAGTAACCGTGCTGATCGCAGATACTGAATAGGCACTTTGTACCTGATTTGCTGTGCCATTTGGAGCAAAAACCAGATCTCCTCCCACATCGGGATGTGCCATGAAGAAGACATCATCCCTGGGATCATTTCTCTCAACCAATTTATTGTGAAGACTTTGACTTGCGCCATAATAATCACGATCCTGGAACATGGAGTAGAATGGACTTTGAGAGGTATTGCCATTATAATTGAACTGAGCCTGTTCGTCGATTGAAGTGAAAGACTGATCAGCGGATGAGATAACGTCAGCATAAGCAGGCGCCTTCAAAGACAAGCGCATTGTATAACGGGCTTTCAGCCCATAGGCAAATTTTTTCCATGACTCAGTCTCTCCCCCATAAATCAGATCCTGGACTCCTAAAGAAGCATAAACTGATTCCTTGTCCAGATTGGCAATAGCATCGTCGAGTAAACTGAAGATGTCATTATAAATATCCTCCTGATTATCAAGCACAGGGGTAAAAATTACACCGGGCTGTATTGCTTCGGTCCATGGCACATCACCCATAGCATCAGTAAGAGCTGCAAGGTTATATGCCGTAAGTATCTGTGCAATTCCCAGCGTATGGTAGTTACCTTCTTCCGAACCACCTTCAGAACACTTCTCCTGTACAATTTTAAGGTTGTAAAGGTTTGTATAAACGGCATTCCAGGCATTGTTATAGGTCGTTGAACTGGTAGGCTGGGAAGATCTGATATCCGCATTGTAAAACTGCCCCCATACACCGGTATTATGTTCAATGTAAATAGATGCAAAAAAGGCAAAATCTCCTCCGGCTACCGAAAAAGCACTCCCTGTCATGGCATCTGTAATAATCAATCTTGATACCATATCGCTCGGGTCATTTATGTTCTCGTTTATTTCATCCATGACAGATTCCGAGCATGACCAGAGAGTAAGGGCCAGGATTGCTGTAACTAATATGTTAATCCTTTTTCTCATGATATTTCAAATTAAAAAGTTAAATCTAAATTAAAACCAAAAGTTGTTGTCTGAGGCACAGTAAACCTTTCAAATGCTCCTCCCATGTTGGTATTTCCCTGACTGGATTCAGGATCGAGGTTTGGCAGAGCGGTCCAGAGAAGTATGTTTCTGGCAAAAACTGAAACACCCAGATAAACTTTATTGAATAGCGTGTTTGCAGGCCTGTACATCAGGGAAAGCTCACGAAGCTTCACAAATGAATTATCATAGATATAGTATTCATCTATATTTGTAAGTATGTTTGTATGCAAACTCTGCAATGCGTAGGGATCATTAGGGCCTCCCCGGGCAATATCATTGGGTGTGCCATCCGACTTTACCCCGTCATAGATAAAAGTCGATTCACGATCTTCTGTTCTTGCTGACAAACCATAATAATCGAGCAATCCATTACTGCCGGAGTACATCTGGCCACCCTGCTTCCACTCAAACAATGCATTCAGGGACCAGTTCTTATATATGAAGTTAGTGCCGGCGCCAAGGATAAAATCAGGAGATACTTTTCCGATCACATCCGGTTCACCGGTGAGTGGAAAACCATAGTTCGGTGAGGAAGGATCCTCCTCTACAACAATTTTCCCCTCTTCATTGCGGAGAAATGAATCTCCGTAGATTACCGGATAGGTATCACCGATACCAGCCCGAACCTGAGGGGTTGTGAACCCTCCTATAAAAATGCTTTCAACACCTTCAGCAAGTTCATCCACATAGTTATCAATTTTTGAAAAGTTGAAATTGAAATCCCACTGAAAGTCTTTCAAGTCCAGCAGAGTCATATATAAAACAACCTCATGACTCGAAGTATGCACCTTGCCTCCGTTCATAAGCAAAGCCCGTATACCTGTCGAACCGGCAAGTGGTACGGAAAATATCTGATCCACCACATTCTGATAGGAGTACGTATAGTCAATCCCCAGACGATTCCTGAAGAATTTCAGGTCGGCTCCAAGTTCGTATGATTTAGTGTTTTGCGGTACAAGGTTCGGGTCATACTGAACATTATTTGGAATATAAGAATTTACCCCTCCAACAGGATAGAGAATCGGGGATCCCATCCACCAGCCACCCGAATAGTCCGGAGTGTCATAATAATTTTCAACATATGCTCCTGCCTGTCCCACTTCTGCATAAGAAAGACGTAATTTGGCAAACGAGATCCAGTCAATATTTTTTACTGCTACTAATTCAGATGCAACAAAACTGAAGGAAACAGAGGGATAGAAGAACGATCTGTTATTTGTCGGCATTGTGGATACAATATCATATCGTCCTGTTGTATTCAGAAAAAGCAACGATTTCCACTGCAGGGATAAACTCCCGAAAAAGCCCACTGTCCGATTCTGGTTAAAAGATTCATTTGCTGTAACTATATTTGCATTCCTGATATGGGCCCAACCTCCAAAATTAAACTCCTCACCATGTTCTGAATAAGTCTTTGCCTTGTTATGATCAAATTCATTTCCTATCATTGCATTAAATGACAGATCACTACTGATTTTCCATTCAAGGTTTGTTGTAAGCAGGGAGTTTACCGTAAAAGAAGTTATGCCATAATTATCTATCATTCCGGTAGTTCCTGCATGCCCATACTCAAATATGTCCTGGTAACTTGTATTATATGCATCTGAACCCAATTGATAACGGACTTTCAAATTCATTTTTTCCCCCAGCCTGGCAGAAAAATTAATATATCCATTCCCGAAAAACCGGTCGGTTTTTTCGTTAAAAACAGTATGTTCAGCAGCCCAGTATGGATTGTCCCAACTACCACCCCGGTAATAAATCTGTCTGTAAACATCTCCCGGAACATAGTAAGGGTAATCCCTAAGGTTATAACTTACAGGAGCTCCTAAAACTCCTGCAAGTGCAGCATCATTGGCGGTTGGAAGTTTATCAATATCTGTCCTGGAAAAATTGGCGTTGAATCCGGCACTAAAATTCTTTCCTAATTTCGTTTCTGCAGAAGCTTTTGCGTTCCAGCGATTCATTCCTGATGCTTTAGCAACTCCAGTCTGAGAAGTCTGGCTTATACCAAGAGCAAAATTTCCGCTTTCAGTTGCCTGGCTTACATTTACGTTATTGGTTGCAGAGTAACCTGTTTGAAAATATCTGTCCCAGTTATTGAATATCTGTGGCGTAACCCATGGATCTTCGATCTGGCCCGTTTCAAGCTGGGGGACCAAAAATTTCCCGGGATGGCCGTTAGCATTTCCACCATACGTCGGATCATCCGGAAGATCAACGATTTTGGGACCCCATGATAATGATGAATTGGGGACATAATTACCATTAGTACCCTGAGCATATGTAGTCTGGTAATACGGTGTGCGTGAAACCTGTGAAAATGCACTTGTATGTGACACAGATACAACCGGTTTTCCGATCTTATTATTCCTGCCGCTCTTCGTTGTTATTAATATTACACCGTTTGATGCCCGGATACCATAAAGAGCAGCTGCTGCCTGCCCTTTTAGTACTGTGACACTTTCAATATCTGCAGGATTAATATCTACCGCCCTGTTGGATATATCCGATCCGGAAACACCGGCTCCAACAACTGAGAAATCACCATTGGTACCTGACTGGATATCCGCTGTTGAGGAAATCGGCATACCATCCACAACATAAAGAGGCGAATTATTCCCTGTAAAAGAGCGGGCTCCACGAATGGTAATCTGCGATGAGGCACCTGGCATACCGCTCGAAGGCTTGATATCGATGCCGGAGATCTTACCCTGCATTGCACCTGCCAGGTCGGTATTACCTGTTCGTTCTATTACATCATTCTTGACATCCTGCACGGAGTATCCGACGGCTTTTTTCTCCCTGGATACGCCAAAGGCAGTAACAACAACTTCTTCCAAACCCTGAATATCAGGATCCAGGATCACATCAATAACAGGCCTGTTACCGATCTCAATTTCCTGCTTCTTCATTCCTATATATGAAAAAACAAGAGTCGTAGCGTTAGCCGGAACTGCAAGAGAATATTTTCCGTTTGCATCAGTGATAATACCTGTTGTGGTACCTTTAACTGAAACTGAGACTCCAATTAATGCACCTTCTCCCTGGACGGAAGAGGTGACAGTTCCGGAAATTATTTTTTGCTGGGCATTTGCAGATAAAACACACCAGCAAAAAACTAAAGTTAGCAAGAGAGTTTTTCTCATAACAATTAGTTTAGGGTTAAAATTAAAAATTTAGGAATGGCTAGTTCCTTTTACTGTCCAGATTGCGGCTTGCCACAATCATACGAAAGTTAATAAATGTATTGTTGATAAATTTTCCGAATCAACAAACTCCATGGCCGGCTTTACATTTGGCACTTCTGAATGCACGGATTATATCCATAAAGCATTTTAAATTAACCTGTGTTAATCCATTTTTAGGTACTTTTGTAAACTGATCCGAACGGACTTAAAATTCCATTTTATGGCGGCATTTTCGCACTTACATGTTCATACTCAATATTCTATCCTTGACGGAGCCTCAAATATTTCGCACCTCATCGATAAGGTCAAATCGCTCGGGATGGAAGCAGTAGCAATAACTGATCACGGGAATATGTTTGGAGTCAAGGAGTTTCATGCCAGTGCCCTGAAAAAGGGCATTAAGCCTGTTATAGGGTGTGAAATATATGTGGCCAAAAGATCCATTTCCGAGGTAACAGGAAAAGAGGACCGCTCCGGCGATCATCTGATCCTTCTGGCCAAGAATCTGACCGGATATAAAAATCTTATAAAGCTTGTCTCTACCGCCTGGATTAAAGGATTTTATTATAAACCGCGCATCGACAAGAACCTGCTTGCCCAATACAGGGAAGGACTGATTGCCTCTTCTGCCTGTCTGGCAGGCGAGATTCAGGATGAAATATTAAATGGGTCCGGCACCGCTGCAGAGGAAGTGCTGAAAAGTTACATTGAATTATTTGGTGATGACTTTTATCTTGAAATACAAAGGCATGAAACCTATGATCCTGAAGCTGACAGGTCGGCCTTTCCCTTACAGCAAAAAGTTATCGGGGTCTTCAGGGAATTCTCGGCAAAATACAATGTAAAAATAATCGCAACGAATGATGTGCATTTTATCAATGCCGAGGATGCAGAAGCTCATGACAGGCTTATCTGTCTGAACACAGCAAAAGATATCGATGATCCCAACAGGCTCAGGTATTCGAGGCAGGAGTATTTAAAGAGTGAGGAGGAAATGAGGAGCATTTTCAGCGATATTCCTGAGGCAGTGGATAATGTGGGAGGACTGGTTGCCAAAATTGAAAAATACAAGCTCGACCACGATCCTATTATGCCTGATTTTGAACTGCCCGCAGGTTATTCTGACGATAACGAATACCTCAGATATCTCACATACCTTGGGGCAAAGGAAAGGTGGCCTGATATCACAGATGAGCAGACCGGGAGAATCGACTTTGAACTCAATATGATAGCAAAAATGGGGTTCCCCGGATATTTTCTTATTGTTCAGGATTTTCTTAAGGCTGCAAGGGATATGGGTGTGTCAGTCGGACCCGGAAGAGGTTCAGCCGCAGGCTCGGCCGTTGCATTTTGCCTGAGAATAACCGATATAGATCCGATTAAATACGGGTTACTGTTTGAAAGGTTCCTGAATCTCGACCGCATTTCGATGCCTGATATTGATATCGATTTTGATGAAGACGGAAGAGAAAAAGTTCTGCAATATGTGGTAAACAAATACGGTCACGACAAGGTAGCGCACATAATAACATTCGGTACCATGGCAGCTAAGATGGCGATCAGGGACGTTGCAAGGGTACAGAAACTTCCCCTTGCCGATGCTGACAGGCTTGCCAAGATGGTCCCGGAAAGACCGGGAGTAACTCTTGCAGCAGCCTATGCAGAGGTGCCGGAGCTGGCAAAGGAAAGAAACTCTTCAAACAAGCTGATAGCCCAGACTCTTAAATATGCAGAGGTGCTTGAAGGATCGGTAAGGCAGACAGGGATTCATGCCTGCGGCATTATTATCGGCAAGGATTCGCTCGATAACTACATACCTCTCTGCACCGCCAAGGATACTGACCTTTACTCAACCCAATATGACGGCAGCCAGGTGGGATCTGTCGGGCTGCTTAAGATGGATTTCCTCGGACTAAAAACCCTGTCAATTATCAAGGACTGTATTGAAAATATCAGGAGGTCAAAGGGCACAGAGATCGATATAGACAATCTTCCCCTCGATGATAAAAAGACTTTTGAGCTTTTCAGCAACGGGGAGACAACCGCTATTTTCCAGTTTGAATCTACCGGGATGAAGAGGTATCTGAAAGAACTTAAACCCAACAGATTCGAGGATCTGATAGCAATGAATGCGCTCTACCGGCCAGGACCAATGGAATACATCCCGATGTTCATAAGGAGAAAACTTGGTATAGAACCCACAAATTACCTTCTTCCGGTAATGGAAAAGTATCTTAATGATTCATACGGCGTTACCGTTTACCAGGAACAGGTAATGCTTCTTTCGCAGGAACTTGCAGGTTTTACAAAAGGTGAGGCCGACAATCTCCGGAAAGCAATGGGCAAAAAGAAAAAATCCATAATGGACGAGATGAACCTCAAGTTCAGGGAGGGTTGCAGCAAAAAAGGATACGATGAGAATATCGTAAACAAGATATGGTCCGACTGGGAAGCATTTGCCCAGTATGCCTTCAATAAATCACATTCCACATGTTATGCTCTTGTTGCATTTCAGACCGGCTATCTGAAGGCTCACTATCCTGCTGAATATATGGCTGCAGTCCTGAGCCGCAATATCAGCGACATCAAAAAAATAACAACCTTCATGGACGAAACCCGACGGATGGGAATGGATGTTCTGGGTCCTGACGTAAACGAAAGTAATGTCAAATTCACTGTCAACAAAGACGGAAATATCCGGTTCGGACTTGGTGCAATAAAAGGAGTGGGAGAAAGTGCTGTTCTTCAGATGATAATGGAAAGAGAAGAGAACGGTTTTTACAAAAGCATTTACGATCTGGTTGAGAGGGTAAACCTGAATTCGCTGAATAAGAAAAACCTGGAGGCGATGGCTGTTGCAGGGGCATTTGATTGTTTTCAGGATATTACAAGGGCGCAATATTTCTCGACCGATACCAAAGGGATCAGCTTTATTGAGAGCCTTATCAGGTATGGCAATAATGCCAAGAGTGTCAGGAACTCGAGTCAGCAGACACTCTTCGGCGGATCAGGCGGCTTTGACATAATCAAACCTGAAGCCGCCCAGTGCCCCGACTGGCCCAAACTTGAGAAGCTGAACCGGGAAAAGGAGGTAATAGGCATCTATCTTTCATCTCATCCCCTTGATGAGTTTAAGCTCGAAATGGAGACTTTTACCAATGCGACACTGGCTGACCTTCAGAACCTCAGCGAATGGAATGAAAGGGACGTCATGGTAGCCGGAATGGTAATAGATACAAAAAATGGTATCGGAAAGAATGGCAAGCCTTATGGTTCCTTTACACTCCAGGATTATTCCGACTCATTCAGGTTTATGATGTTCGACAAAGAGTATCTGGAGTTCAGTAAATTTTTTATTGTGGGGTATTATCTTCTGGTAAAAGGAAAGGTCAGAAAGAGGAGATACAAGGATGATGAACTCGAGTTCCATATCCGGTCGATCAACCTTTTATCGAGCGTGAAAGACGAGCTTATAAAATCAGTTACTCTGAAAGTCAATCCTGAAAACATAAATAAAGAGATGATAGCAGAGCTCATGGAATTAATAAAGGGAAATAAGGGTGAAACAGAATTGAAGTTCCTGTTTTACGACCCTGATGATAAAGTATCGCTTTCAATGTTCTCGAGGACTATAAGAGTGAGGCTTAACAATGAACTTATTTCCTTTCTTGATGATTATCCGGGATTGGAATATAAAGTTAATTAGGATAGGTTACTGGTTGCTGGTTACTGGTTGCTGGTTGTTTAAAAATAAAACACAAAATATATTCCGACATTATTAGAAAGATTATTAATAAATTATTTATTATCTTATTAATCAGAATTTTAACCAGCAACAAGCACCAAGTACCCAGCAACTAGCACCAAGCACCCAGCAACAAAAATTAATTATATATTTACATCTCTTTTAAATCAAAAAATCCTTAAAAACAAAAAATATGGCAAAAGAAGTAAACGATGCTAACTTTGAAGAGGTAGTTGTTAAATCCGATAAGCCGGTAATGGTTGATTTCTGGGCAGAATGGTGCGGACCATGCAGAATGATCGCTCCGTTTGTCGAAGAGATCTCAAAGGAATTTGAAGGCAGAGCAGTTGTTGTTAAATGCGATGTTGACAGCAGTCCGGGCGTTGCTTCAAAATTCGGGATAAGAAATATTCCCACAATTCTCTTTTTCAAAGATGGAAAGGTTGCAGATAAACAGGTTGGGGCTGTGCCTAAAGCTAATTTCGTCAACAAACTAAACAACCTGCTTCAATGAACCCCCACCCCCCCAGGGGGGGCTATAAAGCCATCACTTTATGACAGTTTGTGTATTCGCATCCTCGAGCAGCCGCATAGACAAGAGATATGCTGAGGCCGCTGCAAAGCTTGGTTCTCTTTTTGCTAAATCGAAGATGAATGTTATTTACGGCGGCGGCGGAATCGGACTTATGGGTGTGCTTGCCGATGCTGTAATTGAGAATAACGGATCGATAACCGGTGTTATTCCGTCATTCATGAATGATGAAGGGTGGGGACATCCGCATGTCAAAGAAATGATAATAACAACCGACATGGGAGACAGGAAAAAGAATATGTTTGCCATGGCTGACGCTGTTGTGGCTATGCCCGGCGGAATCGGGACTCTCGAAGAGCTGACCGAAGCAATCACTCTAAAGCAGCTTGGATTGTTTAAAGGATCGGTCGTTATTCTGAACACCTTAAACTTTTATAAATCGCTCATCGATTTCCTGGAGCATATGGTTAAAGGTAACTTCTTAAGGACAGAGCATAAAGGAATCTGGGAAATAGCCAACACGCCTGAAGAGGTTCTCACCGCCCTTTCAAATAACAAAGGATGGATAGATGATCCAAGGAGGATTGCGAAAATCTAATTAAACCATCCTGTGATTTAACAGTATTTCAAGCGTACTTTTGCTGAATTTTGTTTTACTGTGCAAATTCCCCTCAATGACCGGGGCTTTAATGCCATCCCTGAAAATTTGATGCCCGGTGAATATCCTCGCCTCATCCCATAAACCCAGACTTATGAAATGGTTAAGCACCTTTGCACCTCCCTCTATAAATAATGACTGAATTCCCAATCTGAAAAGGTAGTCGACTATCTGAACGGCTGATGGTTCGTGACTATTCAGTTTTACCACAACAGATCCCGGTATGCTGATTTTATCAGGATAGAATGAGAATATAACCTGCGATCCTATCTGTTTGCTCATTGCAAGCTCCAGGGGTAATGACCCTGATCCTGTAAGGATTATCCGTAAAGGGTTGCTGCCCTTCCATTCCCTGACATTAAGTAACGGATTGTCAGCTCTTACTGTTTCTCCACCGACAAGAATTGTCTGTTCCGAAGCCCTCCATTTATGCACAAGAATCCTCCCGGTTTCACCGGTGATCCAGACAGGCCGTTCTTTGATATAATTCCCCCTTATGACATCGATAAATCCATCAGAACTTTGTGCCCATTTAAGAGTTATATAAGGTCTTTTTTTCTCATGGAATGTGAAAAACCGTCTGTTGATCCTTCTGCATTCATCCTCAGCAATACCAACAATAACCCTGCATCCTGCCTCCCGTAGCTTTGAGAGACCTTTGCCTGATACCTTGTCACTCGTATCTGTAGTGCCCACAACAACTTCAGGTATTTTATGCGAAATAATCAGATCGGTGCAGGGTGGGGTCTTTCCAAAATGAGAACATGGCTCAAGACTAACATAAATTGCCGATGAAGCAAGCAATTTCTTGTCTTTGACCGAATTGATTGCCACAACCTCGGCATGAGCTCCCCCGGGTTTGGTATGGTAGCCTTCGCCTATTATTTTCCCTTCATGTACAATTACCGAACCGACAACCGGATTGGGGTAAGTTATCCCTTCTGCCTTAATTGCCAGATCGAGGCATCGCTCCATGAATTTCAAATCATCGTGTCCGGCCATTTCACTTAAAGTGCTAATTTTGACTTATGGCTGTTAAATTACAAACAATTAAAGACATCAGGAATTATCTTTCGGGGGAACTTTCAGAGTTGTACACCCGGCAGGAAGCAGTAAGCATAGCCGATGCAGTAATCTCGAAGGTCTTTGGAACTAACAGGTTATCATATATCCTGAAAGAAAATGAGATTATCACCGACAGGAAAAAAGTTAAAACAATAATTCAGTACTGCGGTGAACTGAAAACAGGAAAGCCGCTTCAGTATGTTACAGGCGAGACTCTTTTCTATGATTGCGTTATTAAAGTCAGCCGGGGAGTCCTGATCCCCCGCCCCGAAACTGAGGAACTCGTCGACCTGGTAGTGAAAGATAATAAAGGATTTGAGGGGAGCATAATTGATTTCGGTTCAGGATCGGGTGCAATAGCTATAGCCCTTGCCGCCGGTTTTCCTTCAGCACGGGTTACCGGCATTGATATATCGCCGGCTGCGATAAGGACTGCAACAATAAATGCACGAAATAATAATGTACCGGTGACTTTCCTGAAAGCAGATATTTTTAAGCTAAATCCTTCCGGACTCCCGAAAAGTGATATTATAGTCAGTAATCCACCGTATGTCAGGAATTCGGAAAAGCAGTATATGAAAAATAATGTAATTGGTTTTGAACCACATAAAGCTCTATTTGTTCCGGACAGAGACCCTTTGAAATATTACCGTGCAATTCTCAGTCTTTCGGATCAAATGCTGAATGCCGGAGGCTCCGTTTATTTTGAGATCAATGAGGCAATGGGAGAACAGGTTTCGGACATGTTTGAATTACATAAATTCCATGAAATAAGGATCATTAAAGATATTAATGGTAAGGACCGCATAGCAAAAGGAAAGAAACATGACTGAAAACAGCCTTGTCAAAACAGCACTAAATAAAGCTATGGCTCTTTGTGCAAGCCGTGAATACTCTAGTGAAGACATCCGTTTGAAACTGTATTCCTGGGGCCTGGATGCTTCCGGGGCTATAAGTGTTATGAGTACACTTATCAAAGAAAATTTTATTAACGACAAAAGGTATACCGAAGCTTTTGTAAAAGACAAGTATAATCACTATAAATGGGGAAAGGTAAAGATCGCAGCTCAACTCAGGGCAAAAAGAATCCCTTCTGAATTAATTGAACCGGCACTTGCAGCAATCGATGATGGACAGTACAGACAGACGATCAGGGACATTCTGACTTCGCACCGCAGATTTATAAAGGCCAAAAACCAGCTTGACCTGAAAGGAAAATTGCTAAGGTTCGGACTTTCAAAGGGATTTGAAAGTCACATTCTCTATGATATACTCAATGATCCGGAGGAATGAGCTTCTAATGTACTCACCCCCTTCCTTCGCTTTGCTCAGGTTTTCCCCCTCTCTGCTGAAGCAAAGAGGGGGAATGGTCTGTAATACAATAATATAACTCCCCATCTTTACGAAGAAGAAATGGGATTGATTTTATGCAGAATCTACTCCCCCTTCTTTGCGATAGCAGAGAAGGGGGCCGAGCGTTTAAAAAGAGCCCAACAGGGCTCTTTTAGCGAAGGAGCCAGCCTGCAGGGCCGGGGGGATGAGTATATGTCATAAAAAATAAAAAATCCACTTAATAAAAGGCAGGAACGACACGATAAAAAACATAACCGAAACAGCTATATCATAAGTAACAAGCTGTTTACCGGAATCATGGTACTTCAGGTAGAATACTGAGAAAACAATCCTCATAATAAGCTGGGCAGCAAAAAAGATAAACACCCTGAGCCCGTTGAGATTCCAGTCGTATGCTTCTGAGATCCGTCCTCTGAGAATCAGTGAAAAGCTGTGCGACAATCCGCATGAAGCACATTGTTCGCCGGTTAACCTCTCGTGAATGCAAACAACCGGATAATTGTCTTTATCGGGTGAAAAAAAACCGGAGTACATGAAAATGAGCAGTATAACTCCGGCTAAAATGAGATTGATTGTAATGTAAGGTTCGTTCCTGAATCCTGCCATCAGGCTTGATCCCGAACTAATTTTGCTTATCCAGGGTGTCATTAATCAGGGTGTTATCCTTTTCAAGGTCTTCAAGCTCCTGCTGACGATCCTGTCTTTTAACTTTTGTATTTATTTCCACTGTATCACCGTTGCTTTCAATTTTAATTGAAACATTGGCATCTTCCAGCTCATCCATGACATTATTCTGAACGTCATTGATAACATTCTCGATTTCTCCTCCCCATTTGTTTTGAAACTTATTCCCAATCTTGCCCGCAACAAATATCTGCGAGAAAGAGATAAGTGTGGCAATAATTGCAATAACCAGCCCTGCTATAAGCACCCCCTTTGGTGAACCACTCTTTGAAGCCTGCGATAACCCGACTGAGGCAATCACAATTGCTATTATTCCGGGGATCATAGCGATCAGCCCTACACAGGGGATAACAGCAATTACAAAAGTTACTATTGCGGTAATGAGGGCTGCTATCCCGAGACTTTGTCCTGCCGGTCTGGGTGGCAGACCTGAAGGTTGTTGTCCGGTGTTTTGCCCGGTGTTTGATGTAAAATCTTCCATGACAATTATTAGTATTTGTTATTTTTCATTCCTGGTCAGAATATTTAACATATCCTGCTCTAAAGACGTTACAGGATTTTCAATGATGCGTCCGGCTTCAACTTTATTTCTCAGAAAAATAAAGGTCGGAACCCTTTCGATTTCAAGCTTATCATAGTCCCCTAACGGTGCCTGCTTTGAATTATCAACACCGATGAAGGTGATTTTTGCGGAAGGAAACCCGATAAGATCAATAATTTTCATAAAACGGGGCACCTCTCTTCTGCTGTCCGGGCACCAGGTTCCCAGTACTATCTGTATAGAAAGGTCTTCTTTATTCACCGCCATTATTTTTCCGATTGCCTCCTGATCGGGCATATATGCATCATGCCCTTTGACAAACCATTCTGAATGTGGGGGGGTTGAAAACTGCACAGGATTGATATATCCAAGCAACCAGGTTATCTGGTCAGAGAAATTTGTAACCACCTGTTTTTCAATCGCTTTATTCTCTTCGGATATAACTTCCGATGCAGGTTTACTCATGTGGCAACTGATAAAAATCGTTGTGAAAAGAATAACAGAAGTGAGGTATTTCATCATGTATACTATTATTTAAGAAAAGCTTCAATTTTTATGTTTCAGGCAAAATAATACTTTTTCATTCAAAAATATGCAACATAATTTCCAGAATTTGTTTTGCAGCCTTTGCAACTGATGTTCCAGGTCCGAAAACAGCTGCCACTCCGGCATCATAAAGGAATTTATAATCCTGCGACGGGATAACTCCCCCAACAATAACAAGGATATCTTCCCTGCCCAGTTTTCTCAACTCATCTATCGCCTGTGGAATCAGAGTCTTATGACCGGCAGCAAGGCTCGATATTCCAAGAACGTGGACATCATTTTCGACTGCCTGTTTTGCAGCTTCCGCGGGAGTCTGGAATAACGGTCCTATATCCACATCGAACCCTATATCCGCATATCCGGTCGAAACCACTCTTGCGCCTCTGTCGTGACCGTCCTGTCCTATCTTAGCGATCATTATGCGGGGCTGGCGGCCCTCTTTCTCTGCAAATCTGGCAACCAGTTTCCTGGCTTCTTCATAATCATTATCTGATTTATACTCTGACGAGTAAGCTCCCGAGATTGTTCGTATCACTGCTTTGTACCTCCCGACTATTTTTTCACATGCGTAAGAAATCTCACCAAGGCTGGCCCGCTTTTTTGCGGATTCAACTGCAAGCTCGAGAAGGTTGCCGTTCCCGGAGCTGACACATTCTGTTAAGGCATCCAGAGCTGCCTGGCACTCCTTCTCATTCCTTTCCGACCTGAGTTTTGCCAGCCTTTTTATCTGTGAATCCCTGACAGCGCTGTTATCGACCTCCAGAATTTCCAGAGGGTCTTCTTTTTCAAGCCTGTATTTATTTGTCCCGACAATTGTCTGTAAGCCTGAGTCAATCCTGGCCTGAGCCCTTGTTGCAGCCTCTTCAATCCTCATTTTCGGGAGACCCGATTCGATGGCCTTTGCCATACCTCCCATGTTTTCAACCTCCTCTATCAGCGACCATGCCCTATGTGCAATTTCATGTGTCAGACTTTCAACGTAATATGAGCCTGCCCACGGATCAATTGCTTTGCAGATTTCCGTTTCCTCCTGCAGATAGATCTGAGTGTTTCTGGCAATGCGTGCTGAAAAATCGGTAGGAAGCGCAAGGGCTTCATCGAGAGCATTTGTATGCAGGCTCTGTGTATGGCCAAGAACGGCAGCCATTGCTTCAATACATGTTCTCCCCACATTATTGAAGGGATCCTGTGCGGTCAGGCTCCATCCCGATGTCTGGCAATGGGTTCTCAGCGCGAGCGACTTCGGATTTTTCGCATCGAAACCGCTCACTATCTTCGCCCACAGCATCCTGGCTGCTCTCATCTTAGCGATTTCCATGAAATGATTCATTCCTACAGCCCAGAAGAATGAGAGCCGGGGTGCAAAATCATCAATATTGAGTCCGGCGTTCACTCCTGCCCTGAGATATTCAAGACCATCCGCCAGGGTATAAGCAAGCTCAAGGTCACAGGTTGCCCCTGCCTCCTGCATATGGTATCCTGAAATACTTATGGAGTTGTACTTTGGCATCCTGGCTGCGGTATATCTGAATATGTCAGCAATGATGCGCATCGAAAATTCAGGCGGGTAAATATATGTGTTCCTGACCATGAACTCCTTCAGGATATCGTTCTGTATTGTACCTGTCAGCTCCTTTAGCTCAGCTCCCTGTTCAAGGGCAGCTACTATATAAAATGCCAGGACCGGAAGAACAGCTCCGTTCATCGTCATTGAAACTGACATTTTATTTAGCGGGATCTGGTCGAAGAGGATCTTCATATCAAGAATTGAATCCACCGCAACTCCCGCCTTGCCGACATCGCCCATAACACGCTCATGATCAGAGTCGTACCCCCGATGGGTTGCAAGGTCGAAAGCTACTGACAGTCCCTTTTGCCCGGCAGCCAGGTTTCGTCTGTAGAATGCATTCGACTCTTCGGCAGTTGAAAAACCGGCATATTGCCTGATTGTCCATGGCTGGGTTGTGTACATGCCCGAATAAGGGCCGCCCAGGAAAGGAGGAATGCCTGCTGCATAATTGAGATGCTCCATCACTTCAGTGTCAGACTGTTCGTAACAGTTCCTGACCGTAATCTTTTCAGGTGTAATCCATGGTTCAGCATCAGGCAGTAATCCATGAATATTTTCCTTATTGAATTCCTTTAAGCTTAAATCGCTGTATTTAAATCCTGGTCTCATATACTGCCTTTTATTTCTTCAGTTTCACAACCTGCCAGCGTTTCCCGTATGAATCCTGATTTAAGGGCTGATAAAAATCCTCCGTAATTTTCAATTTCGAGAAATAATTTCCAGGAATTTTCCGCAACCAGTGCAGTCAGGTTTTCGATATAATAAGAGCCTGAAGAAGGATCTGCAACTTTGTCAAAATAAGCTTCTTCTCTGAGAATCAGCTGCTGGTTTCTGGCAATCCTTTCCGTGAATTCACCAGTTTCACCCGAAGCAATATCGAACGGATTGACAGTCAGTGAATCCGTTCCGCCAAGGACAGCTGACATCGCTTCAGTCTGTGTCCGCAGCATATTGATATAAGGATCAGTGACCTTATCGTTCCACACTTTTGTAACAGAGTGGATTTGCATCCTTGCCGCTTTCCTGCCAGCAATACTATATGCATCTGTGATAAGCGACCAGAGTAACCGTGCAGCCCTGAGCTTTGCGATCTCAATAAAATAGCCTGTTCCAATGCCAAAACTGAAGCGGATACCTGATGCAACATTTTCAGCGCTCAGCCCCCTTTCGGTAAGCTGCGACAGGTACTCAACAGCCATCGATATGGTTAAAGCCAGTTCCTTTACTGACCCGCAGCCTGCATTTGCAAAGTTGGAACCATTTACCTGAATATTCCGGTAATCAGGAAAGTAAAAATTATCTTTTGTAAGTGAAGCAAGATAGTCAAAACCTGCCTCAACCGGAATGCACAGCGTGCCGTTCATCATAAGACGGCCCAGCGGATCAGCTTCGACAGCACCTCTTAATGAAGTATTAATAAATCCGCTTTCGCCAGATATTTTGATAAGTAATGAGATAATTTCTCGTGCTTTGCCATTCGACAGAAAATTTATTTCTGAACCTTCCGGATCTATCCCGTCAAGCAATAATCTGAAGTTCTTTTCATTTACCGACTCAGGATCTTCAATGATAAATCCAAGGGAATCAATACCTTTCATTAAGATTTCAAGGGCTTTCTTATTTGCTGCATAATAATCAGAGACTTTAATGTTTTGTCTGACAAGCCAGTGGTTGGCAGACGAATAAACCCCTCTCTCCGCTGGTTGGCTGACATCTTCCCTTAAATATAAGGGGAGAAAACCATTGACATGATTAAGGTTTTCAAGGTCTTCTTTCCTGTAAAATGGCATTACGTCGAATCCCTGGCCGGTTTTCCAGACAAGCCTTTCATTAAAATTATCTCCCTTCAGATCGGCGGTGATCTTATCCATCCACTCTTTGGTTGTTACCGGAGGAAATTGTTCAAAAAGTTTTTCCTGTTTCAATTTTTGTACCTTTTTAGTTCTTTCCCTTCGTGATAACCTTTGTGATTTACTTTGAGATCCTTAGCGGTGAAAATATTTTTTACCACTAAGGCTCACCAAGGATTTCACAAAGGGCCACCAAGGATTTCAAAATGCCACCTGAGTCCCCCTTTGAAGGGGGTATTTTTTTCTAACTCCCCCTTTGAAGGGGGCAGGGGGATGTAAGCATCTCCCAAAACATCCCCCCAACCCCCTTCCAAGGGGGAGTTTACTTCCCGGAATACTCCATCAAAAATGTTTTAATGAATGGATTCAGATCTCCGTCGAGTACTGCAAGAACATTCCCCGATTCGTAGCCTGTTCTGTGGTCCTTTACCATCTTGTAAGGATGAAGCGTATAAGACCGGATCTGTGATCCCCATTCAATCTTTTTCTTTTCACCTTCAATCTTCGCCTGCTCTTCTCTCTGCTTGTTCAATTCAATTTCATAAAGCTGCGACCTTAGTATCCTCATTGCATTTTCCTTATTATTAAGCTGTGAGCGGGTCTCCTGATTTTCAATAACGATACCTGACGGATGATGCCTCAAACGGACGGCTGTATTGACTTTATTTACATTCTGGCCGCCGGCTCCGCTGGAGCGGTAAGTTTCCCAGGTAATATCAGCAGGGTTGACCGTTATTTCAATATTATTATCCACAAGGGGTGAGATAAAGACGGAAGCAAACGTGGTCTGGCGCTTTCCCTGTGCATTGAATGGTGATATTCTGACAAGGCGGTGAACGCCGTTTTCACTTTTAAGATATCCGTATGCTCTCTCGCCTTCAATTTCAAGTGTTACCGATTTCACGCCAGCCTCATCTCCAGACTGAAAATCGAGTTCCTTAACCGTATAGTTATTCCTTTCTGCCCAGCGCAGGTACATCCTCATCAGCATCGAAGCCCAGTCGTTGCTTTCAGTACCTCCCGCTCCTGAATTTATTTTAAGTATAGCTCCAAGCTGGTCTTCCTCTTTCTGAAGCATATTCCTTACTTCAAGATCTTCGATCATCGACGTGCAAATACCATATTGCCTGTCGACATCTTCCTCTGATGCTTCTTCCTCCCTGTAAAAATCAAATATTACCTGCAGGTCTTCAAAGGCCTGATCAACCTTGCTGAAATCTGTGGTCCAGCTTTTTATGTGTGATATCTGCCTTAGAAGTTCTTCAGCTGATTTAGGATCGTTCCAAAAAGCGGGGTTTTGGGTTATCTGCTCCTTTTCTTTAATTTGTTCAAGCTTGCCGTCGACGTCAAAGATACCTCCTCAACGCATCACGGCGCTCCGACAAACTCTTTATCTGGTCGGTAGTTATCATCATCTTGATTTTGGGCAAATTTAGAACTTTTTTTCATAAGCTGGCCCTTCTGGAAATCATATCCGGAACTCAACAATTAGTATATTTATGACCTGAACCTGAAATTATCAATTAATTGTGAGAATGTCCTGATGCTTAAATCGTACCTATACCGGAACCTTATCGAAGCAGGCTGTGATGAAGCCGGACGTGGTTGCCTTGCAGGACCTGTTTTTGCAGCGGCAGTAATTTTACCAAAGAATTTCAAGCATCCTGTCCTGAACGATTCAAAAAAACTGACAGCAAAACAAAGATCTGAGCTCAGGGATGAAATAATCAATTCTGCTATTGCATGGAAAGTGGCACTTGTGGATAATGCTGAGATTGATGAAATAAATATCCTCAGGGCATCTATAAAAGCGATGCATCTGGCTGTTGATGGTCTCGAAAAGCCACCCCAGTTCCTGCTGATAGACGGCAACAGGTTTTTTCCCTACAAAGATCTGAAACATAAAACTATAATCAGGGGTGATGGATTGTTTTTTTCTATAGCTGCTGCATCTGTCCTTGCAAAAACATTCCGTGATGAATACATGGGAAAGATCCACAATGAATATCCGGAATTCGGCTGGAACAGGAACAAAGGTTATCCGACATCATTTCACAGAGAGGCTCTGCTCCGGTACGGCTTAACTCCATATCACAGGAGATCATTCAGCCTCTTCAACACGCAGCTGGCAATCGATTTTGGCCAGTAATAGCATCTCGTCCTGACTCAGTACAACAAGCAACCGGCAACCTGACTTATTTTTAAATAATAACCTTATCTTTGTCGATTATTCTTTATAAAATCCAAAAAACATACATTATGAAAAAATTTATCTCTGTTTTTATTATCCTTATTGCCGGCCTCGGGTTAAAGGCAGCACCCGATGAAGGAATGTGGGTACTGCCTCTTATTGAAAAACTGAATATAGGGAAAATGACGGAGCTTGGGCTCAAGCTCTCTGCTGAAGATATTTACAGCCTGAACAAGGCCAGCATCAAGGATGCCATTGTAATATTCGGTGGCGGATGTACCGGGGAAATAGTGTCGTCGCAGGGACTGCTTCTGACAAACCATCACTGCGGCTATGGCCAGATCCAGTCACACAGTACCGTTGAACATGATTATCTGAAGGATGGCTATTGGGCAATGACCAAGGAAGAGGAACTTCCGAATCCGGGACTTTCAGTAACTTTTCTTTTAAGAATTGAAGATGTTACCGATCAGATACTTTCTTCAGTAAAAGCCGGGGTGAGTGAGCAGGAAAGGAGTTCTGCAATTAATGAAGTACGTACTGCCATTGAGAGCAAAGCTGCGGAGGGAACTAATTACAGGGCGACAGTAAGCGCCTTTTATGGCGGTAACTACTTCTACCTTCTGGTTTATGAAAGATACACGGATGTCAGATTTGTTGGCGCTCCCCCATCATCCATAGGGAAATTCGGCTTTGATACTGACAACTGGGAATGGCCTCGCCATACAGGCGACTTCAGCGTATTCAGGGTATATTCGGGTCCTGACGGCAAGCCGGCCCCTTTCTCAAAGGATAATATTCCGCTTAAGCCCAAATATTGGCTGCCGGTCTCAATAAAGGACCTTAATAAGGGAGATTATGCAATGATACTTGGTTACCCGGGCAGAACACAAAGATACGCAACATCATACGAAGTTGATGAACTTCTTAAGATAACTCATCCGAACAGGATAAAAATCCGTGGCATCCGCCAGGAGATACTTATGACAGATATGCAGGCCGATCAGAAAGTTAATATTCAATATGCTTCAAAATACTCAGGATCATCAAACTACTGGAAATATTCAATAGGACAGAAAGCAGGACTTGAAAGACTTAATGTTAAAGGAAAGAAACAGCAAATTGAAAATCAGTTTAATACATGGGTTGCAGCTGATCCTGACCGTAAAACAAAGTATGGAGAGGCTCTGAATATGATCCGCACATCAGTTGAAGGAAGGGCCGAATACACCAATGCACAGCAATATTTAAGAGAATGCTTTAGTCAGGGATGCGAGTTGCTCAGAATGAACATGGTTGCTTCGACTCTGGCAGGTGCTTTAAAATCGGACGATAAGAACCAGCTAGCAGATTTAACGGGCAGGATGAAGGGTACTATCGATTCATTCTATAAAGATTATAATCCTCCTACCGATCAGAAAGCAATGAAGGCTATGTTGAAGCTTTACAGAGAGGATGTCCCGGTTAAGTTCCATCCTGATTTTTATGTCAACATTATTGATAAGAAGTTTAAAGGCAGCATTGATAAGTACGTCGATGATCTTTTTGCCAGATCAGTATTTTCAAGTGAAGCAAAACTGAATGCTTTCATGAAAAAACCTGTTCTTAAGTCTCTTGAGAATGATCCGGTCTTTCTTCTTTCCGGTTCAATCAGCAAAGTTAGCAATGAAGTTGCAAAGAATCTCAGCCAGTTTGACGATAACATGACAACCGGCCAGAGACTCTGGATAGCCGCCCTTAAAGAAATGACACCCGACAAGACTTTATATCCCGATGCCAATTCAACGATGAGGCTTACCTATGGGACAGTCGAAGATTATGATCCGAAGGATGCTGTTACCTATAAATATTATACGACGCTTCAGGGTGTTGTGGATAAATACAAACCGGGTGATTATGAATTTGACGTCCCGCAAAGACTTATTGATCTGAACAGCAAAAAGGAATTCGGGAAATATGCATCCTCAAAAGGATATATGCCGGTATGTTTTCTGACAAACAACGATATTACCGGAGGCAACTCCGGAAGTCCTGTAATGAATGGCAACGGCGAACTTATCGGGCTTGCTTTTGACGGTAACTGGGAAGCCATGAGCGGTGATGTGGCTTACGAGGCTGAACTTCAGAGGACAATAGTTGTGGATATTAGGTACGTGCTCTGGATAATGGATACTTATTCAGGGGCAGGTCACCTGGTAAAGGAGATGACTGTAGTAGAATAAGACCTCATCCCCGTTGTGGAGAGGCCAATTAAAATTTAAATATATGCAATTAGACCTAAGGGAGATATTTGCTGCATTTATGGTACTCTTCGCCATAATTGATATACCCGGATCAATCCCGATTATAATTGATATCAAATCCAAATCGGGTGACATAAAGTCAGCAAAAGTGACATTTGTCTCTTTCGTTTTACTTTGTGCCTTCCTGTTTATAGGAACTCCGCTGCTAGGTGTTTTCGGAGTTGACATCTCATCGTTTGCCATAGCCGGATCCTTTATCATCTTCCTTATCGCAATGGAAATGATACTGGGAATCGAGCTCTTCAAGCAGGATTCACATGAAAGCGGATCGGTTTTCCCGATAGCTTTCCCGCTGATCGCAGGCGCCGGATCAATTACTACAATCCTATCTTTAAAAGCTGAATACCAGACACTTAACATTTTTATTGCACTGGTTTTAAATATGGGGGTGATTTATCTTGTTCTGCGTCTATCATCCTTCTTTGAAAGGGTACTTGGCAAAAGCGGCCTTAAGATCCTTAAAAAGTTTTTTGGTGTAATCCTTCTTTCAATTGCCATTAAACTTTTTCTGACAAATACAGGTATTACTTTACTTAATGGCAGGTGAAATTATAATCTACACCGATGGCGCGGCAAGCGGAAATCCAGGTCCGGGAGGCTATGGAGTAGTCCTTATTTCCGGAAAACACCGTCTTGAGAAATCAGAAGGTTTTCGGCTAACGACAAACAACCGGATGGAACTGCTTGCAGTTATTGCAGGTCTTGAAGCCCTGAAAATCCCGGGAAGCAGGGTCGTGATTTATACCGATTCCAGGTATGTGGCCGATTCGGTCGAAAAGGGATGGGTTTTCCAATGGGAAGCGAAGGCTTTTAAAAAGAAGAAGAATCCCGATCTGTGGATAAGATTTCTAAGGGTATACAGAAACCACAAAGTAAGGTTTGTCTGGATAAAAGGACATGCCAGCAATCCCGAAAATGAGATTTGCGACAGGCTGGCAGTGGATGCATCGAGGGCAACTGACCTGTCAGAAGATACTGGCTATAATCCGGGTGAAAATGATGAACTGTTACTGAAGTGATTAGTGTTCCAGGTTTCAGGTTCCAGGTTCCAGGTTGATTGTTAAAAGAATCAACCAGCACCAAGCAACCAGCAACCAGTGACCAGCAACAAGCACCCAGCAACCTTGAATTAGTATTAGATAATATGAGAGGACAGAAGGAACTTTATGAACTGCTTGAAAAGCTTGGAATAAACTTTGAATACCATGAACACCCTCCGCTTGCTACAATAGAGGATGCAATAATCTACTGGAAAGATTACAATTCAGGAAGGTGTAAGAATATCTTTTTCAGGAATCATAAGGGAAACAGGCATTACCTGGTTATCCTTGAACATCTGCGGCAGCTTGATATCCATGATCTCGAGAAACGACTCCACCAGGGAAAGCTTACTTTCGCATCCGACCAGCGACTGAAGAAATACCTCGGTGTTGAACCTGGATCAGTATCTCCATTCGGGTTGATAAATGATACAGAGAACCAGGTTCATCTGTTTATTGATGAAGAGCTGAATGAATCTGAGCGTCTGGCGTTCCATCCCAACGTCAATACAGCATCGGTCGTGGTTTCAAAATCTGACTTTCTTAAATTCCTGGATTATACCGGAAACTCATATGAGTTTATTAAACTGTATGACTGATATTTAACCACGGAGTCTCACAGTGTTGCACGGAGTAATGACACGGAGTTTTGAACAGTGTAACTCCGTAAACTCAGTGTAACTTGTGGTAAAACGATTTCAATGCTATCTGGACTTCCCGTAAACTGGTTGTCTCCATTCCTCAGCCGGCTCATATTTGCTCATACAGGCCCAGAGAATACCGCGTTTCTGTATTTCCAATGCCTGCTGTACATTAAAATCCGCAGCAACATGTCCTAAAGATGAATAAAATACCCTGCCCTTCCCATATTGTTTTTTCCAGGCAACAGGAACAACATTACCATCGATCCAATCGGCAGTTTTACCATTAAAAGT
>Ga0209254_10000329_pt1 | contig 36748 bp, 29 predicted proteins | sample FrelakmetDIP11DI_FD_187148 | JGI IMG/M metagenome (GOLD analysis project Ga0209254, IMG submission 187148) | Freshwater lake sediment microbial communities from the University of Notre Dame, USA, for methane emissions studies - DIP11 DI (SPAdes)... | ecosystem: Environmental > Aquatic >... | reverse complement strand
CCAAGAACAGCTCCCCTGTCGGCCTGGGTCACGTTCTTCGCATAACGGGCCAGGATTCCGGTTAGCGACTTTGTCCTCGGTGCCCAGAATGAACTGCGGCGTTTGAGTTCGGCTTTGGAGAGGCGGACATCAAGCCTGCGCTCCCGGAGATCGATCTCGATCAGGTCACCATCATGGATGAGCCCGATCGGCCCCCCGGCTGCAGCCTCGGGGGCGACATGCCCGATACAGGGGCCCCGGGTCCCCCCCGAGAACCGTCCGTCTGTCACCAGGGCCACCTTTGAGTACCCGAGCCCGACAAGTGCCGAGGTAGGGGAGAGCATCTCGGGCATACCCGGCCCGCCCTGCGGCCCTTCGTACCTGATCACCACGACATCCCCTTCCCTGATATGGCGGGAAAGGATCGCTTCCATGGCCTCTTTCTCGCTGTCAAAGACGCGGGCCGGACCGCGGTGCACCCACATATCATGGCTGACCGCGGCTGACTTGATCACCGCCCCGTCCGGGGCCAGGCTCCCCCGGAGAATTCTCAGGCCCCCGCCCTGGTGTACCGGTGAATCCAGGCTCTGGATAATTGACTGCGATGGGACGACCGCAGAACGGGCAATGGCGAGAATACTCTGCCCGGAAACGGTCGGGGTGTCGGAAAGTTCGCTGGAAATGACCTTCAGGACTGCAGGGATCCCTCCGGAGCGGTGGAGGGCCAGGACCGAATGCGGGCCTGCCGGCTGCATATGGCAGAGGTGCGGTATCCTGCTTCCGATCCGGTTGAACGTTTCCAGGTCCAGCGGCACAGCTGCCTCATCGGCAATGGCCATCAGGTGCAGGACCGTGTTCGTACTCCCCCCGAGCGCCATATCCACCCTGATGGCATTCTCCAGGCTCTCCAGGGTTATGATATCCCGTGGCCGGACATCCCCGTTCACCAGCGACAGGATCTGTTCTCCTGAAAGCCGGGAAATCCTCAGTTTTTCGGCATCGACTGCAGGTGTGGCAGCACACCCCGGCAGCGACATCCCCATTGCCTCGGTCATGCAGGCCATGGTGTTTGCAGTATAAAGTCCCTGGCAGCTCCCGCACCCGGGCATAGCACAGCATTCCAGGGTGGCAAGCTCCTCCTCGCCAAGGGAGCCGGCTGCCACCCTCCCCACCCCTTCAAACACATCGATGAGCGAGAGCTCTTTTCCTTCATCGTAACCTGGCAGCATGGGGCCCCCGGTGACCACGATGGAGGGAATATTGCTCCGGACCGCGGCCATCAGCATCCCGGGGATAATCTTGTCACAGGTGCCCACCAGGACCAGCCCGTCAAAGCGGTGTGCCTCGGCCATGAGTTCAATGGAATCCGCAATATTCTCCCGTGAGGGGAGCGAGTACCGCATCCCCTCATGACCCATAGCGATACCATCACAAATCCCGATGACCCCGAACTCAAAGGGTACACCGCCGGCAGCGGCTATACCTTCCCGCACCTTAACCGCGAGCGCCCTGAGATGGATATGGCCGGGGACGATATCGTTCCAGGCATTGGCCACCCCGATGAACGGCCGGTCGAGCTCCCCCTGGGTGATCCCCAGTGAGCGGAGCAGCGCGCGGTTCGGGGCCCTCTGAAATCCTCGCTTTACCTCATCGCTGCGTAACGTTCGCATGTTCCCTGGCTCCCTGTAAAGTAGTATGTATTCTCTCCCCCTTTATCACTTCGCGGGCAGGGAATCCGGCCAGCCCCGGATATACCGGGATTACCCTGAACATGCCCGGTATCTTTCCTTCACCGTTTCCCGTACCGTGCTGCTGCGCTTACAAACGAGGCTGCAAACTCCGGAGTGAAATACGAGTGGGTATAGGTTCCCACCGTCTCGTGGGAATAGAGGCCGTCCCTGCCCTCAAAGATGCCCCGGCCCCGGGAGAGCTCAATCGAGTACCGGGCATCTCCGGCCAGGTCAAGGAAGGAGTAGTGAAATTCGTGTCCCCGGATAGGAAGTCCCGGCCGGGACAGGGCGGGACCTCCCGTCCAGATTCCGGCAGTGTATCCCAGGGCCTGGATCCCCGCGGTCATCCTGGCTTCGCCGGGAAGGATTCCTGACATCCGGAAATCCCGGCCATCTACGGTAATAGTCCTGCAGAGGAGCATCATCCCGCCACACTCTCCAAAGACCGGGGCACCGTGGTCAGCAGCATTCTTCAGGTCACGCCGGCAGGAAGCAGCCTCGAGCGCAGCGGCATGGAGCTCAGGGTATCCTCCGCCGAAATAATAGCCATCGGTTTTGGGGAGGGGGTCGTGGAGGGGAGAGAAGAAGACCAGTTCTGCACCCGAGTCTGCCAGTCTCTTCAGGTTGTCCTGGTAGTAGAAGCAGAAAGCCTCATCCCGGGCAATACCGATCCGTGCCACCGGATGCCCATCCGGTATTACTGATTCCGGTAGAGGGATAGGAGGGGCCGATCCGGCAATGTCCCGGATCCCATCGAGATCACAGGACTCGCGTATGATGGTTCCGGGAAGGGGGTCTTCCCGGACCTCAAAGCCCATCATGAGCCCGAGGTGCCTGCTCTCCACCTCCAGGCAGGGATTACGGGGGATGAAACCCAGGGCTCGGACAGAGAGCTCCCTTTCAATCAGTTCCCGGTGGCGGGCACTCCCCACCCGGTTGAAAATGACCCCGGCAAGGTCCAGGTCCGGCTCAAAACCGCGGTACCCTGCCACCAGTGCGTGCGCGCTGCGGGACATGCCCCGGACATCGACTACCAGGAGGGCAGGTGCAGAGAGAATGCGCATCACGTGGGCGGTTCCCGATATTCCGCTCCCGTCAAGGCCGTCATACATGCCCATCACTCCCTCAATGACAGCAATGTCTGCCCCGGCAGATGCATCCCGGAAAGTCTCCCGGACGCCATCCTCCCCCATCATGAACGGGTCCAGGTTACGGGACACCCGGCCGCAGATAACCGTATGGTGGGTAGGGTCGATGAAGTCCGGCCCGATCTTGAAGGGCTGAACCACCAGCCCCTGCTGGCGGAATGCCTGCATCAGGCCGCGGGAGACGGTTGTCTTGCCGCAGCCGCTGTGCGTACCGGCAATGACAATCCGCGGGATGCTGCAGGTCTTTTCCTGGTATTTCGCCATCCTGTGGTACCGTGGTCTTTCCCGGGATTTATGTCCGATCGGTTCCTTTTGGTATCAGATCAGTTCCCTGGGCAGAACGAACCGGGCAGTTTTTTAAAAGATCCCGCAAATGGTACAGGATATGGGTAACCAGGACGAGGATATCGAAACCCTCCATCTTGCGGGGTGGGATACCCGGTTCTGGGCCTGGCTGATCGATTTTATCCTGGTCAGCCTGGTCTTAAACATCATCTCCAATCCGTTCAATTTCATCCAGGGTCTCTTCTCCCTTGATATCCTGGGCTATACGCTCCGGAGCCTGGGGTTCTGGGTCTACTGGGCAGCCCTGGAGGGGGTGTACGGCCAGTCCATCGGAAAGATGGTGATGAATATCCGGGTGACCGACCGGTCCGGAAAATCGCTCCGCGTGCCGGCGGCAGTTATCGAGAGTTTCGGGAAGTCCTTCATCCTCCCGGTTGACTGCCTCATCGGCTGGCTGGGGATGCCCGGAAAGAAACTCCGCCTGTTCAACCGGATTTCTCATACCATCGTGGTCAAGACCCATTACCGGGAACCTGAAGGTGTCCGGTACATTCGCGAAAACGGATGATTGTGCAGTGGTGGTTCCCGCCTTTCAACCGATGCCCCACTGGGAGAGGGTGGTCCGCGAGGGATCGATATCGGTCCAGTCCCATCCGAGGGAATCGATGATCCGGGATATGGGCTGCCGGAGGGTCTTTTCAAGCATCAGCTCCCAGTCCACCTGGAACTCCGGGGGCACCTGGTCACCGTATTCAAAGCAGAGTACATCGGTCTTGGGGTATTTTGCAGTCACATTCCGGATATAAACCCTCTTTGGCTTGCTCCCTTTGGCAAACTCCATGCCGAGATGCCGGTTGGCATACTTTGCTCCTCGGATATGGGCGTCATCAGTCTGGTAATCCGAAAGTTCCTTTCCGATTCCTCCCGGGATCCCGATTTCATCGAGTGAGTAGGTGCCTGCCCGGTAGTTCGTGATGATATCCCCGAGGTATCGTTTGATGGCCCCATAGTCCTCACCATGGAGGATCAGCTCCATCACTCTCCTCTGGACCGTCTTGGTGATCTGGGGGTAATCACTCCGGCGAATCTCGAACCCGACCACGTCGATCTGGTCAGCAGTCTGCCCCTCTTTCCAGATGAGGTGCCCTGCATACCGCTTCTTTCTGCCGGCCTGGAAGAAACGCCGGTAGATCTTCTCAAACCTGATAGAGAAGTAATGGCGGCTGGCATTCAGTTCCCGGAGGGCAAAATCTGCATACCGGGCATTGACCGCATCCTCGATCCTCCGAGCCGTTGCGATGGTATCATCGAGGGAACCGGGCGGGATCAGGACCATGCAGGAATCGGTATCACCATAAATGACCCGGTACCCGAGCTGCTCAATCACCGTGCGGGTATATTCGATAATGGCCCTGCCAACCGAGGTTACCGCTGCACCGATCTCGCGGTCATACAGCCTGAACCGGGTATACCCGCTCACCCCGTAATAGGTATTCATGATCACCTTGATGACGTTCTGCTGGAGGTCATAGAGGACGTACTCGGGAGAACCGAAAGGATACCGGTTCCGTGCCTTCTTCTTCTCCTCCCGCTCAGCGAGAAGTTCACTGATGATGCTCCGGGTCAGCCCGTCCGGCTCTTTCCTGAACCGGATCCCATTCGGCGCTTTCAGCTCCCCTGCCGGGTCCTTGGTCTCGGGAGAGGCATTGATGGTCATCATGGCCATGGGATAGAGCGACTTGAGATCGAGCACCACCACGTTCTCCCGCACACCCCTGCTTGGCTCAAAGACCGTTGCCCCCTCGAACTCTTCTGAGGTCGCATATCCCTTGGACGGGAGGACGAACTGCCCGGATGCCTTCCGGAGAATAAAGACATCAATAATACTGGAAGAATTGAGCGTCCTCTCGAGAGGGCAGCCGACATACCGGGCTATCTCCCGGTAAAACTCGATGATCCTGTTCTTCTCATTGATGGCAACACAGAGCTCGACATCCTTGAAATTGTATTCCACCAGCAGGCAGGGATCCTTCTTCCAGAGGTCACTGAGGGTGCCCGTGTACCGGACCTTTGTCCCGCCAACTTCGGCCTCGGCGACTGCATCGAGACGGTAGGATTCCCGCTGCACGCCCTGGATCTTCCGGTATGCCGGGAGGAGATCAAAGATTGTACGCCCGCGGAGGGTATTTCTTTCAGTCGGGCCTTCGAGGCGGGCAAGGGATGCAGGGGAGAGCCCGAGCGCGATCATCCGTTTTACCAGGTAGGGGATATCGAATTCGAGGACGTTCCACCCGGAAAGGATATCCGGGTCCCGCTCCCGCAGGTAGGAGGAAAACCCTTCAAGCATGGCGCGTTCGGTCTCAAATATCCGGATATCATGCCGTCCCTGGCAGAAGCACCCGTTTTCCCTTCCTTCCTGGGATGAGAAGACCGTGAGATCACAGTGTCCGGCTCCCGGGGAGAAGATGAAAGTCGTGTAATCACCGGCATATGAGTCCCGGCAGGTGATGCAGATCACCGCATCCCGCGCCGGTTCAGGGAACCCCCGCTCGTCTTCGCATTCGATGTCAAGCATGGTGATGCGTGCCGGACACTGGATATCTGCCGGCCTGATATCCGCGACCGGGGTGAGGAGAGCAGGGGCGGAAATCCCCCGGGTGAGCCCGCGGTCGATCATGAACCGGGTAGTAAACAGGATATCAGCTTCGTAGTGGGTATACCGTTCACGAAGTTCCCGGACATCGGTCGGTTTCAGGGTATACAGCCGACGGAGCGGTTCGCCGTGAATCGAGCGGTAGATTACGCCTTCCTCAGCCGTAACCTGGGCTGGATGGGTGATGGTATCTGCCTGCTGTACCGGGACATAGAAGTAAGGGCGGAACCCGGTGATCTGGAGATGGCGGGGATTTCTCTCCGTATCCCGGCCAAAGACGTGAATGATGGGGCCATCGGGACCTACAGAGTATTCCACCTGGTTGATATCGATGCAGATAGCGCCGAAATCCGCGAGAGTCGTCAGGGTTCCCTGTGCCGGTTCTTCACCTGATATATCCGTCATCCCATTCATGCAACCGTCTCATACTCCAAGCTTCCTGCAGAGGTCGGTAACAAACCCGCCGGCAGCCTGGAAATGTTCCTCTTCCCAGGGATCGAGTTTCCACGATTCAATGGTAATGATACCATCTCTCCCGACTACCGCAGGCACACCCAGGGAACACTTCCCAAACCCGTATTCCCCCTCCAGCAAGCAGGAGCAGCTCACCAGCTTCCGTTCATTCCGTGCAATAATACGGATCAGGTCGGTGATATGCACTGCAGGCCCGAATACCGTGCCCCCTTTCCCCCTGATGATATCCATGCTCGCCATGCGCAGGCCGGAGAGGATCTTATCCCTGATTTCCGGGACGGTATCCTTTTTTAGCCGGGAGAAGAGGGGCACCTGGTGCTCGCCATGCTCACCGATTACCCAGGGGGTTCCCGGAATATCGAATTCCCGCAGGCACAGGCCAAAACGGATGCTGTCGAGCTGCCCACCAAAGCCGATGCACTGCCGGGGTTCAAGTCCATTCTTCCGGCAGAGGTAATAGTTATTTGGATCCATGGGGTTCGTGACGGTGATGAGCACCCCCGAAAACCGGGAAAGGGCCCTGCTGCAGACCTTTGCCACGGGAAGATTGACCGAGAGGAGATCTGCCCGCGTTTTTACGGCCGGATTCCGTGGCATGCCGGCAGCAAAGACACAGATATCGGCACGTGCTACATCCTGCCAGTCCGTGCTTATCGGGACATCGCATCCGCTATTGAGGATGTCAAGCACCTGGGAGTTGAGCTTGGCTTTGGCAGAATCATAGAGGACCAGCTCATCTGCAAGGTTGAGCACCGATGAGAGAAAGGCTACCTCGCCCCCCACTCTCCCTACCCCTAGAATTGCGAGCCTGGTCATAATCCTCAATATTGGGGAGCTCCGAATTATAATACAACTACTGGAGATCATCACTGTGCTGCCGAGGTTGCAAACGGGACCGGTGGAGGTGGGAGGAGTCGCCCTCGCCAACCACCTCATCCTCGCTGCCGGAGTGCTGGGGACCACGGGATCCTCCCTTCGGCGGGCGCTTGGGAACGGAGCGGGCGGGGTCGTCACCAAATCGATAGGGCCATTCCCGTGCGAAGGCCATCCGGGCCCCTGCGTTATCGAGGTCGAAGGAGGCGTGATCAATGCCATGGGTCTCCCGAACCCTTCGCGGGATTTTACCGATGAACTCCTCGCCCTCCGCGGAAAACCGGTCATCGCCAGTATCTATGGTGGAAATGCTGATGAGTTCCGGACCGTTGCCGGCTGGTTTTCGGACCTGGTCTCTGCGTTTGAGCTGAACCTCAGCTGCCCCCATGCAGAGGGATACGGTTCAGCGCTCGGCAGCGATCCCCGGCTGGTGGAGGAATGCACCCGTGGGGTCTCCGATCTCGGCCTCCCGGTCTGGGTCAAGCTCACCCCGAATGTGACCGATATTACCAGGTGTGGCAAAGCTGCAGAGGAAGGCGGTGCTTCAGCCATCGTGGCCATCAACACGGTGAAAGCGATGCGCATATCCCCTGAACTCAGGCGGCCGATCCTCGGGAACCGGTATGGCGGTCTTTCCGGGCCGGCAATCCTGCCCGTTGCCATCCGCTGTGTCTACGATCTCTATGAATCCTGCTCCATTCCGATCATCGGGTGCGGGGGGGTGTCATCAGCACGGGAGGTACTGGAGATGATGATGGCCGGAGCATCTGCCGTTGAGATCGGGACCGCGGTGAAAGATGACCCAAGAATCTTTGCCTCAATTGCCGCTGAACTTTACGATCCTGAAGGGACACCGGCCGACCGGATCGTGGGGTGCGCCCATGACTAAGGGGCTGCTGCTCGCCTGCGAGATTGAGGAAGTCACCAGGGAATCCCCATCAGTCCGGACCATTTTCTTCTGGGAACAGCTGGATTTCCGCCCCGGGCAGTTTGTGATGGTCTGGGTACCGGGTATTGACGAGATCCCCATGGCCCTCTCGTCCGGCCGGTCCATCACGGTCCAGAATGTCGGCGAGGCGACCGCCGCCCTCTGTGCCCTCGGACCTGGGGACCGGCTGGGGATCCGGGGACCGTTCGGGAACGGCTTTCCGGAAACCGGGCGTGTCCTGGCCATAGCCGGGGGTGTTGGCGCCGCCCCACTCCTGCCGCTGGCCATGGCCGGCCGGGCAGAGACCTTCCTGCTCGGGGCCCGGACCGCTGATGAACTCCTCTTCTGCGAACAACTCGGCAAAAGGAGCCGCCTGTCTATCGCAACCGATGACGGATCTGCAGGGCACCATGGCCTGGTGACCGATCTCATGATCGGGGAGGAACCTGCAGCATATGACCGGATCTGCGTCTGCGGTCCTGAAAAGATGATGTATGCAGTACTTCGTATGCTGGACCAGGCAGGGATTCCGGATCACGCGTATTTCAGCCTCCACCGCTACATGAAGTGCGGGATTGGGTTGTGTGGTTCCTGCTGCATCGATCCGGATGGCCTCCGGGTATGCAGGGATGGCCCGGTCTTCAGGGGCGATACCCTCCGAAATTCAGAGTTCGGTCATTATTGTCGCGACGCGAGCGGCAGGAGACAGCCGGTCTGAAACGACCAAAACGAGAGATATAAATACAAACACATCAGTGTTTCCCGATTTCCAGACTTCTCATTCTCTTTTATAAGAGGGGAAAAAAAGAATTGCTTCTCTAAAATCAATTAGAAAGGTATTAATAACTATAGAAAAGATTTTAATTTTGACCCTATACGAGAAGTGAGTTTGGGGTTATAGGTTAAGGTAGACATTTGAGAGGTGTGTGAAACATGGTATTTCATCCCCCAGTAGCTATCGTCGCAAAGGCCGGCGATGCTGGGAAGTACAAAGTAGGGCTCCCGGCCTGGAACATGATCCTCCGTGGATTTATGTCCGGCGCATACATCGCTATGGGAGGTGCCCTCGCAACAGTGTGCAGCACCGGGGTCGCCGCAGCAGGTGGCTCGGGCGCTGCCAGTGCAGGTTTCGGCGCCCTGATTACGGGTGCAGTGTTCCCTGTCGGGCTTATCATAACCGTGCTCACTGGTGCAGAACTGTTCACTGGTGACGCAATGCTCGCCCCCATGGCGGCCTTCATCCACAAGATCAGCTGGGGTGCGGTCATGAACCTGTGGGTCTGGGTGTATATTGGTAATTTCATCGGTTCCATCCTATATGCATATATCATGGCAATCGGACCGTTCGCCACATATGTGGCGGTAGCTCCGGCACTTGCCAACGTGACTATAGCAGCTCCGGCACCTTCAGCAACCGCCTTCGGGTTGCGGGCAATGGCCATTGCTTCATTCAAAGTGCAGTATGTTGGTGGCATGGCACTGTGGTCTGCGTTCCTGAAAGGGGTCGGGTGTAACTGGCTGGTCAACCTGGCTATCCTGCTCGGTATCTGTGCCGATGACCTGATTGGAAAGTTCTTCGGAATCTGGTTCCCGATCATGGCCTTCGTTTCCACCGGGTTCGAGCACTCCATTGCCAATATGTACTTCATCGCAGCCGGTATTTTCGTCAAGGATCTGGTTGCAACCCCGGCACAGCTCGTCACGGCTTCAACAGCTGTAGGGTTTTCCAACCTGAACTGGGTCGGTTTCTGGGTGAACAACATGATCATTGTCACTATAGGCAACATCATCGGGGCACTCTTCTTCGTGGGTGTCATCTACTGGGTTGCCTTCCGGAAGGAGATCGCCGCCCTCAAGTAACGGGATTTGATGAAAATAGGAACGGTCCGGCCGAAGATCTCAATCATCGCCATCGCGGTGTTTGTGGTCTTCACCATCCTTTTATTGATTACGTATTACTTTACCGGCAGCTGGCAGGTCCTTGTCTGGGGCATTCCCACGCTCATCCTGCTCCTCATTATCCCGCTGGCGCTCAACTACATGAGCCAGAGCCAGTATGCGGGCCTTGAGCCGGTCTATGAACGGGACGCCCGCCCGGTAAGGATCAAGCTGATCAACCCGAACATGATCGGTGACCCGGTAAAGATCGAAGGGGTCGTCGAACGGGTCTACTTCGAGTTCCTGAACCGGCCCCAGTACCTGGTTGCTGATCGGAGCGGGGAGATCTCGGTAAAAATGTTCACCTCGCCCCAGGAAAAAGTCCGCGAGGGAGACGTGGTCGAGATCCTTGGGTTGGTAATGAAGCGGTACGTGGTAGGCGGAGACCCGATCATCAATTGTGTCTCCATCAGAAAGATCGACAAGAAGATCGAACTGAAAAAGGCTGAAGGGAAATAACCCTTCATCTCCAGGTTAAAACCCGGTTTTCAACCCGGCCCTGATATTCTTCTTCTGTTCCCCCTCCATGAGAGGAAGGTAGTCTTCAAAGAGGTGGATCCGGGTGCTCACCGGGAAGGGAATGCGGAGCGAACTGATGATCGCCTCCCCCTGCTCAAGGGTCTGGATCTCGGTATCCATGCGGGAGAGATCCTGCTTCGCACTGCCGGCAATCATCTCCCGGTCCCCCTTGTCCCCGAGACCCATGATGATAAACGTGTTGATCTGGGCCAGGACCTTGGCATCGATGTTCTTCGGCTGCTGGGTCACCACACAGAGCCCTACACCGAACTTCCGGCCTTCCATGGCACACTCCCTGAATACCTGGGTGGTGGAACCCCCTGTCCCGAGCACCCGCTGGGCCTCTTCGATGGTGATGAGGACCCGTGACAGCTCCTCCTCCTGCTCCTCAGATATCCCGAACTTTTCCGAAGTCTCCCGGTGCCTGTCAAGAATAATCCGGGTGATGATGGAAAGGACGAAGAGTTCGCTCCGTTCACTCATGCCCGGGATATCGACCAGCACCACGCGGTTGTGGTGGAGATGGTCAAGGATCTCGGGAAGTGATGAGCCGCGGTCGCGGAAGAACCGGCGGTTCCCCTTGACAAGATTTTCGAGACGCCGTTTGATGACCCGCAGCGGACCGGGGTGGGAAGTCCGGAGCCGGAAGGCAATCTCCCGGTCCCCCCCGTTCATGCTGCGGTGGGAGTCTGCGGTGAAGGATTCTGGATCAAGCCGGTCGAAGAACCCGATCACCTCGCTTCCGGAATAATCGGAGAGGGCATCCACGATATCCCGCTGGGGGAGGGAGAGATCGTACAGGATGGAGAGATCAGAGATGCGGAAGTCATCGTACTCAAGGGAGAGGGCATTAAGCCCGTGTCTCCTGCGCTGGTCGTCATTCCGGCTGGAAAAGACGGCAAGACCCCCTCTTCCGCCATGGTAATGGAGGAGCCCGAGGGTGGGGGAACCCGTGGATGACCTGCCTCCCAGCAGGTATTCACCATGCGGATCCACGACCAGCAGCCCGAATTGCTGCTCATGCATGCAGGAGGCACAGAAGACCTTCATGAAATTGCTCTTACCCATCCCGGTGGTGGCAAAGACCCCCATGTGCTGGGGAAGGACATCGCTGTGGATCTTGACCGGTACAGCCCGGATGACCTCCTGCCCGCTCTTCATCATCCCCACCTCGATATCCCCCATCACCCGGGTCAGGAAGGAGAGATCGCGGGCCTCTGGAACCTCCACCCGCGAGAACTTAGTGGGGAGGGTCCGGGGTTTGCGGAATGTCCGGGTTTCATCAATGTACCCGAGCGGGATGGCATCCACCCCCACAAAGACGTCATCGCCGAGACGGTAGAACTGCTCGGAGAACGGGCGGGTATCCCACCGGTCATCGGTAAAGTTACTCTCATGGAGCAGGTCCGAAATCTTTGCAAAGAAGGTGTATCCTTTCTCCAGGTCATCGATTTTTACAATCTCCCCCACAAAGAGCGTCACATCATGGGGGACAATGAAACGGTAGGAGAGCACGCTCCTGCCGATGAGCCGGAATTTCGACCGGTCCTTCCCGTCAGTATCTTCGAAATTCATCATGGTAATCCCCAAACATCACCGCGTAGTTCGAACTGTCAAATCTCTGCCGGGAGAGTGCAGCCAGGATATCCTGTCTGATCTGGCCGGCAACCGCCTCGCTGATTACCACCGTCCGGTGTGCGTCAAGGAGGGGATAGGGGTATCCTGGTATTCTCCCGTCATCAGCACATCCGGCAAGGATTGCCATCGCCTGTCCGGCCTCCCGTGCTGATAATCCCCGGGGAAGCTCGACCTTGAGCGGGACCGGATGGTACGGGTGGAGAGAGGCAATATACACCTCACCATGCTGCCACTGGGAGAACCGGGTCTGGTCGAGGATTCCCTCATCCACCTTCATCCACCAGGGAGAGGGGATCCCTGCCACCCCGGTATAGGAGGATACTGCCGGCAGGAGAGGGTAGCCGCCGGCAAAGGTGGCAGCTGTCCTCTTGGCGACCGCTGCCGGTACAACACCTTTCCGGCAGGCCTGCCCGAGGAGGCCGGCAAGTACCGGGTTGTGGCTCTCGTGCGATACCCGGAGCGCCCCATCGAGGACCAGGAGATCTCCCTGCCCCAGGGGGTCAAGGATCTGCAGGGCAACCCAGTACTCAAGGGTATCCCTGGTGAGTGATGCTACCAGGTTCACATCGTCTCCTTCGAGAGATTTGATCGGTTCATTTCCGAAGCATTCCGCGTACATCCGTGAAAAATCCCCTGCTGAGTCGCTGCCTCCTGAAAAGACCAGGAAGAGCGGGGTCCGCCTCCGTTCGGTCTCCCCATCCCGGAACAGGACTGCACCGGCCCTCACTCCGGAGATGGTCAGGCTCCCTGATTCGAGAATCGCGGTATTGCTCCCGTCAACGGCGCCAAGGGCGGCATTCCTGAGAGGGACAATCTGGTTCACCGCACCGGGAGATACCCCGGAATGCTGTTCAAACAGCTCGCCGATATTCTCCGGGAACATCCTGCGGATCCGTGATGCGGTAGACTCCAGGGATTCCTCATACCCGGATCCGGGGTTCACTGGGAGGCCTCCGTTATCCTGCTGGCCTGGTCGCTCCCGAGCTCCACCAGCAGGGTGTTTGCAAATTCTCCCTGCATCTCGGGAATATGGGAGATGAGCAGGATTTGCGGGAAATATGCCTCCTGCGTCCGGAGGGCAAGGAGAAGGCTGTTCCTCCGTTCCTCGTCCTGGCTCCCGAATATCTCGTCGAAGATAAGGAAGGTGCTTTCAGGAACCCGGTGGAGGGCGGCCAGGTACCGGGAGAGGGCGATGCGGAGGGCAACGGCAATGTCGTCCTGCTCTCCGCCACTGAACCGTTCAACCGGGTAGTCATTGTCAATGTCACGGACCAGCAGGTTGAAATCCTCGTCAAGGAGGACCCGGTCATACCTGCCTGCCGTGATTTCCCCGAGAATACGGCTGACATCCCCCTCGATCCGGGATCGCACCACCTGCATCAGGTAGATGATGTACTCTGCCACGACCCTCCGGGTCGCCCGTACCAGTTCAAGTTCATCCCGGAGACGGGCGATCTCGTCCTGAGCGGCCCGGAGCTGTTCCATGACTGATAAAATCCGGGAGATCCGCTCGGAAATCCTGGTCTTTTGAGCGGTGCAAACCCGCAGGGCTTCTTCCGTGCTGTTCAGGACTGCCCTGACATCCGGTGCGGCCTCACCGCTCCACCCCAGGGCTGCCAGCCCTGCCTTTACCCTCTCCACCCGCTCATGCTCTGCAGCCTGCTCCCGGCAAGCTGCATCCCGCCGTGCAATGATCTCAGGTTCATGGGAAAGCCGATCGGTGAGGCTGATGTACTCATCGCGTACCGGCCGGAGGGTTTGAAGGGCTGTCTCCAGCCGCTGTCGTCCGGCATCATCATACCCCGCATCGTCCCGCTCTACCCTCCGGGTAAGCTGAGTCTCCCGGATCTTTTGCAGCTCGTCGACCAGCAGGTCCCGTTCAGCCTCAAGGACCGGTTCCCGCTGCAGCAGGGCCAGGATCCGGCCTCTCCGATCCATCGCAGCCTCAAGACGGGTTATCTCTCCGGTAAGATTCTGGTGCACGAGAGGATCATAGCCCTCAGTACCAAGGCCGCGGAGCTCGTCTTCCTTCCGGACGATCTCTGCCATGATCCCCGCGAGGGCCGATTCATCGGACTCCTTCCGTGCTTTCAGATCAGCCAGCGTAAGCTGCAGTCTATCCAGCTCCTCCTTTTTGTTCCTCCCTGACAGGAGCATTTTTTCATAATGTTCTGATCTCTGCAGGACCTGTTCCATTGCTGTCCTGATCCGGTGCTCCTCCTCCTTCCGGGAGCGTATTTTTTGTTCAATCTCCCGGGTCAGCGGTTCATAATGGCCCCCGAGGACCTGCTGGCAGAGCGGGCAGGTCCCTGCAGGCCCCGCCGTTTCGACCCGGTCCTTATCAGCCGCAAGGGTCGCCTGCTCCTCAAGGATAGCGGTGAGCCGTGCAGAAAAATCGGCGTGCTGCCGTTCAGTCTCCTTCTGCTGCTTCTCAGCCTCTGTTATCTCAGCGATAAGGCGGGGATACCCGGCGAGCCGTTCGTCGTATTCCCTGATTCGCTCCTCTTTTTCCCTGATGAGACGGGTCACCTCCCGGGACCGGACCCGGAGTTCTTTCCGGGAAGCATCAAGGTTTCGTGCCTCGAGCAGTGCCCGCTCCAGGGTCCTCTTCTCATCAAGAAGGCGCGGCGTCTCTTCAAGGCCTGCCAGATCTTCCTTTGCAGGGATGAACGATTCAAGTTCGTCCATGACCTGGTGCCAGCGGTTCATCCTGGTTTCAATCCCTGCCTCGAGGTTCCGTATCTCATCGGTCAGTTCGCGGAAGCGGGGTTCCCGTTCCCTGAGCCGGGCCAGGTCCTGCTCAAGGTTCCGGTACTCCCTCATCCGTGCCTCAAGAAGGGTATGGCGATCCCGTTCAGCCGACAGGTTCCGGAGTATCTCCTCTTCTGATACCAGCTGCCGGGATGCAAACCCGAGCGCCTGCTCTGCCGCACGCAGTTCTTCATGCTTCTCGCTGACTGCCCGTAATATCTCCCTCCTGGCGGAGAGATCCCTTTCTTCGGTTTCCCGGCAGGCAAATTCATGCCGGTACTCATCAATCCGGGCGATGTCCTCCTCGGCCCCGAGGGCTTCAGATTTTGCCCGGGCAATGCGGAGGAGGTTGTCGGTCCGGTCAACCCGCTCCCTGAGCAGCTCGTCACTCCGGTTCCGGAGAAACTCGATACCGAGTGCTTTCATGAACCACTCCCTCCTGGCATGGGGCTGGGTCTCAAGGAGGGTGAGGAGATCTTTCTGGGCTGCATAGATAGTATTCCTGAAGTCTGCCGGCCCCATGCCGATGATCTCCTGGACCTTTGCCATGACCTCGCTGACCGATTTGGCCAGTTCCTTCATCTCTTCATCGGAACGCTCCGGCCTGAAAAAGAGGGAGGCATCGTGCGTGCCTTTCCTGAATTTCCTGAGCACTGAGTATTCGAACCCCCCAATGGTGAAATCAAGCCGGACCTCGCAGAAGTCGTGGAGCCCTGCAAACGAGGAGACTATGTAGTCGCTGTTTACCCCCGTCCCTTTTACCCCGTAGAGGGCAAAGAGGATTGCCTCGACGATACTGCTCTTGCCGGTACCGTTGTTTCCGACAATCCCGGTGATCCCATCGCGGAACCGGATATCTGCCTCACGGAACCGCTTGAAATTTGACAGCACCAGGCGTTCAAGGAGCATGGTCAGCTTCCTCCTGCAGGGCATGGAGCAGGGCAGCCCTCCCTTCCCGCCTGATAAACGTATCGTCCCGGGGAGGAAGGTTCTTGCGGGAGAGAAATGTTTCAAATTCGGTCAGGTAATCGACGGCCTGGAGGTCCCGGGGTTCAGGGGCCGGGGAGTCCTCTTCCCTGATGATGGTCCGCACCCGCAGGTCAAGGAGCCGTTCCCGTTCACCGGTCAATGCCTGGTGATCGATCGCTTTTGCCCGCTCGCGGTCCTGGCAGATGACCGTAACCTGTGCCATGGACAGGGAGGCAGGGGATGCTGCCTCGAGCGCTGCCAGGATCATGCCGGGAATCGCCCGGGCAGGCACATCACTACAGTCAAGGGTACCGATGTCCAGCATTGGCGTCTGGCAGAGGTCCAGGTGGTCAACCGTCCCTCTCCCGGTATCCACCCACAGCCCCCCCTTGGTATCGGTTATCTCGCCATAGGTCAGGTATTCGGCGGATCCGCTGTACCAGGCGTGGGTCCCGACCTGCTCCTGACCGTGGTAGTGCCCGAGAGCGATGTAGTCAAACCCTCCGGAGAGCATGGTGGAATCGATGGCATGTTCAGAGACCGTGTAGAGGCGCCGGTCCCAGAGCGTGGTGGCCAGTCCGTGGGTGACGAGCACGTTGGCCATGCCGGGGTGGCAGGTAATCTCATCATAGGCTGCCCGGTAATCCCCGGTCCGGAGCATGTTGGGGATGAGGTGGAAGATGCAGTCACCGATCTCAGCCCGCTCGTAGCGATATGCATACGCAGCATGGAGTGCAGCACGGTGGAACTCGAGGACCCTGAACGGGGACGGCGTGTACCGGGTCTTGGCCATACTGTGGTTTCCGGCCACGAGCACCAGGGGGATGCCGGCATCAGAGAGCCGCTCGAGGGCTTCAAGGGCGGTGGTATAAGCCATGGTTTTCGGGCGGACCTGGTCAAAGAGGTCTCCGGCATGCACCAGCACATCGGGTTTCCTGCTGATGATGCTGTCGATGGAAGAGAGAAAATTGGTATAGATGAGCCGCTCCCGCAGGTTTGCTCCCGAATCTGGGTCGATTCTCTGGAACTGGGCAAGGCCGAGGTGAGTGTCAGCGATATGTGCGATCTTCATCTCTCTGCTTTCCTCTTCCGGGGGACTGCATAAAGGAGGCCCCCGCGTGGTGAAGGTAATGCTGCCGGCGTGATCAGCTATCTTATAGTCCCTTTGCAATATTAGTATGGTGATTTGGTGTCAAAACGGGCTGTTGACGCACTTTTCGAGGGTTTTTTCATCCTAACCGATATCCGGTGCATGCTGCGGGAGACTGCACCAGGCCATGCCCTTGATGAACACCAGAAGGAGCAGGTACGGAGCCTCCTGGGTCAGCTGGAGGGAACGCTCGCCGTTCTCAGGGAGGAGCTGGCGCCATGAAGTGCACCGGCCTGATCGATGTCCGGGATGTCGATGAATCCTTCATCAATATCGACCCTATCCAGGTCGGCGGGAGGCTGACCGCGGATGCCATGAAGGCCATCATCGCCTACGGCGACGGCTATTCGGTCTGTGACCAGTGCAGGAAACCATTCCGGCTTGACTATATCACGGCTCCCCCCATCGCAGAATTCCACCGGGACCTTGCCGGATTTGTCAATATGGATGTCGCCCGCGTGGTGCCCGGGGCCCGGCGGGGATTCCAGGCGGTTGCCGATACGTATGTAGAGAAAGGAGACCCGGTGTTGATCACTGCCCTCGCCCACTACACCGAAGTGCTGGCAATTGAGGGCAGGGGCGGGGTTATCAGGGAGGTCCCAAAGGACGGGGACAACCGCATCACCCCGGATGCTGCCGGAGAAAAAATCGAGGCGGTGACCCGGGAGTTCGGACGGTCTCCTGTATTGCTGTTCATCGACCACTACGATTACCAGTACGGGAACTGTCACCCGGTCAGGGATATTGCCCGGGTTGCCCGCCAGTACGATATACCTGTGCTCTATAACGGCGCATATAGCATCGGCATCCTGCCCGTTGACGGGAAAGACCTCGGTGCTGATTTCGTGGTCGGGTCAGGCCACAAGAGCATGGCCGCACCGGCTCCTTCCGGCGTCCTTGCCACCAGCGCTGAACGGGCCGGCGAAGTTTTCCGGACCACCACCACCAGGACTGATGTCACGGGCAGGACCTTTGGTATCAAGGAGATCGGGATGATGGGCTGCACCCTGATGGGCGTGACCCTGATGGGCATGATGGCCTCATTTCCCCGTGTGAAGGAGAGGGTCGGGCACTGGGACCAGGAGCTTGCCAACGGGAACCTGGTGGTGGATGCGCTCCGGTCGGTAGAGGGGACCGTCATCCGGAGCGAGTATCCCCGGAAGCATACCCTCACCCGGGTTGATACCACGGGGTCCTTTGACCGGGTGGCACGAACCCATAAGAAGAGGGGGTATTTCTTCTCAGGAGCACTGAAGGAGCGGGGTATCGCCGGGATCATCCCCGGCGCAACCAAGGTATGGAAGTTCAATACCTACGGCATGACCAGGAGCCAGGCGCTCTACCTGGCCTCGTGCCTTACCGGGATTGCCGAGGAGAACGGGCTGGTCGTCCACCGGTAAGAGTTCACCGGCAGAAGGAGGAGAGGAACCGCTCCACCACCCACTCATTTCTCACTTCAGGATGGAACAGCACCCCGTAGACCGGGCGGTGCTGATGCCGGATCACCTGGACACACCGGTCAGATTCAGCAAGAGTAAGGAAACCGGGGGGCACCGTGCAGGCATTTCCATGGAGCTCGTAGGCCGGGAATGCCGCCACGGCCGGCAGGAGCGGGTCACGGGCAGTGACCCGGATATCTGTCATCCCGATCCCTGTCGAGGGAAACACCTCTCCACCAAAGGTGAGGGAGAGCGCCTGCATACCGGCACAGATGCCGAGGACCGGGAGCTCTGTGGCTGCCAGCCAGGCGAACGCCTCCCGCTGCGAGAGGAAAGCATTGTCCCGGAGCGGTGTACCGCAGAGGACAACCCCGTCGCATCCGGCCGCACCTTTCCCGGGATCCCGGGCATAATGGAGGGTGGAGACTATCTCTCCCTGACCGTGGACAATCCGGGCGATTGGCAGGACGAACTCCTCGTACCCGAGAGAATGTTCCCGGTAGCTGAGGTCCACGAGGAGGATCATTTCTCCACCAGCCGTGCACCGGTTATCCGGAAGATGCCCCGGTAATTTTCATATTCTTTTTCTGCAGTGACAATTTCAATCCGCCGTGAGAAGAACGGTGCATCAGCCACAAAAGTCTCGTATTCACCGCCCTCACCGGTCAGCGTGATCCGGTACCGGGATGCATACTGCTTCAGGTCTTTAATCGCCCCGGCATCAATCCTCCTCCCCAGCCAGGATTCATCAAAGGGTGCCGAGAAGACACCCGAGATGAGCACGTCGTATCCCTGGCCGCAGAGTGCCCGCAGGTAGGTTTCCTGGTCGGTGTGCCAGAGCGGGTTGAAACACCAGAGGGAACGCTCCTGGCAGAGGCGCTGGATCCGTGCCGCCTGGTAGACCGAGAGGATAGCCCCGGTCACCACCCCGTCAATACCATACCTCTCTTTTGCGATATCCAGGGCCCGCCCAAGGTCTTCCAGCTCTTCTTCCTTTATCCCGGCAGTCCCGGTCTCCACCAGCGGGAGCCCCATCGCTTCTGCCTGGAGCCGGACCAGCCGGACATTCGGGGTATGGAAGAGGTAACTCTCCTCGTTTTCAGAGAACACGGTAATGAGGCAGGCCACCTCCTCCCGCACCATGGCCATCCCGCAGGAGTAGATTGAATCTTTCCCCCCTGAACAGAGAACCCCGAGTTTCATGGCTTCGGGCAGAGCGTTTGGCTTGCGGAATCTTGAACCTGCGTGAGCCGGGCCATACGGTTTTATGGGAGCAGGTACCTGTACCCCTCATTGGAAGCATGCCACATGGCACAAATAGATGTAACATCCGCTGCATTCAGGGCCGGAGAGAGAATTCCTGCCGATTATGCCTGTACCGGAAAAAATGAATCCCCCCCGCTCTCGTGGCAGGGCGTCCCGTTCGGCGCCCGGAGTATTACCGTCATCTGCGAAGACCCGGACGCCCCCTCCGGGATTTTTGTCCACTGGATCCTGTACAACATCCCGCCTGGTATGAACGGGCTGGACCGCGGGGTCCCGAAGAAACCCGTCCTGCCGGATGGCAGCGCTCACGGCCTGAATGACTTTGGTAAGATGGAATATGGCGGTCCCTGCCCGCCACCGGGAAAGCCCCACCGCTACGTCTTTTGGGTCTTTGCCCTTGATGCCCCGCTTGCCCTGCGATCGCCGGCCACCAGGAAAGGGGTCACGGCAGCCATGACCGGGCATATCCTTGGCCAGGGTGAGCTGGTGGGGATTTTCAGCCGGTAGATATACCCCCTGGCAATCCGCTTTGGGGCCGTCGGCATCCCCACCCACCTTTTCCCTCATCCCTACTCTTATGACCGGCCGGGACAACTCCACTGGTATGACCAGCGGGACAGAGACGGCAACGTTTGCCGCAGGGTGTTTCTGGGGCGTTGAAGCAGCCTTCCGCCAGGTGAAGGGGGTCCTTGCAACCAGGGTCGGCTACACCGGGGGCAGGACCGTGCATCCTGGTTACCACGAGGTGTCCACCGGGAGGACCGGGCATGCCGAGGCAGTGGAGATCACGTTCGATCCCGAAGTGGTCAGCTACCTGGACCTCCTTGACAGGTTCTGGTCTCTCCACGACCCGACCCAGCTCAACCGCCAGGGACCGGATATCGGCACCAATTACCGATCGGCAATCTTCACCCACTCTGAAGAGCAGCGGATAGCTGCCGAGACATCGAAGGATAAGCTCCAGGAGTCCGGAAGGTTCGGGAGCAGGAAGATCGTGACCGAGATCGTCCCGGCACCGGTCTTCTGGCCTGCCGAGGAGTACCACCAGCAGTATTTCGAAAAAACGGGACAGAGGGGCTGCCATTTGTAGGAGCCGTTACCCTCCTCAAGAACAGCAGGAGGTTGCAAAGCAAGCAGCACCAGATACTGCGGTTCAGACAGAGGGGGAGGTCCTTTCTCTTTTCATTCCCCTCCTTCTCCCGGATAAATGAACCAGTAATTATGGGGTCTTACCGGAAAAAAGAAAGGGTTACAGGGGGGTAGCAGTCTCTAGTCCTGTCGCGGTGGCGTGGTGATCCCTGCCAGTTCACCGATCACATTGACGATCTGCTGGCCTGATGGGACAACAACCTTGGTGCTGTTCCGAAGTGAGCTCTCGGTAACCTCGAGGGCCTTGAGTTTCTGGGCATTGCCGATGAAGTATCGCTCTGCAGCCTCGTTGACCAGCCGGATAGCCTCAGCCTGGCCTTCTGCCTCCAGGATCTTTGCCTGCTTGACCCCTTCTGCCTGCTTGATGGCAGCACGGCGCAACCCGTCAGCTTCGGTCTCCCGTGCCGTTGCAAAATCCACGGCCGCGATCTTTTCGTTTTCAGCCTTCACCACCTTGTTCATGGTCTCCTGGACATCGGTTGGCGGCTGGATCTCCTTTAACTCGGTCCGGACAATCTCGATCCCCCAGGACAGGGTCTCGGTCTTGAGTACTTTCCCGAGTTCATCATTGATCCTGCTCCGTTCGCTGTTGGCCGATTTGAGGGAGAGGGTCCCGATGATGTTCCGGAGCGTGGTGCGGGCCAGGTTGACGATCTGGTCCTCGTAGTTGAATACGTTATACTGCGACCTCTTCACGTTCTCCTCGTCAGGCTTGACCTTGAAATAGACCTGGGCATCAACGGTTGCATTCAGGTTATCCGCGGTAATAATTTCCTGGCGGGTTGCATTGACCATCTTTTCTGTAATATTGACGGCATAGAGTTTCTGGATGCCCGGCAGGACCCAGTAGAAACCCGGCCCGCCGAACCGCTGGTATTTGCCAAGAAACTCCACCAGGACGCGGTGGGTCGGGCGGACGATGCGGATGCCGAGGAGGAGGTACCCGGCCAGGATCATAGCGATGATGGTGTATACGATATTCCGGGTGGCCAGGTAGGTCAGGACCCCTGCCACTATCAGGCCCGTGATCACCAGGGGGAGATTAGCTGACTGTTCGTTTTCTGTTGCGAGTATTGCCATGTCTCTACATCCGGTTCTGGTGCTTATTAATCAATAGCATCCATGGTTTCTTTGACCGGTGCGGGCAGGCGCAACCCGGAGTAACCCTAGGACAGCTTTCACCGTTTCTTCTTTCTCTTCCCCTCTTCTTCAGCTTCCACGACATCCTTCCGTGCGATCTTCATCTCGCAGTTCCGGTCCCCCTGGCAGGCACTCCGGACGAACCGGAGGGTATAGGCCGGGTTGAGTGCTTCAACGGCGGCAATAGAGAAGGCAAGACACCGGTTGAATGCCGGGCAGGGCTCCCCACAACCTTCCTCCTCCCGGAGCATGAGCGGACACCGCTTCACCAGGAGCACTGCCCGGTCATCATCGAGTGCCACCTGCTCGGACTTCAGTTCCGGCCCGAAAAAGATCGTGGCGATGATATCGAGGGTTCCAGCCAGTTCCCGTGCAGTCCTGACCGGGAGGCCGAACGTCCCTGCCGCAGTTCTTGCCTCCTGCGCAAGAACTACCCAGACCTGCTGCTCGATCCGGTCGTATTCATCCCCGATAACATCGGCGAAGGCAGCCCGGTAGATTACCGGGAGGACTGCAGCGATCCGGGCAGCCAGCTGCCACCGGGCCTCTTCGGGAATCGGTAGTTTTGCCGCCATAGGGGGCTCAGGGAGGGTAGGGGCGGGGGACATGATAGAGATCACGATGGGAATAACCGGAACCTTCTCCGCCGGTCCCGGGCAGGAGAGCCGAATCCGTTCTCCAGCCCTTCAATCGTCCGGGGAGAGAGCTCGTCCCCTTGCGGTAAGATACCCTGTGGAAAAAATTTCTCACGGCACGAGGGAAGGCTATCAGAATGAACCGGTAGAAGTGATCAGCAGTCCCTAAAACAGGTCATCATCCCCGATATCAGGCCGCTGTTTCAGATCCTCATACAGTTCCAGACCGGCCCCGGTCAGCCTGACCCGTTCTATCTCCTCGGGATACTGTTTTGCGGGGTTTCGCTCGATGGTGAGAATTCCCACCCGCTCGAGGTAGAGGAAGTTATCATGGATGATATCGAGGGGGAGGGTGGTCCGGGCGATGAGCTCGGCCGGGGTTGCCGTTGTACCGAATTCCCCGGCAAGGAGCCAGACAATCCATTCCTCGTTGTTCCTGACAAATGCAGGCTTCTTCTCCATTGCGGCCAGCTCTGGTACGCATTGGACGGTGAAGGATAAAATCATCGCGGACTGGTAGGTTCCTGCCGCCCGCCAAACCTTGATGCCTGCCGGGTTCCCATACCCTCCTATGAGCAGGTACCCCTTCCTCGTCTCCGTACCACACGGGGGAATCGATGTCCCGGGCGAGGTACAGGCGCTCATCGAGCTGAGCCCGGCAGAGATCCGGTACTACAGTGATCCGGCAACACGGATTGTCTACAACTTCCGGGACCGGGTCGCAGCCTACCGTGATACCGCGGTCTCCCGGATGATTGTTGACCTCAACCGGCCTCCCACCTCCCTCCCGCCAAAACACCCGGACGGCGTGGTAAAGACCAGGACCGTTCACGGAAGCCCGGTCTACCGGCAGGGGATGACACCTGATATCACCCTCATCCACCGGCTGATGATGGCGCATTACTTCCCGTACCACGCTGAACTGGACTCGCTCCTGGAACCCGGCAGGATCGCCCTCGGGCTGGACTGCCACAGCATGCTCCCGGTCGGCCCCTCCACCCACAAGGATGCCGGGATGCCCCGTCCCCGGGTCTGCCTCGCAAATAACGGAGACCGATCCGGCGGGCAGCGGCCCGGCACCCTTGCCACCTGCCCGGCATCATGGATCGCCGCCCTTGCCGGTGCGTTCCGGGAAGAGCTCGGCGCTGGTGCAGAAGTGGCGATCAATACCCCGTTTTCTGGAGGGTTCATCACCAATGCCCACTACTGGCACCGGGGGATCCCCTGGATCCAGATCGAGGTGAACCGGGACTTCTATGAGACCGGGTCAGGAGACCCTGCAGCTTCATCGGTCGACAAGGAGAGGGCACGGGAGACCGGCACCATGATCTGGCAGGCACTCTGCCGTTTCTGGGACGGAATGCCGGAAGAAAATCTCTGATAGAAACCTCTACTCCACGATAGCCGGGAGAAAAATTCCCTTGTCACGGTTCGAACAGTACCGCTGATAGTTTTTTTCCACCGCCGCCCGTGAAGCGTTTGCATAGCAGTACCGGCAGTTATGCAGGCAGGTGGAGTAGTGGCCGATGTCCTTGCTCACCACGCACCCGCACCGGTTCCGCTGACCCGGATCCTTCAGCTCCCTCCTCCTCCGTGCCGGATCATTGCCGGGAGAGAGGAAGTCCATGAGGAGACGATCGTCCGGAAATTCCCGGAGGAGGATGTCGTAGGAGATGCAGGCAGCCTTTTGTATCCCCCGGGAAGAGAGATCGGTCTTCTCGCCGCATACCTGGATCTCCAGGCCCCAGCTTTTGTTCAGTTCAGCGAGCCCTTCAGCAATGGCTGTTACTTCATCTGCCGCTGGTTCCCGGATGCCAGAGAACCCCGCGGCTGCCAGGTTCCGCTTCACCCGGGGATACCTGCTGATGTCGATGAAACTGATGACCAGCCGCCGGGTCAGCGCATGGATACGGTCCCCGATACCCTGGATCTTTTCGAGGATGCGCCCGGGCGTGATGTGGTCCGAGATGAGGATCGGGTCATACCGCCAGGTGAGCCTCCCGGGGCCGATCCGGGACGAGAGTTCGTGAAAGGTCCGTATCCGCTCATCCAGCGGGGGGACTGCCGGTTCCAGCCCGTAATCCTCATAGTCATTGACCGTGTAGAGGAAGAGGATTCCATAACCCTCGCGGGACAGTTCATCGAGAGCAGGGAGGAAGGGGCGGGGATTTTTTGACCAGAAGGTAAAAACCCGGGTCTTCTCGAACGAGACTGCCTGGGCCTGCCCGGAGAACGGGTTAGCCCAGACCGCGTATCCTTTCCGTACCCGGTCCATGAACCAGTCACCGTAGAAGGCCGGGATATCAGTTGACCGGCTGGCAGACACGATGACCGGGGTTATCGCATCGATATCGCCGGGGGACAGTTCATCGGGGGCAGTGATGACCGCTCCGCTGGATGGATCGATCCTGGTATGCTCCCACCCTTTCCACCTGGCCATCCTGAACTTCCTGAATGTTTTTCTCTCTCTTCGTTTTTCTGGAGCCTGCCCACAACTTATGGAAGAACCCCGCCCCGCAGTCCCGGTACATACCGGTTAGCTTAATCAAAAATAAGACCTAACATGAAGCTCTAAGAGACGGGACTGGCGCAGATCGTGAGGGAGTTCTGATGGGGATCCGATTCTTCCGGGGCGAGAAGACACGCTACGAGCATGAGTACCGGCAGGTCAGTGAGATCGTCCGGGTCCTCAAGCCTGAATTCAGCAGGGAACCCCTGTACGTTCTGACCAATGTCCTGGTGGCTAACGGGCAGCTCGATTGTGTCCTGCTGACCCGGAACGGGCCGCTCATCCTTGAGCTGAAGGCTTTTTCCGGTGAGATCCATGGTCTTGAAAACGGTGGCTGGGAGGTCATAACCAAAGACGGACCCATCCCGCTCCCGAACCTCTTCCTCCAGGCAAAGAACCAGCGGCAGGATTTCATCGATCGCCTCATCCCGGTATACCGGGAGAACCTCGCCCATGCCGGCGAGAATAATCTCCGGAGGATGAGCTCGTGGCTCTACTTCTGCAGGGAGAGCACCTATGCTGAAGGCCAGATCGATATGCGGCGGGTGAAATGGTTCAGGATCGTGACTGCCGATACCCTCCTTGAGAAGATGCGGTTCCTTGACTCCGGATACACCCTCCGGCTCCAGGACATGGACGAGATCGTCCGGGGGCTCCACCTCCAGGAGTATAACTTCGAGTCTGACCGGCCCGTCCCTCCCCGGTCGGCCCTTTCCCCGGGAAATTTCCGGCTGGGCCGGGGGGTTGCCGCTGCTCTTGTCCTGGCCCTGATCATCCTCGGGATCATCGCCCTCATATTCATGGTTCCGGGGGCAAAGCTGGCGGTCATGACCACCTTTTCCAGTATCGGGGCCATGTTTTCCGGGCTGGTCCAGCAGAGCGGAAGGGATCTGATAAAGTCAGAAAGTACTGCCGGTGATGCCCAGAATGCCATCATGTACCTGAACCGGATACGGGTTTCCCAGGGGATTGCACCGATTGCTTACGATGAACGGGCCTACCTGCTCGCCCTCTTCCGGGCTGCTGATATGGCTGCGTTCAGGTACCTTGACTACACCAATCCCGAGACCGGCAGTTCTGCTGAATCACTCAGGGAAGACTACCATATTTCGGCCAACCACACCATCGTGGAGAGTGCTTATGGCCAGTGGAACGGCTATACCTTCGGCATTGAGCGGCAGGCAATCGATGCCTGGACCTCCGATGAAGGGAACCGGAACCGGCTCACGGCACCCTATTCCGGCGGAGCAGTTGCCTGTTCCGGAGGCTACTGTTCGTTCATCGGTATCATGGAAAACGCTACCTATCCTGCTGTCCCGGTTGAAACTATCCGGAATGTAACCGTTGAGCCGGATCAGGCCTGACCTTCTGCTATCCGGCCGTTGAGGGCTGTTTTCACCCGTACCCGCTCCATTGCCTCTGCAATGAGAGATTCCATACCGATCTCCGCTTCAGCTTCCCTGATCTCTCTTCTGCCTGCAGCGGTTGCCGGGGCCCGGGGTACCGCCCGGCAGGAGAGGTCTCCCTGCTGCGCATCGAATGTCCCGATGTTCCGGGCGATGCGGATAACCTCGTCCTTGTCAAAACCGATCAGGGGCCGGAGCACCGGCACGGTCCCTGCTTCTGAGATTGTTGCCAGGTTGGTCAGGGTCTGGGATGCCACCTGGCCGAGGTTGTCTCCTGTAACCAGGGCTGCGAAGTGCCTGGCCTTCGTCATTTCGCTTGCGATTCCCAGCATGAACCGCTTGCAGAGGACGCAGCGGTACCGTGGATGCGCTTTCGTGGTGACGGCATCGTAGAATGCCTCGGCATCCACGATGATAAGATCCATGGGAAAACCGGCACACCAGGTTGAGAGGACGGCATGGTGGCGTTCCGTGGCGGCCACAACATCCCGTCCTGCATAGCGCCCTCCATCGATATGGAGCGATGCAGTTTCGCAGCCCCGCTTCATCATCAGCCAGGTTGCAACGGGGGAGTCGATTCCCGAGGAGAGCAGGGAGAGTACTTTCCCCTGGGTCCCCCACGGGAGCCCCCCCGGTGCCGGGAGGGGGGCATCGTAGATGAGCGCCCCAAACTCCCGCAACTCGACAAAGATCTGGTAGCCGGGAGAGGAGAGGTCGACTGCCACACCGGGACAGGCACTGATGATGGCTGATCCCAGCTCTGCTGCAAGCTCCTGGCTGGTGATCCCCTCAACCCCCTGCCGCCGTGCCCTGACCGCAAACCTGACGCCTGGCGAAAGCCGGGAGGAGGCCATCCCGACAGCCGCATCCGAGATTTCCGGGAGGCTGGTGCCGGTCTGCCGGCAGACGGCCACTTCAACGATGCCGAATATGCGGCGTGCTACCTGTGCGATCTGCTGCGGCTCATCGCCGTGGATGAGGATCCGGCCCCGGTGGAGCTCGAACCGGTGGGCCAGTCCTTCGGATCCAAGAGCTTTTCCGATATTGCGGAGAAGGTTCTGGATAAAATGTCTTTTAACCGGTTCGCTCTTCAGGAAGAGTTCCCCGTACCGGATCATGACCACGTCCATGCATCCATCCCCGATTGATATACAGCATGGCACGCCCTGAGAATAAAAACCAGCACCCTTATGAGATAATTCCAGCAATATACCCCATGTGAGTACCTAATAACGAGGTGAATTCATGAGTAGCACCCATCCCCCAAAACCCGAAAAGCCTGCATCGAACAGCAAGGCTCTGACTATCATCCTCCTCCTCTGCTTTCTCGGGATCATGCCCATCCTGATCTGGGTAAGCATTTCTGACGAGACGAGCTCCTACACATCGGTAACTTATGCCGAGCCCCTTGTCGAGACTGCCGCTGCATCTGCAGGACTGCAGATCTGCTCTTCAGAAAACTACCCGGTCAATGTCCCGGGAGGGCAGAGTGCTGTCCTCTACCAGCTCTCACCCAACTGCATGGTCCAGTCTGCCGGGACTACGGTACAGGTCCTGGTCGTCGGATTCACCAGTACCGAGGCCCAGCTGGCAGCCATTGCAACTGCCCAGGACACCCACCGGAACTGGCAGACCACGAATACCGAAGCATATATCAGCGGCTCCAATGTTATCGTCGTCCAGGGAGCACCGGACAACCAGGCTGTGCAGCAGATCGGTGCTTCACTCCTAGAACAGGGTGCAGTGCGGATAATCTAGGATCCATTATCCCGGCCCGGAACACCCCTCCTTTTTTTGTTGTTTCAAGAGGTTTCCTGCCGGACCATAAGCCGGGAAACCTGCCGGTACCAGAACTGCCGTTATTATATACCCGGAATCAACTGTTTATTCTTAAAGTTCCGGGAGGCGTTCAGAGGAATGATTCGGCATGGCAACCCTGGGTTCATTGTTTTTATTTTCCTGATGGTACTCATACCAGCGGGTTCAGCGGTAAATACCGGCTTGAATACCATCGCACAGGGAGGCGAGGTATTCATCGGAGAGGAGGGGCTTGATATCAGCAACTGCACCGGCAATGCCACCCAGCTGGCATGGTTTGGATCGGGGACCAGCCCGTCAGCAAATGTCCCTGATTATATCCTGACTATCGGCGACCCGGAGAACTTCTACGTCTCCCCGGCTATTTTTGCCGACCGGGCAGGCCTGTGGTACCAGTGGCAGGGTTCATCACCGGCAGGACCTCCCGCAATCAATATCCTCGATCCATATATCGAGATGGCTATCATTGCCCAGTCAACGCTGAATATCGCTTCGTTTGCGAGCGTCCCCCAGGGAGAGTTCGTCAACTTCTGGGTTTCGACCAATATGTGGACCGTCATCAACCGGCCCGGATATAATGCCTCGGTCAACGGCCCGTTCACCTACAAGGTGAAATCTCCCGATGGGGCCATCTATACCGCGCTTTTCCAGAATGCCACCACCGCGATTCCCCTCACCGGGATCAGTATCAGCTCAGCGGACGAGACCTGGGTGCCCTTATGGCCACCCATCGATACCGGGTGGAACACCGGTGTTACCGATCCATCGGGAACCAGGGTCTACAAGACCGGGGTCTACGAAGCCACCCTGGAATGTAACCTCAATGGCATGAAGGACAACTACAGGGACCCGGACGGCGCTGATTATCTCGGAAAGACCATCACCTACCCGCACCCGGTGAGTATCGTCTCTGATACCCTCTCCATCACCGCCAGCAGCACTTCAATTGTCAGGGGGAACCAGTTCTCGGTCACTATTGCAGGCATGCCCAGTGCTCCGTACATGATATGGGTCGAAAACACGGGCCAGATGACCGGTCTCCCGCAGGACCAGCCGCCATTCCTCCTTCCAAACCAGAGCGGCCTGAAACGCGATCCTGTGGGCGGTCCCTTTGCCTACGGGGGGTACCAGTTCCAGGGGGGATCCGGACGGACGGTCAAAGAAGATGTCCCCCCCTTCCCCGATAATGGAACCTTCTATTACGGGCTGGTGACCCTGCGGGACTCCGGGACCCGGACCATCGGGTGGCAGACCACGCAGGAGACCAGGGACCAGAAGTACACCATCCACGTGGAGCAGGGGCCGTTGGGACCAAACGGCCTGCCGGACATCTTCTCCGGTATCACGGAATACCGGTCTGCTGACGTGCATGTCCTGGTTGAAAAGGGATCCGTGACGGTCGATGCTGCCGGTGACCAGAGCTATTTCCTCGGGCAGGAAGTCCTGCTTTCGGGAACCAACTCCGAGACCGACAAGGTGTACCTGTTCATCACCGGCCCGAACCTCCCCTCTGACGGCGGGCTCATGACCGATCCGAGGGCTCCGGTCCAGACCATGGTCACACCGTACACCATTACTTCCACCGATGTCAGCGAAGACAACACCTGGGAGTACAAGTGGCAGACGGCCAACCTCACCATCGATGCCGGAACCTACACCATCTATGCCGTAGCCACTCCATCGAACAAAGCCCAGCTTGCCGATACCCGGTACGGAACGGTCCCGGTCATCATCCGCAAAGCGTTCGTGACCGCCCAGGCTTCCCCGTCAACGGTCGCCCAGGGTGACAGCGTATGGATCCGCGGTGTCGCAGAAGGCCAGCCCTCGCAGGGTGTCGCGGTCTGGGTCATGGGCAAGAACTTTGCCAGCCGGGATACGGAGGGCGTCAACGATGATGGCACGTTCGAACATGAATTTGGCGGGGCCATAACATCTCCAATGACCAGCGGTCAGTATTTCGTGGTCATCCAGCACCCGATGTACAATGACGAGTTCGATGCAATCGTCCAGGGAGACTATGTCGTCGGAGCCTATCCTGTCCGGTGGTCCCGGCTGTTCCAGCTCCTGGGCACCGGAAGCCTGCAGGGTTCCGATGCAGCCAATGCATTGACGGAAGAGCTCGACAATCCGGATATTGATGATACTTATACGAAGCTCCAGTTCCTGGTGGAAGTGCCTGAAATCAAGATCGTTCCGATCACCGACAAGCTGGTCGGTGACCAGTTCGAGGTCAGGGGAACCACCAACCTGGCGGTCGATGATGAGCTGCTCGTCGAGGTCTACTCCTCGTCCTTCTTTCCAACTGAAAAAGAGTTTATTCAAGGATTCTCTGGAACTACCGGGACCGTAAAGGTCGTCCGTGGCACCGAGGGTTTCAACACCTGGGCCTTCCCGGTTGATACGACCACGTTCAAGCCCGACGAATACATCGTTTCTGTCTCTGCAATCGGACTCCAGAGTGCCCAGGACGTAACTGTAACCACACTCTTCACCGTGGTAGAATTCCTGCCGGTTACGGTGCCATCTACCATGATACTGACTATGGCGAATACCACAGTCCCGACCACCTCACCAACCCCTGTGCCGACCGCTGCACCCGGGTTCGGTGTCCTGATTGCCTTGCTTGGAATTTGCGCCGGTGCGTTCCTGATTTTGAGGAAAGGTTAGGTATCTCTTTTTTTTCTGGATTATTTTTTTTTCAAAAGGACTCCCTGCGTAACTTGGATAGGATTATACTCTATAAATCCAATTTCCACACAAGAGGAGGGAAAAAACATGAAATGGTGGTGGTGGTTACTCCTATTCGCGCTCATTGCCCTGGTAATAATCGGAGGTGCATATTGGCGGTGGGAGTTCTGGTCGGGTGTTTTTTAAGGTTTGACACTTGTGGTTCGCAGGTTCATTCAACGGAAAGAATAACCAAGGAGTCCAGCATCGCTGTGTGAGAAATAGTTGGGGGTTCTCCACAGCCCCCGGCTTTCTTTTTTATTGGTTTGCCGACTTGATGAACTTGATAATCGCAATCATCAGGTTGCCGGCAATAGCCGCGACGACCGCTATTTTAGAACCGCTTTGTGTTGACACGGGCTCCCTCTCTTTTGGTTGTGGCTTCCACCAGTGTCATTTCTTTGCCCACGAAGTCCGGGGCTTGGTTCCTCAGGATGATCTCTGTCATCCTTTCACGTCTCCCAGGAAGCCCTGAAGGGCGTCCATGAATTGATCAGGGCATTCCTCCTGGGGGACGTGCCCGCAGGCATTGAATACTACCAGGTGCGCACCTGGAATCTCCTTTGAAAGTTGAAAACTCGATTCGGTGGGAACGATGCGGTCATCATCGCCCGTAACAACAAGTACCGGCATCGCAAGTTCGCCGAGGCGGTCGGTATAATTGACCGGGTTGTCGGCAATGGTAAATTCATACAGCGCCTTATCCCAGTTGTTTGCCATAAGCGGCCTGCGGTACCCGTCATAGACATGCTGGCCGATCAGGGATGGGTCATGCCATGCCATCCGGATGGTTTCATTTCCCAGGTCACCAGCGATACTGCGAACCAGCAGTGGCCCGATGTTACGCAGCTGGGGGGTCTTCAGGAGGGGAAGAATCCATGGGGGGACCCCCCCTCCACGACCGCTGCCCACCGCCGGGTCAACAAGCACCAGCCCCTGCACCCTGTCCGGGTGCTCGAGCGCGTACGCTACAGCAATATCACCGCCAGCAGAGTTCCCGACCAGGATGGCTTTTTCCACACCGAGTTCATCCATCATCCCATCCAGGAGCTCGATATTTCCCTGGACACTGTAGGGATTCGTCCCTGTCCATGCACCGGGCATGGGGCGTTCGGTGAGGCCGAATGCAGGCCGGTCATAGACAATGACACGGCCCTGCCTGGAAAGCGGCTCCACGACCTCCCGCCAGGAGAATTCGCTGGCTCCGAATCCATGCAGCAGGATGAATACCGGCTCACCCTGTCCCATTTCCTTGTAATGAACAGTCAGACCATGGATCTCTGCAAACCGGCTTTCCGGGTCGGCAAGGTCGCTTTCAGGGAAGGTGCCTGTCAACTGCGGGACAGGATACAGCAGTGGCCCGATAAGGAGTACCAGGAGGATTATGAGCGCAATAACCCCGAGAATTTTCCAGAAGAGCTTCACGTTATTCCCCTTCTACGGCCCGCAGGAATCTCACGGTCAGGTCTGCCGCCTGCAGTTGTTGATCAGTCGCGGAAATGGGTGCTGTCCCATCCCCTGGCTGCGGTCCATAATTGCTGAACTGGGCATGGTTGCCCCCCTGGATCCCTTTTTCATTCATTCTCCAACGACACCGTACCGGGAAAGGCCCCAGGGAATGATTGTCCGGGAATTTCCTGTAAGAATTGCATTGTTTTTCCAGAAGCCTGCTCAAGGACGGACACTTTTTCCTTCGCCATGGAGATCTCTTCAGAGCAGTCAGAAGAAGCCAGAAGTGTGCAGAGGACGGTATCCGGTGTCACTTCGCACAGGAGTGATCTGACCCTCGTGCGATGCAACCCATCAAGTCCATCGGCTACGCGGAGAATTCCTGCGAGGAGGCGGATTTTTTCCTGTTGCTCGCGCGGAAGGAGCCCATAATAACCGGATTTTTCAAACCTGCTTTTTCCCCGGTGGGAATACGCCAGTAGACCGATGATTCCCCGTTCTTCCATCGTCAGGGGGAGCCTCTCCTCATAATGTATCATGTCCGCACTCCGCTTTGCATGTCCCTTCTTCCCATACTTCCATCCTATATCATGGAGCACTGCCCCGTATTCAAGTAGATATCGTTCTCGTGGGGTGAGGTGGTGAACCGTCTGCAGCTGGTCGAACAATTGAAGCGAGAGATGCGCAACATGCCGGGAATGGGCAACTCCCTGGGGATAGACCTGCGAATACCGGTAGATCAAATCCTTTCTCACTCCTTCCGGCATTTCGGGATGCAAGGCATATCGTATCTTGCAGTTTATGGACATCTCTCTCTTGAGATCTTCCCACAAATTCGTTCTCTGGAGCAGGTTCCAGTACCGGACCGTCTGCCTGAACAATTTCACCCGGTCCTTTTCCCTGTCCTGTAAAAATAATTTTAAGCCACTGATGACCCCGGGATCCGGACGGTTTGGGTCATCAGGAGCCCTTGGGCGGGACCGCTCTTTCAGGAGCATCAGGGTTACTCTGTTGATCCAGACATCGGTATCATGCAAATCACCGAGCAATCGTTGTAAACGGGCCACCCTGGCGATATATTTCTTCAGTCCGAGGCGGTACAGCGGGGCAAATAGCTCCATGGTATAGCGGAGATGTTTGGCCGCGATCCGCATGGCATGGTGTTCAGTGATTGCGTCCGGGTGCTTCAGCCAGGATTCATACGCGTGAAGTTCAATAATGCCCTGTCCGATATTCTCGGCGGAAAGAATCGTCAAGGTACTCTGATTGCGGGATTTATACCGTCGTTGCCCGATAGCAGCTGAGGAGGCGAGTACGCTATCGCGGATCGCTCGCGGCTGTTGTTGTCGCCCGAATTTTTCCAGGGACTGGAAAACATTCTTCTGGTAACCGGCCCTCTCCCTGCGGAGCATTACCAGCAGATACTGGATAGCTGCAAGACGTGCCTTAGCGGAGACGGCCAGGCCTTCGTCCGGAATATCCTGCAGAGTCACCGACAGCCTCTTCCGTGCTTTCTTCAAAAACGCTGTCTGTACATCGACATCACGGGCCTGGCTGAGAGCCCGGGTGATATTCCTCATATCAGAGGTATATTTCGGGTATTTCTTCCAGGGAAAACAGAACCGGAAGGTGCGGAGGGCAGCCCGTATCCTTCTCGATGCAACCCGCATCCGGTGAAGATATTCGATGTCATTCCCGTTCTTCACCCCCTCGATCTCCATGGAGAATTTTTCAAGAAGCGGCAGGATCTGCTGTGCTGCGAAGGTGCATGTTGTCCGGAGAGGAAATCCCTCGGTCCTGTTCATTTCGTATCCAGCGTGAGGATGAGGGGAAGAGGCAGACCGGTTCAATAATTCCGGAGTATTGAACGGATAGGCTGCGATGGTGTGCCGGGATCTCTTCCCGGCCAACTCCTTATCCTCAGAATCTCCCCGCATTATCTACGATTGTGTGATACCGGGATACTTCTTTTTTTCTGCCGGCATTAGCGAGCAGGGGGGGGATTGGTTCTGATTACGAGGAGAATACCCCCAAAGCGGGGGTCGGGCAGTGGGCCGTTCCGGGACTCCTCCACCTCCTGCCTGTCCCCGGGTGAGTGCCCGGAGGGTCAAATCCGGCAGCATGCGGTGCCGGCCAGAGAGAAGCCCCTGAGCCGATCGGTGAGGTGGTCCCCGCCCCCCTTCAACAGGGGGTGATTGGGGTGCCCCCCTCAATCAAAGGGGCCTTCGCTTGAGCGGGCTCTGTGCAGTGAGGCAGGCACTCGCCCATGCGCTTATACCTGGGCTCTCACTGCGACTGCAGGAGTTGCCGTATCAGGCTTGTGGCGGCTGCGAAGGAAGACCTTGATGACCTCGTAGACGATGAACAAGACAATGGCCAAGCCGATACAGAGCAGCCACTGGTTGCCGTCAAGCGAGGTAAGGCCCAGGCCGCGCTGCAGGAAGCCCAGCTCAGTCGGCAGGAAGATGAGCAGCAGGGCCATGCCGTAGAGCATCACCTGGTGCCGATCGTTCAGGATATTCCGGTTGAACGCGGTCAGGGTTTCACTGTGGCAGCTGATACCGTTGATGACAACGAAGAGCGAGAAGACGACGAACGCCATGGTGGCGGCCACCGCGGCTCCCACCGGTTCAGCGACTGCTTCCACGATCAAGGTACCGGCCGCCATGAGTATCCCGATAAAGCCGATGCGCACCCACTGCGAGCCCGAGAGGACGGGCTGGCTGATCGGGCGCGGCTTATGTTCCATCAGCCCGGGTGCAGGCTTGTCGAAGCCAAGGGAGATGGCGACGGGTACCTGGACCAGGAAGTTAATCCACAGGACGACGAACGGTGCAAACGGCACGCCGCCGGCGATGTAGAAGAAGGCTGCGCCCAGGTATGCCACAATGTAAGCCACCAGGTTCGTCATCTGGAAGCGAATGAAATTTGACAGGTTTTCGTAGATCCCCCGTCCAAACTCCACCGCTTTTACAATGGTAGAGAAGTTGTCATCGGTCAGGATCATCACGGCGGCCCCTTTCGAGACCTCGGTGCCGGTGATGCCCATCGCCACGCCGATATCGGCCTTCTTGAGGGCCGGCGCATCGTTGACGCCATCGCCGGTCATGGCGACGATGTTCTGCTGCCGCTGCAGGAGATCCACCAGGCGGATCTTGTCCTCGGGGGCTACGCGTGCCACCACGCCGATGTCGGGCAGATCTTTCATCAGCTGATCATCGCTCATGGCGGCGAACTCCGCACCGGTGAGCGCTTTACCCTCGATGCCCAGCTCATGCCCGATGGCCGCCGCGGTCACGGCATGGTCGCCGGTGATCATGCGCACCTGGATGCCGGCACTATGACATTTGGCGATGGCGTCCCTGGCCTCCGGGCGCGGCGGATCCACGATGCCCACCATGGCCAGCAGGGTGAGATCCGTCACCTGGTCGAGCAGTCTGGCCGTCGGATCGAACGTCTTCGGATCGAAGTCGCGGCGTGCGACCACCATCACCCGTTCGCCCGCCTGCGCCATGCGATCGTTTTCCCTGAATGCCAGGGGACGGTTCTCTTCGGTAACCGGCAGCACCTCGCCGCCTGGCATCCAGTACGAGCCGCTGCGGGCGATCAGTACATCCGGAGCGCCTTTGACGAAGCAGCGCACCACCGGCTTGCCCTGCTCATTGGTCATGGTGTGGAACGTGGCCATGAACTTGTAGTCGGAGTCGAACGGCACCTCGGCCACCCGTGGGTACATCTCGCGTGCACCGTCCACGCTGATGCCGCCTTTCTCCGCCAGCACGATCAGCGCACCCTCCGTAGGATCGCCGATCAGGGTGCCGTTGTCGAGACGGGCATCAGCACACAACGCCATGGGCAGGAGGATCGGGTCGAGATCCACCCTGGCGCCACCTGCACTCAGCAGCTTGCCTTCTGTGCTGTAGGACAGGGTATTCTTCTGCCAGGGCTGTAATCCTGCAATACCGCTGGACAACTCCATAGTCCCCTGCGTTCCATAGCCTTCACCGGTCACCGTGAAGCGGTTCTGGCCGGGGATGGTGAACTCGCGGGCGGTCATCTTGTTGAGCGTCAGCGTACCGGTCTTGTCGGAGCAGATTGCCGAGACCGAGCCCAGCGTCTCGACAGAAGGCAGCCGCTTGACGATGGCACCCAGGCTGGCCAGCGCCCGCGTCCCC
>Ga0209254_10000328_pt1 | contig 36784 bp, 38 predicted proteins | sample FrelakmetDIP11DI_FD_187148 | JGI IMG/M metagenome (GOLD analysis project Ga0209254, IMG submission 187148) | Freshwater lake sediment microbial communities from the University of Notre Dame, USA, for methane emissions studies - DIP11 DI (SPAdes)... | ecosystem: Environmental > Aquatic >... | reverse complement strand
GCGGTGGTCGGCAAGCAGGACACCGATGGCCTGATCAAGACCAAGGCCTTCATCGTCTTGAAGACTGGCCAGACCCTGACCGAGGCCGAGGTCAAGGCCTTCGTGAAGGAGCACCTCGCGCCGTACAAATACCCGCGCTTCATCGAATTCGTGAATGAGTTGCCGAAGACGGCGACGGGGAAGATCCAGCGGTTCAGGTTGCGGGAGAAAGAAGCAGCCGGGCTTTGAGGCGGCGAGGCGAAGCCGGAAAGCCGCTGACCGGAGAATTTTCAAGACCTTTTGGCACTTCCCCAGCGTGGGATGGTCTATGTTTGCTATTTTTATTAAAGTGATTTTGGCAGCGTCAGCCAACGTCCGAAGCAAGCCGGGTCTCGCCCCGGCGGGCGACCTACTTGTCTTTTGCTTCGCCAAAAGAAAGTAGGCAAAGAAAAGGCGAGCCGGATGCGTCGTCCCTGCGCTGCGCTACGGGCACGCTGCGTTGCTCGTGCCGGGCGGGGAGCGCAGAAACTCGCCCTTCGGGCTCAGACATCTGCGCTCCTGTTTCCGCCCGTCCCTGCGCTACTCGCCTCCGCATAACGGCGGGGGGACAAAGACCCAGCGCCCGCGCTGCCTGGTATCCGGCTGTCCAGATGTTCCTCCCCAAGCCGTTGCGGATGGGCTGAGCAGCGCAGCGGCAGGTGGATCAGGGCTGGCGTTGTCTGAGCGAAGCGAGTTTAGCCAGACCCCACCTGACGGGAGCAGCGCAAGGAACCGCGAAGCGGACCAGACGCCCGGCTCGCCTTTCTTTTGCTTACTTTTCTTTGGCGAAGCAAAGAAAAGTGAGTCGCCCGCCGGGGCGAGACCCGGCCAGCTGGCTCAAGATAAATCCTGAATCAATAGCTGACAACGACCATCCCACGCTGGAAATAGGCCGATTTCATCCAGAAATAAGACCCAACCCTCACGTATCCTTCGAAATCTTGATCGAAGGAAACTTCGATGAAAAATCCTTGGCCTTGGCGGCAATTTTGATGGCCATCTGGCGCGCGACGGTCTTGTAGATCGTCGCGACTTCGCCGTCAGGGTCCGCCACCACGGTGGGTTTGCCGCTGTCGGCCTGCTGGCGGATCTGGATGTCCAGGGGCAGCGCGCCCAGGTAGTCCATGCCGTACTCGGCGGCCATCTTCTTGCCGCCGTCGGCCCCGAAGATGTGCTCCACATGGCCGCAGTTGCTGCACACATGCACGGCCATGTTTTCGACGATGCCCAGGATCGGCACGCCGACCTTCTCGAACATCTTGATGCCTTTCTTGGCGTCGAGCAGCGCGATGTCCTGCGGCGTGGTGACGATCACGGCGCCGGTCATCGGTACGCGCTGAGACAGGGTGAGCTGGATGTCGCCGGTGCCGGGGGGCATGTCGACGATCAGATAGTCCAGGTCCTTCCAGTTGGTCTGGCGCAGCAACTGCTCCAGTGCCTGCGTGGCCATGGGCCCGCGCCAGATCATGGCCTCGTCCTGCGCCACCAGGAAGCCGATCGACATGACCTGAACGCCGTAGTTCTCCATTGGCTCCATGGTCTGGCCATCGGTCGAATCCGGGCGGCCCTCGATGCCCATCATCATGGGCTGGCTGGGGCCGTAGATGTCCGCGTCGAGCAGGCCGACGGACGCGCCCTCGGCGGCCAGCGCCAGCGCCAGGTTGACGGCGGTGGTACTTTTGCCCACGCCGCCCTTGCCGGAGGCCACGGCGACGATGTTCTTGACCTTGGGCAGCAAGGCCACGCCGCGCTGGGCGGCATGGGCCACGATCTTCTGCGTCACGTTGGCCGAGACGTTTTCCACGCCGGCCACGCCCTTGGCCGCGGCAATCAGCGCGCGGCGCAAGGCTGGAATCTGGCTCTTCGCGGGGTAGCCGAGTTCGACCTCGAACGACACGTCGCCGCCAGCGACCTGGAGGTTCTTCAGCGCCTTGGTGGTGACGAAATCTTTGCCGGTGTTGGGATCAACAACGGCTTGCAGGGCTTGCAGCAACTGGTCAGGGGTGGCCATTCAGGGTTCTTTCACAGAAACGGAGGAAGTGCGGTGGAGTTTAGCGACAACTTATAAAATCAGGGATTCCCCTAGAAAAAAGCAAGCAATGTCCCCCACGTCCCCGAAGCCCGCGCCGCGCCAGCTTTTTGTCACCACCGCCCTGCCGTATGCCAACGGCAATTTCCATATCGGCCACATCATGGAGTACATCCAGGCCGATATCTGGGTGCGGTTCCAGCGCATGCAGGGCCACACGGTGCATTTCGTCTGTGCCGACGACGCCCATGGCGCGCCGATCATGATCGCGGCCGAGAAGGCCGGCAAGACGCCGCAGCAGTTCGTGGCCGACATCGCCGCCGGGCGCAAGCCCTACCTGGACGGTTTTCACATCGCCTTTGACAATTGGCATTCCACCGATGCGCCGGAAAACCACGAACTGGCCCAGGCCATCTACCGCGACCTGAAGGCCGCCGGCCTGATCGCCACCAAGACCATCGAGCAGTTTTTCGACCCGGACAAGAACATGTTCCTGCCCGACCGCTTCATCAAGGGCGAATGCCCCAAGTGCGGTGCGAAAGACCAGTATGGCGACAACTGCGAGAACTGCGGCGCGGTCTATGCCCCGACCGAGCTGAAGAACCCGTACTCGGCCCTGAGCGGCGTGACGCCGGTGCTGCGCAATTCCGAGCACTACTTCTTCAAGCTGTCCGACCCGCGCTGTGTGGCTTACCTGGAGCAGTGGACGCAGGAAAGCGGCCACCTGCAGACCGAGGTCTACAACAAGATCAAGGAATGGCTCACGCCGGTTGAAAGTGCCGATGGGTCAGCCGTCCATGGCCTGGCGGACTGGGACATCAGCCGCGACGCGCCCTACTTCGGCATCGAAATTCCCGATGCACCCGGCAAGTATTTCTATGTCTGGCTCGACGCACCGATCGGGTACCTGGCCTCGCTGAAGAACCATTTCGGCAAGATCGGCGTGGATTACGACGCCTTCATGGCCGACCCGGCGACCGAGCAGTACCACTTTATCGGCAAGGACATCATCACCTTCCACACGCTGTTCTGGCCGGCGCTGCTGCATTTCAGCGGCCGCAAGACGCCCAACGCGGTTTTCGTGCACGGCTTTTTGACCGTCAACAGCGAGAAGATGAGCAAGAGCCGCGGCACCGGTCTGGACCCGCTGAAGTACCTCAGCCTGGGCATGAACCCCGAGTGGCTGCGCTACTACATCGCCGCCAAGCTCAACAGCCGCAACGAAGACGTGGAATTCAGCCCCGAGGATTTCATGGCGCGCGTGAATGCCGATCTGGTGGGCAAATACATCAATATTGCGTCGCGCTCGGCGGGCTTCATCAGCAAGCGCTTTGGCGGCTTGCTGGGCGAGGTCTCCGCCGACGGCGATGCCTTGCTGGAGCACCTGCACGACGCCCTGCCCCTGATTGCCGAACTTTACGCAGAACGCGAATACGGCAAGGCGCTGCGCGAGACCATGCTGCTGGCCGACCGCGTGAACGAGTACGTGGACCTGAACAAGCCCTGGGAGCTGGCCAAGCAGGCTGGCATGGAGGCGCGCCTGCACGATGTCTGCACCACATGCATCCAGGCGTTCCGGTTGCTGACAACCTGTCTCAAGCCTGTGCTGCCCGAACTCGCCGCGCAGGTGGAGGCCTTCCTCAAGGTCGCGCCGCTGACCTTTGTCGACGCCGCGATGCGAATGGACGCTGGCCATGCGATCGGCGAGTACAAGCACCTGATGCAGCGCGTGGACCTGAAACAGCTCGACGCCCTGTTTGAAGCGCCGGCGTTGCCGGAGCCCGAAAAGATCCTGCCCGGCGGCGAGCCAATCGCCCCCCTGATCACCATCGACGATTTCGCGAAGATCGACCTGCGCATCGCGCTGATCGTGAATTGCGAGGCAGTGGAAGGCTCGACCAAGCTGCTGCGCCTGACGCTGGACGTGGGAGAAGGCAGGACCCGCAATGTTTTCAGCGGGATCGCCAGCGCCTACAAGCCCGAAGACCTGGTCGGCAAGCTCACCGTGATGGTGGCCAATCTGGCACCGCGCAAGATGAAGTTCGGTGTCAGCGAAGGTATGGTGCTGGCCGCCAGCCACGCCGACGAAAAAGCCGAGCCAGGCATCTACGTGCTCACACCCTCAGCGGGCGCGCTGCCCGGGATACGGGTGCATTGACGGACGACGCAATCCGGATCACGCGCTGCGGTGCGGCGGCGATATCGTCCAGCAGCACCTCCAGGTCCGCCAGCAGGATATCCGCATCGCTTGCCTCGTGGGCCGTGAGGGTCAGCGCGACATAGAACCGGATCGTGAGCCCAGCGGGCATGCGCGATGAATAGGACAGCCCGCGTGCCACCACGCGGGCCGCTTCGTGCATGGCCTGGTCTTCGCTGAGTGTGCGCTCCAGGATCACGACGAAGTCGCCATCCCTGAGGCGCCCCGCCGTGTCGCCTTCACGCGTGATGAGTGCCAGGCATGAGGCGGCGTGCAGAGTCGCCCCGGCCATCACCTGGATGCCGTGCTGCGCCAGGATTTCCTTGAGATTGCCCACGCGCACCCGCATCACGCAAGCCTGGCCGGGCTGCGTGGACAAGCGGTGCACCAGATGGTCGACCCGTTCGCGGGTCAGCCGGTCATTCACCAGGCCGGTGACCGGGTCGCGTGTCTGCAGGGCAGCGCGTCGCACCAGCGCGTCGCGGCGGTCTCGGCTGCGCATGTAAAGACCGATCATCAACAGCGGAATTTCAATGGCGGCGCCGATCTGGGCGCCGTACTGCGTCACCATGTTCATCGGCATGACACCGAGGTTGCGCATCACCGTGAAAATGGCGCCGGCATACATGGCCGACAAACCGCCGACGAGCCACCAGCCGTGCACCGAACGGGTACGCGAATACCAGACCAGCGAACCCACGAGCAGGGGGATGCCCGCCAGAAAGAAGAAGTTTGCGAACCGGAAAACCGGATCACGCCCCAGCGTTGCGAACAGGATTGCAATGACCAGTCCGGCGGCGGCGTAGCCCACGAGCAGCCAGCCCAGCCAGCGCGAGGGGACCGGAGACACGACCGCACGGACAAACCATGCGGCTGCCGCCAAAGCCACCATGGGAAGGACCGTGGCCGACAGATCATTCCAGGCCGCATGGTCAGGCCAGAAGAACAGGCCCGCCACGCCCGTCAGGCTGCTCTGGATCAGCGCCAGGGAAATGACGTAAACGGAATAGATGGCATGGACGGGCTCGCGCAGCGTGAACGCATTCGTCAACCCCAGAATCACCACCAGTGCCACCAGGCCCAGGTACATGCCCAGCAGCAGCACCAGGCGCTGGTGATCCGCTTCAAACGATGCCCGCTCCTCGATACGCCAGGGAAAAGTCACGATGTGCGAGTTCTGCACCCGCAGCAGCAACTTGCGATCTGGCAGGCCGCCCGGCTCCACCGGCAACACCGGGAACAGGTGCGGAATCGCCCAGCGCGACACCGCCAGGTCGTCGCCTGAAGCCCATTCACGCCAGCCATGGCCGCCAGCATCGCGCGCGAAGAGCCGCATCGAGTTCAGCCCAGGGTAGGGGATCAGCAGTACTGAAGGGACCGGCAAGGCGGTTGCCGGCACATCCAGCCAGAACCAGACCGCCGCGGTGCCGCGGGTCGGGTAGAAAGTCGTCGGCGAATAAGCTTGGCCCTGCCCAGCGCGCAGACCATCCAGGGCTTCGTCCGGACCGAGTTGCCCCTGCGGGTCGACCAGCACCTTGCCAGCAAGAAATCCACCCGGCCCGATGGTTTCGCCATTGGCAAAGCCGGGCCATGCCAGCCAGGCCATCGACAGCAGCAACAGACAACATCGAAGTATCTTCACGCGCGGTATCTTCAGGTCTTCCGGTGACTGTAGCATCCGGCCGAGCCCTTGTGGGCCCCCTGTTCACCCGAGGTTGCTGACGCGCAAATACCCTTGGCCACCTCCAGAGGCCGACTGCAATGGGCGCAAAATGGTGTCCCCTTGCGCCAACTCGCCGACTGACACTCCCATGCGCCTCCCCTCAGCTGACTTCAAACCACGCCTGTTCGTCACAATGAAGGACTATTCCAGGGATCGCTTCGTGCGCGACGTGGGCGCCGGGTTGACAGTCGGCGTGGTGGCGCTCCCGTTGGGGATGGCCTTTGCGATTGCCTCCGGCCTCAAGCCCGAGGCCGGCATCTTCACGGCCATCATCGCCGGCTTCCTGATTTCGCTGCTGGGTGGCAGTCGCGTGCAGATCGGCGGACCGGCCGGCGCATTCATCGTGATCGTCTATGGCATCGTCGAGCGTTTCGGACTGGGCAACCTGATCATCGCCACCGCCATGTCCGGCGTGTTGCTGTTCCTGATGGGGCTGTTCAAGCTCGGCACGCTGATCCGCTTCATTCCCATTACCGTCGTGATCGGCTTCACCAATGGCATCGCGGTGCTGATTGCCCTGTCACAGGTCAAGGATTTTCTGGGCTTGCAGGTTGCCACCATGCCGGCAGACTTCTTCGGGATGCTGTCCACGCTGAGCGCTGCGATCCATACGTTCAATCCGGTTGCGTTCATCGTTGCGCTGGCGTCGCTGGCGACCCTCGTGGCCTGGCAGTTCTTCATGCCCAGGATCGGCGGCGTTCAGTTCACCGGCAAGCTCACCCCGATCCCGGGCTCGATCGTCGCGCTGATTCTGGCCACCGTGGCCGTGTGGCTGCTGGGCCTGCCGGTGGAGACCATCGGCAGCCGCTTCGGCGGCATCCCGTCCGGCCTGCCCGCGCTCGCCTGGCCTGCATTCAGTTGGGAGTCGGCCAAGTTCCTGCTGATTCCCACCCTCACGCTGGCGCTGCTGGGTGCCATCGAGTCACTGCTGTGCGCGCGTGTCGCCGACGGCATGATTGACGACCGCCACAATCCGAACCAGGAGCTCATGGCCCAGGGCATCGCCAATTTCGTGACGCCGTTTTTTGGCGGCATGCCCGCGACCGGCACCATCGCCCGCACCGTCACCAACATCAAGAGCGGCGCGACCAGCCCGGTTGCCGGCATGGTGCATTCGGTCAGCCTGCTCATCGTGATCCTGGTGGCCGCGCCGCTGGCAGCCCACATCCCGCTGGCCTCGCTGGCCGCCATCCTGATGTTTGTCGCCTGGAACATGGGCGAGTGGCGCGAGTTCGTCCACCTGCGCCAGTACCGCATGCCGTACCGCGTCACGCTGCTGGCGGTGTTTTTCCTGACCGTGGTGTTCGACCTGACGGTGGCCGTCGAAGTGGGCCTGGTGGCCGCATGCATCACCTTCATCTACCGGATCTCCAGCCTCTCGCGCAGCGAGACCGTCACCGCGGCCGACCGGCCCGTGCTGGCCGGTCTGGAGGGTCGTGTGCTGGTGAGCCGCCTGTACGGCGCGCTGTTCTTTGGCGCGGTCAAGCTGGTCGAGGCGCTTGAAGACCATCTGCCTGGTGAGGTGCTGGTGGTCGACCTCAAGAACGTGATCTACATCGATTCGTCCGGCGCCGACAGCCTGATGAACCTGGCGCGCACCTGCAGAAAAAGAAACGTGCGCCTGATCGTGTGCGGCCTGAGGCACCAGCCGCTGGACATGGCGAAACGCTGCGGCTTGACCGATCTGGTCCCCGCGCAGGACCAGTACCCCGAACTTGCCTCCGGCCTGGCCGCCGCCACCGCGTCGGTCAGCCGGGCAGGCTGAGCGCTAGCGCCCGCCGCGGTTCTCGTTCGCCTCCGGGTCGGGCACGGAGAGGGTGCGCAGGACCCGGTCCTCAGGGCTGAAGATCACGGTAAACACCATCGCCGTGTTGGGTGCGTCGAGGTAGCGCCAGTCGGCATGCACCTCGCGCTTGCGTTCGTAGGGTGTGATCTTCGCAGGCTTGCCCAGCAGCCTGCGCACATCGTCCCGGCGCATGCCAGGCTGCACTTTGGCGAAGTTGGCCGGCGTGAGCACCTGGCGCAGCGCGTTCATCCGGCCGTCCGGGCCGACGGTGATCATGTAGTTGCGCTGACCGGCGGGCTGGCGGTTGTATTCGAATGTGCGCCCACCGCCCGGTGCGTCCCAGACCTTTTCGGGCTCACCGAACTTCGCGCGGACATCGGCCTCGGTGGCCACGCCCTCCTCGAGTTCGCTGATGCGCCGGTCGTCGCAAGCCACCAGAACGAACAGCGCCAGCAGCCCGCCCCCGATCAAAATGGTCTTCATCCTGGCATCCCCGGTAAAATGACGGATTCCTCCACCTTGGAGGCTTGCCACAAAGGCTACAGTTTATGTCCCTCACACGCATCTTCCGCCGCCCCGACTACAGCTCCGAGTACACCCAGTTCATGGACCAGCTCAAGGCGAAAAAGCCGCAACTGCTGGAACAGCAGATCGCGGGACGTGCCCTGTTGTGGGACAAGGCGCAGGACCGGGATGCACGCGCAGAGTTCGACGAGGCCCGTGTGCCGCAGCAGCCCTACGTTTACCAGAATCACGGCTGATTTGACGCCTTTTCTGACGCCAGCCAGCGTCAAATGGCCACTGCAAGCTATTGATTAGATAGCACTCATGACGAGTTCCAATGACGCCGCGCTGGCGCAACTGAGCGCGGCGCCCGCTCCGCCCGGCATGCCCGAGGTCGTGGACCACATCGCCGTGGCCCGGCTGTATGGCGAGCCACTGTTCGCACTGCCCACCGACCTCTACATTCCGCCCGACGCGCTGGAGGTGTTCCTGGAGGCCTTCGAGGGACCGCTGGACCTGCTGCTCTACCTGATCCGCAAGCAGAACTTCAACATCCTGGACATCCCCATGGCCGGCGTCACGCGCCAGTATCTGAGCTATGTGGAGGAAATCCGCGGGCGCAACCTGGAACTCGCCGCCGAATACTTGCTGATGGCGGCGATGCTGATCGAGATCAAGTCGCGCATGCTGCTGCCGCCGCGCAAGGTCGTCGAAGGCCAGGAACCCGAAGACCCGCGCGCCGAGCTGGTGCGCCGCCTGCTGGAATACGAGCAGATGAAGCTGGCGGCAGCGCAGCTCAATGCAATGCCGCAGGCAGGTCGCGACTACATCCGGGCGCAAGTCCACATCGAACAATCGCTGCGGCCGCGTTTTCCCGACGTCAGCCTGGCCGACCTGCAGGATGCCTGGCGCGACATGCTCAAGCGCGCCCGGCTGGTGCAGCACCACACCATCACCCGGGAGGAGCTCAGCGTGCGCGAGCACATGAGCATGGTGCTGCGCAAGCTGCAAGGGCGCCGCTTCATCGAATTCGAAGCCTTGTTCGACCCGTCCAAAGGCACCCCCGTGCTGGTGGTCACCTTCATCGCCTTGCTGGAGCTGGCCAAGGAAACGCTGATCGAGATCATTCAGGCGGAGGCTTTCGCACCCATCTACGTGCGGCTGTCTTACACGCCGACCTGAGTCTCAGAGGCCCTCGTCGCGCGCTTCGCGCCCCATCAGGGCTGCCACGGCCTGCGCCGGCTGAAGCGCGCCGTCCAGCAGCGCCACGACGCCCTCGCTGATCGGCATGTCCACGCCCAGCGAACGCGCGCGCTGCACCACCGTGCGCGCGCTGTAGACGCCTTCAGCGACGTGGCCGAGCGAATCCACGGCCTGCTGCAGCGTCATGCCTTGCGCCAGCAACTGGCCGACCCGGCGGTTGCGGCTCAGGTCGCCGGTGGCCGTCAGCACCAGATCGCCCAGGCCTGAAAGCCCCATGAAGGTCTCGGCCCTGGCGCCCAGCGCCAGGCCCAGGCGCGTCATCTCGGCCAGCCCCCGGGTGATCAACGCGGCACGCGCGTTCAACCCCAGGTTCAGACCATCGCAAAGCCCCGTGGCGATCGCCAGCACGTTCTTCACGGCCCCGCCGACTTCAACCCCCACGAGATCTTCGCTGGCATAGACGCGCAGTGTCGGGCTGTGAAAGGCCGCCACGAGCGCGTCACGCACGCTCGCGTGCTCGCTCGCGGCCACCAGCGCCGTGGGCCGACCCTGCGCCACTTCCAGCGCAAAACTTGGTCCACTGAGGGCGCCCGCCATCAGCGCCGGCGCCACCTGGGCGCGGATTTCGTGACCCAGCATCCCGATGGACGGCGCTTGACCGCCGGACTGCGGCGCCTCGAAGCCCTTGCACAGCCAGGCCACCGGGGCGCGGCAACCCTGCAAGGCCATCAGCGTAGCGCGCAGCCCTGCCATGGGCGTGGCAATGATGACCAGATCGTTCGGGTGCGCGGATGCCACCAGCGCGTCGGCAGGCGCGCAATGCAGCGCCACTTTGGCCGGCAGGACCACGCCAGGCAAATAGCGGGCGTTCTCCCGGGCTGCCTTCATGGCCTGGACCTGGTCCGGATCGCGGGCCCACAGCTGCACCGTGTGCCCGCCCGGATGCCGGGCCGCACTGATGGCCAGCGCCGTGCCCCAGGCGCCCGCGCCAAAAACTATGATTTTCATAGCACTACTGAACCATTCGGCGCTGGAGAATGGCCATTTTCATACCGAAATCACTGGTTCGTGATGGGCGCGGCCTGCCCGGCGGCCTGCGCCTGCTGCTGCTCGTACATGGCCTGGAAGTTGATCTCGGCCAGATGCACCGGCGGAAAACCGCCCCGGGTGATCATGTCGGCCACATTGCCGCGCAGATAGGGATAGACGATCTGCGGGCAGGCAATGCCCATGATCGGGCCCATCTGGTCGTCCGGCAGGTTGCGGATCTCGAAAATGCCGGCCTGCTTGCATTCGACGAGGAAAACCGTGCGGTCCTTGATCTTCGTCTGCACCGTGGCGGTGACGCAGACTTCAAATACGCCCTCCGCCACCGGGGTGGCTTCCACGGCAAGCTGGATGTCCACGGCGGGCTGTTCCTGCTCGAGCAGGATCGCGGGGGAATTGGGCTGCTCCAGCGAAGACTCTTTAAGGTAGACGCGCTGGATCTGGAAAACGGGGTCAAGGTCGGCCATGGAAACTCTCGGTTGGAATGGGAAAGGGAAAAGAGGGGAAAGGTCGGGACAATGGAGGACTCGCTGCAAACTGTCCACAGCGAGTTCCGCGTCGGAACGGGAACGATTATCTCAGGTGCGTGGCCGTCGTCCGATCGCAAGCCGTGTCAGCGCGTGGCCAGCGTGCTCAGGCGGCTTCCAGCAAGGGCATCAGGGCGCCCTTGCGGTCCAGCGCCACCAGGTCGTCATGGCCGCCGACATGCGTGGCGCCGATAAAGATCTGCGGCACGGTGCGCTGGCGGGTGATCTCCATCATCCTGACACGTTCGTCCGGGTTGAGGTCCACGCGGATTTCCTCGATCTGCGCGACCCCTTTTGACTTCAGGATCTGCTTGGCGCGAATGCAGTAAGGGCAGACGGCGGTGGTGTACATCTTGACGGCTTGCATGGCGATCCTCGGCTTCAGGCTTTCTCGACTGGCAGGTTGGCGTCTCTCCAGGCGCGCATGCCGCCCGAAAGCGAATGGGCCTGTTCGTAGCCCAACTTTTTGGCAATCGCCACGGCCCGGCTCGAGCGCGCGCCGGAGGCGCAAACCAGAATCACCGGCAAGGCCTTGTTCTTGACCATGCCGGGCAGTTTCTGCTCCAGCTCGCCCAGCGCCGCGTGCTTCGCGCCCGCCACATGTCCGGCGGCATACTCCGACGCCTCGCAGACATCCACCACCACCGCTTTTTCGCGGTTGATCAGCTGCACTGCGCCACTGGCCGTCAGCGAGCCTGGGCGTGCGCCGCTCGAAATCACGGGCCACGCCAGCATGCCGGCAGACGCCAGCGCCACGGCAATCAACATCCAGTTGTCCATCAAAAACTTCACTTCGCACCTTTCGTGAGCGGCCTAAAACAACCTGGATTCTAGAATGCAGGGTTATTTCCGGTATTTTCCTTCGCTAAAACACCCGATCACCATGTACAAACTCGTTCTCATCCGCCACGGCGAATCCACCTGGAACCTCGACAACCGCTTCACCGGCTGGACCGATGTCGACCTGACCCCCACCGGCGTAGAGCAGGCCAAGAACGCAGGCCGGCTGCTTAAAGCAGAGGGCTATGAGTTCGACCTCTGCTACACCAGCGTGCTCAAGCGCGCCATCCACACCCTTTGGCACGCCCTCGATGAACTGGACCGCCAGTGGCTTCCGGTCGTCAACAACTGGCGCCTCAACGAACGCCACTACGGGGCCCTGCAGGGTCTGAACAAGGCTGAGACCGCCAGGAAGTACGGCGACGAGCAGGTATTGGTCTGGCGTCGCAGCTATGACACACCGCCCCCCATGCTGGATGCGAATGACCCGCGCTGCGAGCGCACCGACCTGCGCTACGCCCGACTCAAGCCCGAGGAGGTGCCGCTCACGGAATGCCTGAAGGACACGGTGGCGCGCGTCCTGCCGTTCTGGAACGAGTCCATGGCGCCTGCCATCCGCGCCGGCAAGCGCGTGATGGTCTCGGCGCACGGCAATTCGATCCGCGCGCTGGTCAAGTACCTCGACGGGATTGCGGACGCCGATATCGTCGGCTTGAATATCCCCAACGGCATCCCGCTGGTGTACGAGCTCGACGCCGACCTGAAGCCCATCCGAAGCTACTACCTGGGCGATGCCGAGGCGGCTGCAAAGGCGGCAGCGGCAGTGGCCAATCAGGGCAAAGCCTGAGGAAAAAGCCCGCCCAATGCCGCCTGCGTCGCCGACCTGTAACGAGCCGGATACACCTGCCCCCCCGCATCTTTGCGGGACTTCACGGAACCCCTGGGGCGCTTCGCACTCCAAGCCTGTATATTTCCCCAAAAGGTGCTGAAACATGGGTCAAAAACTGAAAATTGCCGGATGGATCTCCGTCGGCGTACTGGCCGGTGCGCTCACCACGGTCTCGCTGCAGACCATGGCGCGCGGTGGCCTGGCGCCCCTGCCGCTGGAAGAGCTGCAGCAACTGGCTGCCGTGTTCGGCATGATCAAGAGCGACTATGTCGAGCCGGTGGACGAGAAGAAGCTGATCACCGACGCCATTTCTGGCATGGTTTCCAGCCTCGACCCGCATTCCCAGTACTTCGACAAGAAGTCCTACAAGGAGTTTCGCGAAGGCACCTCCGGCAGATTTGTCGGGGTGGGCATAGAAATTACCCAGGAAGACGGTCTGGTCAAGGTGGTGGCGCCCATCGAGGGCTCGCCCGCTGACCGCGCAGGCCTGAAGACTGGCGACCTGATCACCCGCATCGACAGCACCGCCGTCAAGGGGCTGGCACTCAATGAAGCCGTGAAAAGAATGCGCGGCGAGCCCAATACCAAGGTCGTGCTGACGATCTTCCGCAAGGAGGAAAACCGCAGCTTTCCCGTGACCATCACGCGCGAGGAAATCAAGACCCAGTCGGTCAAGGCCAAGGTCATCGAGCCCGGCTATGCCTGGGTCCGCTTGTCCCAATTCCAGGACCGCACGGTCGACGACTTCGTGCGCAAGGTCGACGAAATCTACAAGCAAGAGCCCAAGCTCAAGGGTCTGGTGCTTGACCTGCGCAACGACCCGGGCGGCCTGCTCGACGCTGCGGTGGCAATTTCCGCTGCGTTCCTGCCGGAAAACGTGACGGTGGTCTCGACGAACGGCCAACTCGCCGAAAGCAAGTTCACCTACAAGGCTTCACCCGAGTTTTATGCCCGCCGCGGAAGCGATCCGCTCAAGCGCATGACAGAGAGCACCCGTGCCGCGCTCAGGACCGTGCCGCTGGTGGTTCTGGTCAACGAGGGCTCGGCCTCCGCCAGCGAAATCGTGGCCGGTGCGCTGCAGGACCACAAGCGCGGCACCATCATGGGCAGCCAGACCTTTGGCAAGGGATCCGTGCAGACCGTTCGACCGCTCGGCCCCGATACCGGGCTGAAGATGACCACCGCACGCTACTACACGCCCAGCGGCAAGACCATTCAGGCCACGGGCATCCTGCCCGATGTAATGGTTGACGAATCGGCCGAAGGCAACACATTCGCAGCGCTGCGTACCCGCGAAGCCGACCTGGAGAAGCACCTTGGCAATGGGATCGACAAGGAGCAGGTCGACCCGAAAAAGGAGCAGGCCCGCGAAGACGCCCGCGAGGAAGCGCGCAAGAAGCTCGAAGAGCAATCCAAGAAGCCGCTCGCAGAACGCAAACCACCTGAGTTCGGCAGTGACAAGGACTTCCCGCTGACGCAGGCGTTGAACCGCCTCAAGGGCCAGCCGGTGCTGGTCAGCAAGACGCAGGTCGAGCGCAAGGCGGAGCCCAAGGAAAATTGAAATCAGGCGCAGCGATGAGCTCCTGAACACATCGCGCCTGAAATCCCATGCAAGACGAACAGCTGCTGCGCTACTCGCGTCACATCCTGCTCAACGAGCTGGGTGTCGAGGGGCAGGAAAAGCTGCTGGCGTCACATGCGCTGGTGATCGGTGCCGGCGGGCTGGGTTCACCCGTGGCGCTCTATCTGGGCAGCGCAGGCGTCGGGCACATCACCATCGTTGATCACGACCGCGTAGACGCCACGAACCTCCAGCGCCAGATCGCGCACACGCTGTCGCGCGTGGGCGAGCCCAAGGCGCATTCGGCGCGCGACGCCATCGCCGAGATCAACCCCGATGTGCACGTCACCCCGGTGCTACACCGCGCTGACGACGCCCTGCTCGACGTCCTGGTGCCGCAGGCCGATGTCGTGCTGGACTGCACCGACAATTTCGTCACGCGCCACGCCATCAACCGCGCCTGTGTGAAACACCGCAAGCCCCTGGTCTCGGGTGCAGCCATCCGCTTTGACGGGCAAGTCTCGGTCTATGACCCGCGAACGGATGCCAGCCCCTGCTACGCCTGCGTGTTCCCGGAATCCACCTCCCTCGAGGAAACCCGCTGCGCCACCATGGGTGTTTTTGCGCCGCTGGTGGGCATCATCGGCACCCTGCAGGCGGCCGAAGCCCTCAAGCTGCTGTGCGGCATCGGCACCTCGCTGGCGGGCCGCCTGCTGATGCTCGACGGCCGCGGCATGGAGTTCACCGAAGTGCGCATCGGCCGCCAGGCCAGTTGCGCCGTCTGCGGCGGCGCTCACTGAGCCATCGAATTCAAGGCTTCGGGACGTGGCATGGGCCATGCCGTTTGCGGAAATCGCGCGGGATCTCGGGAGCACTCGCCGCGAACAATCCACGCCCCGTGTGCCTCGCAGCAGCTTCCTCGGCCGCGTAGGGCCCGGTGCTGTGGCGCCATCGGTACGACCAGGCCTGGCCCTCGCGCACCATCTGCGCACCGAGATCCTGGTCATCGATCCTGATCCGCGCCAGGCCCCGGCCGTAGTCATCCTCGCGCCGCACCACCACGACCACGCGCTGGTGCATTGCGCGACGCGTCAGTGCTTCGCGTGAGGCCGGGCCGCCAGGCTGGCAGATCTCCGGCGCATCGATGCCGTCGATGCGCAGCTTGCGCGGCGCACCACCCGAGTCGGGCTGCACCCAGAGGGTGTCGCCGTCAGAGACGTAGGTAACGACCCCGGCGAACTCCCTGGCCGACAGAACGCCGGCCCCCGAAAGCAAGGCCCCTACCAGGGCCACTCGCGACAGCGCCGGCCAGATCGAAGCGTAAGGCGGCAGGCGCGAAGTGGAGTACAGGAACAAGTCGTCCATCGCCTTGGGCTGCATCAAACGAGGGAGCGTCATCAGGGTATGTCCCGAGGAGGGTTGGTTAGGTCAATCCATTGTCGCTGGACTACATTCATCGCTACGACCCAGGCGACCAACCTTTTTCAGGAGTTTTTCATGAAGCGTAGAACGACATTGATGCTGGGCGCGATCCTTACGGCAATAGCCGGAGTCGCCCCGATGACCTTGCAGGCGCAGCCGATCGAGGGGCCGCTGCGCATCGTCGTCGGCTACGCCCCTGGCGGCTCCAGCGACCGCGTGGCCCGCATCGTGGGCGAGAAGCTGCAGGCCAAGCTCGGCATCCCGGTGATCGTCGAGAACAAGACCGGCGCTGGCGGACGGCTCGCAGCGCAGCAGGTCAAGGCCACGCCGGCCGGCCAGAGCGTGCTGATGCTGGCCAACCCGGCCGTCATGGTGGTGGCGCCCCTGGTGTTCAAGGACAACGGCTACGACGCCGAACGCGACTTCACCCCGGTCTCTCAGGTCAACGACTACGAATTCGGCCTGGCGGTGGCGCAGGCCGTGCCCGTACGCGAGCTCGCCCACCTGCTGGCCTGGCTGCGCGCCAACCCCGAGAAGGCCAACTTTGGCGTGCCGGCCACCGGCAGCCTGCCGCACTTTTTCGCCCTCATGACGGCCGAGAAGGCCGGCGTGCAGGCGCAGGTGATCGGATACCGCGGCTCCGCGCCCTTGCTGACCGATCTCATCGGTGGCCAGGTGCCGGTGGCCTTCGACACACTGGACACGCTGCTGCCGCAGTTCGAGGCGAACAAGCTGCGCATCCTGGCCACCTCGGGCGCCAAACGCTCACCCTGGAGCCCCGCGGTGCCGACCTTCAAGGAGGCCGGGCTGGACCTGGTGGCCAACGGATGGAACACCTTCTTCGCCCCGGCAAGCATGCCGAAGGACAAGGTCGAGCGCCTGGCCACCGCCATCCGCGAGGTCATGCAAGACCCCGACACCCAGCGCAAGTTCACCGACGCGAAGATGACGCCCATCGTCAGCACCCAGGCCCAGACCGTGGCCATGCTGAAGGCGTATCGGGCGCAATGGGCGCCGGTGGTGCAGAAGTCCGGCTACCAGCCCTGATCCGGCGATGGCGGCGCACCCCAACATCATCTTCATCGTCGCCGACGACCTTGGCTTCGCGGACCTGGGCTGCTATGGCGGGCGAGACGCCGAATTCGGCCCCGTGTCACCCGTGCTCGATGGTCTGGCCGCCAGCGGCCTCAAGTTCACCGAGGCCTACGCCAACTCACCCGTGTGCTCGCCGACGCGCTTTGCGCTGATGACCGCGCGCTACCAGTACCGCCTGCGCGGCGCGGCGGAAGAACCCATCAACAGCGCCAGCCGCGGCAGCACCACGCTGGGCCTGCCACCGGAGCACCCCACCCTGCCCTCGCTGCTGCGCACCAGCGGCTACCGCACCGCGCTGATCGGCAAGTGGCACCTGGGCTACCCGCCGTCCTTCGGGCCGCTGCGTTCGGGCTATGAGGAATTCTTCGGCCCCATGGCCGGGGGCGTGGACTACTTCACACATTGCGATTCGCGCGGCCGGCACGACCTGTGGTTCGGCGAGGAAGAACGCGCCGACGAAGGCTACCTGACCGACCTGATCTCGCAGCGTTCGGTGGACTTCGTCGACCGCATGGCCGACGGCGCCCGGGCCCGCACGCCGTTCTTCCTCAGCCTGCACTACACCGCGCCGCACTGGCCCTGGGAGACGCGCGACGACGAAGCCCTGGCGCAGGAGGTGAAAGACAACCTGTTTCACCTGCACGGCGGCAACATCCAAACCTACCGACGCATGATCCATCACATGGACGAAGGCATCGGGCAGGTGATGGCGGCGCTGGAGCGGAACGGCCTGGCCGACAACACGCTGGTCGTCTTCACCAGCGACAACGGCGGCGAGCGCTTCTCCGACAACTGGCCGCTGGTCGGCGGCAAGATGGACCTGACCGAAGGCGGCATCCGCGTGCCCTGGATCGCACACTGGCCGGCGGTCATCGCGCCCGGCGGCGTGAGCGCGCAGCATTGCATGACCATGGACTGGTCGGCCACGATGCTGGACGCAGCCGGTGCGCCGGCCGATGCGGCGCATCCGCTGGACGGCGTCTCGCTGCTGCCGGTGTTGAAGGATCCCGCCCACAGCTTTCGCCGCCCCTTGCACTGGCGCATGAACCACCGCGGCCAGCGCGCCCTGCGCGACGGCGACTGGAAGTACCTGCGCGTGGACGGCCACGATTACCTGTTCAACATCCCTGCCGACGAGCGCGAACGCGCCAACCAAGCGGGCCGCGAGCCGGCGCGGCTGGCGGCGATGCGTGCGGACTGGGAGAGCTGGAACGCCAGCATGCCGCCCATCCCCGACGATGCGACCGTCAGCCTGGGCTACTCCGCCCGGGACATGCCGCAGCGCTGATCAACAACGAATCGAAGGCCTGCCCGCCCCTCCCCGGGGACACTTCGCATGGCCCCTGCGGACGGTCAGGGATTTTTTGCCTTCAGTTTGTACAGATAGGCTTCGGCGCGCTCGAGTTCGGCGCGCAGCAGCTGCACCTCCTGATCCTGCAGGCGGATGAGCGTCGCGCGGTCCGTGATCGGCGGAAGATTTTCGCAATGCTTGCGCAACGCGGTCAGGGCATCGGCGAGTTGCCGCCGGCGCAGCATCTGGCCCCGGGAGCGGGCGAGAGCGATGTCCTGCTGCAGTGAAGCTTCCTCGGCCTGACAGCCGGCGCTGTCTCGCGGGTCGGTCGATGGCTGTGCGAAGGCCGAAGTGGCGCACGCCAGCGAGAGGGCCAGGAAACAGGATTTCATTCGCATAGGAGGTAAGGACAAGTTGTTCAAGCGCATGCGTCGAAGTATGGCACGCCTCGGGCAGGTCTAAAAGACCCGAGTCCCAGGGGCCAAAGGCGCCAGACTCTGTCAGCGCTGAAATCGGGTGCCCAAAGCGGGTGCCAGGAACAGCACCATCAGCCCCAGCCCCATGAATCCGCCCTGCGAAGGCTGGTAGTCTGCCAGCATGCGCTCGCAGCGGTACCCCAGCACCGCGCCCAGGCCGAACTCGAAGATCACGATCAACACCACCCACAAGGTACCCACCGCGAACTGCGCGCGCAAAGTCACCGCTCCCAGCCAGCGCGCCGTGAGGCCTGCAATCAGGAGGATCAGCGCGGAACCAACGAACACCCCCAACTGCCGCGATGGCAGGTCGCCGATCGCCGGGACGAGGAAAAGCTGGCGCAATGCCCCATGGATCGACTCGACCACGGCGATGAGCAGCCAGACGGCAAACGCACGGCGCCAGTTCATGCCAGTCATGTCAAATCCTGAATTCATAGCAGACAGAGGCCATTTCACGCTGGAGAAGAACTTTTTTAGCTGAATTTTCAGGAGGAATGGCCCGCTGAACAGGCTCGGCCGGAGCCTGTCAACTCCCGGCCTGCCCTACTTGGAGATGACGAACTTGTACACCTTTTCGGTGGCTGTCTTGTCAGTCTTGACGGCGTAGTAGTCGGCCCCCGCCTTCACGATGTAGCGGCACCATTCCTCGGTCGGGTTGACATTCCATTCAATCAGGACGCAGTAGCGGCCATCTTCTGCGATGTGCCACTTGCCCTGCGCCGTGGTGTTGCGCCCACCTCTGTCGCGGTTGTCCGACGAGATGACGAAACTTCCACCGGCATCGTTCTTCCAGATGTGGGTGCTGCCTTTCGCCGTTAGCCGGCTCATTTTTGCACCCGGGAGCAGTTGGTTCAACTCATCCCGGGATAGCGTCACCCGGCCCTGGGCGTCCAGGTCTCTCAGCACTGAAGCTTCCTGAGCCGAGGCCTGCAAGGAGACTAGCGCGAGCGTCGCGAACAACAAGTGATGGTGTCTTGACATGGAAACTCCTTCAGTTGAAAACGGTGGCGAACGACTCCCTGTCCGGCTTATAGAAAGCGGGGAGCTCGTTGTCAAGCTCCGGTCAGGACATAGGTCAGCACATGGTGCGCAAGCAAGCCCGAGACAGCGCCGTGGCACTCGGCGGCTCCGTACGCCGAACGCGTGCCCAGCTTGAGCACACGGGCGGTGCACAAAATGCCTTCCTCGCGTCCGCTGCGCAGAAAAGCGGTCTTCATGTCAGAGGTCACCCACTGTTCGTCCGTGCCGCGCTGGGTCATGATTGCCAGCCACATGGCCACGTCGGCGGCTCCCATGAGGGTCATCCCGCTGACAATGCCGCCGGGACGCTCCAGTGTTGGATCGAAGGGCACCTGCAGGACGCACTCGCCGACGGCGCAGGACACCACCGAGAAGCCATAGGGCTTCAGAAAGGACGTGCCCTGCAGTACCGCGTTCAGCTCGGCGACCGAAGCACGGATCATTCTCGTGCTCATTGGTTCCTCAGTCCGGCCGACTCGCAGGCGACTGCGGCGCTGGCCGCTGCCACGGCCAGCGCCCGCTCACCTCCAGTTCCAGCGCGAAGCTCAGCAGCGTGCGGATCGCCACGATCACCGCCAGCACGCCGAGGTTCTGCAGGGTGGGCTCGATCGCCACGGTGCCGATGATGTCGGCGATCACCAGGAATTCCAGCCCCAGCAGGATCGCCCGGCCGAGGTCGGCGCGCAGCGCATGGTAGGCGTCCTGCAGCGTGACGCGGCGCACCAGCCGCCTGGCAAAGGCCAGCGTCGCGATGAGTGCGCCGAGCAGGAGCACGAAGACACCGGTGAATTCAACGACCCGTGCGGCCGCAACGACAAAGTGTTCGTAGTCCATGGTTTCCCTGCCTGTCAGCCAAAATTCGATTATGGCGTCAGGCGCGGCTGCCCGCGGCTTTGCGCGACCCGCCAGCCCGCGCGCCGCTGGCTACTCTGCGTAAGGGGCTGCGCCGGGCACCGGCGCGCCGCTGGACAGGATGAACATCAGCACATTGCCGGGCTCTGACGTGGCTTCGCTGCGCAGACCACCAATCTGGCCGTTCACCGGGCTGGTGTATTCGGCCACCACCTCACCAAACGCGTTGCGCTGCACGGCCACCCTCTGGCCGGGGGTAACCTTGTCATTCAGCTTCACGAACAGCTCTATGAACCCGCCGTGCGTGAGGAGGACCGGGAAGGCGCTTTTGCCGATGTACACGTTGGCATCGGCGGCGGTGCGGCCCACCTTGCCGGGGATCACGCCATAGTGCTTGAACACGTTCATCGTGCCTTCGATGAAGATCGGTATCAGGTCAAGGTCCAGCCGGCGGGCCGCGCCGATCTCGGGCGTGAAACAGGGGATGCCCGCGTCGACGTAGGCGTTGTGCAGCAAGCCCGGGTAGGCGGCGTTGTCCCAGATCTGCGGGACCGGGAATAGCATCATCATGGTCTTCACATCGGGGATGCTCATGTCGCCGATGTGAAAGGCTGACGCGTCAAGACCGGTGGTGCCCGTGTGAAAGTCCATGGCCATGTCGGTGTTGGGCCTGAGCAGACGGTTGAACACCAGCCCGGCCTGGCGGCTCACGGCGCTGAAGCCGTTTTCATTGCCCGGCCATTCGCGGTTCATGTCGATCAGTTCCAGGCCGCGCCCGGAACTGGGCCAGCGGCGCTGCATGCTCTCCATGGCCGGGCGCGCGATGTCCAGCACGGCCATCACGGTACCCGACATCTCGGCGGGGTTGAGCTGGCTCATCACTTTCTGGACGGTGTGCACCGAACTCATCTCATCGCCGTGCACGCCGCTGGTCAGGGTAAAGCGCTTGCCCGGCTTGGCCCCCTGGCCACGATGACCGACACGTACCAGTGCTGACCGGTGGACATCTGCACACCCTGGAAGTACAGCAGGTGTCTCTTGCCGGGCTCCAGGTCGTTGGTGTTGAGCGAGCTCACGACCTTCTTCCCGTTGATCACATCGCCGGTGTAGACGGTGCTGACCCGGGCCGGGGCGCCTGCGGCGCTGCCTTGGGCGTGCGCCAGGCCAGCGCCGGCCAAGGCCAACGAGGCGAGCAGCAGCGACTGCATGAATTGGCGGCGGCCACAGCCGCGCGGAGGTGGATTTTTCATCATCAGTCCCTGGCTCAATCTGGAAGTGCCAAAGACGCAAAGTTTAAAGGGTCACGATCCAGCCTTCCAGTGGATCGAACGCCGGCAGGCCCCAGCCGGGACCATCGGGCGGGCTGGTGCCCGCGGCGTGCTGCCGCGCCGCCCAGGCGGCTTGCATCAGGCAGAGCACCGCGTCCAGGCTGTCGCCGCTGGCGTCGTCGGCCAGCGCGTCGCGCTGGGCATGGGTCAGCTTGAGGCGCAGGCCCAGGCGGGTCTGGCCGTGCTCCAGCGCGGTGAGCATGTCCTTGCGGGCAATCAGTCGCTCGGGCGTCTGCCGGGCGCGCTCGTCGCTCTTGTAGCTGCGTCGCACGGGTCGACCGGCGCGGCTGTCCATGGCTGCGAGAATCTCGCGCGCCAGCACGCCGGGATAGGCCTCCAGCGCCACCCGATCGGGGTCGCCGGCGTGCAGGCCCGGCAGGTGCGCGCCGGCATCGAGCAACACCGGCACACCCGCATGCAGCATGAAAGCCACCGGCGGATTGACCCATTTCATGCTGGGGCTGGAGCCAGCCGGACCATCGGTGGCGCGGTGGGCAAACTTGCCGCCGGGCGGCCGCGCATCGCAGAAGGCGGCAAACGCAGCGCGGATCTCGGCGCGACTCAGGCGGGTGTAGTGACGCATGCAAGCCAACCAGTCGGTGGGCCAGCCCAGCGCCTCGACCAGTTCACGTGGCAGGCCGAACGGCTGGTCAAACCCGCCGACCCAGGGCGCAGGCAGCGCCTTCAGCCCGCCGGCGAAAGACTCCAGCGTCTCGAATCGCTCCAGTTTCGATAGCGAAATGTGCCCGTTTGACGCTGGGGAATTGCCACTTATTCTCTGAAGCGACGTTTGAGACAGCTCACCCAGTGCCAGTACGACCGGTTTGCGCCGAGACGGACTGCTGCTGAAGTCGCAGCCGAGAATTAGCGGCATCACGTTCATGGCCGGCCCGCCATCATCCCAGCCCCAGCGCCATGACGCCGACGGCAATCAGCGCGGCCCCGGTCAGGCAGAGCGCGCGATCGCCCTCGGCCGGCGAGCAGGACGAGGGCCAGGGCCGATCCGGGCATCGATTCACGCCGCTGCCGGTCTGCCCTCAGGCGCCCGCAGTGAAAAGCGCCTTGAGGGCCTCGGGGATCGGTTCGCCGCGCAACGGGGAGCCGGGGCCGTTCTCGTAGCGGCACCACACCCGGACTTCACTGCCGCTGGCCATTTCGCTGCCGTCATTGCGCACGATGCGGTGCTGCACGGTAAACGACTTGCCGCCGAATCGTGTCACGCTCGACTCCACAACGCAGGCGTCGCCAAAGGTGGGCGAGCGCACGAAGCTGCATTCGGCATGCACCAGCGGCAGGCTGACCTGTTCCGCGCGAATGCGCGCGGCGGTGTAACCGGCCAGTGCAAACAGGTGCCAGGTGGCAGCGTCCATCCAGCGGTAATAGGTGGGGTAGAAAATGATGCCGGCGGGGTCGCAGTCGCCCCACTGCACGACGTGGGGCAGGCGGGCCAGCAGGGGTTCGCCGCTCATGCCCGGGCGACGCTGGCGGACGTCACGTGCGTCCGACGATGGAGGCCGTGGCCATCAGCTCCTGGAGCAGCGCCAGCGAGACGGTGCCCGAGACGGTGTAGGGGTCGAGTTCGGCGCGCTCGGCGTACTTGAGCAAGATGTTGGTGTTGATGCGCTCGACGTTGACCTGCCCCATGGTCCAGCCACCGAAGCGGCGCTCGGAGATTTCCTCGTAGTGCAGCAGCACCACATCCTTGTGCCGCGGGTCTTTCTGGATATGCCCGTAGAGATCGCTCACCGCCATGCGCCCCCCTTCCAGCGCCTGCAGGAAGATGCCACCGCCGTAGCACAGGATGCCCGTGATGCCGCAGGAAGGGTTGAACTGGCGTGACTGCGCGAGGATGTCGTCGATGACCGCGGGGTTCGGGTCCACCGCGCGGCTGGCGTAAAGCAGGCGTACGAGCATGGGTATCCTAACGATGAATGAGGGAGAGGAATTCGCGGCGCAGGTTGGGGTCCTTCAGGAAGGCGCCCCGCATCACGGAGTTGATCATCTTGCTGTCCATGTCCTTCACGCCGCGCCACGCCATGCAGAAGTGGCTGGCTTCCATGACGATCGCCAGCCCGTCGGGCTGGGTCTTGTCCTGGATCAGGTCGGCCAGCTGGATCACGGCTTCTTCCTGGATCTGCGGGCGGTTCATGATCCATTCAGCGATGCGCGCGTACTTTGACAGGCCGATCACGTTGGTGCGCTCGTTGGGCAGCACGCCGATCCATATCTTGCCGATGACCGGGCAGAAATGATGGCTGCAGGCGCTGCGCACGGTGATGGGCCCGACGATCATGAGCTCGTTCAGATGCTCGGCATTGGGAAATTCGGTGATGCCGGGCCCCGGCACGAAACGACCCTTGAAGACCTCGTTGACGTACATCTTGGCCACGCGGCGCGCGGTGTCGGCCGTGTTGTGGTCGTTGTCGGTGTCGATCACCAGACTGTCGAGCACGCCCTGCATCTTGACGGTAACCTCGTCGAGTATCTTCTCAAGTTCACCGGGTTCGATGAAGTCCGCGATGTTGTCGTTGGCGTGGAAGCGCTTGCGGGCGGCCTTGATGCGCTCGCGGATCTTTACGGATACCGGCGTGCCTTCGTCAATTTCGGCTGGGCTCATGGCGTCGGATCTCTTCATTAACATGGAATGATGGTACCAGCGATTTATTTTTGGGGTTATTGACAAGAACCCAGCGTAAAACGGTCATAGCCAGCTATCTATTCAGGAGTCTCCTTCAGTAACGCTTGCCCGTCAGGAACAGGCCGAACCGCAGCAGGCCCAGCGCAATACGCTCCTTGATCCTCTGGCGCAGCGGGCGGTTCGCGTAATCGGCCACATCGACGGCCCGGCTCTCGTGCGCCATGGCCTGCAACAGGCGCCCTCGCAGCACCGCGGCAAACGCCGCATCTTCGACGACAACATTGGCCTCACGCGCCAGCAGCAGGCTCAAGGGGTCGAGGTTGGACGAACCGACCGTCGCCCAGGGCCGCTCACCGGTGGCATCGATCACCGCCACCTTGGCGTGCAGGAAGCTGGCGGTGTACTCGTGGATCTCCACCCCGGCCGCCATCAGCGCACCGTAGACCGGGCGGGTGGCGTGGAACTGCATGAAATACTCGTACTTGCCCTGCAGCAGAAGCCGCACTTTCACGCCGCGCTGCGCCGCATGAATCAGCGCCTTGCGCAGCTTGCGCCCGGGCAGGAAATAGGCGTTGGCGATGATGATTTCCTCGCGCGCGCTGCCGATCGCCCTGCGGTAGGCGCGCTCGATCTTGCTGCGGTTGAGCAGGTTGTCGCGCAGCAGCAGGCTGGCGTGCGCCACCCGCCCGTCATCGGGCTCGACGCCGGCGTCTTCCTGGTTCCAGGGCAGGGTCAGGCCGCCCTCGCGCAGGGTGCTGAGGGCCTGCGGGAAGTTTCGTTTGCGCACGTTGCGAACCGCCTGGATGCGCCACCACAACTGGCCTGTCGCGGCATGGGCCTGCAGCACCAGTGCACCGGAGGCGCGCACGGCGAAATCGAGCCGCGGGTGGCTAAGCTTGCCATGCTGCGGATCGTGAAAGTCGTCCAGGATATTGATCCCCCCACAGAAGGCCAGGCGACCGTCCACCACACACAGCTTGCGGTGCAGGCGACGCCAGCGGCTGGGAATCAGCAGGCCCAGGCGACCCAGCGGCGAATAGATTCGCCACTGCACGCCCGCATCCTTGAAGCGCTCGCGCCAGAGCGCCGGCAGCGGGCCGGTGCCAACGCCGTCCACCACCACCCAGGTGGCTACGCCGCGCTGCGCCGCCTGAATCAGCGCCTCGGCGACCAAGGCCCCATCGCCGGAAAAATCAAAGATGTAGGTTTCCAGACGCACCTCGGAGCGCGCGCGATTCATGGCAGCGATCAGGGCCGGGAAATACTCGCGACTGCCCTCCAGGAGCCTGATCTGATGACCGTCCCGACCGGTGGACGCAGCCTGCGGCATGCTAGAACCCAAACTCGGCGATCAGCGGCAGGTGATCCGACATCTGTGCCCATATCTTGCCGCGCGGCGCATGCAGGTTCAGCGGCTTGAGCCCACGGGCGAAGATCTGGTCGAGCTGCACGATGGGCAGCCGGGACGGATAGGTCGGGCAGCGCTCGGTGTCCGACGAGCTCAGCCCGATCGCGTTCATGGCGTGCTGGCTGCGGGTTCCCCAGTCGTTGAAGTCGCCGGCGACCACCAGCGCCGCCGCCTGCGGCACCTCGCGCTCGATGTAGCGCCGCAACTGCGCCACCTGACGCACCCGACTGGCCGGAATCAGCCCCAGATGCACCACGATCACATGCACCGCCCGCCCCTGCACGGCCACTTCCACATGCAGCAGGCCGCGCTGCTCGAAGCGGTGGTCGGACATGTCCTCGTGCTGGTGCGTGACCACCGGCCAGCGTGACAGCAGCGCATTGCCGTGTTCCCCGTGGCGCGTGACGGCATTGGTGCGGTACACCGACTCATAGCCCTCTGGCGCGAGGTATTCCGCCTGCGGCAGGTCGGGCCAGTGACGGAACTGCCGGGCCTGGCGCCGGTGCAGCTTGCGCACTTCCTGCAGACAGACGATGTCGGCGTCGAGTTGCTCCACGGCGTGGCCGAGGTTGTGGATCTCCAGCCGCTGGCGCGGCCCGAGCCCCTGAACACCCTTGTGGATGTTGTAGGTGGCGATGCGCAGCGTGTCTTGCGAGGGGTTCACAGCGTCAACCTTACCGCAAAAACCGCGGCAACATCAGGACCGCCTCGGCATTGGAGGGCGAAAAGCAGGCGTCGGCCGCCACGTGCAGAGGTAGCCACAGGAACGCCGTGTGTTCCCGCGGGCTGAGGCTCACCGGCGTGCCGGCGGGCACCTGCAGGCTGAAAAGATGCTCCGTGTTGTGCGTGATTCCCGGCGCGTAGCGGTGCCGCCAGCGCGGGTAGATTTCGTAGATGTTCTCCAGGCCCCAGTCCAACAGGCCGTCAGAGAGCGACGTCCCGCTCGAGCAGTCGATGCCGGTTTCCTCAAGCACCTCGCGGATGGCGGTGTCACGGAAGGCTTCGTCCTCACGGTCCTTGGCGCCGGTGACCGACTGCCAGTACTCGTCGGCATCGGCACGCCGGATCAGCAACACCTCGAGCGCCGGGGTGTGGATCACCACCAGCACCGACTGTGGAATCTTGAATATGCCTGCGCCGCTCACTCGCCGAGGTAGGCCGCACGCACCTTGGGATCGTGGAGCATTTCCTTCGCTGGTCCACTCATGGTCACGATGCCCGACTCCATCACGTAGCCGCGATCGGCAATGGCCAGGGCGCGGCTGGCGTTCTGCTCGACCAGCAGGACCGTGACGCCTTGCGCGTACACGTCGCGCACCACTTCGAAGATCTTGTCGACCATGATGGGCGACAGGCCCATCGAGGGCTCGTCGAGCAACAACACCTTGGGACGACTCATCAGCGCGCGGCCCATCGCCAGCATCTGCTGCTCACCGCCCGACAGGGTGCCGGCCAGCTGGTCCCTGCGCTCCTTCAGGCGGGGAAAGATCGTGAAGACCTTGTCAATATCGGTCAGGATGTCGGCCTTGTCGTTGCGGATGTAGGCGCCCATCTGAAGGTTTTCCGTGATGGTCATGCGGGCAAAGACGCCACGTCCCTCGGGCACCATGGCCAGGCCCTGCTTGACCAGATCCCAGGGACCTTGGCCCCGGATGCTCTTGCCCAAGTACTCGATATCGCCATCGTTGATCGGCAGGATGCCGGTGATGGCTTTCATGGTGGTGGTCTTGCCCGCGCCGTTGGAGCCGATCAGCGAGACCAGTTCGCCCTCGTGCACTTCGAAATCCACGCCCTTGACGGCCTGGATGCCGCCGTAGGCCACTTTCAGGCCCTTGACTTTGAGGAGAGTTGCTGCCATGTCAATGTCCTCCCGTGCCGAGGTAGGCCTCGATCACTTTTTCGTTCTTCTGAACGTCGGCCGGGGTGCCCTCGGCGATCTGCTTGCCGTAGTCCAGCACGGTCACGCGGTCGCAAAGGCCCATCACCAGCTTCACGTCATGCTCGATCAGCAGGATGGTGCGGTTGTCCTTGCGGATGCGGTCGATCAGTTCGCGCAGCATGACCTTTTCAGTGGCATTCATGCCAGCCGCCGGCTCGTCCAGCGCAATCAGCTGTGGGTCGGTGGCCAACGCGCGGGCGATCTCCAGCCGCCGCTGGTCGCCGTAGCTCAAGGTTCGCGCCTTGTAGTCGGCAAATTTGCCAATGCCCACGTACTCGAGAAGTTCCTGTGAGCGCGCGGCGATGGCTGCCTCCTCGGACTTGAAGCGCGGCGTGCGCAGTACCGCACCAATCAGACCGGAGTGCGTGCGGATGTGCCGGCCGACCATCACGTTCTCCAGCGCGGTCATTTCGGCAAAAAGCCGGATGTTCTGGAAGGTGCGGGCGATGCCGGCCTTGGCCACTTCGTGCACCGCATGCGGCTTGTAGGGCTTACCGGCAAGCTCGAAGCTGCCACTGTCGGGCGTGTACAGGCCCGTCAGCACGTTGAAAAACGTGGTCTTGCCGGCGCCATTCGGGCCGATCAGGCCATACACCTGGCCGCGCAGGATGGTGATGCCCACATCGCTAAGGGCCTGCAGGCCGCCGAATCGCTTGGAAACGCCAGCGACTTTCAATACGGTATCGCTCATGTCACGTTCCTTGTTTGCCTTGCAGCGATTTGCCGTGCTCGGGCGCTGGCCACAGTCCCCGCGGGCGCATCAGCATGATGATGATCATGGCCAGCGCAATCAGCAGCTGCCGCAGGATGGCGGAGTCGAGACGCCCGTCGGTCATCGACTGCAATGGGCCCGCGACATAGCGCAGCACCTCAGGCAGTGCCGACAACAGCACGGCCCCCAGGATGACGCCGGGCAGATGCCCGATGCCGCCGAGCACCACCATCGCGACGATCATGATCGACTCCATCAGGCTGAAGGATTCGGGCGAGACGAAGCCCTGGAACGCACCGAACATCACGCCGGAGACGCCGCCAAAAGTAGCGCCCATGCCGAAGGCCAGCAGTTTCATGTTGCGCGTGTTGATGCCCATGGCCTTGGCGGCGATCTCGTCCTCGCGGATGGCCATCCAGGCCCGGCCGATGCGCGACATCTGCATGCGGTGGCTGATCAGCACGCTGGCCAACACCAGCGCCAGGAAAAGGTAGTAGTACAACGAGACAGACGCGAACTCGAAACCCATGAAGGTGACGGGCTTGCCCAGGTTGAGACCGAAGAACTTCAGCGAGTCGATCTGGTTGATGCCCTTGGGACCGTTGGTGATGTTGATCGGATGGTCCAGGTTGTTCAGGAACACGCGGATGATCTCTCCGAAACCCAGAGTCACGATCGCCAGGTAGTCACCCCGCAGCTTGAGCGTGGGGGCGCCCAGCAAGATGCCAAAGAGCCCCGCCAGCCCCGCCCCCGCAGGGATGATGACCCACAAGGGCATGTGCAGGCCATTGGGAAACATCGCGGCCAGCGCCGGAAATGCTTCGGTCAGGTGCGGTGAGGCCAGCAGGGCGTACATGTAGGCCCCCACGGCGAAAAACGCCACATACCCCAGGTCCAGAAGACCGGCATAGCCCACCACAATGTTCAGTCCCAGCGCCAGCAGCACGTAGAGCAGCGCCATGTCCGCAATCCGGACCCAGGCATTGCCGAAACTCTGGAGGATCAGCGGCAGGACCAGCAGTGCGACCGCGGTCACCAGGAAAACAACGATTTTGTTTTGTTTCATCTTGAGCTCCCGGGGTTCAGGCGCGATCCGCCACGCGTTCACCCAGCAGGCCCGATGGGCGCAGGGTCAGCACGATGATCAGCACGATGAAGGCAAAAATGTCCGAATAGTGGCTGCCCAGCAGGCCGCCCGTCAGGGTGCCGATGTAGCCCGAACCGATCGACTCGATCAGCCCGAGCAGGATGCCACCGACGACCGCGCCGGCCAGGTTGCCGATACCGCCGAACACCGCCGCCGTGAAGGCCTTGAGGCCGGGCAGGAAACCCATGGCGTGTTGCACGGTGCCGTAGTTGGATGCGTACATCATGCCGGCGATGGTGGCCAGAATGGCACCGATGATGAAGGTGGCCGAGATCACCATGTCAGGCTTCACGCCCATCAGGCCGGCCACGCGCGGGTTTTCGGCCGTCGCCCGCATGGCACGCCCGAGCCGGGTGTGGTTGACCAGGTACATCAGCGTGGCCAGCGAGACGGCCGTCAGGCCCAGGATCATGATCTGGGTGGGCGTGATCACCGCCCCGCCGATATTGAAGGGCGTGCTGGGCAGCAGCGTCGGATAGGGCTTGTAGTTGGGCTTCCAGATGATCATGGCCAGCGTCTGCAGCAGGATGGACATGCCGATGGCGGTGATCAGCGGCGCCAGCTTGGGACTGTTTCGCAGCGGGCGGTAAGCCACCTTTTCAATCACGAAGTTCAGCGCGGCCGCCACCACGCAGGAAATCAGCATGGCGATGATCAGGATGATCCAGCCCGGCGTGCCGGGCATGCCATCGCGCATCAGGCCGATGACCGTCCAGCTGGTCATGGCGCCGACCATCAGGACTTCCCCGTGGGCGAAATTGATGAGGTTGATGATGCCGTACACCATGGTGTAGCCCAAGGCCACCAGGGCGTACATGCTTCCGAGAACCAGACCATTGATGATCTGCTGCAGAAAGATGTCCATCGATTGAAGTACTCCGTTTTTGTGACCGGCTTCTGTGCCTGACAGGGTCACTGATGGGTGACTCTGGCGGCTCTGGCCTTGTGAGCTGAACCAGCTACCTAGCAAAAAACCCGCCAGGGTGAACAGGATGGCGGGTCGGTGGACGCGATTGTAGCGAAGGGGCGCCAAGCTGAAACGCAGGCGCCGGGAGGGGTTTACCCTTTATCGCGCGCTGCATCAGCGGCATTGGTGCTCAATCAGTTTTGCTGATTATTGAGTCGTCGGAGCTCTTCCAGCTTATCTGCGATGCGGATCTCCAGACCGCGCTGGACCGGCCGGTAGAAGCCCGGTGGAGGCATGCCGTCGGGAAGGTAGCGTTCGCCAGCGGCAAAGCCGCCGTCTTCATCGTGGGCATATCGGTAGCCCTTGCCGTAATCCAGCTCCTTCATGAGCTTGGTCGGCGCATTGCGAAGGTGCATCGGCACCGGGCGGGTACCGTCTTTTTTCACGAAGGCCCTGGCCTCGTTGAAGGCCTTGTAGACCGCGTTGGACTTGGGCGCCATCGCCAGGTACACCAGACATTCGGCGAGCGCGAGCTCGCCCTCAGGGCTGCCCAGGCGCTCGTAGACCTCGTTGGCATCCAGCGCCAGGCGCAGGGCCCGGGGGTCGGCCAGGCCCACGTCTTCGGCGGCCATGCGGATCATCCGGCGTGCCAGGTAGCGCGGGTCCGCGCCACCGTCGAGCATGCGCGCAAACCAGTACAGCGAGGCATCAGGGTCCGAGCCGCGCACGGATTTGTGCAGCGCGCTGATGGTGTCATAGAACTGCTCGCCGCCCTTGTCATACCGGCGCAGGCGCTCTCCAAGCACCTTGAGAAGCCAGGTGTCGGTGATGACGGCCAGGCGCTCGCTACCGGCGGCCACAGCCAGGGTTTCCAGCGTGTTGATGAGCCGGCGCGCATCGCCATCCGCATAGGCCACCAGACGCTCGATAGCTTCGTTTTCAATAGCGGGCAAAGACCCGAAGACGCTGGCTTTGGCCACAATTTTCTTCAAATCGGTCTCAGACAGCGGTTGCAGCACGTAAACCGCGGCGCGCGACAGCAGGGCCGAATTGACCTCGAACGAAGGGTTTTCGGTGGTGGCGCCGACAAAAGTGAACAGGCCGCTCTCCACGTGCGGCAGAAAGGCATCCTGCTGGCTCTTGTTGAAACGGTGCACCTCGTCGACGAACACAATGGTGCGCCGCGCACCGAGAAGGGAGTCCAGGGCTGCCTGCGCACGCTCCACCGCCTCCCGGATGTCTTTCACCCCGCCCAAGACCGCACTGATGGCGATGAACTGCGCGTCGAAAGCATCGGCCATGAGGCGGGCGATGGTGGTCTTGCCCACGCCGGGCGGACCCCAGAAGATGCAGCTGTGGGGCTGGCCGGTTTCAAACGCCAGGCGCAATGCCATGCCCTCTCCCAGCAAGTGTTGCTGGCCGATGACCTCGCCGAGGGTGCGGGGGCGCAGGCGCTCGGCCAACGGCGCATAGTCCTTCGCGGCGGACCCGGCCGGTGATTTCATTGGCGGATCACGTCTGCGCCGGCCGGCGGCTTGAACTGGAACGCGTCGGCTGGAAAGGCCGGATTGAGCACGAAGCCGGTGAAGGTGAGCACCGAGCGCTGGCCAAAACTGTCGAGGATGTCGAGCACCGCCAGTTCGCTGCCCTGATTTGTGGCGCGCAGACCCACCCGCACGGCCTGAAGCTGGCCGTCACGCGCCTTGGGCGTGGCCTGAACCCATTGCAGACCATCCTTGTCGGCGGCGCCCTCCAGGGAAAAATCAGCCTGCAGCGCCTTCAAGTCAGGCGCCGCGGCAATCAGGGCCGCAGGGGTTGATCCGAGCACCTGCGACTGCTTGCGCGCCGTCACCTGGTTCAGATCCACGTCGTACATCCACAGCGTCTGGCCATCGGCCACGATGCTTTGCTCGAAGGGCTTCTGGTAGGTGAACCGGAACCGGCCCGGGCGCTGAAATTCGAAGCTGCCGCTGGAGCTCTTGCTGCGCGCAGCGGCCCCCTCCTTTGGCGGAGAGGTCACCACCTGGGTGAAGGAGGCGCGCCCGGAACGCGTCGTCTTGATGAAGTTTTCCAGGCTTTCCATGCCGGAAGCCATTGCCGAATGGGCAGAAAAAGCTACAAATAGAGTAGCAAGCAACAGGCGTGCGAGTGGCCGGGAACAGAGGGATTTCATGCGGCTAAGACCAGGCGAACGCGCTCAAGTTCATTCATCCCGCGTTGGCACGAGAATTTCCCGCTGGCCGCTGGTGCTCATGGAACTCACCAGTCCGGCTTTCTCCATGTCCTCGACCAGGCGCGCCGCGCGGTTGTAGCCGATCTTGAGGTGGCGCTGCACCAGCGAGATGCTGGCCTTGCGGTTCTTCAGCACCACTTCGACGGCCTGGTCGTACATCGGATCTTTCTCGCCGCCACCGTCGGCGCCATCGCCCAGCGCGCCTTCCTCGCCATCGACCGTGCCGCCTTCGAGCAAGCCTTCGATGTAATTGGGCTCGCCCTGGCTCTTGAGGTAGTTGACGACGCGGTGCACCTCGTCGTCGCTGACAAAGGCCCCGTGCACACGGATCGGCAGGCCCGTGCCGGAAGGCATGTAGAGCATGTCGCCCATGCCCAGCAGCGCCTCGGCACCCATCTGGTCCAGGATGGTCCGGCTGTCGATCTTGCTGCTCACCTGAAAGGCAATGCGCGTCGGGATGTTGGCCTTGATCAGACCAGTGATCACATCCACGCTGGGCCGCTGCGTGGCCAGGATCAGGTGGATGCCAGCGGCGCGCGCCTTCTGTGCCAGCCGGGCAATCAACTCCTCGATCTTCTTGCCCACCACCATCATCAGGTCAGCGAGTTCATCGATCACCACCACGATATGCGGCAGCCGGTCCAGCGGTTCAGGCGACTCCGGCGTCAGGCTGAACGGGTTGTAGATGAACTCCTCGCGCGCCTTCGCCTCGTCGATCTTGGCGTTGTAGCCCGCCAGGTTGCGCACACCGAGCTTGCTTAGGAGTTTGTACCGGCGCTCCATTTCACCCACGCACCAGTTCAGGCCATTGGCCGCCTGCTTCATGTCGGTGACCACCGGTGCCAGCAGGTGCGGAATGCCTTCATAGAACGACATCTCCAGCATCTTGGGGTCGATCATCAGGAACCGCACGTCGCGTGCCTCGGCCTTGTAGAGCAGGCTCAGAATCATCGCGTTGATGCCGACCGACTTGCCGGAGCCGGTAGTGCCCGCCACCAGCACATGCGGCATCTTGGCCAGATCGGCCACCACCGGATTGCCAATGATGTCCTTGCCAAGCCCCATGGTCAGCATGGACTTGGCCTCGTTGTACACCTGCGAGCCCAGGATTTCCGAGAGCCGGATCGATTGACGCCTGGCGTTGGGCAACTCCAGCGCCATGTAGTTCTTGCCGGGGATGGTTTCAACCACGCGGATCGACACCAGGCTCAGGGACCGCGCCAGGTCCTTCGCCAGATTCAGCACCTGGGAGCCCTTCACGCCGGTGGCGGGCTCGATCTCGTAGCGTGTGATCACCGGACCCGGCGAGGCCAGCACGACGCGCACCTCCACGCCAAAATCACGGAGCTTCTTCTCGATCAGGCGGCTGGTCATCTCCAGCGTTTCGTTGGCCACGGTTTCCTGCTTGAGCAACGCGCCGTCGAGCAGATCCACCTGGGGCAGCTTGCTGTCCGGAAGTTCGATAAACAGCGGTTTCTGGCGCTCCTTCGCGACGCGCTCACTCTTCGGGAGGTCGACCATCAGGGGCTCGATCATGACCGGCTCCGGGTGATGTTCGACGCTCTCCCGGCGTTCGACGACAAGCACCTCTTCGCGTTCGCGGGCGGCCTGCTTGCCGAGCTCCAGATCTTCGGCGATCTCGCGCTTCTCGCGCCTCGAGCTCACCAGCGCGTCCAGTCGCGCGCCGATGCGTTCGGCCAGATGACCCCATGAAAAGCGGAACACCATGGCAGCACCGATGACACCCACTGCGATGCAAACCAGGCCGGAGCCCGTGAACCCCAGCCATTTCACGCTGGCTTGCCCGGTCAGGTAACCCAGCACACCGCCGCCATGACCCGGCAGAAGGGGCTCCAGTCGATACAGGCGGGACCATTCCAGCGCCGTGCTGGCCAGCAGCAGCAATGACAGCCCAAGCCAGAAAGACAATCTTCCGGCCGCGAAACGGGCCATGGCGCCGCGCTTGACTTGGGCGTCCGGTGCAGCCTCGGACCCCCGCATCCAGTCCGCCAGCGCACTCAGCCAGGCGCGGATTCCGGCAGCCAGGCACCACCACACCGAAAAGCCCAGCAAATAGAAGCCCATGTCCGACAACCAGGCCCCCAGGCGTCCGCCCCAGTTCCGGGGGCTTTCATTGACGCCGGAGGTGGACCAGGCGGGGTCCTGAATGCTATGGCTCAAAAAGGCAAGCAGGCAGAAAACCAGGGCGATCATGCCGAGAAAAAGCCCGATTTCCTGCGCAAATCGGCCTGCGCCTGAAGGTACCGGCGCCGCAGCGCGCGAATTGGAGGTGTTGAGCGTGTGAAGAGAGTAAGTCATAGGCGTCTGGAGGCCCAAGCTTACTTCAGGCGAAAGATGCCGGCTCAGTTCGCCGGGCCCAGGTGTTCCTTGATCAACATCGCGCCATTTTCGAGCGTCTCGACGAAACCACGCTCTTCCAGATCTTTCATGACGCGGCTGACCATTTCACGGGAAGCACCTACCATTTTCGCAATGTCGGAACGAGAGATTTTTTCGCGAATGATCATGTGCCCCGCATTGTCGGGGACTGCAAACTCCAGCAAGGCGCGCGCGACGCGACCGTAGACATCCATCAATGCCAGCGATTCGATCTGCTGGTCGGCATGGCGCAAGCGCTGTACCAGGCCTTTCATCACGGCATAGGCCATGGAGTTGTTCTCGGGCAGGCAGCGGGCAAAGTCGTTGCGTGCAAGTTCCAGGACATCGGTCTGGACTTCGGCCTGGACCGACGCGGAGTGGGGCTCATTGTCAATCAGGCTCATTTCGCCGATGTAGTCGCCCGGCTGCAGGGTCGCAAGAATTACTTCACGCCCCCGGTTGTCCATGCTGATCACCCGTGCGCGTCCCGTCAGCATGATGAAGAGGGAATTGCTCTTCCTTCCCTGCTCCACAATCTTTTCACCGCGCTTGTAGCGGCGCTTGACGATGGCGCCCGAGACGGCGGCGGCCTGGGCATCGGTCAGCCTGGAAAACAGGGGCACCCTGCGGATCAAGTCCAGATTGGACAACATGGCCATATCAATACCCTCCAATCCCCACGCGGCATGTGGTGTTCGTACAATGCCAAAGAAACTTCTGCGACTTTTCGCAATAACCAAGTTCCTTCTTGCATACTGCACCTGTTGAGTCTCCCAGATTGCTGCGCTGAAGTGTGCAACGATTGGTGAAATTTCTGGCCGCAGTGTAGCGCCCAAACGGAATTCAACACCATGCCCAACAGCCAACACGCCAAAGTCCTGATCCTCGGTTCCGGCCCAGCCGGTTACACCGCCGCCGTTTATGCCGCACGTGCCAACCTCAATCCTGTCTTGATCACCGGCATCGCACAGGGCGGCCAGCTGATGACCACGACCGAGGTGGACAACTGGCCTGCCGACGTTCACGGCGTGCAGGGGCCGGATCTGATGCAGCGCTTCCTGGAGCACGCCGAGCGTTTCAAGACCCAGATCATTTTTGATCACATCAACTCGGTGGACTTCGGCCAGCGGCCGTTCACCCTCACGGGTGACAGCGGCACCTACACCTGCGACTCACTCATCATCGCCACGGGCGCATCCGCCAAGTACCTGGGACTGCCGTCCGAGACCGCCTTCATGGGCCGGGGTGTGTCCGGCTGCGCCACCTGCGACGGCTTTTTCTACCGGGATCAGGTCTGCTGCGTGGTTGGCGGCGGCAACACCGCGGTGGAGGAGGCGCTGTACCTGTCGAATATCGCCAGCAAGGTCTACCTCGTGCACCGCCGTGACAAGTTCAAGGCCGAGCCCATTCTGGTGGACAAGATGATGGAGAAAGTTGCCGCCGGCAAAATCGTACTCAAGACTTTCCGCACGCTGGACGAGGTGCTGGGCGACGCCAGCGGTGTGACCGGCATCCGGCTGAAGAACACTGCAGACGGCAGCACCGAGGACCTCGAACTCAAGGGCTGCTTCATCGCTATCGGACACGCGCCCAACACCGACATCTTCCAGGGCAAGCTGGCCATGGAGAGCGGCTACATCGTCACCCAGAGCGGTCTGAAGGGCTTCGCC